>Ga0315268_10008236_pt1 | contig 10916 bp, 13 predicted proteins | sample C1_top_MG_FD_204535 | JGI IMG/M metagenome (GOLD analysis project Ga0315268, IMG submission 204535) | Sediment microbial communities from Yellowstone Lake, YNP, Wyoming, USA - C1_top | ecosystem: Environmental > Aquatic > Freshwater > Lake > Sediment | place: USA: Wyoming | collected 2017-08-01 | reverse complement strand
AATGGCAACGAGCCAGCTCTGCGCGCTGACCCGGCAGTCGTAGCACAGCACCTTCTTCGTCGACGATGAGGGGAAAGGTCGATTCGAACCAATCCGCAATTTCCTGATCGGTCAGTGTTTGCCACGGGGTTTCGGTGAAGAACCGTTCGACGGTTCGATGTGCGATGAGGCCATACAGGCGTGGCCCGTCGGCGACATCGAGGGTCTGCGAAAGGTTCAGGGCGGCCGAGTAATGCAATACCCACTGGTAAGGGTTGTTAAGCAGGATGCTGATGCTGGAATGGGATTCCTTCTCACGGCGTGCAATGATGCCGGGGTTCAGGTGCCACCAGCGACGCCGTGCCGGAAGCGGTCTGGGTTGTACGGTAGGCAGGTCTGTATCGACGAGGCCATGTTCGATCGATGCAACCGGGATGTCCTTCACCAGGGTGGCAATCATTTGCCAGAGGGGATGAACCTCGCTGCCTTCCGGCGGCAGGATCAGGGTCAAGCGTTGGCGGGCAGCCAGTATGGGACGAAGCCAGTGCGTCGCCAGCCTGTCGAGCTGTCCATCCATGGCAGGAATGGCAATACCCGCTGCTGCGAGTTGCTTGAGTTCGGTGGATGACCACGGCGGATTGGCTGGCAGCGATGGCATAGCCAACTGCCACCAGATGACTTCATCGACGGGCGCAATCGCGGCAGCCGGATCGTCGATCGCGAGGCAGGCGCCCGCTTCCGGGTATAGCCGGGGGTTATGGCTGCCTCGGGCCGTGGCCTGCGCGAGCAGCTTGGACAACTGGACGGGTGTCAGCCGGGTGCCTTGTGTGCCCAGGCTGGCAAGCACATCGATACATTGCGCATGTGCCGCTTTGGCCGAAAGGGCGTTGATCGAGTCGGTATCCTTCAGCCGGGTCTGGAAGAAGCCGGCAAGGCGGGCAATCCGGGTGGATATGGTGTCCAACGGCGCACCCTGTGCAGGATCGAAACGTTCGCACTCGATCCAGAAACGGATGTTGTCGAGGACTTCGGGCGTTTTATCTTTGTAATGCGCGGCGATTTCGTTGAGCGCCTTTTGCCAGTGCGCTCCGCCAATACCGGGCTTTTCAGAAAGTTTCGCGGCGAGCTTGCGTCGTGCATAGCCCTGAAGCGGGCAAACCGGATGGGACAGAAATGCCACCAGGGCGGGTATGTCCACCGGCTGCCAGATCAAGGCCAGGGCAAGCGGGAGCAGTTGCAATGCGGGCGGGCGGCACTGTGCTCCTTGAGTCCAACCAGCGGCACGCCCGCGGCTTCGAGGCTGCGGTCTAGCAGGGCAGCATCGGTTTGCGCAACGATCAATGTCTTTCCAGCCGGCGTCCGATCGGCAAGCCAGCGTGCGGCGGTCAGGCGGGTTTCGGCACGGACAACCCGGATGCTGCCGTCCGGCTGCCATGGAAAGGCAGCAGGCATGTTGCCAGACAGCGATTCGAGCAGACGTCCCTGAAGTTTTCCCAGCAGCGTTGTATCCGCGATGGGCGTCAGGGCTGGGGCGTATGTGACGGGGAGATGTCGAAGGACATTGCGCCAGCCGGCAGGCAGGTCTTCGGCAGAATCGTAAATAACGACCTGGCTGATCGGCAGTGATTTGTCCGCGATCTTGCCGGCAAGCTGTTTGAGTCGTTCCCCGATACCGGGTGCAACTCTCACCGACGCCAGGGCTTCGACGGCATCGAGATCGCGCAGGCGAGGAGAATCATTGTCGTCGAAATGCCGGGACCATCCATGCAGATGCCATTGGTCGCGCCAGGACAGGAGTGTGGCAGTCGTACCGAGCGGATCTGTTTGAAATGACTGGCTGTAGAAGCGCGGGTAGATGTTGGCGCGGTCAAGGCATTCCCTATACTGGGCAATTCTGACCGCGGCTGCAACGGAACGCGTTTGCAAGCCGAGCATGCCTTCCAGTAGATCAAGGAAGCCCAGCGGACCGAGCAAGGGTTCACTAAGCCGATTGGCGGGTTGGCGCGCTCGCTCGCCGTCGAGTGCCAGGCCGAAGTGGATTTTCATGGATATTTCTTCACGTTATGCCACGATCTTAGCGGAACCATGATTGCCAGAGGGGATTTCTCTGTCATGCCACTCCCTCATATTGTGTGGAATGGGTGTGACAATAGCGAATCATTGCGACGAATTGCGTCGCAATAGCTTCGTGAGGGCGAGGGGCCGTCCGTCGCTACCCCAGCTTCTTCGCCAAATCCTCAGCCCGTGGATGGTAGTAACGGGCCAGCATACGCGTTCCTTTGTGCCCGGTAACTTTCATCAACTCGTGCAATTGCAACTTTTCAGCGAGCCGGGAAGTGGCTTCATGCCGGAGGTCATGAAAGTGAAGGTCGGTCAGTAATGGATCATCAGCGAGGCTCTGCATGATCTTGATCGTTACCTTGTGCGGCGGCTTGGGCTTTGCTGGCATTCTTCCGCCGGAGCGCTTGACCTTTCGAATTTCAGCTGCGGCATCTTTCTCGTTCATGCCATTTGCCGTCAGGCCGGCCATCAGAGTTTCTCTCTCATACGTGTCGCGAGCGCGCACAACGGCACGCTCCCATGACTGTTTAATGGCTGATGCCGTGGTTCGAAATACTTTACCGCGAGGCAGTTTCACAACGTTGCCATCGCGATTTTTCAGTTCCGTCAGAATGGCGACGGCAGCGCTGGTCAATGGAACAGCGCGATAGGGTTCTTCGTTTTTGGTTGCCCTGCCGTCGACGCCTCGCAGACGTGCCACACGTCGTTCCAGATCGACATCTTTCCAATCCAGAGACAGGATCTCGCTTTGCCGTGCTGCGGTCTCGATAGCGAATCGGACGACAGGGCCTGTCCAGATATTCCGTTTCTTCCCGGGGCTGGGGCCGGGATCGTCGATGGCCGCCAGCAGGCGGACTTCCTCATCGCCAACCAGTCGCCGGGTCCTCTCGTTATTGATGCCTGGCTTACGTACCACCGCAGTCGGGATGCCAGTGGGGAGTGAAATGCCCCAATCGATTGTGGCGGCGCGAAAGATGCGGGAGAGCAGGTTCAGGTCGTGGACGACAGTTTGCGGTGATAGGGTCTTGAGTCGCCTGTCTCGAAAAGCGGCCAGCATGGATGAGGTAATGGCAGCAAGGCTGTAGCCGCCAAATTCCTCGACTAGGACATTCAATCGGTAGTCGTCCTGCTTCGATCCGCGTTTGGACGGTAGAATCTCGCGCTTGTAGCGGTCGGCAGCATCTGCAAACGTTGTCCGTTCCGCTTCATTTTTCGAAACGAATATGCCTCGATCGATTTCATTTTCCACACTGCGTGCCCAAGCTTCCGCGTCGGCTTTTTTCTCGAATGTCCGTGATTGCGACGGATATCCCTTGCGCCGTACTTTTGCTTGCCACCAGCCCGACTCGCGCTGTTCGAAGGTTGCCATCAGTGTCCCCGTTTTGTCCCCGAAATGGGATATTGATAGCTTAATTAGTCCGGAGTGCCCCGTCAAATGAAGGCTGAGCTGTTCGTTGCAAATTCAGCCTGTCACGCCGGGGGTCGCGGGTTCGAGTCCCGTCCACTCCGCCAACATTTAGTTAAAAGCCCTGATTCGTCAGGGCTTTTTGCTTTTTAAGCCGACGCATGCGGTGAGGCACTTTTCGAGGCACTTCGAGGCCAGAAAAGATGAGAATCCCGCATTACCTGATTCGCCGCGAGAGCGGCGGCTACCAGTTCCGCAAACGCATCCCCCTCCACCTTCGCTCCTACTTCGGGGGGCGCAAGGATTTCCGCCAAAGCCTACGGACACATTGCATGGACATCGCCAATGCCAAAGCCATCGTCCTTTCGATGCGATACGATACGGTTTTCGATTCCATCAGGCTGGAAATGGCAAACCCAAGCATCCATGACTTTCCGCACCTTCTCAAAGGTGCGAAAACTGGGAAATACACCGTCAAAACCCCTGACGGCACTGAAATCACCGTAGACCCCAACAATCCCGCCGACCATGCGGCGGCGATGGATTACGTCAGAACCAAACAAGCCCACGAAATCGACATGGAAACCCTGCGGCTCTCCAAGGCAGAGGCCGAAGCCACCCGAGTTCGACAGTTAAACGCGCAAGTGATTGATTGTTATGAACCGAGGTTCAAAAACGTGTACTACAACAGGGAAAGCTGCTGAGGTTGAGCGGGTTTTTTCTGATTCAGAGCGGCGAAGACACGGTTGTGGGTTTCCGAGAGGCGGGAGATTCCGATGATGGGTTGTGCTGACGAGTTGATGCGAATTTGATGATACTGAAGCAGTTGCAAGTGGTCTAAGGCCCGCTCCGGCGAAGGTCTCAGGCAAACACCACTGACACATGGCCAGCTACCTTTGATCGAGGCGCAGATTTCACGACGATCTCGACATTGCGTCCCAACCGGGTCAAGCAATCGATCATCTTTGTTTCCGATATGCCACGAAATCGCCCGCGCAGCATGTTTGACAGCTTGGGCTGCGGAATGCCTAGCAGTGCCGCTGCCTGGAGTTGTGTGAGCTTGCGTTTCTGGATGATTTCACCGATCTTGGTGGCGAGTTGCGCTTTGACGAGCATTTCGTCGGCGTTTTCATAGCCAAGGTCGGCATACACATTGGTACTGCCCGTTTCGATTTGCGTCATTTTCTTTCTCCTTCAGCATGCTCTTTTGCCAGTTTCAAGCGCGCGGTGACAATATCTATCTCATGTTTCGGTGTTGAGATTCCCTTGTGGGATTTCTTCTGGAAGCAGTGCAGCACATACACTGCATTCTGAAACCGCACGGTATAGACCGCGCGATATGTGCTTCCATCATCGTCCTCGACAACCTCCAGAATGCCAGCGGAACAAAAGCCTTTAAGCACTTTCGCACTGATTGTGCTTGATGCCTTTTTGCGCCATGTGCAACGCATAGCCGACTGTATCGATCACTACATCTGGCATTGCGAGCAAGTCCTTTTTTGCCGATCCTACCCATTTCAGCGGCTTCAATAGATGAATTGACATGGCCTCATTATACCCATTTAGATATCAATAGTGAGTTGTAAAGAAGCGGGTCTGGCTTGCCGGTCACGGAAAACGCGGCGGTGAAGGATGGTTCGCTACTGGAGATTGGTGATGACATCCCCCTCCCAACCTCCCCCTTGATGGGGGAGAAGTTTGGGGTCCCGGGGTTTGAAATCCAAGAATCAGGCGAACACCACTGACACTCAATTCAGGAGCTTGACTCTCTGGGCATCGAAGGCGTATAAGTTCGGTGTGTATACATCTATCAACTTATCTGTCCATCTACTAAAGGAGCGGCCATGGAAACAGTGCGTTGGAACATTGCGGTTTCTGCGGAAACCGACCAGGCGTTGCGCATGCTGCTGGTCAGCCAGGGAGGTGGACGCAAGGGCGACTTGTCGCGCTTCATCGAAGAGGCGGTACGTGCGCGGGTCTTCGACGAAACGGCCCGTGCCATCAAGGCACAAAATGCCGGCGCCTCGCCAGAGCAGATCGACCAAGCCATTGAAGAAGCCTTGGACTGGGCCAAGGCGGCCTGATGCGGGTGGTACTCGACAGCAATGTTCTGTTTTCTGCCCTGATTTCCCCGCACTCCCCGCCGCATGCCTTGCTTGAGGCGTGGCGCGAGGGGCGCTTCGACCTGGCGGTCAGCCAGCATCAGATTGATGAAATCCGTCGCGCCAGTCGCTATCCGAAGCTGCAACGTATCCTGCAAGGGCACCGTGTCGGAGCCTTGCTCAATCATTTGCAACGGGTTTGCCTGGTCGATGATCCGCGTGAAAGGGGTATCGAAACCGCCGACCCCGACGATGCCTTTCTGCTGGCCTTGGCCTCGGCTTGCAACGCGGATGTTTTGGTGACGGGGGACCGGCGCGCCGGTCTCTTGCAGCATGGACACTATGGCCGCACCCGTATCGTCACACCGGCGATTTTTTGCCGTGATATTCTTAAGATTGCCCTCGGCGCCTGAGTCGCCCGGCAAGAAAGCCAAGCACGTGTTGAATCGCCCCGGGATTTGTTTGGCGGGGATGCGTGAAGGTCGGTGGTGGCGGGTGGCGCGGCACTGAATCTGGCCAAAGGCACGGCCGAGCGTTTGCTGGAAAATCTGCGCCGCCGCGCTGTGCTGGCGGCTGAAGCGCTGTACGCCGAAGTTGAGGCCGAAAATGCCCATATTGCCCATGCACGCCCCGAACTGTCAGCAACGATGGCGGGCGAATCCCGTTGCCTCAGAGCCATTCTGCACACCGTCATCAAAGAGATGACAAAGCAGATCGCGTGAGAAAAATGGGACGCGGGTTTGATAGGTCAAGTGAATCCGTGCCCGTCTGGACCTAAAAATCTGCCCCAATAGTCGGCGCTGGCGGGACGGCAATGCCCCGCAGCGGGTACCCCTTACCAAGCAATGCGCTGATGAGCTTGCTGGCGGTGGCGATGGCGAGGTTGACGGATGGACACCAGGGTTAGGTCGTCCATAAACGACGAAGGGCGGTCACGCGGTCAATTTACATCGCTTCCAGTTCCAGCACCGCCACGCTGATGTGGCGGCCGAAGTGGAGGTCGAAGCCTTCCCAGTCGGTATAGGCGGCGAGGCGGGCCTTGACGGTGTCTTTCATTTCGTTGTCCTGTTTTCCGGCGTCGAACTCGTGCTTGACGGTTTCGAATAGTGTGGCGAGATAGTCGCGGTAGGTGGTGACGATCTGGCTGCCGCCCGTTTTGCCATGGCCGGGGACGAAAACCTTGACAGCGCTGGTCAGCGCCCGGTCGCAGGCGGCAATGTTGCCTTGGAAGGTGGCCTCATTGCCGAGCCAGTGATCGCCATGCACATGGGTGTTCAGCACATGGGTGACGGGCTGGTCAGTCAGTTGGCGGATCTGGCGCAGCACCATGCGGCCGGCCTGGGCGCTGGAGCCCGGATCGATGACGACGAAGCCGTCGCGGGTCACGATGAAGGCGGGGTTATTCATGAAACCCTGATTGGCGACCGAGGGGTCGCCGAGCGGGCCGTGGATTACCCAAGTATGCGGCGCGACCTTGGTCGGTGCATAGTCCCGCAACTCGCCGGCGAAAGCGGTGGAAACCAGCAGCAGGATAGATGCGGCAAGGGCGGCAAGGCGCGGGAGTTTAATCATGGTTGAAGGAGAGGAAATTTAACGCGACATACGGAAGTATCTACGGCTCTGGTCGAGGTGTGCTGGAGGCCCACTCAGCCTCACCTGCGGGCCTTAACGCTGATAAGTACCCATCAGGCGATTCATGGCGATGACGTGCGGTTCGACCTGGGACATCAGTTGCCACAGGGACAGACCCGGCTCCAGATCGAGTTCAGCGTCCAGCGCCATCAGGATAAAGAAATAGTGATGGATGCCGTGACCGGGGGGTGGCATTGGCCCGCCATAACCGGGTTTGCCAAAGTCACTGATCCCTGCGGTGCCAGTGCTAGCACCCTCGGCTAATTCGGTGAGTGAGGCAGGCAGGTTGTACAGTGTCCAATGAACAAAGCCATAGCCGCCGGGCGACGCCAATGGCGCGTCCGGGTCATGGCAGATGAGCGCGAAAGATTTCGTATTTTCGGGAGCACCAGACCATTTCAATTGGGGCGACAGGTTCTGGCCCTCCATCGTGCAACGTTTGGGGATAGGGCTGTTTGGATCAAAAGTGTTGGACTTCAACTTCATTGGTGATAGTGCAAATCCCATAAGGGTCTCTCCTCGTCGAATGGTTGTATGTATAAAAGTTTACTGCATGGCGAGATCTGTGCCGCGATATTGATTGATGCGCCGCTCTGAATTCCTCCTTGCGCCGGAATGACGGAAGTTGTGTGCATACGCCAGCCTTGAAGTGGAGGGAATCGCCCCGATTTCGCGGCGAGCTGGCGTATTGGGCGATTGGGCGGTGAGAGGCTATGAATCTCTAGCGCGGATCTTGATGCCGCGAGAGTCAAGGCCGAATCCTTTCTTCGTCAGGTACTTTCGAACCAGGTCGTCAATGATTTTATCCACGGTGGTTTTTTGGTCGATGGCTATCAGGCTGAGTTGTTTGTTCAGCCATTGATCGATGTCGATCGTCAAACGCTTGTATCCCATTCGAGCTGACTGAGTCTGATGCGGATTACCCGCTGAGAACTCGCTTGGTTGAGCAACGTTGGTGTTCTGGGCGGTCTTGGCTTCCGCAAAGGCTAACGCCGCATCAAAATCGATGGTCGAACGACTGTCTCCAACCGGAAAACAACTTGCCAGGTTATCGGTTCCTGATGCTTTACCCGCTTCAGACTTGGCGTTAACGGCACCATGAGCTTCCTGAGCGGTCTTGGCTTCTGCGAACGTCAAGGCGGCTTCCAGATTGATGATTGGCTTCCTGATGATCAAGTCTTTGCTCATGGTCTGCTCTGATTCTTGTTTCTGCAACCGGCAAATTAGACAGGCACAAACTGCAAGAGTATGAGCGTCATCATTTCCCGTCCAGGATATGGGTGACTTCACTTAGTAGCAACTGCATCTCCAGTCTGGCGACCTTCTCGGGCCATTCCATCACCGTCATGCCCCTCGCCAATACCTCTGGGAAGGCCACCCTGTAGCCGAGTTTCGCTTTCATTTCCGGCAATTCCAACTCGCTCTGGGCGGCCGACGATAGCTCTTTGGCCAGTTTAGTTGAGCCTCTGATCCGCGTCCAAAGGATTCTGGCATCTATATTTGGTCTGACCTTTATGGCTTCTTTGAAGGTTTCCAACAGATCGGAGGTTGCCCATATTTCTGCCGCACTCGCACCCAACGGTATCAAACACAGATGCGACAGGATCAGCATGGCCCGGGTCATCTCTGCGATGCGGGGGGGGCCATCGAGAACGATGATGTCATGGTTTGCATCCAATTGCCCGACGCGCTCCACCAACTCTTTGTGATTCGACGCGGTGGCAAGGGTCAGGCAATGGGGTTGATCAGCAAGCCGGATCGCTGCCCATGCTGCACTTGTGCCTTGGGGCATATCACAATCTACCAAAGCAACCTTCTTTCCCTCTGACAGACATCCGGCCAGATTGGTGGCGATGGTCGATCGACCTGCTCCGCCTTTGACTTGAACGATGCTGATGATGCTGCTCACTTAACCACCTTTATCCGCTTCAACATTGCCATGAGTTCACCTTACACGATGACGGCGAGTATCTTTACACCAGAAAACTTTAGGAAGATTCTTGCGAGGCCCTGCCGCCAGATTATTCCACTTCGGACCGCGCAGAGTTGCCGTGATGGTGTTAATGCTTGAGTTCCCGCCAGCGCGGATCGGGTGGGTAGGCGGCACACCAGGCGACAAACTCTTCAGCTGGCATCGGCCGTGCCACCGCATAGCCTTGCACGACGCGGCAACCCATCGCCAGCAGGGCGGCGCTCTGTTCATCGGTGGCGACGCCTTCAGCGACGACTTCGCGGTTGAACGCATTCGCGATTGCCACGATGCCGCGCACCAGAAGCAGGTCATCCGGGCTATCCATCATTGACCTGACGAATGAACCGTCGATCTTTAGCGTATCGGCAGGCAAATGGCGGAAATAGTTGAGCGAGGACTGGCCGGTCCCGAAGTCGTCGATGGCAAACTGCACGCCGAGAATCTTGCACTTGTCCATGATGGTGCGGATTGCGTCGATCTCGTCGAGCGAGGTGGCTTCGATCAATTCCAGTTGCAGCAGGCTTGTCGAGTGCGTTGTGTAACCGTTAAGGGCGACTTCAAGCTTCTCGAAGAAGCCCTGTTCCTGCAAGTGGCGTGCGGCGATATTCACGCTGATCGTCAAATCCAGCCCCAATTCCCGCCACGCCCCCCCCTTGGGCGAGCGCCTCGCCGATCACCCAGTCGCCCAGGCGGACCACCAGGTCGGTGCGCTCGATATCCGGTAAAAATTCGCTCGGTGCGAGCAAGCCGCGCTGGGGGTGCTGCCAACGCACTAAAGCCTCAACGCCGATGATTTCGCCGGAAGTCAGGTTTACCTTGGGTTGATACCAGAGTCGCAATTCCTCGTTTTCCAGCGCGCCAACCATGGATGTCAGCACGATGCGTCGTGCATCGGCCAGGCGATCCAACTCGATATCGTAGAGGTGATAACGGTTTTTCCCGCTGCGTTTTGCCGAATACATCGCCGAATCGGCCTTGCGTACCAAGGTGGTTGCATCCGTGCCATCGGCGGGGAACAGCGCAACGCCGATGCTCCCCGCTACTTCCGTCCCACCGAAGTCGAAACCCTGCTCGGCGACCCGAGCAAAGCCAAAGAAAAACTCGGCTGGACCCCGAAGATCAGCTTCGATGAACTCGTCGCCGAAATGGTCCGCGAAGACCTGAAGAGCGCTGAGCGCGACGAACTCGTCAAGAAGCACGGTTACAAGACCATGGACTACAACGAGTAAGCAATGGAAAAGGTTCGCCTGTTCGGTCAAAAACAGGTTCGCTCCGTCTGGGACGACGAGCGGGCGCTTTGGTATTTCAGCATCGTCGATGTGGTGGGCGTGCTCACTGACAGCCCCGATCCCTCGGCTTATTGGCGAAAGCTCAAGCAGCGCCTGAAAGCGGAGGGGAACCAAACCGTGACAAGTTGTCACGGTTTGAAAATGGTTGCCGCCGATGGCAAATCCCGGCTTACCGACGTTGCCGACACCGAACAACTGCTGCGCCTGATCCAGTCCATCCCCTCGCCAAAGGCCGAGCCTGTCAAGCAATGGCTGGCGCGCGTCGGCTACGAGCGCATCGAAGAAACGGATGACCCCGAGTTGGCCATCGACCGGGCGATGGAAATGTGCTGGAGCTACAACCGGCAATACGGCACCAGATTCCTCGCCGTCATGCCCACCAACCTCTACGGCCCCGGCGACAACTACCACCCCGACAACTCCCACGTCATCCCCGCGCTGATCCGCAAGTTTCACGCCGCCAAGACCAGCAACGC
>Ga0315268_10008235_pt1 | contig 10919 bp, 7 predicted proteins | sample C1_top_MG_FD_204535 | JGI IMG/M metagenome (GOLD analysis project Ga0315268, IMG submission 204535) | Sediment microbial communities from Yellowstone Lake, YNP, Wyoming, USA - C1_top | ecosystem: Environmental > Aquatic > Freshwater > Lake > Sediment | place: USA: Wyoming | collected 2017-08-01 | reverse complement strand
TTGTCGTGCAGTGTGTTTGGGCGTCGCTGCTGTGCTTGTCCGGCACCTACAGCCAGTTGCTCGATTTCCTTATTTTCACGGTTCTGGTGTTTTACATTCTGACCATGATCGGTTTATTTGTTCTGCGGGTGAAACGGCCGGATTTGCCACGCCCCTACTGGGCGATTGGCTTCCCGTTTTTGCCTGCCATCTACATAATTCTCGCGATTTTTATTGAGGTGCAGTTGTTGCACTACAAGCCGCAGTACACTTGGCCGGGATTGTTCATTGTGGCCCTCGGGATTCCTGTTTATTGGCTCTGGCGGTGGAGTGCAGAGGTCACTGCGAGAGCATAAGGGCAAGTGATGCCAGTTCTTTGAACCTGGCTACTCTGACAGCTTAGGAGGATGCGAATGGCGAACCAGCTTCTCGCCACCAAGCCGCTCCAGCAATTGATGCAGGAGGCGTCGGACGCAGAACATGGTCTCCGGCGCGCATTAGGTCCAATCAATCTGATCACTCTGGGCATCGGGGCGATCATCGGCGCTGGCATTTTTGTTCTGACCGGAGCCGCAGCCGCCCAATACGCCGGTCCTGCGATCGTTCTCTCTTTTATCGTGTCGGGAATCGGCTGCGCGTTTGCCGGCCTATGTTACGCGGAGATGGCCTCGATGATCCCTATCGCCGGGAGCGCGTATACCTATTCTTACGCCACGATGGGCGAGTTCCTTGCTTGGATCATTGGATGGGATTTGATTCTCGAGTATTCGTTGGGAGCGACCACTGTTTCCATTGGTTGGTCGGGGTATGTGGTGAGCTTCCTACGCGACTTCGGCATCCATCTCCCTGCTGCCCTCACCTCCGCGCCCTATTCCTACGATGCAGTGACTGGCACATGGGCAGCGACCGGTGCGCTGTTTAATTTACCCGCTGTCATAATCGTGGTGCTCGTCACCATCCTACTGGTCATTGGCATTCGTGAATCTGCCAACGTGAACGCGGCCATTGTGATGGTCAAAGTCGCCGTGGTGCTTATTTTTGTGGCAGCGGGGATTGCCTTTGTGCAAAGGGGCAACTGGGATCCGTTCATCCCGCAAAACGCAGGTCGCTTCGGCGTGTTCGGATGGAGCGGCGTCTTGCGCGGTGCCGGTGTCATCTTCTTTGCCTATATCGGCTTTGACGCCGTATCGACCGCCGCTCAGGAGGCTCGCAATCCGCAGCGCGACATGCCCATCGGGATTCTGGGCAGCTTGGTGGTCTGTACGATTCTCTACATCCTGGTATCCGGCGTGCTGACTGGCGTTGTCAGCTACACACAGCTCAACGTACCCGATCCCATTGCCGTCGGTGTCGATGCCATCCAGTGGCCGGCAACCCTGGTTTGGATGTCTGGTGTGGTCAAGTTCATGGTGAAGATCGGGGCCATCGCGGGACTCAGTTCCGTGATTCTGGTGATGTTGCTCGGTCAGCCGCGCATCTTTTGGTCTATGTCGCGCGATGGTCTGCTTCCCGAAGGGGTTTCGAAAGTCCATCCGCGTTTCCGGACTCCCTATATCACCACGATTATCACCGGCGTGGTGGTGGCCATTGCAGCAGCCGTGCTTCCCATCGGCGTGGCAGGCGAATTGGTCAGCATCGGTACTTTGTTGGCCTTTGTCTTGGTGTGTGCTGGCGTGCTCACGCTCCGTTGCACGCGGCCGGAGGTTCGGCGACCGTTCCGTTGCTCAGCGTGGAAGATGTCGGAAGCCGACCTGCGCACTGCCAACCGCCGCGACGTCGTGAGGGTCACCTGGCAGTCGCTGGCTCTATTCGTCAGTTTGGAGAGCGCTTTAGCTGTCTGGCTGATGAACCGCGTCGGGCTTACAGAAGGTTTTCTCGGACTTGCCGGCGGATTCTGGTCGGCCATTCCGTACGTGCTGCTTGCCTTGATGGTGGCGTTCTTCGTGCTGTTGGTACGTTCCTATGGGCGCAGTTCCTCGAAGCGCCTTGCCGTCGAAATGGTTATCACGAGTTTCATATGCTTGAACGGGATTGTCGTGTGTCTCGCTCAAATGGCGGGCCTACCGGGGGACACCTGGCTGCGCCTGATCATCTGGATGGCCATAGGTTTCGTGATCTATTTCGCCTATGGAATTCGCCACAGCAAACTGGCTCAGAGGTAGCTCTCCGGTTGATCCCCGGAAAGGCTTTTCGGCGCGCTGTCGGAGTGGTTCGGGTGCCCTGCGTGCCCCGACCTGCTGATTCATGACGAGCACTCGTATTGCGCGGGGGCGATCCTTCTGGCGCAGGATGTCGCCGTGGGATCGCATTGCCCTCATCCTCCTACTTCTCTACGCTGTTGTTTGGAGTTTTGGTGCGCTCGGCAGACCCCTACCAGCCAGTGGCCTGTTCGGCATCCTTGCCCTGTTTGGTGCCGGCTATTTCGTCATTCGACTGTTTGTCTGGGTCCGTGAGCATCAGCTCTGGAGCCTGCGCAACAAGCTCATTGTTGCCTACCTTCTGATTGCCGTTGTTCCGGTGTTGTTGCTCATCCTGATGGCGGGACTTTCGGCTTACGTCATTTATTCTCAGTTGGGTGCTTACCTGATCTATGACGACGTGCAGGTGCGTCTTTCGCGCATCGTCTCGATCGCGGAGACCAGCGCCATCATGGCCACCCCGGATCTGGTGCGCTCCAGCCGGAAGTCCCCTATCCGCGCAGATTCCTCAACGCCTCTCGGCATTCAATTGTCCGCGGCCGCATCCACACTGCCGGGAATCGAGGTCCAATTCCTCGAGCAGGATGAGGTTTTGAGAAAGTCGGGGGATGATGCGAGTGACCGCTTTTCCGGCCTTGTGCTGATCGGAGACAAAGTCTGGATGCGGGCGGAGGTACTTCGCAAGGTCGCTGGCATTCCGGTGGTGACGCGGGTGTCTGTACCTGTGACTGCCTCGCTGCTGGACGGCGTGGCTCCTGAACTGAGCAACGTCCAAATGACGGTTACGCGCCCGGCTCCCCCGGGCCAAGCGGGGGACCGCACAGTAGAAATTCTCGGGCAGAATGTTCAGGTCGAAGGGCAAATTAGCTCAAGCGCGCGGGCGAATGCGCCGGCCAAAAACTGGCTGGACTATCAAATCAGCGGTTTCCTTCAACTCGATGCGGTGGCCCTGGGGACGGAAGAGACACAGAAACAGCCCGCATTCATCTTTGCGTTTTTTACGGCTCGTCCTTCACAGCTCAACGCACGACTCCGAGTTTCGCTCGGCGAAACGGGCGGTTTCGTTAACACGGTTCTTGTCGCTGTCGGAATCATCTTCCTGATCATCGAGATTTTTGCTCTTGGCACGGGCATCTCTCTTACGCGGACGATCACCCGCTCGGTAGACGGGCTCTACGAGGCCACACAACACGTTCAGGCTGGCGACTTCGATCATCGGATTCAGTTGCAGCGCAAGGATCAGCTCGGTGTTCTCGCCGAATCCTTCAATACGATGACCAGCTCGATCTCCACACTCATTGAAGAACAGCGTCAGCGGCAGCACCTCGAGAGTGAGCTGACCATCGCCAGGGAGGTGCAATCCCAGCTCTTCCCGCGTCGCCTCCCGCAAGTCGAGGGTCTGGAGCTGGGAGCGGTTTGGCGCGCTGCCAGGACGGTCAGCGGGGACTACTACGATTTCTATCAATTGAGCCCGACTCGTTGCGCCGTCGTCATCGCGGACATCAGCGGGAAGGGCATCTCGGCCGCCCTGCTGATGGCGAGTCTTCAGGCCGCACTCCGCAGTCAGTTGGTGTTGAGCGGGAAAGAAGGTCTGAAGCCGGCGGATTTGGTCGCCAGGCTCAATCGGCATATGTTCCTGAATACTTCCGAAGAACGCTACGCCACGCTTTTCTACGCTGTCCTCGACACGGAGTCGCGGACGTTGGACTACACGAATGCGGGTCATCTGCCTCCGCTCTATGTTGTCGGGGACCTGGTCAAGAAACTGGAGGCGGGGGGGATGGTGGTGGGACTGTTTTCGGACTGTGAGTACGAGCAGGGGACGATCGAGATCGAGCCGGAAAGCCTGTTTGTCGCCTACACAGACGGCCTGACCGAGCCGGAAAATGTTTACGGGGAGGAATTCGGAACCCGGCGAGTTATCGAACAGGTCTTCCGGTACCGGCGCTCGGGACCGAAACGCCTGGCGCAAATCCTGGTGAATGCGGCGGAGGAATGGGCCGGGACACCCTAGCAAGCCGACGACATCACCGTCATCGTCGCCGGATTGAAGTAGGTGGAGTCGCAGTCTCGCGGAGGGGTTTCCCTCGACTGTGATTGGAGTGGGCCTGTATACTGGCAGGCTTTTGGGGAGGCGAGGTGAAGCTGCGGCAGCGAGTGGCGTTGGTCACCGGCGGAACGCGCGGCATCGGAAAGGGAATCACCTTTGGACTCGCGCGAGAAGGTGCGCGGCTGGCGGTCACTTATCGTAAGAACAAGGTTGCGGCCCAGAACACTCTGCGCGAGCTGCAGGCGCGGGGTGCGGAAGCGTTCGCAGTCGAAAGCGACGTTACCGATGCCGCCAAAGTAAACTTCCTGTTTGAAAAGGTGATGGAGCGCTACGGCCGGATCGATATTCTGGTGAATAACGTCGGCGATTTCCGCTGGAAGATGGTGGCCGATACCACACCGGAGGAATGGCAGGGCATTCTGGTCTCCAACCTGTGGAGTGTCTTCTACGGCTGCAAAGCAGCGATCCCCGTGATGCGCAGGCAGCGTTGGGGGCGCATCATCAATCTGGGAGCCGTTGGTGCGGAGCGCGCCTTTGGCCAGGCGACGATTTCGGCGTACGCGGCGGCCAAGGCCGCTGTGGTGGCATTTTCGCGCTCGCTGGCCATTGAGGAAGCGAAGTACGGCATCACCGTGAATGTTGTGAATCCCTCCAACATTGACGAAAACGAACTTACCCTTGCGGAAGCGCAGCGCATCCGCGATGCCCGCTACCCGATTGGCCGTCCTCCCACTGCGGAAGACGTGGCCTCTGCTGTTCTCTTCTTTGCCTCCGAGGAAGCCGCCTATGTCACCGGTCAGGTGGTCAACGTCAGCGGCGGCTGGATGATCTAGTTCTCTGAAGTTTCGCTGTGATCGCCACCTCTGGACACCGATCATGAACGTCTTCACCGCAGCCCAGATGCGCGAAGTGGATCGCCGCACCACGGAAGAGTACGGCGTCCCCAGCCTTCAGCTGATGGAAAATGCGGGCGCTCGCATCTTGGAAGTCCTTCTGCAAAAGTATCCGGATTTGACCTCGCGCCGCGTCGTCCTCCTTTGCGGAAAAGGGAACAACGGGGGAGACGGGTTCGTCGTCGCGCGACTCCTTGCCCAACTCGGTTGTCATCCCACGGTTTTTCTTTTCGCTCCGATCCAATCCGTCAAAGGCGACGCTGCCGTGAATCTCCAGCGGTGGCAAGAGATGGGTAGGGAAATCCTCGTTGTCACCTCCGAAGGTGAATGGGCTTTGCAGCGCGGCAATTTGGATACAGCGGACATCGTTGTGGACGCGTTGCTCGGGACAGGTCTGAGCGGCCCCGCGACGGGACTGATCCGGCGCATCATCGAAGACGTCAACGCGTTGCCTGATAGGGTGACGCTAGTGGCGGTGGACATCCCTTCAGGGCTACCCTCGGACACAGGGGCTAGCCTGGGTCCCGCGGTTCGCGCGGACTTGACCGTGTCTCTCACGGGGCCGAAACTGGGATTGGTGGTCCCGCCGAACTGTCTGAACACTGGCGAACTCTTTGTTCGATCGATCGGTTCACCTGAGGCGCTGGTGGAAGGAAATGAAGCCGTGAAGAATCACTTGTTGGAGCCCGGTGAATTCCGGTCTCTCTCCTTGCTCAGGGAACCGGCGGCACACAAGGGCGACTTCGGTCACGCCCTAATCGTGTCGGGTTCACGGGGCAAGACCGGGGCCGCAATCCTGGCGGCTTGGGGTGCCCTTCGCGTGGGGGCCGGATTGGTCACGGTTGCCACCCCGGACGACGTCCTACCCATCGTCGCCGCCGGCTTGCCAGAGATGATGACGGAACCTCTCCTAAGTACGGAAATTGGGACCATTTCGACCCGCAATTTGGACTACGGTCGCTTCGGCCAGCTTCAGAAGGGGAAGACGGTACTAGCCCTCGGTCCGGGGGTATCCCAATTCGAAGAAACCCAACAGTTTGTGCGCACTGCGGTCGCTCAGAGCGAACTTTCGGTCATCCTCGATGCCGATGGGCTAAATGCCTTCTCGGGGCGCTCAAACGAGCTTAAAAGCCGAAAAACAGGCCATTTAATGGTGACTCCCCACCCCGGTGAGATGTCTCGGTTGATTGGTTTTTCCGCAGGGGAGGTTCAGGCGCGCCGTTTGGAGGTGGCCGTTGAGGCCGCCTCGCGCTGGGGTGCCGTCGTAGTTATTAAAGGCTACCGGACGATCATCGCCAGCCCCGATGGGACAGTCTACATCAACCCGACCGGGAACCCCGGCATGGCGACCGGAGGTACGGGGGACGTGCTGACCGGCATGCTCGCAGGCCTGACTGCAGTCTTCGGGACCCAGGACTGGCCCCGTGTGGCCGCGTTGGGGGTCTACCTGCACGGGCTCGCAGGTGACCTCGCAGCCGAGAAGGTCGGGCAGGCCTCGCTAATGGCAGGCGATCTCGTTCAAGCTATCCCCGATGCGTATCGCAGGCTGCTTCGCGAGCTGGGGTATGCCTAGCCCTCACGCCGTCACCAGTTCAGCCGAGCAGACGATTGAGCACGGTAGGGGCCTGGCGTCTCGCATGAAGGCTCCCCTCCTGGTCATGCTCTCGGGCGAACTGGGTGCGGGGAAGACAACTCTAGCCAAAGGGATCATCAGCGGTTTGGGAGCTGGCCGCGAGGAAGACGTAACTAGTCCGAGCTTCACTCTGGTTCATCTGTTCCACAATTCCTGCAAGGTGTACCATATAGACCTTTATCGCGTTGCGGATTTCCATGATCTAGAGACGTTGGGTTTGGAGGACGTGTTCACGGAGTCGGCCGTCGTCTTGGTGGAGTGGCCTGAGCGACTCACCTTGCGTACCGACTGGCCGACGGTTCGCATACACCTCGTCCACTTGCCCGATGGTTCGCGGAGAATTGACATCGAGGATGAGCAGGGTGCGTTGTCGTCTGCGGGATAGGGGCGGACTTGCGTGTCCGCCCAAGGGGGCGTGATGTCCGAGTGGGCACTGGTCTTGGGCGCGTCGAGCGGCTTCGGCGAAGCGACTGCTGTGGAATTGGCGCGCACGGGAATGGATGTTTTCGGTGTGCACCTGGATCGACGCGCCACACTCCCCCATGTGGAGGAAGTCATCTCTGCCATCCGGGCCCACGGGCGCGAGGCGGTGTTTTTCAACGTGAATGCGGCGGATGCGGAAAAGCGGGCCGAAGTCCTCGACCAGATTCAAGCCCAGTTCAAGACGAAACCCGGGGTGGTCCGCGTCCTCGTCCACTCGCTGGCCTTCGGTACTCTGCAGCCTTACTTTGGCAAAGCGCCCGATGAAGTGCTCACCAAGCAACAGATGGATATGACGCTCGATGTCATGGCGCACAGCCTGGTCTACTGGGCGCAAGACCTCGTCGCGCGCAAGCTAGTCGGTAAGGGCGGCCGGATTTTTGCCATGACCAGTTCCGGGGGCTCGCGGATCTTTCCCACCTACGGCGCTGTCTCGGCCGCCAAAGCTGCCTTGGAATCACACATCCGCCAACTCACCTACGAACTCGCACCGCTCGGCATCACGGCCAATGCTATCCGCGCGGGAGTGACCGACACGCCCGCCCTGCGAAAAATCCCTGGAAACGATCTCCTGATCAAACATGCGCTGGAGCGCAATCCGCATGGCCGGCTCACGACGCCGCAGGACGTGGCCGCAGCGATCGCCGTGCTGTGCCACCCCAATACCTACTGGATGACGGGTAACGTGATTGGCGTGGATGGCGGAGAAGATATCGTCGGCTAGTGCTGTTCCAACTTATTGCGGCGATGTCTCAAAGGTTTTCTAGGGGCGCTGCTTGCTGCGCCCCTCAGTTCGTTTTTAGCCGGAAATAGTTGGAACGGCACTAGGCCCTACCACAGCCAGTCCGCAAGCTCTCGGAGAAAGTCGGAAAGGACTACCCAGAGAAATACAAGCAGCAGGAGGAGTGCGGCCGCCCGGCGCGTCCACGTCGCGCCGAACTCCTCCGCCTCTGTCGTGTCGTGGCGCGGGCAGAAACCACTGGCCAAAGCAGACCTGGCGCACCTTTCTCCGCGCGGGCCCAGGTGCAGACAGACGGCTCCGCGTGGTTCACCACGGTCCGGAATGTTGGCGCTTTGGCGTACCATCCTTGCTTGCCCGATTTTCATTCTGATACAGTGGGTCCAGGATTTCTAGCTTTCCTCATGTCTGACCGCCCGATTCCGGCTCTGGCTGGGTCGCCCGCGCGCGATGTATTGTCGGTTTATTCCGCTGAAATCCAGTTGAAATCGTTAACCCTGGGCACGGACAACATTCACTACGACGTTTTCCTGAGCCAGCGGTTCACCGAAGCGGCGCGGAAGTATATCCGTGACCTGGTCGCGCAAACCGCCAACCTCAGCCAGATTTACGGAGCGGGCGTGAAACCGGCTCGGCCCCCCGAGGCCAGCGCTTTTCGCAAACTCCTCGCCGATTTCTGCCAGTGTTCGCTCACGCGCGCACAGTTTGAGAAGAACATCGAACTGGACCTGCTCTATCGTCTCGCCTTGCTGAAATTCCTCACCCAGGAGATTAACGCCCAATTTGCCGAACTCCTGTTGGAATGCAAGGAATGGATGCGCGGCAGGGGAGAGTACTTCGAGCGCAGCGAGCAGGCACACGTCATCAAGGCCCGCCTGGCGGAGCTGCAAGCAGGGCGCCGCAACGTCTTCCGCTTGGTGGGACAGCAACTCCATCAAATGCTCCTCGAGCTCGATGACAGCATGCTCTCCAAATCCCGCCGGGCGTTGTTTCAGGACGATTTCCCGAACGAATACGCCATCCTGAAGAACCGTCTTGTGTTTGTGGAAGGAGGCAAGGACGATCTCGTATCTCTCGAGCACTACGTCTTGCTGGGAAACTTTGTGCGGGATCCGGACCGCCAGGACGTGGTGGAAGCCGCTCTCTTCCAGTTTGCCAAGGAGCACGTGTTCGCCTATCCGCCCGACCCGGCCCTGCACGCCGCGAAGGAAGAACATAGGCAACTGAGCGAACAGGCCTTGCGATTGCGCGGGGAGTTGGCGCGTCTGGAGGAGGAGAAGGCCACTCTGGCGGGTCGGCTGGATCGCAGCGGGGCACTTCTAACACGACTCACCGGCGGACAGGACCCCGATACTCTGCGCGCTGCAATCCGTGAAATTGAGGGAAGGCACGCAGGTCTGGAGCAGAAACTGACTGCACTGGCCACCAAACTCGAAGACGCCGCCCGCAAACTCGATTACTTGAACGTGGAATACAACACGAAGATCGAGGAATACCTGTACGTACCCGAGAACGCCGCGCGGCTGTTTGATCCTGCCTGGAAGGGCTCGGGTCTGACCTGGCCACCGGAAACCCGTGCAGCCTTGGTCACGCAGTGGGTCGACTGGCTCAAGCGCGACGATTTATTGCTTCATATCCTTGCCAGCTACGAATTACGCGGCTTGTACCGGGAATACTGTCCTCCGCTCCATCTTCAGCAACTCAAGCGCGCGCTCGTGAACCGTGCGGACCTTGAGCAAGTCGAGGAGATCGCCCGGCAATATCCAGCCAAAGGGTTGTCGCTGAAAAGAGTTGAGGAGCGATCCAAGGCCTTCCGGAGATGTGCGCAGAGTGAATTGGAATCGGTGGCCATTCGATTCGCGGCTGACTTGCTGCACTTGCGCCGTGACCAGCGCGATTACGCTCGGCTCGTCGCCCTGATGGAGCGCATCTCCTTGGTGCGCACAGAGCGCGCCCGCGAGCTCTCTCGTCTGAATAACAGCCTTTACGAGTTTTTGTTGTCCGACGATGAAAAGCCCAAAGAAGACCGCGTTCTTTCGCATACCATCATCAAAGCGGATGTGCGAAGTTCTTCAAAAATCACCCAGGATTTGATAGCCCGCGGATTGAACCCCGCCGCGCATTTCAGCCTGCACCTTCACCAGCCGGTGAAAGGCATCCTGGAGCGCTACGGCGCGGCGAAAGTCTTCATCGAGGGCGATGCCATCATCCTGGCGATTTACGAAAACGAGTCCAACCGCGCCCACCAGCGCGCCGTGGCGAAATCGTGTGTGCTGGCTCGGAAAATCTTGGAGCTCGTGCAGGCCTACAACCAGAGAGCCGCCGCGAGCGACCTTCCGCCCCTGGAACTCGGGTTAGGTGTTGCCTTCCAGAATTCGCCCCCTACATTGTGGATGGATTCCGATTCGCGCATTATGATTTCCCGCGCCCTGAATCTTTCCGACAGGTTGTCGAGCTGCTCGAAGGTGGCGCGACGCATCCTTGCCCAAAATTTCACGCCCTTCAACGTCTTTCTCTTTCAGACTGCTATTGAGGGCGCGCAAGAAGAGGAAGTGGAAGAATTGTTGATTCGCTACAACTTGAATGGGGTCGAGATCAACGTCGAAGGCTTTCGCAAGCTCCAGGAAGAGATGGCTCTGAAGGCCACAGAGATCAAATGCGCCATGCCCTGGGGCAGTGAGACCGTCGTCTTGCATACGGGCGAGGTCCTGATCGGCGATTCGTTTGAGCCCATCGTGGTGCGCAAAGGCACCGTCCGAATGCTTGAGCCCGATGGGACCATCGGCGAGGCTGGGGCGCACGACTACTACGAAGTCTGTTCCAATTCACAGGTCCTTCAGCTTCTCAGCCAGCGGCAATAACCACCCTGGGCCGCATTGAATCCTTTCCAGCGCGCCCCTATAATCAGCGCCGGAGGCGAAAAGGGTCCGGTGACCTTCCCGGCCTT
>Ga0315268_10008234_pt1 | contig 10920 bp, 11 predicted proteins | sample C1_top_MG_FD_204535 | JGI IMG/M metagenome (GOLD analysis project Ga0315268, IMG submission 204535) | Sediment microbial communities from Yellowstone Lake, YNP, Wyoming, USA - C1_top | ecosystem: Environmental > Aquatic > Freshwater > Lake > Sediment | place: USA: Wyoming | collected 2017-08-01 | reverse complement strand
GCGCCGGCCGTCTGCGCGGAAAACCCGCACTGCGGAAAATCCGGTGTGCCCTTCATGAACAGCACCACCGGGGCGCTATCGAGTTCTTTGCGAATCCGCTCTTTGACTTCCATCTTTAAGGCACCTTCAGTTGATTGATAACCGAGCTCACGCCGCCGGTGGCTTTGGCCACCCGCTCTGCCGCGCTGCGTTGCGCGGCCGAGAGGGCCGTACCGCGCAGCGTCACAATACTGCCACTGGCGCTCACCTCGACCCTGGCACCGCGCAGCGCCGCATCCGCCGCCAGCCGCGCACTTACCGCGCCCGGCAGCGAACTCGCAGTGCTGCCGGCGCCTCGCAGGCGCGTGTCAGCCGCCGTGCCGCTTTCCGGCGCGCTGCCCAGCACCGTAGCCACGCAGCCCGCCTGCAACAGCGCGGCAATTCCGATGAGACCCAGACGCTGTATCATGACCGACCTGCCGTAGCACCAGCGTTGAATTATGGGGTGCGGTGGCCTATTCTCCAAATTGCGCTGCTGGGGCGGCCAGCTACTTAAAACAACGACTTAGAGAGGCTTTGACTATGAACCCACTGAATTCGGTGCGTGGCTCGATTGTTGCCGGCTTTATCGCCGCGCTGGTGATCGCATTCGCCATTGCGCCCACTACCTTTCACGAACTGGGCCTGGCGCGCTGGCTGCACGTCCTTTCGGGCGTGACCTGGATCGGCCTGCTCTACTACTTCAATGTCGTGCAGACACCCGGTATGGCCGCTGCGGCCGCCGACAAGGGTGGCCCGGGCGGCGCCGGCGTGAGCAAGTACATCGCCCCGCGCGCACTGTTCTGGTTTCGCTGGGCGGCGCTGGCCACCTGGTTCACTGGCGCCTGGTACCTGGGGCGCGGCGCCAATTTCATCAATGCCTTTACCTTCGGGCATTTTGGTGAGGACTACTACGGTCTGGTCATCGGCATTGGCGCCTGGCTGGGCACCATCATGCTGTTCAACGTCTGGGTGCTGATCTGGCCGAACCAGAAGAAGATTCTCGGCATCGTCGCTGCGAGCGATGAAGAGAAGGCGAAGGCACGTAAAGTAGCGGCGCTGGCCTCACGCACCAACTTCGTGCTCTCGATTCCGATGCTGCTGTGCATGGCGTCGGCCTCGCACGGCCTGCCTTTCTAGATCACTGGAAGCGGCCGCTGCCCGGCGTGCTCCCGGCTGATTTGTCCGAACAGGTGTCCCGCGCACTGCGCGAGGACATCGGTTCGGGCGACGTCACGGCGCAGCTCATCGCGCAGCAGCGCCAGGCCCGCGCCAGCGTGATATGCCGCGAGAGCGCGGTGATCTGCGGCACAGCCTGGTTTGATGAAAGCTTTCGCCAGCTCGATGAGCGGGTACGGGTGCGCTGGCTGGTAAAGGATGGCGCCACGGTGGCCGCTGGCACCGTGTTGTGCGAGCTCGAGGGCCCGGCCCGGGCGCTGCTCACCGGCGAACGTACAGCGCTCAATTTTCTGCAATTGCTCTCGGCCACGGCCACCGTCACGGCTCAACATGTACGCGCCGTGGCCGGCACGGCGTGCCGGATACTCGACACGCGCAAGACTATTCCGGGCCTGCGCACAGCGCAAAAATATGCCGTGCACTGCGGCGGTGGCCAGAACCACCGCATGGGTCTCTACGACCTGGTGCTGGTCAAGGAAAACCACATCGCTGCGGCCGGTTCGATCGCTGCAGCAGTGCAGGCGGCGCGCACCCAGGCGCCTGGCGTACTGGTGGAAGTCGAGACGGAAAATCTGCAGGAATTTACCCAGGCACTGGCGGCGGCGAGCGACATCATCATGCTCGATGAGTTTTCACTCGCCGATATGCGCAGCGCCGTCGCCCTGAACAGGGCCGCAGCGCGCCCTGCCCGCCTGGAGGCGTCGGGTGGCGTGACCCTGCCGGCGCTGGCCGCCATAGCCGCTACCGGTGTCGACTACGTGTCGGTGGGCGCACTCACCAAACACGTACAGGCGATCGACCTTTCGATGCGCCTGGAGCTGAACGCGCCTGCCGCAGCAAGCGCGTCCTAGCCCCGCGAGGCGACCCTATTTCTTGCGTGCCGGCTTGCGTGCGGCCTTACGCGATACCTTGCGGGCCGCTTTGCGCGCAGGTTTACGCACCGCCTTGCGAACCGATTTCTTTGCGACCGCTTTGCGTTTGACCTTGCGAACCACTTTTTTCGCGACGCGTTTGCGGGTAGCAGGCTTTTTGGCCGTGGGCTTCCTGGCCGCCGGTTTCCTGGCAGCTTTCGCTGCAGCCTTCTTCCTGGCAGGTGCTTTCTTTGCAGGTGCTTTCTTTGCAGGTGCCTTCGTTGCAGCTGCTCTTGCCGCTGGTTTTGCGGCCGGCTTCGCTGCCACGGCCGGCTTCGCTACATTCACCGAGTGCACGGCAAACAGCACACCCTGTGGGTCAATAAGGTGCGCAATCCGTCCACCGCCCGGCACATCCATGGGACCATTGGCGACCTGACCGCCGGCCGCCACCGTCCGGCGCGCGGCCTCGTCGGCACTCTGGTGTGACACATAGGGCAGCCAGCCGACGTGTTGCCCTTTGCCGGCAGTAATGCCGTACATGCCACCTTCCTGTTTGCCATTGCGGCCATAGAGCAGGTACTCACCCATCGGGCCCATCGGCACGCGATCAAGCACCTGCCAACCGAACAGCGACTGATAGAAGTCGAAGGCCGACACGAGGTCGCTGGCCGCAAACTCATGCCAGGAATAACCACCGTGCGGCGTATCGCCACCGCCCCCTTCACCGGCGGGCTTATAGACGCCAAACATGCCGCCTTGCGGATCCGCGAGCACAGCCATGCGACCGACGTTGGGCATGTCGGCGGCGGGCTGCACTACGCGCGCACCCAGGGCCACGGCCTGCGCGACTGTCGCATCGACATCACTGCTGCCGATTGAACCCAGCCACTGCGGCCTGGTCTCAGCAGCACCGGCATCATCACCCAGGGCCGTGGCGCCTGCGACCATGCGACCACCGGTGTCGTCCGCCACGAACACCGTATAGGGCGCACCCGGCGCAAAAGGCTGTGACTTCCAGGGCATGACACGCGTATAAAAGCCCGCCGCCGCATCGGGATCGCGGCTGCGCAGTTCCTGCCAGAGAAAACGACCATGAAAAGCCGGGTTCGCCATGTTCTGCTCCTCGAATATTTATTGTTGCCGCGTGTAGCCACGCCGCGCTGTATCGGACAATAGCTCAAACCCGTCGCGCGTGACAGAGGCCATGAAGCGTCCCCAACCTTTTGGTTTTATCCGTGAGCACATCACGCGCTGGGACGCACTGGCGCTGCTGGTGGTGCTGGGTTTCTTCGTGTTCCTGGCCGAAGCCAATCGCGGCCTGTTCGCCCCGCTTTCGCAGCTGGACGCCGTACCGCTGTCACTCGACCCCTGGCATCTGCCGCAATACGCGGCCCGCACTACGCTGCGCATGTTCGCAGCGCTGGGGCTCTCGCTGCTGTTCACGTTTACCTATGCCACCTGGGCCGCCAAGAACGAGCGCGCTGGCCGCCTGTTGATACCGATTCTGGACATCCTGCAATCGGTGCCGATCCTGGGCTTTATATCAATCACTTATGTATTCTTCATGTCACTGGTTCCAGGACGGGTGCTGGGCGCGGAATTCGCCGCCATCTTCGCTATTTTCACCAGCCAGGCCTGGAACATGGCCTTCAGTTTCTACCAGTCGCTGCGCACTATTCCGACCGAACTCTCGGAGGCGGCCGAATCGTTCCACCTGACAGCCTGGATGCGCTTCTGGCAGTTGGAGGTGCCCTTCGCCATGCCGGCGCTGGTCTGGAACATGATGATGTCGATGTCGGGCGGCTGGTTCTTTGTCGTCGCTTCCGAGGCCATCAGCGTCGGGCACACCCACGTGGCCCTGCCGGGCGTGGGCTCATACATCGCGCTGGCGATTGCCGAGCGCAATCTGCACGCCATCGGCTGGGCGATCGCCACCATGGCGCTGGTGATTCTGGTCTATGACCAGTTGCTGTTTCGCCCGCTGATCGCCTGGGTCGATCGCTTTCGGGTCGAGCAGGAACCGGGCGACGAGCCGCCCTCCTCGTGGGCATTGACCATGATGCGCCGCTCGCGACTGATCAGCGCCTTGACCATGGTATTTTACGCCGCCGTGCGCTGGACCAGTTGGGCCATGCCGCAGGTCCGGGTGCGTGTCAGGGCGCGCTCTACGCTGCGCGCTCGCTGGCACGATCGAGTGTTGCTCACAGCGCTGCTGCTGGCAGTCGCCCTGGTCCTGTTCAAAGTTGCGCACACGGCCGTGGTACGCACGACGCTGCCTGAGCTACGCGAAGTGGTGATATTGGCGCTCCTGACCATGACGCGTGTCGCCGTGTTGATCGCGCTGGCGAGCCTGCTGTGGGTGCCGATCGGAGTGTGGATCGGCCTGCGACCGCGCGCAGCACAGGTCGTCCAGCCCATCGCCCAGTTTCTCGCGGCATTCCCGGCCAATCTGTTATTCCCCATGGCGGTCTACGGCATTGTCAGCTGGCGGTTGAACCCGGATGTCTGGCTCAGCCCGTTGATGATCCTGGGCACGCAGTGGTACATCCTCTTTAATGTCATCGCAGGAGCTGCCGCCATGCCGGCCGAGCTGCGTCACGTGGCGCGCAATCTGCGCATCGGTGGCTGGTTGTGGTGGCGACGTGTGGCGCTGCCCGCCGTAATGCCCTACTACGTTACGGGTGCCATTACCGCCTCGGGCGGTTCCTGGAATGCGGCGATTGTCGCCGAGCTCGCGAGCTGGGGCGGCACGCAGGTGCGTGCCCACGGACTGGGCTCGTATATCGCGCAGGCCACGCTGAGCGGCGACTATCATCATATTGTGCTGGGCATCGCCACGATGAGCCTGTTCGTGGTGGCCATCAACCGAATTTTCTGGCGGCCGCTCTATCACTACGCCGAGCGCCGCTTTCGCCTCAGCTGATACGGAGATCTCCTATGAACGCCGCCGCTCTGCTGCAGGTCAGCGAAGTCAGCAAGTCCTTTCCCAAGCCCGACGGCCACGAGCTGCTGGTGCTGCAGGGCGTGAACCTGCAGCTGGTGGAAGGACAGATCGTCGGTCTGCTGGGTCGCTCCGGCTCCGGCAAATCCACGCTGCTGCGCCTGATCGCGGGGCTTGCTGAACCCAGTGGCGGTGAATTGCACTACCTGGGCAGTCCGGTGCACGGCCCGGCACCGGGCATCTCCATGGTGTTCCAGAGTTTCGCGCTGTTCCCCTGGCTCACGGTGTTTGAAAACGTGGCGCTGGGGCTGGAAGCACAGCGCCTGCCGCGCGCCGAGATCCGCCAGCGCACCCTGGCCGCGATCGATCTGATTGGCCTTGATGGCTTTGAATCGGCGTATCCGCGCGAACTCTCCGGCGGCATGCGCCAACGCGTCGGCTTCGCCCGCGCCCTGGTCGTGCATCCGAATATATTATTGATGGATGAACCCTTCTCCGCACTCGATATTCTGACCGCCGAAACGCTGCGTACCGATTTTCTCGATCTGTGGTCGGAAGGCAGGATGCCGATCAAAGGCGTGATCCTGGTCACCCACAACATCGAAGAAGCCGTGTTGATGTGCGATCGCATCCTGGTGTTTGGCAGCAATCCCGGCCGCGTGCTCTCGGAGATCGAAGTCAGCCTGCCGCAGCCGCGCGATCGGCTCGATCCGGCGTTTCGCGAACTGGTGGAGCGCATCTACGTGGAAATGACGGCGCGCAGCAGCGCACAGGTCGGCGCCGCGAGCGCCAGAACCGAGTTCTTTCCGGGGCTGGGCATCGGCACGCTGCTGCCGCGCGTCTCCTCAAACGAGATGGCAGGATTGCTGGAAGCCGTCGCCGCAGCGCCGTTCAACGGCAAGGCCGACCTGCCGAAGATCGCCTCCGACCTGCAGATGGAAATCGATGAACTTTTCCCGGTAGCCGAAACACTGCAGATGCTGCGCCTCGCCGAGCTCGAGGGTGGCGATCTGAAACTGACCGAAGCCGGCCTCGATTTTGCCAATGCGGCCCCTGATGAACGCAAGCGGGTCTTCGCCCGTCAGCTATTGACCTACGTGCCGCTCGCCGCGCACCTGCGCCGGGTGCTCGATGAGCGCACCTCGCACGTGGCACGCCGCAGCCGTTTCATCGACGAGCTTGAGGATTTCATGAGCGAAGAATCTGCCGAAGAGACCCTGAGCGTGCTCATCAGCTGGGGACGGTATGCCGAGATCTTTGCGTACGAAGATGAGAGCGAGCGCTTTACGCTGGAAAATCCGGCCTGAGGCGGAGGTCTTGACAGTCACCTGAACTAGTGTACACTTTCGGTGTACACTAAAGGCGGCACAAATGAAGCACATCGGCATAAAACAGGCGCGCCAGGAACTGCCAGATCTGGTGGATCGGGTAGAAGCTGGAGAAGAGATAGTCATTACGCGTCTCGGCAAAGCAGTGGCGAAGCTCACTGCCGCATCCGCTGCCCTGAAACCGCTGCCCTCGCTGGTGGCGTTCCGACAGGCTATAGGTGCTGATGGCACTCCAGCCGCGAAACTGTTACGCGAGGAACGTGATGCCAGTTGAGCGTACCTATATTGATACCAGCGTGCTGGGTGCGTACTACTGCCCGGAGCCCTTGAGCGCGGTAGCAGAATCAGCACTGCGCCGCAGCAAAGTTCCGGTAATAAGCGTATTGAGTGAAGTCGAGTTTCATTCGCTGATTGCCCGCAAACGTCGCCTCAAGGAACTGGCTGCGCGCCAGGCGATCGATATCATTGAGCTGTTTGACACTCATGTCGCCGAGGGCTTCTACCAGCGTATATCGTTGAGCACCGAGCACTTCATCAAAGCGCGGCAACTTATCGCCTCGATGGTCAGCTCGTTACGAACGCTCGACGCGCTGCACCTTGCGGCAGCGCTCTGCGAGTCATTAACGCTGATGACGGCAGATCAGGATCTTGCCAAAGCCGCCAGGCGTCATAAGAGCGATGTCCTGCTGGTCAAGTGAAATTGCTCGCTGTGTCGCTCTGGCCCGGAATCAATGATCGTTGCAGACTCACAGATCGATCAGTTCGACTGCCGCCGGATCGATTGTCTGCCCGAGAAAGCGCCCGCCGATCGCGGCGAATCGCTCCACGCCGTCGGTGGCGAGAAACTTCAGCTCGTTGCCAGCAACGGCGCCCACTGCGGTCTCGGTCGCCGAGGTGCGCAGCAACCCGCCGCGCTCCAGCTCCGCGCGCACCGCGATCGCCGTAGTCAGCGCCGAATCGACGATGCGCACGCCGCCACCAAGCACTGCTGCAATGACCGCTGCAAGCACCGGGAAGTGCGTGCAACCGAGCACCAGGGTGTCCGGCGTGGCTGCCGCATCCTTCAAGAGCGGCTGCAGATAGCGCGCTGCGGCGGCTGCTGCCACCGCGCCTTCCGTCCAGCCCTCCTCGGCCAGGGCCACAAACACCGAACAGGCTATGGCCGAGACCTGTGCCTGTGGATTCAGGGCCAGAATGGCCCGCGTGTAGGCACCGCCCCGCACCGTGCTATCCGTGCCCAGCACCGCAATACGTCCGTTGCGCGTGGCCTCACAGGCCGCACGCGCACCCGGTTCGATTACACCGATTACCGGCAGGCTGCCATAGCGCTCGCGCATGGCAGGCAGCGCGGCGCCCGCCGCGGTATTGCAGGCCACCACCAGGCACTTGATGTCGCGCTCGACCAGTTCATCGGCGGCCTGGATCGCGTAGCGCACCACCGTATGGTTGCTCTTGGTGCCGTAGGGCAGGCGCGCGGTGTCTCCAAGGTAAAGAAAAGACTCCGCCGGCATGGCCGCGCGCAAGGCACGCAGTACCGTCAGCCCGCCGACTCCGGAATCGAAGACACCAATCGGGCGGGCGCGCACCGCAGCGTCAGTGCCCGCAGCGCTCACACTTCGGGCCGCATATGTGGAAACAGCAGCACGTCGCGGATCGAGGCGGCATCGGTCAGCAGCATCACCAGGCGATCGACGCCGAGGCCGAGCCCCGCGGTGGGCGGCATACCGTATTCGAGGGCACGAATATAGTCGGCGTCGTAGTGCATGGCTTCATCATCGCCGGCCTCGTGACGCGCGACCTGCGAGCGAAAGCGCGCCGCCTGATCTTCCGGATCGTTGAGCTCTGAAAACCCATTGGCCAGTTCGCGCCCGGCGACGAAGAACTCGAAACGATCGGTCAGAAATGGATCGGCATCGTTGGCACGCGACAGCGGCGACACCTCGGCAGGATAGGCATACACGAAGGTCGGCTCATCCAGGGTGTGCTCCGCGGTCTTCTCGAAGATCTCGATCTGCAACTTGCCGGCGCCATCACCGCTCTTGCAGGGTATGCCCAGCTGCTCGCAGGCGGCGCGCAGATAGGGCACATCGCGCAGCCGGTCTCGCTCCAGTTGCGGATTCAATTCACAGATCAGCTCGGCAATCGTCACGCGGCGAAACGGCTTGTCCAGGTTGTAGTCACGACCCTGGTAGCGCAGGGTGCGCGAACCGAGCAGCGCATCGCTCAGGCCGCGCAGCAAGCGCTCGATGAGTTCCATCAGTTCGCGATAGTCGCTGTACGCCCAGTACAGTTCGAGCATGGTGAATTCCGGGTTGTGCCGGGTCGAGAGCCCCTCGTTCCTGAAGTTGCGATTGATCTCGTAGACCCGCTCCAGGCCACCGACGATCAGACGCTTCAGGTAGAGCTCCGGCGCGATGCGCAGATACATCTGCTGATTGAGTGCGTTGTGATGCGTGACGAAGGGTCTGGCCACCGCACCGCCGGGAATCGGCTGCATCATCGGCGTCTCGACCTCGAGAAAATCGAGCGCGTCGAGGGCATCGCGCAGGTAACGCACGATGCGGGTGCGGGTGCGGAACAGCTCACGACTGGGCTCGCTCATCAAGAGATCGACGTAACGCTGGCGGTAGCGGGTCTCGGTATCGGCCAGGCCGTGCCATTTGTCGGGCAACGGCCGCAGGGATTTGGTCAGCAGCCTGAGGCGCTCGACCCGCACTGACAGCTCGCCCGTTTTGGTGCGAAACAGCGGCCCTTCGGCGCCAAGGAAGTCACCCACGTCGTAGCCTTTGAAGGCTTCATAAGGTGCCCCGAGGGATTCAAGCTGCAGGAACAGCTGCAGCTGACCGCTGCGATCAGCAATCTTGGCAAAGCTCGCCTTGCCCATGACGCGCTTGAACATCATGCGACCGCCGACTTTCACGCGCACCGGGTTGGCCTCAAACCAGGCGCCATCGCGCTCGGCATAGGTGGCCAGCAGATCGGCGGCCAGCGCATCGCGCCGGAAATCATTGGGAAACGCCGGCCCGGCCGTGCGCAACTGCGCCAGCTTGGCGCGCCGCTCGGCGATCAGGTGATTTTCGTCGCTACCCTGCTGCTGTTGATCGTTGCTCACAAACCCGCCTTGAGACTTGCTTCCATGAATTGATCCAGTGCGCCATCAAGTACCGAGCCGGTGTTGCCCACCTCGACGCCAGTACGCAGATCCTTGATGCGCGACTGATCGAGCACATAGGAGCGGATCTGGTTACCCCAGCTGACATCGGACTTGGTGTCTTCCAGGACCCGGGCCGCCGCATTGCGCTTGTTGACCTCGAGCTCATAGAGCTTGGCCTTGAGCATCTTCATGGCGGTCGCCCGGTTCTTGTGCTGGCTGCGTTCGTTCTGGCAGGCGACCACAATGCCGCTGGGGGCGTGCGTGATGCGCACCGCCGACTCGGTTTTGTTGACGTGCTGGCCGCCGGCGCCGCTGGAGCGGAACACATCCGTGCGCAGGTCGGCCGGATTGATGTCGATGGCGATGTCATCGTCGACCTCCGGGGAGACGAACACCGAGGCGAACGAGGTGTGGCGCCGATTGCCGGAATCAAAGGGCGATTTGCGTACCAGCCGGTGCACGCCGGTCTCGGTGCGCAGCCAGCCGTAGGCGTAGTCGCCGCGCACCTCGACCGTGGCGGACTTGAAACCGGCCACTTCACCAGGGTTCGAATCAATCACCTCGGCCGTGAAGCCGCGCGCCACGGCCCACTTGAGATACATGCGCAGCAGCATCTGGGCCCAGTCCTGCGCTTCGGTGCCGCCGGCGCCGGCCTGGATGTCGAGGAAGGCGTTGTGGGAATCCATCTCGCCGCGAAACATGCGCTTGAACTCGAGCCGTCGCACGCCCTGCTCAAGCTGGCCGCGCTCACGCTCCAGATCACTGGCGGCCGCCTCATCGTTATCGCTGGCCGCCAGTTCCAGCAGCTCGATCGCATTGCGCGCACCGGTCGTGGCGCGATCAAGCTCCTCGATTTCGGTGCTTAGGCGCGCGCGTTCCCGGCCCAGTTCCTGGGCGCGCAGAGGATCTGCCCACACCGCCGGCTCTTCCAGCTCGAGGCGTACTTCTTCGAGCCGCTCACGCTTGGCGTCGTAATCAAAGAAACCCCCTCAAGGAGACGGCGCGCTCCTCGAGATCTTGCAGTGAACGACGCAGTTGCGAGACTTCCATGATCTGACCCTATTTGCGAGGCGCGCATGGTATCACGGCCGGCCGTTGGCCCTTAGAGGTTGCGGCACGGCGTCATTTGCGGGCATTCTTGGCAGATGTAACCTGAGGGTAGCGCATGAACGCAAAGACCAGTCTGGCGGCAAACTCACTCGGCCTCGGCGAGTCGGCGATCATGGGCATAGCGGGCACCGCGCCGGCCTTCAGTGCAGCCGCCACCACCGCGACCCTGATTGCCGCGGTAGGCATCCTCGCTCCGGCCAGCCTGCTCTACTGCGGCATCATCATGTTTGGCGTGACGCTGGCCTACAAGCAGCTCAACCGGGTTGATCCCAACGCCGGCGCTTCCTACGCCTGGGTCGAGCAGGCTTTTGGCCCGGTACTCGGCTTTCTCGCCGG
>Ga0315268_10008233_pt1 | contig 10921 bp, 8 predicted proteins | sample C1_top_MG_FD_204535 | JGI IMG/M metagenome (GOLD analysis project Ga0315268, IMG submission 204535) | Sediment microbial communities from Yellowstone Lake, YNP, Wyoming, USA - C1_top | ecosystem: Environmental > Aquatic > Freshwater > Lake > Sediment | place: USA: Wyoming | collected 2017-08-01 | reverse complement strand
CCGAATTCCAGTGTCACCTCGCGCACGATGGCGTCGGCTTCCGTGCGCTCCTTGAGTTGGGCGGCGCACACGTTGCCAGGCGGCGGCGGCAGGGCGCCGATGACGTAGTGCTCAAAGAGCCGCAGCAGTTCCAGGCGCCGCTCGGCCCATTGGGCCTTTGACTCTACCGGCCTGCCATCGGCGAAGCGAAGCGAGTCGGGCAAGCCGGGCAGGCTTGGCAGAGTGTCAAAGTCAGGCGGCAGCTCGCCGCTGGCCTGGAGCCAGCGCTCCCAGGCCGGGCTGCTGGGGAGCATCTTGAGCAATTCGGCCAGCAGTTGGTGTTGTTTGCGGGTGGTCTGCGCCGGCGCGCCCAAGAGGGGCAGCGCGGCCAAGACCAGGCTTAGCAGGAGAGGTCGCACGTCTTGGCAGGTGGGGTAGCGGTCGTTTTCATTTCTGGCAGCCCTTGCGGTGGACTATAAAGCCAGCCCGTGGCGGGCGCCAGCCCAGGACCAATCAGTGTGACACACGGACGGACAAGGACGGACACGGACGGAAAGAAGGAAACGCGAACCAGGTGGGAGGAGCAAGAGTTTGCAGAGCTCCGGAATAGATTGCGCATCGGGGTGGTTTTGGGGTTTGATTCGGGCATGACGATTCGTTCGCGTTCTTCATGGCTGGCCACGCTGTGCCTGGTGGCCGCCGTTGTGGCCCAAGCTCCGCTTCTGGCGCAAGCTCAATCCCCGGCGCGTCCCAAGCAAACGGTCATGGTGCCCATGCGGGACGGTGTTAAGCTGGCGACCGACGTGTATCTGCCCGAAGGGGCCGGGCCGTTTCCAACCATCCTGGCGCGCACGCCTTACAACAAGGACGCCGGGGCCGGCCTGGGCGCCGATGGGGCCAGGCGGGGCTTTGCGATGGTCTTTCAGGACACGCGCGGGCGCTCTGCCTCCGAAGGCGAGAACCTGCCGTTCGAGACCGATGGCTGGGGCAAGCACTGGGACGGCCTCGACACGATTGAGTGGGTGCGCCAGCAGGCGTGGTGCAACGGCAAGATTGGCACTTGGGGCGGCTCGGCCTTGGGTATCACCCAACTGCTGATGGCTGGCGCCGGCGCACGGGGCATCACCTGCCAGCACATCACAGTGGGGGCACCCAGCCTCTACTTTGACGCCAACTACCCGGGCGGCGTTTTCAAGAAAGCCATGATCGAGGACTGGCTGCGGCTGACCAAGTTCAGCACCAACGCGCTGGCGCTCTGGACGAGCCACCCGCGCCACGATGAATACTGGCACCAACGGGAGTTGTATGGGCGCTGGGATCAGGTGAACTGTCCAGCCGTCCACATCGGGGGGTGGTACGACATCTTCGCCCAAGGCACGCTTGAGGCGTTTGTGGGTTATCAGACCAAGGGCGGCCCGCTGGCTCGGGGCCAGCAGCGACTATTGATGGGGCCGTGGACCCACGGTGTGCTCACCGACAAAGCGGGCGACCTGACCTTCCCCAACGCGAAGAAGCCGCCCACAAGCAGCCACGACGCTTGGCGGTGGTACGAATACCAGCTCAAAGGCCTCACCAACGGCCTCGAACGCGAGCCGGCGGTGACCTACTACGTGATGGGCGACGTGAGCGACACCAATGCGCCCGGAAACGTGTGGCGCACGGCCAGCCAATGGCCGCCCCTGCCGCCCAAAGCGACCCGCTTCTATTTCGGGGCCGATTGCACCTTGTCCGCCGCCGCACCCGGCCGAGGGGAGCCGCTGACTTACAGTTACGATCCCAAGAACCCCGCGCCAACCGCTGGCGGCCCGCAACTCACCATCCCGGCGGGGCCGAAAGACCAGCGCGAGGTCGAGAGCCGCGCCGATGTGCTGGCATTCACCAGCGAGCCGTTGACGGCGCCGCTGGAGGTGACGGGGCGCGTGTGGGTCGAGTTGTGGGCGGCCAGCGACGCGCCCGACACGGATTTCTTTGGCAAGTTGTGCGACGTCTATCCCGATGGGCGTTCGTTCAACGTATGTGAGGGCCAAATTCGCGCCCGTTTCCGCGACTCGTTTGACAAGGAGGAACTGCTCAAGCCGGGCAAGGTGTATCGGTTCGCCATTGATCTGTGGTCAACGAGCATCATCTTCAACCGCGGCCATCGTTTGCGCGTGGACGTGACCTCCAGCAGTGCGCCTGGCTATGACCCCAACCCCAACACCGGCGAGCCGTTCCGCGCCAGCGACCGCACGCAGATTGCCAACAACAGCATCTATGTGGATTCCCGCCACCCCTCGCACATCCTGCTGCCGGTGGTGGGTGAAGGCGGAGGCGGGCCAGCGGGGAAGTGAAGTGGGGAAAGCCCAGGCGCTGGGCGGGCGGACAGAGGGCGACGCGCAGTGGAATCTGGCACGGGAAATGCGGACTTATTGGTCGCGAACGCTATGCAGCAACTTGATTTTGAGCTGGTCTATCTGGCTCTGCTCACCAAAGCGGGGCTCAAGCCCTTGAGCCGCTGGGAGAAAGGCGCCGACCCGGACACCGCCGGCGCGTTGCGCGCGCTGGGCCTCAAAACGCGCGTGGTCGAGCGGTCGGTGGCTTCGGGCGCGCGAGTGCGCGAGCTGATCTTTAGCGAGTCGGACCGGTGCCTGGAACTATACGCGGCCCGCTTCGACCGCACGCCGATCAGCCGCGACCGGCAGAGCGCGCGCCTGGAGGGCCTGTTGTTCGGCTACCCGTCTTGTTGCGTGGAAAGCTACGCGGCCAGGGGCTACGTGAAGAACGCTTTGCAACCGCGCGACCAGCGGATCTTGTTTCATTGGGCGTGCGCCAACTGCGCCATTACGCCGCTTCTGGCGCCGCATTACCGGCGGGTGTACCGCGAGTGCCGCCGGGCCATGCGGGGCGGGCGGTTGCGGGCGCCGCCCTGGCGGCTGGAGCCACTCATCGCCCGACGCCTTAAAGGCGCCCTGGCAATGGCGGCCTCGCTGGCGCTGCTGGGGTCTTTGCCGGTCGGTGCGCAGGCCCAGCCCGACCCCCACTGGCTGCCACTGGCCACTGGGCAGGACCCGGACGGGGATCTGCTGGCGAGCATCGAGGAAGCCATCCTGGGCCTGGACCCAAACAACGCGCATCAGAACAACAGCCTGGAGGTGGATGGCGTGGCCTTGGCGCGGGACTTGTCGCAGACGATTGACACATTGCCGACCGAGGCTTCGTCCACGCAACCCTACTTGGTGCACCACATGGCGTTTGGCACAGAGACATGCCAGGTGTGCGGCGACTCCTCCATCAACATGGGCTTCCTTGAGGTGGTCAATCCCCAGACTGGCGAGGCCTACTCAATCCCTTACATTGGCAAGCATTTTCTGGAGCACGGCAGTTTCAGTTACAGCGGGAGCGTGCATGAGGGCCGGGTCGCGCCGCCCCAGCTCCAAGTGACCTTGACCGGCCAGGGTGACTATCACTATATCCCCGTTTCCCCGGACACCGACCAGGACCGGCTCAGCGACCAGGAGGAACAAGACCTCAAAACTGACCCGCAGAACCCCGACGAGAACCAGAGCGGCATCCTGGACGGCCTGGAATTGGCGCGCGAGCTGGCGGCGGAGATCAGCGCGCTGCCGACTGCGCCGACCACCGGGTCGGTTCATCGGCGCGACTTCGAGCTCAAGGGCCTCGAACGCTGCGCCGGCTGCGGGGAAACCGTCAACATGGGGCACCTGACGGTCTGCAACCCCCAGGCCGGACTCTACGCGAACCTGCCCTACATCGCCTTGCATTACCTGGGGCACGGCAACTTCTCCTTTGCCGGCGACGTGCACGGGCTGGGCCGGGCGGACGTGAAATTGCTGGCCGACGCGCTGCATTCCTCAGGCCCGAGCCATCTGCGCAAGGTCAGCGATGACGCCGATGGCGACGGGCTCAAGGACCGCGAGGAAGACTATTTCAAGACGGACAAGACCATCGCCGACACCGACTTTGACGGCGTGCCCGACGGCTTCCAGTTGGCGCGCGAGCTGGGGCAGGCAGTGGAGGCCCTGTCGCGCCAGACCAATGACACTTGCTACGCGGTGGACCACTTGCTGCGCGGGCTGGTGTACTGCGACGTGTGCGGCTTGGCGGTGAACATGGGCTGGGTGGAGGTCGTCAACCCGAAGGAGAACCTCAACCTCCAGGTGCCCTACTTGGCCCTGCACGCCATGAGGAACGGCAGCTTTGGCTACACTGCCGTGGACCGGCTCAACCCGGTGCTGCTCGACATCGCCCTGCGCGGGAACGGTACGTCGCACTTGGTGCTGGTCGCCGGCGACACAGACAAGGATGGCTTGCTGGACAAGGAGGAACCGTACTTTGGGACGGCGGCGGACAACCCCGACAGCGACGGCGACGGCGTGCTCGATGGCATCGCGCTGGCCCGCAAGCTCTGCGCGCAAGTCCGGGCGCTGCCAGACGGGCCGCTCCAAGACCAAACCTACATCGTCCGCGCCGAAGCCGACTGCTACGCGCCTTGCCCGGTGTGCGGCGAGAGCATCAATTGCGGCCACGTCGAGGTGACCAGCCCGTGGTCGGGCCTGAGCCAGCGCATCTCCTACCTAAACCTCCATTACCTGGAGCGGGGCAGCCTGGCCAGTTCGCCGGAGAGCCGGGTGGATCCGGTGTTGTTGGACGCGATATTGCGCCCGGCGGTGCTCATCAGCGCTGGCGAAGGCCAAGTGACGCTGCGCTGGAAAGCGGCGGCGGGCCGCTCCTACCAAGTCTTCTGGGCCTCAGAAGTCACCGGCCCGTGGACACCCGGACAGATCGTGTGGGGCGAGGGGGAATTCACGTTCAGTGAACCAAGCTCCGCGGGGCCGGGGCGCAAGTTCTACCGGGTAGAGGCCCAGTAGCGCGGCTGACAGGTAACTGCTTTCTTGACGCCCGGCGGATGAGCCGAGGGGTGTTTCAGAAAGAGTAATTCAGGCTCAACTTGAGCACCGGCCAGAATTGCGCGTCTTTGGCATAGCTCTTTATTCGATCTCGTTCCGCTTGCACGTCCACGACGGGAGCTGGCGCCGTGGTCGTCAAGCTGACGCGCGGCTCACCGGTGTAGATGGCGCCCAGTTCTCCACCCAAGGACCAATGATGCCCTCTGTCAAGGTAGATGTTGCCGCCGATTGCCAGATAGGCGTTCACCGGTTGCGGTTTGATGCGCAGGCTGGCAGTTCCGACATGCGGGAAGCCGTTCAGGGTGAAGTTGGGGCCGGCGCTGCCGTGGAGATGATTCTGATTGAACAACGGGCCGGCGCTGACGTGGAATGAATAGCGTGCCCACGGATACCAGTTGAGCGTCAGCGGCTCGGACATCAGTCGCAGGTTTAGCCTGTATTTGTTGCCTTTGATCGTGCCGCTGTAAGAGCAGGAATAATAGTCAAAGGCGCTCCCGACGGCGAAATGGTCCGAGAAGCACCATTCGGCTCTGCCGCCGGCGCCGGTGGTTCCGGCTTCCGCGCCGATGGTGAAGCGATTGAGCTGCGAGGTGGCGCTCAAGGCGGTCGCGGATCCCTCGGCGGCGTCAGCCCGGCTGGCCAGGGCGGCCCAGGTCAGCAGCCCCAAGACTGTGACGCTGGTGATGAGGCTGTTTTTTGGCCCATCTTTTTGATCTGTGATGACGTTCATTGGAAGCAAATTGCTTCTTTGACGCCCGGCGGCTGAGGCAGGAGGTGTTTCAGAAAGAGTAATTCAGGCTCAACTTAATCACCGGCCAGAATTGCACCTTTTTGGTCCAGCTCTTTATTTTATTTTCTTCGGCCTGCACCTCCGAGGGGAGGGCTGGCGCCGTGGTGGTCAACGTGACGCGCGGCTCACCGGTGTAGATGGCGCCCAGTTCCCCGCCCAAGGACAGATGATGGCCTCTGTCAAAGTAGATGTTGCCGCCGATGGTCAGATAGCCGTCCACCGGTTGGTGTTTGATGCGCAGGCTGGCAGTTCCGGCATACTGTGTCCCGCCCAGGTTGATGGTGCCGCTGGCGCTGCCATCAAGATGATTCTGATTGAACAACGCGCCGGCGCTGACGTGGAACGAAGAACTTGCCCATGGATACCAGTTGAGGGTGAGCGGCTCGGACATCAGTCGTAGCTTTACGTTGAATTTGTTGTCTTTGATCGTGCCGCTGTAAGAGTAGGAAAAATAGTCGCAGGCGCCCGCGACACTGAAATGGTTCAAGAAGCGCCATTCTGCCCTGCCGCCGGCGCCGGTCGTTCCGGCTTCCGCGCCGAGGGTGAAGCGATGGAGTTTTGGGGTGGCGCTCAAGGCGGGTGCGGATGCCTCGGCGGCATCAGCCCGGCTGGCCAGGACGGCCCAGGCCAGCAGCCCCGAGATTGTGACGCTGGTGATGAGGTTGTTTCTTTGGTTCATGTTCTTGACTTGTGATGACGTTCACGGGCGGCAACTCGCTATTCTGACGCCGCCCGGGCGAAGACGCATTGCTCTTTCCTTTTTCGGTTCATGGGCTGAGTTGCCGCTCCGGGAGCGGGAGTATTAAGGACGCAGCGGTGTGAGCAAGGAAAAAATGGCTTGCCGAGACGCTTTTTGCCGCCAATCGGGCAGGAAACCACGAGAACAAACCTGCTTGAGTTCCTGAGTTCCTAATTCAACAATCCTTGCGGGAATGCTCTTCTGACCGCATTTTCAGGCGAAGTCGTATCCTCGAAAGGGATGAAGGATTCATGGATAGTCGAACACATTGGTTTGTCGGCGCGTGAGCCGACGGCGCTCAAGGATTGGTACGTCCGCGTGCTGGATGGACGCGTGGTCTTTGCCAGCGAGGGGCCGTCGCCGGCGTACCTCATCGCCCTGCCTGGCGGCATGGTCGTCGAGGTCTATGCGGCGGAATCGTCGCTGCGGGAGACGGCCAACAACCGCTTGAGCGGGTGGCGGCACGTGGCTTTGCGGGTGGAATCAATCGAGGCGGCGCGCGATGCGCTGGCCGCGCGCGGGGTGGCGTTTGGCGAACCGATCAAGCCCGCCGGCGGCGGCGGACGGGTGCTGTTCTTCGCGGACCCGGAGGGAAACCTGTTGCACCTGGTGGAGCGGACCTGACCCAAAACGAAGTGCGAATTGGGCACACGGAGACGCAGGGAACACGGCTCAGCCGCAACCACAGCGAGGAGGGAATTGCAGACTGGAAATTGTAAATTGCAGATCTCAAATTGGGCCCTTCCTGGCTCTGGTGAGCTCGGGATTCGTGGAGGGCCAATCTGCAATTTGCATTCTACAATTTACAGTTTGCAATTCCCACGTCGCGGCTGACTCGAAGATGTGCAGCCGAAGAAGTCACCTTCCCACGTCCTCGTCGAACTCCTCGAGTCTCAGCGGGTAGCTGCCGTGTTCCCGCGCCAGTTGGACAACGTAGGCGTAAGTGGCAGGAGACACGTTGTCGGGAATAGAGTGGTCCGACTGGAGGATGAAGCCGCCGCCCTTGGCGGCGTTGAGCTTGCGGAGCACCTCGCGGCGGACCGGGGCGCGGTCGTTGGTGGCCAGCACGCGCACGTCCAGGTTGCCGTTGAAGGCCCAGCGGGCGCCGTATTGGCGCTTGAGTTCCACCACGTCCAGGCCGGCCTTGGCTTCCAGCGGGTTGTAGGCGTCCACGCCGATTTCAATCAAGTCGGGGTAAATGGCGCTGGCGTTGCCGCAGCCGTGATAGACGGTTTTCAGGCCCGCCGCGTGCGCGACGTCGCAGAGGCGCTTGACCTGGGGCTTATAGACTTCACGCCAGAAGCGCGGGGAAAACAGCATCCCGCGCCGGTAGGCGACGTCGCCCCAGATGTAGAGACCGGAGAGCTTGCCGCCGGCGGCGGCGATCTGCGCTTGGGCGACGCCGGCCAAGAAGTCCCCCAGCCGCTCGATGAACCGGGCGAAGCGGGCGGGGGCTTCGGCCATTTTGACCAGCGCGTTCTCGGCGCCGATGATCCGCCAAACCATTTCATGCGGCTCGCAGACGCTGCCAAAAACGCAGAAATCGCCGGCATAGGCGTTGACCCGCTCCACAAACGGCGGCACGTCCAGATTCAGCGCGTCGCCCACGGCATTGATCTGGTCGGCGATGGGCGCGAAGTAACGGCGCGGGTCGGCCGGCGCATCGAACACCAGCGCCTCCATCTGCGCGAAAGTCTTGGTGTCGAAACCGAGGAAGGCGGGCATGGGGCAGCCGGGGCGGCTCTCAATGGTCGCGCCGAAGCCGGTTTTGACGACCTTGCGCTGGGGAGAATCCTCGAGCAGTTGCACCGGCTGGATGTGCGGGTCCAGGTTGGGCACAAGGACGACCATATCCAGGTCCCAATAGCGGTAAGGATTGAAGCCCTCACCCACCGCCAACTCGGCCTTGCAGCGGTTCAGGAAGGCCGTCCAAAAAAACTCGCCGATCGGCACGCGGTCGGGCTCGCGGCGTTCCAGGGCCGCGATGACGCGCCTAATCTTCGGTTTGGCTTTTGGGCCGGCCTGTGTCCTGCGATCGCTGAAGGTCATGACGATTGCCGGGACCACGATGCCGGAGCCTTTCGCGCCGATCAACCTGAATTGAGGCGGGACACGGGCAGCGCGGGGGTACGACGGTCGGTGAAGCGGCGTGAATGCCGCGCTCCGCCTTCGGCCACCCGCCATCACATGCGCCCCAGCTTCCGTCTGAGACGAATCAAGCCCTTCAGGTCGCCGATAATGGTGCTTGTGAGCCGGACGCGGGTGTCCGGGTCGTCTTTCCAGGCGACGGGGAGGTCGAGGATGCGGTAGCCGCGGCGCTCGGCCAGCACCAGCAGTTCCGTGTCGAAAAACCAGCCGTTGTCCTGCACGAGTGGCACGAGCGCGCGAGCCGCCGCACAGGAGATCGCTTTGAAGCCGCATTGGGCGTCGCTGAAGCGGGCGCCGAGCGCGAGCCGCAGCAGCTTGTTGTAGCCGCGGCTCAGGACCTCGCGCTTCAGGCTCCGCCGGACCAGGTCCGGCCGCAAAAGCCGCGACCCGATCGCCAGGTCATGACTGCCGTGGCGCACGGCCTCGACTAACGGCGGCAAGCAGGCCAAGTCCGCCGAGAGGTCAACGTCCATGTAGGCCAGCACTTTGGCTTCGGCGTCCAGCCAGACATGGCGGAGTGCCCCACCCCGCCCTTTCGCGTCCGTGTGCCACGCGCGGACGTTCGGCAGCGCAGCCTCAAGCTCTTTCGCAATGGTGAACGTGCGGTCCGCCGAGCCGTTGTCGGCGATCACCACCTCCCAAGTCCATTGCGTCTGCCCGCTCAGAAAGTCGTGCAACAAAGGGACCGACTCCCGCAAGTCGCGCTCCTCGTTATAGGACGGCAATGCAGAGGTCGTTCATCCCCAAAAGAGCATTTCCACCGCAGAGAACACACAGAACTCAGAGAAACGCGGGGGCTCTGGAAAGCAACTCCAGTCACCCGCCAGGTACGACGCCGGCATTCGTCAGCCCGTATTCTCTGCGCTCTTTGCGGTCTCTGCGGGTTGCCGAGCGTGCTTCTCCAGGGGATCCAAGAGGTCTCAAGGTAAAGCGGCATGGTCGGGAGCAGCGGTTGCGGTGTCCAGCGCCTTCGCCTGCCGCCAGAGGCGCCAGATGCCGCCAGTCAGAATGAGGTAAAAAGGGGCCACGGAGGCCCAGGGCGAGAGGCCGGCCAGGCGGCCGAGGTTGGGCGAGAGCTTGCCCTCGCGCCAGAGGGGCCAGTGGAATTGAAGCAGGGGAGCATGATACCAGTCGGGGATGATAACGCTGGTCAACACGGCTTGCGTGACCAGCAGCATTGAGAGGGCGGCCAGCGCCGCACTGATTCCGGGAAGTCGGCGGGCGGCCAGTGCACAGGGCAGGGCCAACAGGGGTAGGATTGGCGTCAGGTAGCGCGGGCCGAGGCACCAGCCCGCCTGCCAATCCCAGACGCGGCCCGAAATCACGATGAGGGTCAACAACGGAACCGCGTAGGTCAGCCAAAGTGGCTGCGGCGAGTCATGCAGCATCTGCCAATAGCCAACCCCAGCCAATAGCAAAAATGGGCACCACGTCAGGAGCCCCCTCTCCGGGCTGCAAAGCAGCGCGCCAAGAGTTTCTGGGTCCGGCCAGCGGATTGCGTAGATGCCCTTGCCCATTTCGGGAAAACTAGCTTGGTGGCTGTACGGCAGAATGAATGGGCTGCCCGTCACGGCTAGGTTGTAGGCGGGGATGAGAAGCAGGGGCGCTATCGCCCCTAAGGCCAGGTAGACCGCCCGGTGCCGGTGGTTCCGCCAAGTATGCCAGCAGAGAGCCGCGATCACCAGCCCGGCGGTGAATTCACTGGCCAGCGCCAGCCCCAAGGCCACCCCTGCGGCCCCAAGGCGGCCCGGCCTCGGATTGTCACCCGTGAATGGCGCCAGGCACCAAATGGCCACGCAGATCAGCCCGCAGACCAGTGAGTGGCTCCACAATGCCGTTGCGTAGATGAGCGGCATTCCGCCAAGCGATATGCCCAGGACAGTCAAAAGTGCGGCGCGCGCTGAAACCAAGCGCCGGAGCCAAGCCGCCAAGAGCGTGAAGCCGATTGCTAGGGGCACGGCGTTGACGGCCGCGCATGTTACCCAGCTTGTGGTTAGCCAACCAGCCGGTGATTCCACGCTCTCCCCGCTGGCCTTGACCGCGAGGCTGCCCAAGATGAACGGGCCAAGGGCTAGGGCGGCGGTGCCAGGGGCCTTATCCGAGTAATAGTGGCCGCCGCAGCGCGCCATATCCATTGTATTGGTGCGCCAGGGATCTATTGCCAGAGTGTGCCGAGTCACTACAGCATGTAAGAGGTCAAGTCGAGAGACCGGGGTCTGCCAAGTGAAGGACTGGTCATGGACGTAGGAGGCGAGCGCGAAAAGCAGCGCACCTATGCCTGAGGCGAAAGACGTGGCTTGTGAGTCAGTAGCCATATCCCGGCAAGCGTGACTAAAAGGGCAAGGCTAGTTGTCAGGG
>Ga0315268_10008232_pt1 | contig 10922 bp, 12 predicted proteins | sample C1_top_MG_FD_204535 | JGI IMG/M metagenome (GOLD analysis project Ga0315268, IMG submission 204535) | Sediment microbial communities from Yellowstone Lake, YNP, Wyoming, USA - C1_top | ecosystem: Environmental > Aquatic > Freshwater > Lake > Sediment | place: USA: Wyoming | collected 2017-08-01 | reverse complement strand
TAGTTGGTAAATTTGCGAATATTATCAAAGATGCGCCGGCCTTCCTCGACAGCGTCCACAATCGTGGCAAAATTATCATCCAGAAGGACCATGGCAGAAGATTCTTTGGCGATATCCGTACCGCGCAAGCCCATTGCTACGCCAACATCGGACTGTTTCAAGGCAGTGGCATCATTAACCCCATCTCCGGTCATCGCCACGATATGCCCGGCATTCTGCAAAGCCTGGAGCACTTGTTGCTTGATCTGCGGAGTAGCGCGCGCAACAATATCCACCTCTTTCATCAGCTCGGTAAGCGCTGGACCAGAGAGGTCTTCCATCTCCCGGGCATCCACGACACGTTGCCCGATCCCCAGCGTTCCTGCAATCGCATGAGCGGTCAGACCATTATCGCCGGTGATCATCACCACCCGGATACCGGCACCCTGGGCTCGGGCGATGGCTTCAGAAACCCCATTGCGAGGCAGGTCGATCAAAGCCAGCAAGCCAAGGAAGGTCATCCCACTCTCCGCTTGTTCAAGTGGCTCATCTGCTGATAATTCTCTGCTGGCCATCCCCAGAACGTAATATCCCTGGCTCTGCAGTTCGGTTACTTGTTGGCGAATAGCCTGGCAGTGCTGGTCTGGAATTGGATAATCTGCCGAACCTTCCCGACAGGATGAGCAATGTGCCAATACCGGACCAGGAGCTCCCTTGGTGACAACGATTTGGTGGCCGTTTTGGATATGAATCGATGTCATCATCTTGCGTTCTGAGCTGAAAGGGATCTCGTTCACCCGCGGGCTTTCTTTGCGCACCAGTTCTATGTCCAAGCCGGCAACCTGGGCTGCCTTGACCAGAGCTGTGTCTACAGGGTCACCCTGGATCTCTGGATCTCCTCCGAGGGAGATGGTGGCTTCATTGCATAAAATCCCGGCGCGCAGCAAATCGAGAGCGAGTGCATTTGTCTGCAACCCTGACGGGGGCTCCACCAGTTTTCCACCGACGTACAATTTTTGGAGCGTCATCAAGTTCTGGGTCAGGGTACCGGTCTTGTCGGTGCAGATGACATCCACAGAGCCGAGTGATTCAACCACCGACAGGCGCCGCACCACTGCATTGCGGCGCGCCATCTGGCGGGCGCCCAGAGCCAGTGCAAAGGTCAACACAATGGGGAGGCTTTCAGGGATGGTGGCGATCGCCAGGCTGAGAGTATTGAGCGCCACATCGATTGGAGGTTCGTGCATAAAAAAGAGCAGGATGACAGCCACCACAGCCGCCAATGCAGTCACAATAATGGTCATCTGGCGGGCCAATTTTTGTACTTCAACCTGGAATGGAGTGGGGCGTTCAGTCATTTGTCCCAGGGTTTCGGCAATTTGACCAACTTCAGTACTCATTCCAGTGTGGACAACTATTGCCCTGCCGGTCCCATGAGTAATATAAGTTGAAGCAAATCCCATGCAGGTGCGTTCCGCCAGAAGTGCCTCCTTAGCGACCGGTTCCGGCGATTTATCCATTCCAATACTTTCCCCAGTCAGGGCGGACTCATCCGTACGCAGGCTGTGAGATTCAATCAGCCGTGCATCAGCGGGGACTTTCTGCCCATGCGCAAGCACCAGTATGTCGCCGGGAACAACCTCGGCTGAGTCAATCTGCTGGTAGGTTCCATTTCGGAAAACAGTGGTTTTGGACACCAATAACCTGTCTAAAGCTTCCAGCTCCTTCTGGGCGCGGTATTCCTCGAAAAAGCTCAAAGAGACGCTCAGGATAGTGATACCAAGAATGAAGTAGGCTGTCAGACGGCGTCCACTCTCCCCCGGTAGGAAACTGACCGTAAAAGCCAGGATGGCGGCAAAGAGCAGGACCAGGATAAAATAATTGGCAAACTGTTTGAGTAGCAATCGCATGGGCGAAATGGATTTCCCATGGGTGATCTCATTACGCCCATACTGAGCCAGGCGCGCAAAGACTTCCGCGTCAGTCAGCCCTTCTGGACGGGTCTCAAGCTGTTGATAAATTTCTGGAATAGCAAGGTTATACCATGCGGGTGTTGTCATCACAAAATACCTGAGTTAATGTAATTATACAAACAAACCAACCGTATTGTATCTAAAAAGATCGATTTCCGGATTGAACCGGAGTGATATTGTCCCCCCCCAAAAAAAGCTAATTAGACCGTCTGAAATTCATCTCCGAATGGTCGTGAGATTACTGCTTTAAAATCCGATGGGAGTACTTCCTGGTAAGTCCATCCCTGATTTTAACTGAAAACAGTAGTAAAGACTGAGAAATCTCAACGCAATATCTGTGAGAATAGGCAGATCACTTCATCAAAGGCTCACCGCAGTAGGGGCAATTCTTCCAACCAGTCTGCACACTGCGACCGCAGGAGGAACAATTATGTAGCCGAGTGGCAGGGTTCTTATTTTCATCGATTGTACGAACGAACCAAGCAATCCCCAATACGGTCAGTACGATCAAACCAATAGGAATTACCCACATGAATAACATGCCGCCCATCATCCATGGTCCCATCATTCCCCAGCCACCGTATCCCAAACCTCCATAACCCCAACCACCCAAAAGGCTCACACCAAACAGCAAAACAAACAGGGCGATTATGACAATCACAACCACCACAGTCCAATTGATTTTGTTCATTCGTAACTCCTTACAGATTATTCTCTGTTAATACACATCAGCGACTATTGATGAGCTGATCGTTTTTCTGGTTAGCCAAGAGGCGATCCGCAATACGCACATGCACTCCAGGTTGGATCAACAATTTGTTCACAGGATGGGCATTTAGCTGTCTGCAAGCTCTTGCCGCAAGAGGGGCAAAATTTAAATTCTGTTCGCAGGGAAAAACCACAATTGACGCACTTCTGTCCGCTGCCAGAAGGGAATTCGTTAGTCAAAGGCACTGGCTGGGATTGAACCGGGTGCTGATACCCGTCCTGATTTATCATCTCTTGCATTTGCATACAACCGCACATGTTGTGCTCCTTTCAATATGATCTTGAAACTGGGTTGAATAAAAAAGTGATCTACAATGATTTAAACACTTTGGCCAGACTTTCGCCATATACAGATATTGTCCATTCACCCACCCAGCCAAAGGGCGTGAGCGTCACCTGGTAACCGGTATTGCTTAATCGTTGAGCTGCACCTTGTAAGAATGTCTCAGCAAATAAGGGAGATGAACTGGCTTCAGCCAGGTGTGTGAAAGAGTGCAATAAGATATCCCGAAAACCACGTTTCCCGGCAATCCACTTGATGTTTTTAACAAACTTGGTTTCTAATCCGGAAGGATCCGCCTCATCTCCCGGTTCGCTGTGAACAAAAACAACTACTGCCTCAGTAACCTTTACTTTATCAGAGCTATCGCTTGCTTCTGGCAGTATTTTCTCAAACGGGGAGAAGGTAAATTCTTTGACCAGGAACATCAATATTTTCATATTACCCTATAGAACTTGAACACCTTATCGGCAGCGATCAGTTCACCGATAACTCCGCCCAAGATAAGCACCTTATTATCAGCCATGTTATCAATTCCAGTTTCAACTCGGGGTATTTACCGATAATTGAATGTTGCCCATAATTTGCAGCGCATTGAAGGGACAAGCAGGGATGCACAAACGACAATCGTAGCATCGTTCGATGTCAATGTAGGGTGGTTCTTCAAGGTCAATCCGCATGATGGCGCGTACATTACAGACCTTGGCCGCCAGGCATTTGCGGCAGGATCGACAAATATCAGTCTGTATCTGAATGCGAATGTCTCGAGCCATAAATTCGTTTTTAAAACACCAGTACTTTGTCCGCTGCAACAGTCCATTCGCCTGCCAGGTCCAGATTGCCAGGGAACACGCCTTCCACAAATCGCTCAGGCTCGAGCCCGCGAGCCTGCGAACACGTCCCTCAGGTCGCCACCTTGCCACGTTTTGCCAGTGACTTCAACATGCGTTCAACGTTATAGTACCCCTCAGGTGTGTTCTGTCTGGCAATAGCACAGTTGACACCATCCCCCATCAGGAACACGCTTATATTAACTTCGGGTCTCTTGATCAAATTCAATGCCAGACGCAGCGCATTGAAGGGGCGTTCATTTCCATAAGGTGCGTCGTTGATTATGAACAAATAATTAACTTTCTCAAGCTCGGTCATGAAACAGGTTCCTTTTCCATAGGTTCTCCGCGAGCCAGTTCAGCATTCGCTTCTAAATGTTCCAGCAGTATTTGCCGCATCAGATCACAGGCTTGTAAAATTTTAGGATTACTTAACCGATAATAAACACTTAACCCCTCACGTCGAGTTGTGACGATGCCCTTCTGTCGCATTATCGCCAGATGCTGGGACAGATTGGACTGGCCGATTCCCAAGGTTTCAGTCAATTGAGTCACCGATAATTCCCCGTTGCGCAGGTGGTCGATAATTTCCAGCCGCTTGGGATTAGCCAGTGTATGGCAGATACTGGCATGTAGTTTATATAATTGAGGATTGGTCATTTGAAGCCCTTTATATATTAGAATTCTCGAATATTGTAATATACTAATCCGAATTCGCCAAACTATAAATAGGCCAAATTGCTTATTTTAATCTCCACTATTCTTCTTTCCTTTCCTCCTGCACTTCTTGAAACACCTCCAGGGTCTCCTTTATAAGCCATACCAAGAACACAAGTGCGGCAATGTACTCAGCCCACCACAAGGCAAAGAGTGAGTTAAGGACAAGGCCAACGAGCACGGTACCTGCCATAATGGCACAAGAGATGGAGTTGGCCGCATCTCCTGCCAGGGCAGCACTATCGATCCGTTTTGATATGCAGAGTTTAGTCACAGCAAGGCAGGGCATGATCAAAAGTGCCAGCGCCGATATACCAATCCCTATAACGGAACTTTCGGGTTTTGCATGGGTGAGTAACCCATAGACTGACGAAATAAGCACATAGGAACATAAAAAAACCAAGGTAACTGCAACCCCCCAGGTTGCCTGTCGTTCAGCTCGACGAATATTTTTGAGATTCCCTTCCCGGCTTTCAACCGAAAGCCGCCAAAGATCAAAGAGAGAATTGCCTGATTCATATTAAGGCCGAATATACGCCCATCCCTCCGCTTGTTTTTTAACCAGTTCCCCTACGCCGGCTGAAACAATATCAACCGATTCGAGAAGCGATTCCTTGGCGATTCCCAACATGCTCAAGGAATGGGCGCAGGCAGCGAAACGAACTCCCTTAGTGGCAAGTTGCCCGACTTTTTCTGCGTGCGAGTCAGGGCCTTTGAGGAGCGCATTGACGCCTCCACCATTGGCGACCAACTCAACTTCTACATTGCCTTCGCCCAGGTCAGCCAGCAGGTTTTCAATGTTCATGAATACCTGGTCGGCACGACCCTTGCTGGGCTCGTCAAGATGGAAAACCACTCGGTACTTGTTCATTGTCATCTCCCTTCGCCTGGTTGGTGTCAGGCTACATGATATTCACACTTGCGGAAAACACAATCCTGCAATGCCACCTGACGGATTGCGAAGCAGCGGTAGGCCGGGCGTGGACTTTTTCCGAGAACAGAATTTTGCATAGGCGGAGTATAAACCCAATTTAGCGAGGCAAATCCCCACTGCGCGCGGTTTTGGGCGGGTTGAAATTGCTTTGTTGATTTAGATACCTGCAAACTTTATTTCTGGTACTCGCTGCAGATAGGCTACATATTCGTTGATATGCTTGGTTGGATGGTGGGACATTTGCCGTACCATGAAACTAAAACCACATCCCAATCCAACCAAATATCAAGATAGTAACCAATGCGCCTGCTATTGCCCCGGCCACTAACTGAGTAGGTGTATGTTTTCGACGATGCAGACGCGCCCAAGCCACCAGCGGCAGGGAAAGAAATGCCCACAACATAGGTGCACCGAAGACCAGTACCAGGGCAGTTGAAAACCCACCCACACCCGCCATGTGCATACTGATCTTCCAGAAACTGGAAACAGCGAACATAACAATGGCCAGGCAGAAGTAAGTCAGGACGATCAGGCGCAGGAGGGGCGGCCCGTTAACCAGCCACAAGACCGTCAATGCCAGCACATCACTGCTCAGGCTGACCAGGATGAAGCGAGGGCGTTCCTCGCGACGTGAGAGTTCCATGTCACTCACCCAGCCACGCTTTCGTCCGATGAGCAGGTAGATAAGTGGAATGCCCGTCACGATGAGCAGAGTCAGGATGGCCCAAAACAAGCCTGAACTCCCCGATGATGCATAGCCAAGGGCGAGAAAAATAGGGAAGGAGAGAAAGGAACTGTCGAACAGAATTGAGATCCAGCGGGCGAGGCGATCGGCCATATTGTTCTCCTGAATGGGATTAGATCAAAATTAGGAAAGAAATCAAAATTAGCGGTAAAAATCGGTTCCGTAATTTTAACACAGGCAACCGAAATATATCCCATTCTGCTTTGGAATATGATTTAGTTTACTCATTCTGCCCGATTTGCTAGGTTATAAACCTATCCTTAAAGTTGTATTTGTTTCGAACAATCGAAACGAAATAATGCTGTTAAAAAATGAATATCAACTACAAAGAATAGCGTAACCTTAATGAATGGGATTACATCTAAATGACTGAAACCGCGAACACGATTTCCGTGGAGGCATTAAAAGCAAGCGACCCACAGCTTTCACCAGGATGGGCACTTTGCTATCCGCAAGCTTTTACCGCAGGAAGGGTGGAATTTGAAATCTGTTTGCAGGTAAAAACCGCAATTGGCGCACCTCTGCCGACTGCCTGCGAACTGCCCTGCGAATGGGAGCGAAGGATGTGATCTGTCTGTACCGCCGCAGTGAGGCAGAGATGCCGGGCGGTCACAAGGATCGAACCATGGCGATCGAAGAAGGAGCCCAATATCATTTCCTCACCCAACCTGTGCGTTTTATTGCCGGAGCAGATGGTCACCTGGCACAGATCGAATGTGTCCGTACTGAACTGGGTGAACCGGATGAAACTGGACGTCGCAAGTTCTCCATCGTGGAAGGGTCAGACTTCATGCTGGAGGTGGATACAGCCATCCTGGCTCTGGGTTACAAACCGGATCCGATCATCAGCTCATCAACCCCTGGCATCCAGACTCATTCTGGTGGTCTTCTCAAGACGAATGAACATACTGGCGAGACACATCGCAAGGGGGTTTTTACCGGAGGAGATGTGGTTACCGGTCCACACTTGGTGGTGACAGCCATGGTGGCTGGCCGCAAAGCTGCGGCAGCCATCGACCGTTACCTGGGCTGGTGAAATACACTTTTTTGGATTATAGAAGTTAATCGGCTATAAACAGTAATTGATCTTATCTTGCCCCCAATTGTAGATCCGGGGGGATCATTCAACTTACCCCCTGGCAATGTTCAACGTAAAGTTAAAACAACTCCCCTTTCCCTCCCCTTCACTTTCCACCCAGATCCTTCCCCCGTGTGCTTCGACCAAGTATTTGGCAATGGTCAACCCGATCCCGGACCCACCCCCGGCTTGGCGTGAGCGGGATTTATCCACACGATAGAAACGCGAGAACAAGTGGGAAAGATGTTCTTGCGGGATACCGATCCCATTATCCGCCACCCGGATCTGGACATGATCTCCATCACGTTTTGCTGAAACCGTTACCTGGCCTCCTTGCGGCGTGTAATGCACCGCATTATCCACCAGGTTCGTCAGCACCTGAGTGATCCGATCCGTATCCGCGAGTACAGCCGGCAGGTCACCTGGTAGTTCAGCATGAAGTTCGATGTGTTTGATCGCTGCCTGGGTGGACAATCTCTTGAGGGTGGTCGTGACGAAATCTGTAATATGAATCGGTTGGATTTCGAGCGGGTAAGCCCTGGCTTCAACCCGGCTGAGCTCCTGCAGGTCATCCACCAGGCGCGCCAGGCGGCCGGCTTCCTGGTGTATCTGCTGGTAAGTCTCTGCATTGGCAGGCAGAACACCATCCATTAATCCTTCCATGGAACCTTTTATTGCAGTGAGCGGTGTGCGCAGCTCATGGCTGACATCCCCGATCAATTGGCGGCGTATGGTTTCAACTTGTTCTAGTTTTTCCGCCATCTGGTTGAAGGAGTGAGCCAATTGACCGAGTTCATCCTCTCCGGTTTTCTGGACGCGTTCATCATAATGTCCTTCAGCAATGCGTCGACTGGCATTTGTCATAAGACGAACAGAAGCAACCACACCCCGGCTCAATAACAGGCTGATGATGATCGCTACAAAACCTGCCACCAGGAGTGCCAGGATCAGCGCTTCATTAAAGCTTGCTTGAAAGTTCAAGAAAAGGTCAGACATCATGCCTCTTCCCTGACCTGCCCCTGGCATCATGCCCTGGCCTGAAACCTGGCCCATTCCCATGTGACGGTTGAAAGCTTCCGGAACTGTGAAGCGGGTTGCCAACACGATCACAGTCACTCCCACCAGGATGACGACGATATAAGAAAGGAAGAGCTTTATTGCCAGATGGCTGCGAATGGATCTGATCATATGGGATCATCCTCAAACCGGTACCCTACCCCGCGGACAGTGGTTATGTAGGATCCGGGTCCAAGTTTCTGGCGGATATGCCCCAGATGAACATCCACCACACGCATTTCACCGTAATATGTGCCTCCCCAAACGATCTCAAGCAGTTGGTCACGAGACAGGACCCTGCCGCGAGCTTCCGCCAGAGTTTTAAGCAAGTCAAATTCGACTGCGGTCAGTTCAACAGGACGCTCATCAACTGTTACCAGGTGGGCACCTGTATCAATGCGCACATGACGAAAAGCCAGAATGATATCTTCGGAGCCGGCTCCGGTTCCCGGCTGGAGACGCCGCAAGGCAGCTTTGACCCTCGCAACCAATTCGCGTGGGCTGAATGGTTTGGTGACATAATCGTCCGCACCGATCGAAAGACCGACGATCTTGTCCGTCTCCTCGGTCCTGGCTGTGAGCAGGATGACATAGACATTTGACTCACGCCGCAGTTGGGAAAGCAATTCGATGCCGTCCATACCCGGAAGCATCAGGTCCAGCACGACCAGGTCCGGCTTGTACGCGCGGGCAGCCTTCAACCCGGTAATACCGTCCGAAGCTGTATAAACTACGTATCCTTCCGGTTTGAGGTAGGCTGTGACCAGGTTGACAATGGAGGGTTCATCGTCAATTACAAGAATTTTTGCCATAGGAATATTGTAACGTAAAAAGAGGACGAGTAGCAACCTCGTCCTCTTCTAGGAATAATCTAGTAATCCTTGGCTTCGATAAATGTACCGTGCCAGGAATGCAGGAAGACCTGGCTGTTGAAACCATTGACACTCAACATTCCGACGGTCTTCCCATCTCTCAGGATGTCAATGGTATAGTAACCATAGAATGGATCAGCATCCTTTGCCGTGGTCGTACCGGGCAAGGCAGAGTCCAGGTATTTCTGTGCTGATTGAAGTGCCTGAGCTGCGGTGACTGTCATCTCGGAGGTTACTGCTTGAGGAGTGGTATCGGTTGAGAAGAAACCCATCATTCCTCCCCTGCCTCCCATCATTTGTTGGTGATTCAATCCAGCATACTTAAGGTTCCACATCATATTGGGGCCATGTTCGGGATATACAACCCCGGTGACGGGATCCACAAGCAGTTCGAAGGCACCGATACCGCTGCTTTGTTCGATCACGCGCACATAAGCGTTATTATCAAAGACCATCACTTCAGCGATCTTGAGATCGGAATTGTCCAATTTTGTCAGGTATTGTTCCGCTGACTGGTAAGCCTCATCCAATGTCAGGGGTGTGACGTTGGCTGAATTGGCAGAATAACCTCCCATCATGCCTGGCCGGTAACCTTGCTGGTTACCCATCATTCCATAACCAGTGCCATTGCCCATCATTCGAGAGCCATATTTACTGCCCATCATTCCATAACCAGAAACTTCCCTCGAATCACCAGGACGAGTCCATCCTTCCATCATATTGTTAGCTGAGAAAGGCCATCCGAAACCAAAACTGGACCAACGCCCGATCCAGACCCCTGACAGAACCAAGCCACCTGCCAGGGCAACAACTCCCAAACCGATCAATATATTACGCAGAACTTTATTCATTTTTTTCTCCTTTGGGTGGGTCTCCCACCCGGATCATTTTATTAATATTACAAGAACTAGTATATAAGAACGGTATAACGAAAAAGTAAAGGGTTTATAAAGATCATGTAAAGACCGGTAGCTGGAATTTTGAATGGGATCCAACACCAATTTTTTTCTGATAATTTTAGGAACTGAATGACTGGGTTATAATCAAATTTGGCAAAACCTGAGAAATTAACCAATTAATAACAAGAAATTATTATTTATTGTGAGTAACCTTATGGCATGGAATGCATCTAAATGAATGAAACTGCAAATAATATTTCACTTGAATCGTTAAAAATCGGTGACCGCGAAGCTTTTACCAGATTAGTTGATGAGACTTCCAGTCATATTTACCGGGTGGCTTTGCAGATCTTGGGTGATGAACAGGATGCCGAAGACGTGTTACAGGAAACTTACATTAAAGCATTCCGGGCACTGCCAGAATTTGAGGGGAGGTCGAGTGTGACCACCTGGTTGTACAGGATCGCGGTCAACGAAGCCTTGATGCTCGTCCGAAAACGCAAACCACAGACCATATCCATCGATGAAAATCCATCTTTTGATGGAGAAGCCGAAAGTGAGGGGATGGAGATCGTGGATTTTTGCTGCCTGCCGGAGGGAGAGCTGCTAACCAGTGAATCTCGAGAGTTTCTGGAGCGGGCTATTCAGAATTTACCAGCCAACTTGAGGGTGGTTTTCGTAATGCGTGACCTGGAAGGAATGTCCATCCAGGAAACTTCCGAGGCGTTGGGATTGAGCGATAATAATGTTAAGACGCGCCTGCTGCGAGCCAGGTTACGCTTACGGCAGGA
>Ga0315268_10008231_pt1 | contig 10923 bp, 7 predicted proteins | sample C1_top_MG_FD_204535 | JGI IMG/M metagenome (GOLD analysis project Ga0315268, IMG submission 204535) | Sediment microbial communities from Yellowstone Lake, YNP, Wyoming, USA - C1_top | ecosystem: Environmental > Aquatic > Freshwater > Lake > Sediment | place: USA: Wyoming | collected 2017-08-01 | reverse complement strand
AACACTTATTACGGTCGCAAGCTGAAAATGGCCTCCACCGGGAACGCCGGCGGAGTCACCAACTTCTACCTGGCCAAGGGCACGAGCAAGCCGGCGGACATTATCAAGTCCGTGGACAAGGGGCTTCTGCTCACGGGCACCATCGGCTTCGGACGGGTGCCCACCACGGGCGACATCTCCACGGGCGCCTTCGGGCTGTGGATCGAAAAGGGAGAGTTGGCTTTCCCCGTGGCCGAGATCACCATCTCCGGCAACCTGGCCGATGTCCTGAAGGGCGTGGAGATGGTGGGCGACGACCTGGAGCTCAACGACACGATCGCCGGGCCAACGGTCAAGGTGGCCCAGATGTCCATCGGCGGCAAGAGCGCAGCCAAATAGCAACTGGGGTCGTGTCTACACTTTCTACTTTTTTAGAAACTTTTTAATCGGCAGATGAAAAACTCATAGCCGTAGTATTCTGAATACTGACGGTAGATGTCGATTTCGTTCTGGTGGTAGGCCAGGATGTCCAGGGCGTTCTGGTTCCGGGCATAGGCCTTCCGGAGCTCGGCCAGCCGCTTCTCCAGGGGCGTATAGTAATGGTCCCACCAGGATGATTCGGGCAGGGTGAAGTGGCCGGCAACTTCATAGCCGCAGTCCGAGATAAGCGCCAGGTTGGCCGGGATGTCTTTGATGCCCGGATACTCTTCCCATAATTTGCGGACCGGGTCCGGCGCGCCCGGCCTGAGCCAGACCGCCTCGGTCACGGCCAGCCAGCCGCCGGGCTTAAGGAAGGCCTTCCAGGTGAGGAGGGCCTGAGCAAAACCCATGATATAGGCCGCTCCCTCGCACCAGACCAGGTCCAGGCTTTGGGGCCGGATGCAGAGCTGATTCATATCGCCCCGGACAGCCAATATCCGGTCCTGAAGCCGGCCGTCGGCGATCTTTCCCGCCAGGTCACGGACAAAGGGGAAATGATTGTCCAGGCCGATAACCAATCCGGCAGTGGCCTTAGCCAGGCCCAGGGTCTGGCGGCCGGGCCCGCAGCCGATGTCCAAAATGCGGGGACAGGCCGGGAGCCCGGAAATCAAGCCCAAAGCCCGCCCCAGCGATTGCTCGTCGCCCGGCCCTTCACGCGGCAGGCCGCTGTGGACCTCGAAGAAAATCTTTTGGAACTGGGGATCATTGAAATCCATGGCCACACTCTACAACGGACCGGGCGGCTTGCCAATACATGGCCAAGTTAGGGCAGTGTCCATACGGGCGATTTCCATCAGGCTTCGGAATCTCCTATCACTGGCCATCTCGGGCGACAGTTCAGCGATGACATCTTAGATGCTGCCTGATTGACTCGGGATCCAACCTGTTATATTTTGGGCGGAAAACACGGGACAAACCATGACCGAACTTCACATTTACCGGATCCTGCTTATTGTTTTTCTCGGCCTGGCTGCGGGCGCTTGCGCCGCCATCTTTTTCGTCACCGTGCCTTACGGCCGGCATAGCCGTCCGGGCTGGGGGCATCTGGTGCACGGGAGGTGGGGCTGGTTCCTGATGGAGAGCCCCTCCTTTTTTGTGTACCTTTTTGTTTTCCTCCTGGGGCCGAACAATACCGGGCTGCTGGCCTTTATCTTTTTTCTGCTCTGGGAAGTCCACTATGTCCAGCGTAGCCTGGTCTATCCCTTTCTCATCCGCAGCCCTAAAAAGAGCGTCCCCTTTTCGGTCATTGCCCTGGCCATGGCCTTCACCGCGTTCAACGGCTACCTCAACGGCCGGTGGCTGTTCAAGTTTTCGGGCGGGTATCCCGTCTCCTGGCTGACCGACCTGCGCTTCCTCATCGGCGCCGCTCTTTTTGCCGCGGGCCTGGCCATCAACGTCCAATCCGACCAACTCCTCCGTCGCCTCCGGGCGCCGGGGGAGAGCGGCTACAAAGTGCCGCAGGGCGGGTTCTTCCGCTATGTTTCCTGCGCCAATTATTTTGGGGAGATCGTGGAATGGTTCGGCTGGGCGCTGGCCACCTGGTCGCTGGCCGGGCTGGCCTTTGCCGTGTGGACCGTGGCCAACCTGGCGCCCCGGGCCCGGAGCCACCATCTCTGGTACCGTCGCACCTTTCCCGATTACCCGACGAAACGGAAAGCGCTCGTGCCCTTTATAATCTGAATCACCTACGCCGACAAAAGGGGGGGATGAAATGAACACGATAAGAGCTATGATCCTGTGCCTGATGACCGTTTCCTTGGGCCTGGCCCAGGATGTCCAGGACTTGGCGGCGAGGGCCGAGGGCGGCGACAGCCGGGCGCAATTGGCCTTGGGCAAAGCCTACCTGAACGGCACGGGCCTGGAGAAAAACTGCGCCCTGGGCAAGGAGTGGATCACCAAGGCTGCAGAACAAGGGCTGCTGGAAGCCATGAAAGAGCTGGCTGATATCTGCTGCTACGGCCGTTGCTCGGACCATCAGGATTGGCCCACGGCTTTGGCCTGGTACGAAAAAGCAGCCGCCTGCGGGGACGGATATTCCGCCTTTAAATGCGGTGAGGCCTTTTACTATGGCCGCGCCGCGCAAAGGGATTATTCCAAAGCGATGTCCTACTTCAAGCAAAGTGCTGAAGCCGGCTACGCCCAAGGGTTCACCATGCTCGGCCAGATGCAGGCCCATGGCGAGGGAGTGGAAAAAAATTTGGCTGAGGCGGTGAAATACTATCGCCTGGCGGCCTTGAGCGGCGAAAGTTGGGGGCAGTACTATCTCGGCTACGACTATGATTTCGGAGAAGGCGTGCCCCAAAGCTATCCGGAGGCGATGAAATGGTATCTCCTGGCCGCCAATCAATGCAATTCCTGGGCCATGAACAACATAGGGATCATGTATGAACGGGGCCGCGGAGTGAAGCAGGATTCAAAGAAAGCCTTTGAGTGGTATGGGAAGTCCGCGGCTTACGACAATGCCTGGGCGGAGTGCAACTTGGGGATTTCTTATTATTGGGGAAGGGGAGTCAAGAAGGATTTTGCCAAGGCCATCTATTGGTTCGGCAAAAGCGCTGAAGGGGGCAACTTGGACGCCCTCCAGACGTTGGCCAGCATTTATTTGGAGGGGCGGGGGGCCAGGATCGATTTGGAAAAAGCACGGGACTTCAACGACAGGTACCTGGAGAAACTCCCGGACAATATTTACGGCCTCTGTCGGCAGGCGGTCATCAACTTTAGAAGCGGCGACCGGGAGGGGGCCTTGGCCCGGCTGGCCGAACTGGCCGGCCAATGCGCCGGCCAAGCGGATAAGCTGGGCACGATCGGCTGGGCATATTTTCAATGCGGCCATTTCCCGGAGGCCATGGACCTGACCGCCGCCTCCCTATCGGTTAAAGAGCTGGATTGGGTTTATTATAATTTGGGTTATTACCATCTCCTGAAAGGCGACATCGAAAAAGCAAAACAGGTCTACCAACAGGGCATGAAAAAATTCGGAGCCTGTCGAGATGCGGTCAAAGACCTCTTCGAGGCCGTCCAGGAGGGACGCCAGGCCGAAGCGGCGCGAGCGATATTAAAAAAGATCTTTCACTACAAGGGCAGCATCGGGACTCCCTGACTGGACGATGGGGCGATAGCGCGGGCGAAAAGGCGAAAAGAGGGTCGGCGAAAAGGGGCGAAAAGTTAAGGCGAAAAGGGTCGGGCCGGGATATGTTCTTTAAAATGAGAGTGATAGCCCCAGCCTTAGCCTGAACCCGGAAAGGTCGAGGCGGAAGTCTTCGGTCTCAACTCCTTCCCGCCGACGGTTTGACGGCGTGCGCAGGTCGAGCGTTCCCCAGGGTGCGGTCACTGTTTCTTTTTGGATTTGCCATTGACCCTCCCAGCTTTCGCTCGATTGTCCCTGCACCTCGCGGCCGCCACCCGAGAGGGAATCGACCGACTGGCGGGCGTATCCTCCCTCCAGGAAGGCCCTGAACGCGCCGCCCACCGGGATTTCCACCCGGGCGCCCGCTTCCCAGAAGAACCCCTTCCCTGAGCCCTCCATTTCAAGCAACCCTGAAGAGTCAAATGGCGCCCAGGTGTAATTCGAGCCTCGGATCACCCAACTGTAGGTCCAGGAGGATTGATAGCGGCAAGAGGCCCACATGAGGCCGGCCGCCAGGAATCCTTCAGCGGTCAGGGACCGGCCGATATTCCGCACATAATGAAGGCCGATCGAGGCCGACTTGGCCTCCACCCCCAATCGATAAGGAGTGGTCCTCAGGGTCTCGACATATTGCTCGTTGCTCAGCTCGTGCCGGGTATAGATGAAAGTCAGGTCTTGGGGCCCACCGCTTTTCAAGTATTGGAATCCGGCGGACACGGCCAGAAAGTCACAAAGATAGTATTTCAGACGAATGCCCGGCAGAATTGCATTTTTGACCTCCTGCCTCTGCCCGCTGGCGCTTTTCGACCAGGCCAGCAACAAATTGTTCCGCCGAAGATAGTCGTAGTAAGCTTCATAGGATAATTCCTGGAACCGCCTGTCAGAATCCACCAGGAGGTTCAGGCTCGCGGGATCGAGCATGGTGGCGCCGGCCGCCAGCTCCAAGCGAAATCGGGGGAACTTCCGGCCCTGTTCTGTGGCTGCTCCGGCCGCCCTGGCCCCGAGCAGAAATGAGCCCACCAATCCCAAGCCCAACAGGACCGTGGCCGCCCCCCGCAGGGGATGACAGCGGCCGGCCTGCCGTTGTTCATGTTGCTGAGGAAGCATGATCATCTCTCCATGGTCTTATGGCAAGTCGAGGCCGTTTTCTTTAAGCCAGTCGCGGACATCTTGATAAAGGTCCAACGGCTGGGTCAGGGACACGGCGTGAGCGCTTTGAGAATAAACCGGAAAACGGATGGTCCTCGAGGTGAGGTCTGGAATTTCGGAAAAAGCGCCGGGGGCATAATGGACGATGATCTGTCCGGGCCGCGCTTCGGGGCCGCCGCTCACCTGCTCCACCGAGGAGACCAGTTCTGTGTGGCGGGCCAGGCTGGGCGCCAGGGCGGCGGCATAGACCACCAAGTCCAAGGGGGCGTTGGTGATAAAGGTCCGGACATAGGCCAGGTTTTTCAAGAACATGCGGCCGTAGCGATGGTCATAGAAATGGATATCGTAACCGCGAACCTTGGCGATGTTGAAAACATGGAAGGCCCAGTTGGCCGGCCCGTTGCTGGTGAGGAAGTATTGGTCCCAGGGCTGGAGCGCCCCGAACACCTGGCTCATGTTCCCGGGCTCGGCCAGAACGTTCTGCTCTTCCATTTGGGCGGGGATCTCGAACAGCTCCCGGATGATACCGTCCGAGCTCCCGGGCTGGCCTCCGGCGTTCGAGGAGGCGGTGATGAACCGGTAAGCGTTCCGCCGGGCCGAGGCATACAGTTCCTCGATGGAAGTGACGTCCGTGCCCGTCACCTGGCTGAGGTTTTGTACGGTGCGCAGCAGGACTCCGGCGTTGGAGAAAAACCCGTTCAGCCACCCGTCGGGCTTGGTGTAGATGTAGGGGTCCCGGTGGGCGACCCCTTCCAGATATTCATACACATCGGGATAGGCTTGAGGGTCAAAGGGGACCCCCACCTCTTCTCCGATCTTGTAGAGAGGAGAGCCGGGTTTCCGGAACATCTCGTCCTGGATCTCGAGCTGGTAGCCGAAGCTGACCGTGGGCTGAATGAGCACCTGGTGGCCGAACTGTCGCGCGATGACCTCCGGCGGCACGGACCGGCCGGCATACTCGGGGAAGACGGCGTCCAGGTGGTTTTGGACCTCCTGGGAGAGGGCCGGGTCCTGATAGACCTCCTTTCCGTTGGCGTAATCCTTGTAATTCAACAGGAGGTGGAGCATGGCCGTGGCCCTTGTCCCGCCGTAGCTCTCGCCGACGATGACCACCGGCCGGGCCTGCAGGCTGGGATGGCTCCTGAGAAAACGGAGCAGCAAACGGATATAGTCGGCGGCGTCGAACAGGGAGTTGAAATTCTGGGCGTTGAATTCCTGAAACCTCTCGCCCTCGTTTTCGACCTGGTTCATCAGGTTGTAGGAAAAGCCCGCCTCCCGGGCGTCGATGTAGAGCAGGTGGCCCAGGCTTGTCCAGGACACGGAGTTGGGGGCAAAAACGTTGCCGCCCTGGTCCAGGCGGTTGTCCAGTGTATAGCGGCCGGTGCACATGCTCATCAAACCCGAGCTGGTGGCGCTCCCCGGCCCGCCGTTAAAGAAAATGAAGATGGGAGTGCTGGCGCTATCCAGGTCGGCGGCCTGGAAGCTGTACCAGATCCGGGCCTGGGAGGAAGTCAGGACCAGCCTGTTGGCGAAGCTGCCGTAATGGAGATAAAAGGTGACGGGCTCGAGTGACATGAGGCCCGCTTCATTCTGAACGGATTGAACGTTCGATCCATCTCCCAGCGGCGGCAGTCCGGCGACGAACAGGGCAAGAAAAAATACGAGGGGAAGGCGTCTTTTCATTGCTCCTCCTTTAGCCATCCAGTCCGTGCCTCTCTGATCAGCAAAAGTTGGGCCAAGTTTGTGACCTCCCCGGGCCGCTGCTCTGACCTGAAAAAGAGGTCGTCTCTCGGGGATTGGGCTCGACCCAAAAAATCAGTGTCAATTTATTTAACACCTGGGGTCGTATCTACACTTTCCACTTTTAAAGGTCAATTTCATAATAGTTATTATGAAATTATTAATAAAGCAATAGATTGTTGTATGCTTTCAGGCCAACGTCTAGTTGGTAGAAAGTGTAGATACGACCCTCCTGTTGTGATACTTTTATATCTTTCATGAAATCGAGGTGAAGAAATGAAAACGATGCGCTTCATCTTGGCGGTGCTGACCTTGACCGCTCTAGCTTTAGGATTCGCTGCGGCCGGGCCGGAACAGCCGGCGGCCCGGGGAAGTGCACAGAAAGCGTGGACTGCCGACGACCTCATCCTGGCCGAAAGCGCTTCGGACTGGGACATCTCCCCGGACGGCCGCAGGGCCGTCTGGGTGAAAACGCACATGGACAAGGAAAAGAACGGGCGCGTCTCCAACCTTTTCTTGACCGACCTGGAGACCAAGAAAGAGACGCCGTTGACCCAAGGCTCGGAGACCCACTCCCAGCCGGCCTTTTCGCCCGACGGCCAGATGATCGCTTTCCTCAGCAAACGGCCCTTGCCCAAGGCCAAGGCCGATGAGGAAGACAAGGACAAAAAGGAGACGGGCCCGCAGATCTGGCTGATAAGCCTTCAGGGCGGCGAGCCCACCCCCCTGACCGAAGCCGTCCGCGAGCTCGACCGATTCAAATGGCTGGATGCGGCAACCATTATTTTCAGCGCCAAGGAAGACGCCGCTCTTTTCGAGAAGGAAAGAGAGAAGATCAAAGACGACACCCAGGCGGTTGACGATGTGGCCCACGAGCCGCCCGTGCGGCTTTTCAAGTTGAGCGTCAAGGACAAAAAGCTATCGCGCCTGACCGACAACACGGATTTCATCAACCTCTGGGACATCTCCCCGGACGGCAAACTGGCCGTGACCGTCAACCATCAATATTTGAGCTTCGAATGGGACCAGAAGATCATGCCCAAAACCTTTATTTGTGACCTGGCTTCCGGGGACCGCCGGGAAATTCTGACCGGGGAGCGGATCGTCCCCAACGACCTCAAGTGGGCGCCGGACCGGAGCGGCTTTTACCTGGCCGCCCCATACTCGACCCACCTAAAATTTTTCCAGGCCACCATCACCCTTCTTTATTTCTATGACCTGAAGACTGAGAAACACCTCCGGCTGGACCTGGGCTGGGAGAACGGCCTGGAGGGCGGGGTGGAGGTCGCTCCCGACGGATTCCTGACCCTTCTTCCGGCCGGCGTGCGGCTGATACCGGCGCGCTATGTGAAAACCGGCCTGACCTGGAAAAAAACGGATTTGATTTATGACCGGACGAGGAACGTCATCGATTTTGCCCTTGACTCCTCGACCCGGACGATTGTTTTTTCCTCCTCCGCGGCGGACCGGCCGGAGCAGTGGTTCAAGGCCAAGCTCGACGGCCATCGGCTGACAAACCCCGTCCAGCTCACCGACCTCAATTCCGGGTTCAAAGACAAGCCCCTAGCCCGGACCGAGGTTGTCCGCTGGAAGGGCGCTCTGAGCGAGGAGGTGGAGGGCGTTCTGTATTATCCGCAGGGCTTCCAGCCCGGGAAGAGATATCCCCTTTTCACCGCGCCCCACGGCGGCCCCTTGGGCGCGGACCTGGATGCTTGGGACGAGGGCTATGCCTATCCTCAGCAGCTCCTCTGCCAGCGCGGCGCCTTTGTCCTGAAGCCGAACTACCATGGCAGTTCCAACTACGGCCTGGCCTTCGCCGAATCTATAAGCGGTGGGAGCAAATACTACGACCTGCCAGTTGAAGACATCGAGAAGGGCGTCGATTCGCTCATCGCCCGCGGATTGGTGGACCCCGATCGGATCGGCACCTTCGGCTGGTCGAACGGCTCGATTCTTTCCATTGCCCTATGCCTGGCCAACCCCGACCGCTACAAGGTCTTGGGCGCCGGCGCGGGCGACGTGGAATGGATCAGCGACTGGGCCAACGTGGATTTCGGCCAGGCTTTCGACACCTACTACCTCGGCAAGTCGCCGCTTGAAGACCCGCAGCTTTACCTGAGCATCTCGCCCCTTTTCAAGATGGATAAGATGAAAGCCCCGACCATCATCTTTTTCGGCACCGAGGACCGCAACGTGCCCACCAGCCAGGGCTGGACCCACTATCGGGCCCTCTATCACTTGGACAATGTGCCGGTCAAATTCTTCCTCTTTCCGGGCGAGCCGCACGGGCTGCGGACCTATGCCCATCAACGCCGCAAGGTCGATGAGGAGATGGCCTGGTTCGACCGCTATTTCTTCAAGACCGAGAAAGAGGAGAACGAAGCCTTGAAAAAGGATTCACCCCTGGCCTGGGCGCTGAAGCGCAATAGAGCCGCCCAAAGCCGCGGCCGCTTGGGTATCGCTTGGAAGCCGTCGGCCGGCGAAGCGGCAGGCGGTGCCGCCGCGGAAACACTCATTCCCGAGACAGTCAAGCGCGGCAGCTTGGAACTGGGCCGCTTTGAGGTGACGAGAGCCCAATATGCCGGCCTTGACCCGGCTTATTCGGTCGAAGCAGGCCGAGAAAATTATCCGGCCAACAACGTTTCCTTTGAGAAGGCCAAGGCCTACGCCGAGTGGCTTTCCAACCTGACCGGCCAGGTCTGGCGAATCCCGTTCGAGGACGAAGTTGCTTCACTCTATGAAGACCGGAGCGAGGAAAACACGCTCGACGCCTGGGCCGGCTACGCCCTGAATCCGGACGATGCCCGGCGGCTTGAGGTGAAAGTCAAAGAACTTGGCGGACCGGCCGCCCTGCTTAAGGAAGTCGGAAGCTATAAAGGCCAGGGCGATGAGTCCGAAGAACCGGTCTTCGACCTGGGCGGCAACGTAGCCGAGTGGGTCATGACCCGAGAAGGGGCAGGGAAGACGATGGGCGGAAGTGCCGACCGGCCGGCCGACGCAAAAGCCCGGCCTCAACTCGCCACTCCAGAGTGTACCGGTTTCCGCGTGGTCAAGGGGATTCCCTCGCCGAAAAAATAGGAAGGCCCGAGAGATGACCAAGGAAGAAGTTCTTTTTGAGAATTTAAATAAAAATTATAGATTGTAAAGAATCTTAACATCGGCCGCCCGGCTTGTCGGTACTCCGTAATTAGTTACCTAATAAACAATTCTGCAAGAGTCCAACCATATTGGCATATTTCTTGTATTATTTAAGTCGAACTTATTTCGATAAGGAAGGGCAAGAAGGAGCATATATGAAATCCCTTTGCGGCCTGAGCCTGATTATTGCCGTCTTTTTCTTCATGGTTGCCTCTCCGGTGATGAGCCCAGCCGCCCGAGAAGAAACGCCTGGTCCTGTATCCGTTCTTGTCCTGCTGGGGGAGTGGTTCGGGGACGCCTATTTCCCGCTCAAGCAGGAAATTGAGGCCCGGGGCTGGACGATGAAACGGGTGGGCGTCGATATCGAATACCGAGGCTGTTACAACAAGAAGCGCGACGTCGTCCTCAGCAGCGACATCCTCATCCCGGACCTGAAGGATTTCTCAGGATACGACTGTCTGGTCATTCCCAGCGGCCCGCAGTTCCGAAAGTTCAGGGAAAATCCCGTCGCGCTTCAGTTCGTCAGGGATGCTTATGCCGCCGGGCTGCTCATTGCCTCCTTCTGTGTGGGCAACAATACCGTCCGGGATGCGGGCCTCATCGACATCCCCTACGGGCCGGCCCTTTTCCCGGAGAAAGTCACGCTGGTCAAAGAACGCATCCTCCTTGGGCCCCGCGGCGGCGGGCCGCCGCCCGGCGACGGTTTCCAGAGCGCGCCCATCAAGGAAACCTGCGAGGCCATCGCCCGGGAACTCGGCCGCAAGCCGGGTGCCTCCTCAAGGAATTAGGAGGGGAGCTCTTTCGATATGGCCAAGATACATATCATCAGGGGACAGATAATGCGCACTGTCAAAGCGACAACCGTTCTTTTTTTAATCTTCTTTAGCCTGAGCGGTGTCATGTTCGCCCAGGCCGGTGGAAATCAGGATCAGGAAACGGAAAAGCAGAAGATCGCCCAGGTCATCAGTTCGGTGATCGGCTGGGCCAAGACCAAAGACCTGAACCTGTTCTACGGCTCGATTGCCAACGACGAAGATTACATCAGCGTGACCCCGACCAAGAGGATCGTCAAGCGCTTCGAGGACGTGAAACAGAACGTGCCCTTCTGGATGAGCCCTGATTTTCAATATGTCCGGCATGAGCTGAAGGACCTGGAGATCAAGTTCGCCCGCTGCGGAGAGTTGGCCTGGTTCTTCTGCATCCTGGACGACATCAACACCTACAAGGGCCAGCCAGCTACCTGGGAGAACACCCGCTGGACGGGCGTCGTCGAAAAGCGGGACGGCAAGTGGGTTGTCGTCCAGCAGCAC
>Ga0315268_10008229_pt1 | contig 10924 bp, 9 predicted proteins | sample C1_top_MG_FD_204535 | JGI IMG/M metagenome (GOLD analysis project Ga0315268, IMG submission 204535) | Sediment microbial communities from Yellowstone Lake, YNP, Wyoming, USA - C1_top | ecosystem: Environmental > Aquatic > Freshwater > Lake > Sediment | place: USA: Wyoming | collected 2017-08-01 | reverse complement strand
CGGCTCGACTGGAAGTGTCGTCGGCTCGACGGGTGGCCGCAGCGCCAGCGCGTGGTTGGTGTACGCGACCTCCGTGCTCACCTCGCGCACGATGAGGGCAGCGATCGCGGGCGGCAGCTCGGGCACGTCGCCGGCGTCGTCGAGCTCCACCTCGAGCAGGACGAGCCCGGCCGGCTCGCTGAACACGTCGAGCTCGAGCGTCCAACGCCCGCTGGGGAACACGTGCCGCGTCTTCCGAATCACCCGCCGCGCCGGGTCGGCGTCCGCCAGCAGGCGCTCGTACTCGACGGCCGTCAGGTCGGTCTCGACCTCTTCGCGCACGATGCCCGCCACATCGCGCTTGCGCGTGAACACGTACCGAACGGTCCCTCCGCGATCGGTCCGCCGGATTCGGCGCACCCAGTCGTCCTCGGCGCGCAGGTAGGCCTGCTCGATCCGGACGTCTCGCGCGCCGAGCGCAGCGAGGTCGGACGCGGCCGGCGCGCCCGCCAGGAGGTACTTGCGCTCGATCTCCAGCCCGGCCTGGTTGCCCATGGAGCTGAGTATGCATCGGCGGGTGGCGCGCGGGCCGCCCCACGCGAGGTGAGCGGGCGACGGCCCTACACTCCGCGCATGGACCGCCGGGTCGCGCTCGTGCTGCTCGCCGTCCTGGGCACCGGCGTCTTCCTCGCCGGGCTCGAGCTGATGATCACGGCCGTCGCGCTCCCCGCGATCATCGCGGACCTGGGCAGCTGGACCGAGCTCCGCCATGCCAGCTGGATCATCAACGCCTACCTGCTGGTCTACGTCGGGACCATGCCCCTCGCCGGTCGCCTGGCGGACGTATGGGGCGCGCGACGCCTCTTCCTGGGCGCCCTCGTCTTCTTCACGCTGGGCTCGCTGCTGGCCGGGATGGCCCAGTCGCTCGACCAGCTGATCGCCGCCCGAGCCGTCCAGGCACTGGGGGGTGGCGCGCTGGTCCCGGTGGCCACGGCGGCCGCGTCGCACCTCTTCGAGGGCCACGACCGGCCTCGCGCGCTCGGCGTGATCGGCGCCCTGACGTTCCTGGGGATGGCCGCCGGGCCGTTCCTTGGCGCGGCGATCCTCGACGTCGTCCAGCCGGGGGCGGCCCTCGCCCGCCTCGGGTTGCTCAACGAGCCCGTGGCGGACTTCCTGGCGCCCGCGTGGCGGTACGTCTTCTACGTCAACGTTCCCATCGGGATCGCAGCGCTCTTCATCGGCTGGGCGGCCACCGCGGGCTGGGACACGCCGCGCTCGAGGGCACGGGTGGACGTGCTCGGCGCCCTCCTCTTCACGGTCGCCCTCGGTGCGCTCCTGCTCGGCATCACGCTCCTCGGCCAGGGCGGCGGGGCGGGCGGCGAGACGCAAGGGGGGCCAGACCCGGGCATGGTCTCCGTGGGCCTGATCGCGGTCGGGCTGGGTGCTGGGGTCGCGGCCGTCATCCTGGGCCTGCGCCGCCGGGACCCCTTCCTCGACCCCCGGCTCTTCGCGGACCGGGTCTTCGCGTCCGCCGCGCTCGTGAGCCTCCTGACCGGCTATGCGTTCGCCACCGCGATCGTCGGGTCGGCCGTCTTCGTGGATCGGGTGCTGTACGGGGGCCCGGACGACCAGCGCCTGGCCCTTGGCGCCCTGGCCGGCGCCACCGCCGCGGGCGCCCTGGTCTCCGGATGGCTCGTCCGACGCTGGTCGCTGCGGACCGTGACTGCCGTCGGCCTGGCCGCGTCGACTGCGGGCCTGCTCTGGATGGGCACCTGGGACGCGCACGTGTCCTACCCGACCGTGGCCGCCGCAGCCGCCCTCTTCGGCCTCGGCTTCGGCCTGACCGTCACCCCGCGCAGCACGGCGGCCGTGGAGGCCGTGGGCCGGGCCCGGTTCGGGACGGCATCGGCGACGGTGACCGTCGCCCGCATGATCGGGATGGCCGTCGGCCTCGCGATCCTGACGGCTTACGGCTCGACGACCATCGCCCGTCTCTCGGACCAGGTCTTCGGGTCGCCGGACGCCTATCGCGACATCGTGCCGCCGGCGCTCGCGGACCGCCCGCTGCGCGACCCCCTCGTCGTCGACGCCCTCGAGGCATGGGCGGCCGCCCGGGCTGCCGAGACGATGGTCGCCCTCTTCCTCGTGGCCGCCGGGGTCACCGTTGCGGCGTTTCCGGCCGGCGTCGCACTCGGCGCGCGGCCGCGTATGCTCCGCCACGAGGCCGCCGCCGCCGCGGCTGCAACGGGAGGTCCCGATGACGGAGGAGCTGGACCCGACGGGGAATCCGAGCCAACCCTCGCCCTCTGAGGCGCTCCGCCTCGAGGCCGAGGCGTCGCTCCGGATCGAGCACTGGCGTGACGGCGAGTACCGAACGCTGACCGGGCTCGAGGCGCTGCATCACGCAGTGGGCGAGTCGAGCGCGCGCCACTGGGTCGACCTGGCGGATCCATCCCCGGCGCTCCTGGCGGCCGTCGCGGCGGAGCTCGGCCTCCACCCGCTCATCGCGGAGGACATCCTCGAGCGCAACCAGCGGCCCAAGCTGGAGCTGACCGACGGCTTCGCGCACATGGTCGTCTTCGCGGTGGCCTGGGAGCGCGAGCTCCTCGTGGACGAGATCGACCTGGTGCTGTCCCGGTCGTTCCTCCTGACCGTCCACACGACCTCCTGGGATCCGCGGGCGGCGGCGCACCTGCGGGACGGCGTGGGGCCGGTCCTTGCGCGCGGGACCGACTACCTGCTGTGGGCGCTCCTGGACCACGTGGTCGACGACTACTACCCGGTCTTCGACCGGATCGAGGACGTGGTCGACGATCTCGAGGACCGGATCGTCGGCCAGCCGGACAGGGACACCCTGGAGCAGCTCTTCGGCCTCAAACGCCAGCTCGTGGAGCTGCGCCACGTCAGCTCGCCGCAGCGCGAGGTCTTCAACCAGCTGACGAACCGGACGCTCCCGTTCATCGACCCCGAGAACGTCATCTACTTCCGCGACATCTACGACCACGCCGTCCACCTCTCCGACGAGTACGACTCGTTCCGGGAGCTCGTCTCGGCGGCCCTCGACGTCTACCTCTCGACGGTGAACAACAACCTGTCGCTGATCATGAAGCGGCTGACCGGGATCACCGTGATCCTGGCCGGGATCGGCGCCTTCGCCGGCATCTTCGGCATGAGCGAGGCGGGCGCGGCGTTCAAGCTCGGCGAGGCACCCGGCTTCTGGATCGTCACCTTCGGGATCATCGGCCTCGCGCTGGGCCTGGCCGCGGTGCTGCGCCGGATCCGCTGGATCTGAGGCCGGGGCGGCGGCGGGTTGCAGCGGGGCCGCGTCGGGGCTGCCGCTACTGGCAGGTCAGCGGCTTCGCAACCGGGTTGGCGGCTTTCGGGTCCGCCGGGCCGGAGCTCAGGGGTCGTGCCACGACCATCATCACCAGGCCCGTGTGGCCGGGGACGCCCGCGCGAGGCCCTTCCGACGTCTGGAGGATCAGCTGCTCAGCGCTCGCCCCGAAGGCGATGTCCAGGTTGTCCTGGTGGCGCAGGACCCGGGTGATCTCGTAGAGGAAGAGCTGGTTGTCGCTCGTGTAGACCTGGACCAGCATCCCCACCATCTTCGCGTCCGCGGTCCGGAGCAGCGGCAGGAACATCCCGTCGCGGGCGTGGGCGAAGAGGTACGTCGTGCCCGGGGAGCCGGGCTGGCTGAGCTCGGGAAGGAACTCCGCGACGCCGCAGTAGGGGAAATGGTTCGGATCGCTCGGGGGCCGCACGACGGGGAGGTCGATCCGCAGGGCGGGGATGACCACCCGGCTCGCGACGCGGTTGGCAGTGGAGTCCGGCGAGGGCGCCGCGGTTGCGGACGGTGCCCCGGTGGGGAGCGGCGGGAGGCTCGGCCGCGGCGTCGGGTCAGCGGCGCTCGACGGCTCCGCGGACGGGGTTGCCGACGGGGAAATCGCCACGGCCTGCGGGGGATCCTGGTAGTTGAGCAGCCCCGCCATGAGCAGCACGACGCCTGCCGCCGTCACGAGGGCGGGCAGCAGGCGGCCGCCGATCCAGTCGAGGAGCGAGCGCATCAGTGAAGGCATCCTAGCAAGGAGACCGGCCGAGACCACCCGGCGGTTTGTCCGGTGCTGGGACGCCGGAGGTCCCGGCCCTGTTGCGCCGCCCGAGCACGGCCGGTGACGCGCCGCACCCGAGTGGGAGAGCGACACGCAGGACCGGGCGCCGCCTGCGGGCCCGCGCCGGGGCGTGAGCGCCGCGCAGCCCCGGCGGGAGTGGGCTACGCTCCCCGCCGATGCGTTCCTTCGTCGCGATCGCGCTCGGGCTGTTCATCGGCGTCGTCGCCGCCATCGGGCTGGCCGTCGCCGTCTACTCGCTCGTGCCCGTCGCCGCCACCCCCACGCCCGCCCCCACGCCGACGCCCGCCGCGCTGCTGTCCTCGCCGACGCTCGCGGCGCAGGCCGCTCCCGGTTACGGCAGCGCTGCGCCGACCGCGGCCGCGGCCGAGCCCACCGCCTCGAGGAGCGGACCCGGGAAGAGGCCGAGGAGCACCGTGACGATGGCGGTGATCGCGAGCCCCAGCCGGAGCAGCGCCCCGTGGGCCACCGGCGTCGCTTCGCCCTGCGGCTCGCGCATGTACATGTAGACGACGACGCGCAGGTAGTAGAAGGCGGCCGCCGCGGCGTTGAGGACGGCGATCACGGCGAGCAGCGTCAGCCAGCCGCCGCCCTGGACCGCGGCCAGGATCACGTATGCCTTGCCGAAGAAGCCGGCCGTGGGCGGGATCCCGGTCAGGGAGAGCAGGAAGAGGACCATCAGGATGCCGAGGACCGGCTCGCGGCGGCCCAGCCCGGCGAACGTCTCGAGCCGGCTCGTCACGCCCGGGCGCTTCTGGAGGGCCCCGATGACGCCGAAGGCACCCAGGTTCATGAAGGCATAGGCGGCGCTGTAGAACAGGAGCCCTTCGAGGCCCTCGATCTGGCCGGCGGCGTACGCCGTGAGCCCCACCATCATGTAGCCGGTGTGGGCGATCGAGGAGTAGGCGAGCATCCGCTTCACGTTGTCCTGGGTCAGCGCGACGAGGTTGCCTAGGGTCATCGTGAGCGCGGCCAGGACGAAGAAGACGATCGCCCACTCATCGTGCAGCGGACCGAGCGCCTCGGCGAAGACCCGCAGGATGACCGCGAAGGCGCCGATCTTCGGCAGGACCGACAGGTAGCCCGTGATCGGCGTCGGCGAGCCCTGGTACGCGTCGGGCGTCCAGTAGTGGAAGGGGACCGCCGCGATCTTGAAGGCGACGCCCGTGGTCAGGAAGGCGAGGCCCAGGGCCAGGCCCGGCGAGAGCGCCGCCTGGCCCGCGACGATCGCCTCGAGGGCGGTCGCGACGTCGCCGATCCGAGTCGAGCCGGTGAGCCCCCAGACGAAGGCCAGGCCGAAGAGGAAGATCGCGCTCGAGAACGAGCCGAGGAGGAAGTACTTGACCGCGCCTTCGGTGGAGAGCGCGTCGTGCTTGTGGTAGCCGGCCAGGAGGTAGCCCGGGATCACCATCAGCTCGAGGCCCAGGAAGAGCACGAGGAGGTCCGCGGACGCGGCAATGAGCATCGCCCCTGCGAGGGCGAAGGCGAGGATGGCCGCGAATTCGGGGACGGGCAGCCCGCGCGCCGCGAGGTACTCCGGCCCGAAGAGGAGGGTGAGGGCCACGATCGCCACGAAGATCAGGTCGAGGAACGTCGTCAGGTCGTCGACGCGGTAGCTGCCGCCGAACGCCGTGCCCGGTGTCGCGCCGGTCCAGATCACGAGGGCGGCGACGATCACCAGGCCCAGCAGGCCCAGCCCGATGGCGGGCTTGGCCTTCCCGGGCGCGACGATGTCGGCGACGATGATCGCCGCGGCGAGCAGGACGACCGCGACAAGCGGGGCGATGACGGCGAGGTCGGCAGTGGACATCTGCGGGGCTCCCGTCAGTTCCCGACCGCCGTCGCGAGCGACGGGTCGACGGCGGCGAGGACAGCTTTCACGGAGCCGGCGATGAGCTCGAGCATCAGGCCGGGGAAGAGGCCCAGGATCACGGTCAGAGCGCCGAGCGGCGCCAGGGTCAGGATCTCCACCGGCCGCATGTCGGTGAGGTGGTGCCCGAGCCCCTTCAGGAAGTCCGAGAGGGGCCCGAAGAGGACCCGCTGCTGCATCCAGAGCAGGTAGGCGGCGGCGAAGATCATCACGAAGGCGACCACTGCGGCCGCCCACGGGTTGAACGCGAAGGTGCCAACGAAGACGAGGAACTCACCCACGAATCCGGCCAGGCCGGGCAGGCCGACCGAGGCGAAGACGAAGAAGCCCAGGGCCGCGGCATAGACCGGCACCGGGGCGCCCAGGCCGCCCATCTTCGCGATCGTCCGGTCGTGGGTTCGCTCGTAGATCACCCCGACCAGGAGGAAGAGGGCCCCGGTGATGATCCCGTGGTTGACCATCTGGAGGATCGCGCCCTGCATGCCCTGCTCGTTGAAGACGAAGATCCCCAGGGTCACGAACCCCATGTGGCTGACCGAGCTGTAGGCGACCAGCTTCTTGAGGTCGGGCTGGACGAGGGCCACGATCGCGCCGTAGATGATGGCGATCACCGACAGGATGATGATCAGGGGGGCGAAGGCCTGCGCCCCTTCGGGGAAGATCGGCAGGGCGAATCGGATGAACCCGTAGGCGCCCAGCTTGAGGAGGACGCCGGCGAGGATCACCGATCCCGCGGTGGGTGCCTCCACGTGGGCATCGGGCAGCCAGGTGTGGAACGGGAACATCGGGACCTTGATCGCGAACGCCAGCGCGAAGGCGGCGAAGGCGAACAGCTGGAAGGTCCGGTCGAAGCCGTGGCTCGCCAGGGCCTGGAGGTCGAACGCCCCCTGCCAGCTCCCGGTCGCGGCCTGGTAGGTGAACGCCGTGGCCAGGATCGCCACGAGCATCAGCAGCGATCCGACCAGGGTGTAGAGGACGAACTTCATGGTCGCGTAGATCCGGTTCGCCCCGCCCCAGATCCCGATGATCAGGTACATCGGGACGAGGACGACTTCCCAGAAGATGTAGAAGAGGAAGAGGTCGAGCGAGACGAAGACACCGAGCATCCCGACCTCGAGGATCAGGAAGGAGACCATGTACTCCTTCACGCGTTCCTTGATCGGCGAGAAGCTGGCCAGGATGGAGATCCAGGTGAGGGTCGTGGTGAGGACGACCATGGCCACCGAGAGCCCGTCGACGCCGAGCTTGTACTGGATCCCGAAGAGGGGGATCCAGTCGAGCTGCTCCACGTACTGGAAGGCCAGCGCGGAGCCGGTGTCGCGCCCCGGCAGGTAGCCCAGGAGCAGCCAGAGGCTGACGACCCAGGTCGCAAGCGAGAAGGCCAGCGCCACCCCGCGGGTCGCGCTCACGTTGCGGCGCGGGATGAGCGCCACGACGAGCGCTCCGACGAGCGGCAGGAAGGTGATGACGCTCAGGATGGGGAAGTCGCCGATGTTCATCGTCGTCCTCCCTACCTGGCCGCGATCAGGAGGTACGCGCCGGTCATGACGATCAGCCCGACCGCGATGCCCAGCGCGTAGTTCTGGACCCGCCCGGTCTGCACGCGGCGGAGGCCGCGACCGGCGTCGACCGTCAGGCGGCCCACCCCGTTCACGGTCCCGTCGACGACGGTCCGGTCGAACCACCACATCGCGCCGGCGACGCGGCCGCCGATGACGATGAAAAGGAGGTGGTTCAGGTCGTCGAACCACCACTTGTTGAGGCTGGCCCGGTACAGGAAGCGGGTGGCGCCGTTGGCGTTCGTCATGGCCTGCACGCGCGCCGGCTTGCCGGCCCGTCGGAAGGCGCCGAAGAGCCAGATCCCGACGACGAGGCCCACGGTGGCGATCCCGACGCTCGTGAGGATGAGGACACCGTCGACGCCGAACAGCTCGTAGGGCGCCTTGTCCGGGTAGAGCGTCTCCTCCGACGCGGCGAAGACCGGTTCCAGCCAGTGGGCGATCCGCGAGTCGCCAAGGGGAGTGCCGAGGAAGATTCCCAGCAACGCGGACGGGATGGCCAGGAGGACCAGCGGCGCCGTCATCGTCGGGGTCGACTCGTGGATCCGGTCCCAGATGCTGCGCACGTACTCCGACGGCTGCCCGTAGAACGTCTTGCCCATCAGGCGCCACATGTAGAAGGCGGTCATCCCGGCGACGACGAAGCCGATCGCCCAGACCCCGTAGAAGCCGAGCTTGAAGCTCTCGGCCAGGATCTCGTCCTTGCTGAAGAAGCCGGCCAAAGGCGGGATCCCGGCGATCGCCAGGGTGCCGATCAGCATCGTCCAGTGGGTGACCGGGATCTTCCGGTGCAGGCCGCCCATGTTGTTCATGTCCTGCTCCTCGTGGACGGCGTGGATCACGCTGCCCGAGCCGAGGAACAGGAGGCCCTTGAAGAAGCCGTGGGCCATCAGGTGGAAGATCGCCGCCGTGAAGGCGCCCACGCCCAGCGCGGCGAACATCAGGCCCAGCTGGGAGAGCGTGGAGTAGGCCAGGACCCGCTTGATGTCGGTCTGGGTGAAGGCGATCGATGCGGCCAGGATCGAGGTGAAGATGCCGACAGAGGCCACCACGACCATGACGCCCGGGACCTCGGCGAAGATCGGGTTGGCCCGCGCGATGAGGTAGACGCCCGCGTTGACCATCGTCGCGGCATGGATGAGGGCGGAGACGGGCGTCGGGCCCTCCATCGCGTCGGGCAGCCAGACGTGGAGCGGGAACTGGGCGCTCTTGCCCACCGCGCCGCAGAAGACGAGGAGCGCGATCGCGGCGATCGTCGCCTGGTCGAGCCCCGCGATCAGCTCGAACGACGCGCGGATGTCGAGCGTCCCGGTGCTGACCCAGATGAGCATGATCCCCAGGGCGAACCCGACGTCGCCGACGCGGTTGACGATGAACGCCTTCTTGGCGGCGAGGGCGGCAGAGCGCTTCGGGTACCAGAACCCGATGAGCAGGTACGAGCTGAGCCCAACCAGCTCCCAGGCGGCAAAGACGCTGAGCCAGCTGTCGCCGAGGACGAGCAGGAGCATGCTGAACATGAAGAGGTTGAGGTAGGCGAAGAAGCGCCAGCGCCCCGGGTCGTGGGCCATGTAGCCCACCGAGTAGAGGTGGACGAGCATGCCGATCGTCGTCACGACGATGAGGAGGCAGGCCGTCAGCTGGTCGACGTAGAGGCCCATCTCCACCTGGAAGGCGCCAGCCGGGATCCACGTCCAGAGCGTGATCCCCGCCCCGTGCTCGCCGAAGCCGCCGCTGAGCGCCTCGTAGACGACCACCATCGCGATCGCCCAGGTGGCCACGATCAGGAACAGCGGGACCACGAAGGCGAAGCGCCCGATTCGCCGCCCGAAGAGCGCCGTGAAGACAAAGCCGGCGAGCGGGAGGACGAGCAGCAGCGGCACGAGGTTGATCACGCCCGAAGTGGCGCTCGACTCGGCCGCGGCGGCGGCGAGCAGGGGGGCGGCACTCGGGACCAGGGATTCGAACACGCGGGTCTCTCGGGCTCCTCGCGGGCTACTGGCGCATGGCGTCGTACTCGTCGACGAGCGGCGTCCGTCGGTTGCGGTAGATCGCCATGACGATGGCGAGCCCGACGGTCGCCTCGGCCGCGGCCACCGCCATCACCATGAGGGCGATCACCGAGGCGTCGACGTTGAGCTCCGGCACGAAGGCGCCGAAGGCGACGATGACGAGGTTGACGGCGTTGAGCATCAGCTCGATCGACATGAGCATGCTGATGGCGTTGCGCCGGGCGAGGAAGCCGAAGCTCCCGACGGCGAACAGGATGCCGGCGAGGACGAGGTAGGCGTCGAGGGACTGGCTCATGCGTCCCGGTCCTCCCGCTTGGCGAGGAAGACGCCGCCGATGACGGCCGCCAGGAGGAGCACGCTGACGATCTCGAACGGCAGGATGTACTCGTTGAAGAGGAGGCGCGCGAGGGCGTCCGTGGCGGTCGTGAGCCGGGTGCTCACGGCGCCCCAGTCGGTGGAGACGACGGACAGGGCCACGATGACTGCGAGCACGACTGCCGCGATGGCCGCTGGGATGGCCTGCGTCTGGAAGACGAGGCGCGCCGGCGCGTTCTTGGCCTGGGTCAGCATGACCGCGAAGAGGATGAGGACGGCGATCGCCCCGATGTAGACGAGCACCTGGGCGGCGGCCACGAGCGGCGCGCCGAGCATGACGTAGATGCCGGCCAGGGCGCCGAACGCGGCGACCATCGCGATCCCGCAGCGGATGATGTCGCGCAGGGTCACGACCAGCAGGGCGCTGCCGAGCAGGATGCCCGCGAGGACCACGAAGAGCACGTCGTTCCAGCTGATCCCCAGGAGCGGCACGGTGTCCGGAATTGCCACCTCTCGCCTCGCTCAGTCGGTGCCGTGGGAGGATGGCGCGTGCCCGGAGCCGTGCGCGTGCCCTGGGCTGTCGCCGCTCCCGCTGCTCGAGCCACTTCCGCTGCCCAGCCCGTTGCCGCCCGCGATGGACGCCGGGAGGACGGGCAGCATCCGCGGCCCGATGTCGCGCCCCGCGGCCAGGGCGCGCTCCGCCCAGTCGCGCTCGCGCCGGACATACGTCATCTCCGTCTCGCGGTCCACGGCGGCGATCGCGATGAGGTCGATCATCGGCTCCACGCGGCTGGTGTGGGCGAGCTCGAAGTCCGCGCCGTGGCGCAGCGCGTCGTAGGGGCAGGCGTCCACGCAGATGCCGCACAGGATGCAGCGGCTCTCGTCGACCTCGAACTTCTCGAGGATCCGCGGCTTCGGCATGAGGGCGCCCGTGGGGCAGGTCTCGGCGCAGCGGCCGCACGAGACGCAGGGCGTGTCGTTGAGGCTCATGTCGAGCGGCGTCGTCACCAGCGTGTCGAAGCCGATGCGCATGAAGTCGTAGCAGGCGGCACCCACGATCTCGGC
>Ga0315268_10008228_pt1 | contig 10924 bp, 2 predicted proteins | sample C1_top_MG_FD_204535 | JGI IMG/M metagenome (GOLD analysis project Ga0315268, IMG submission 204535) | Sediment microbial communities from Yellowstone Lake, YNP, Wyoming, USA - C1_top | ecosystem: Environmental > Aquatic > Freshwater > Lake > Sediment | place: USA: Wyoming | collected 2017-08-01 | reverse complement strand
TGGCCCTTCGACGGGTGGCACGTCCACGTCTACGACGACGCGGACGTTCTGGAACGGAACGAAGTGGGTCACGCAGACCAGCACGTCCACGAAGGCGAACAAGCCGACCGCGGCCATGATCGAGGCCAACGCCCAACGGTTGAAGGACATCGCCGCCGCCAAGGAGCGGATGGCGCAGATCAAGACGACGGTCGGCAACATCGCGGGCGGCTGGGTGTCCGATCAGGACTACATCCGCAACCTCTCCGCGCAGCAGTCTTCGATGGCGAAAGGCTCACCGGGCTGGTACGCGTTGCAGCAGCAGATCGACGGCTACCAGCAGCGCATCTCACAGGACAAGATGGATGCCGCGCTGGGGCTGAAGGTCGCGTACCCGCGCGTTGCCTCTGAGTTGACGGCCGATCTGACAGCCGGGATCGGCGGCGAAGTCCCGGTGGGGACCGGCCTGTCGAACGCCCAGTTGAAGCAGGTGCAGGGCTGGAACGCGGCGATCACCAAGTTGCAGGAGTCGATCGCCACGGGGATGCTCACCGAGGAGCAGGCGACGCAGGCGACCGCCGACATTGCGCGGAACAAGTCCTACATCGCTGGTGCGCTGAAGGCGACGACGGCACCCAAGGTGACGGTCGCCCCGGCAGCCAAGGGCGGAGCGACGAGTGGGGGCGGCGGCGGAACCGTTGCCGCGCGTACGGGCGGGAGCGCCACGTCGGTCGGAACGGCGAAGTCCAACGGCGGGACATTCGTCACCGCTGGCCCGTTGCTGAAACTCGTCTCCGATCGCGTCGTGACGCAGCCGGTTGCCGGTCCAGCCATCTTCTCTGGCGGCAAGGTCTACGAGCCGGGAGTGGCTGGGACGAAGGAACGCTCGATCACGACGAAGGCCACGGGGCTGCCGGTCGGGATGTCCCCCTCCGCTTTCGATGACTTCCACTCGGCGTTCATCACGGCCATCAAGGCAGGCAAGCCGTCATTCCGAGACAAGACGACTGGTGCGGTCTACGCGATCCCGACCGACCCGCAGGCGCGCTTGGAAATGATGCGCTACGTAGATGACACGAATGTGGCCTTGAAGTACGAAGGTGTCCGTGCGGCGCAGGCCAATCCCAAGGCGTCGCAGTCCTACATCGATGGCAAGTTGTCGTCTCTCGGCACGGCCCAGCAGTACGCCACGTCGAACCTCCTGTGGATCCTCAACACCAGCGACGCCGGAACGGTGGTCGATGAGGACACCGGCAAGGCGATCAAGTTGGGGTCCAACGCGCTTGTGACCAACAAGCCCAACAGCCTCGCGTACGGCGTCGATCTGATCGACGTGACGATCGCCCACGCGCAGCAGCATTTTGACATCGCGCAGGTGTACTACGACAAGGGCGACTACACCGCTGCCGCCGCCGAGATCAGCCAAGGGCGGGCGGGCATTGCCGCTGTCTCGATTGGACCGGACGGCAAGACGGCCAAGGGGTCGATCCTCTCGGTCTACGCCCAGCAGGCGGCTTCGATGGTGGCGCAGGCAACGGACTTGGGCGGCAAGGTGGACAGCACGATCCTCACGGACCTGAAGCGCCTCAACAACTTCGGAGTGGAACTTCAGGAACCTAGCAAGTCCATTGACAAGACGGCTACGTCCCTGTTCGGCGCCAAGGGCAAGGAGGGGACCGGGGTCCTCGCGATGGCCAACGGCTACGTCCTGCCCGATCCGTCCGGCCGCGAGGCTGCCCTCAATAGTGGGTACATGCGCTTCGTCAACGAGGACGGGACGGTCACGGCCAAGAAGGTCAAGGCGACCGGGAACGAGAACGGCAAGCCGACCTACTCACAGAAGGGCCGGGTCACCGTGATGGTGAACACCGGGTCGTCGTCTGTCCCGATGTCCGCTGCGTACGAGGTTGGTCAGGTCGGCGAGATGCTGATCGATGGCCTGCCGGTTCGGATCTCGGGCAAGATCGTCACCGTGGGCGACGAAGTGTGGATGGAGAGTCCGTTCCGGCCGGGGATGTGGATCCCGATGGACGGCTCCTCGACCACGCGGTTCAGCACCCCCAAGGGAGCGCAGTCCGGTGTCAACCCTCCGGGCATCGCGAACATTCCGGGGCTGGCCGCTGGCGCGTCGTACATCACGTTCTCCAAGAACGGGACGCAGTACCTCCTGTCGCCCAACGAAGACGGCGGCATGGACCTCTACGAAAACGGCTTCCAAGGTGCTGTCCCGATTGGCACCGGAGGTACAGCGGCGGGCACGTCCGATCAGAACTACCAGAACATCGTCAACGGTTTTGGCTACGACAGCACGACCCTGAGTCCAGAGCAGCGCGCGATCGTCAACCTTGTGACGACCGGGCAGGACAAGACCGCTGGGGCGTGGATTGGCAGCAGCGCGCAGGACATCGCGAACTTCCTCCTTCGCTCTGGCGACGTGTCGAGCGTCAACCCCAGCCCGTACGTCGGCTTCAACCTCAACCAGCCGACCTACGCGCCGCGGGTCATTTCGACCCCCGGCGTCCCGGCAGCGGTCGGCGTGGCGACGATCTACGAGCCGCCGTACGTGGCCAAGGCGATCACGGCCCCGCCGCCCGCAAGCGGGGTCAAGGTCGCGCCTATCACCACGGTCACATCTCCCGCCGGGGTTACGAAGACCGTCAGCACCGGCAAGGTCGCGACCCCTGTTGGCAAGCCCGCTCTGTACGAGACGAACCCGCTGCCCAAGGTCGTCACACCCGTCGTCAACAAGAACGTGGGAGTGGTCATCAAGCCTCCTGTGGTCCCCAGCGGTGAGAAGGCGACGACTCACACCGGCATCACGGCGAAGTAGCCATGCCGATCAGGCAGCAACTCAACTCGGTCGGCCTCACACCGATCACGCCCAAGGTCGATTACGGTGACCCCTTCGCCGGGGTCGAGTCCGTCGCGTCGTCGGCGGGCGCTGGTTGGATCAGCGCGAAGTGGTACCAGTCTCCGGTGCGGATCGGCTCGCCCAAGGGCGGGATCAGTTACGAACAGATCTCGGCGATGTCCGACCTGCGCCAGATCAGTTCGTACGACTCGATCATCAAGCCCCTGACCATGCCGTCGTCGGTGGCGGCGCTGGGGACGCAGGGCGGGCAGCAGTCGCGCTCCAACCGCACCGGGTCGCTGGAACTCAACATGCTCGACCTTGGGGCCACGGTGCGCATGGCGAGCGGGTCGTTCCTTGGCTTGGACACGCCGATGCTGGGCACCCCCGGCAGCGGTGGCCCGGTTGATGACGCGTTGCAGTTGATGAGCGAGTACAACCGGCTTCCGTCGCGGATCCTCGACTACGCTGTGGGCCTCCCGCTCGCGTGGCTGGGAGTCCAGAAGAACTCGGTTGGGGCCAAGAACGCGGACGGTTCGACGCCGCAGCCGTTCCAGCAGGATCCGGTCTACTGGAACGCCATCGCGAACGCCAACGAGGCGGAACTGGACGAGATGGCGACGCGCGCGGCCTACGCGACCGTGGGCGACCAGATGGCACCCGCGCTGAAGGCGCAGTTGCTCTCCATCTTCAAGACCGACCAGTTGTCCATGACCGGCATGTCGTCGGGCAACGAGCGCACGGACTACCTCGCCAAGAAGCAGATGGAGACGTGGGCCGACTACGCCGACAAGTACCTGAAGATGGAGCACGGTCGGCAGGTTCTCAAACGTGGCGACCCCCTGTTCCAGATCGAGGCCAACTGGGTCGCCAAGTCGGGCGTCGTCTTCGGGGCGTTCGCCAAGGGCGCCATGACCTTCCTGCCGTTCATCGGCACGGACTTGGCCGAGTACATGGAGCCGGTGAGCGCGGCGACCGAAGCGCGCTGGGCGGCGGCGGCGGCAGACGTGCGCCGGGGCTGGATGAACTCGGCGATGATCGCGCAGGTCGCATCGGACCTGATCGTGACCTTGCCCCTGTTCTCCGGGGTGGGTGGCTTCCTCAACTTCGCCAAGGCGGGCGCGGCGGGCAGGGAGTTCCTGCCACTGATCTCCAAGTTGGCCGTGACGCGTCCGGTCATCGAGGGGACCAAGATGGCCGGTCCCATCATCCCGACCCTCTCCGAGTCAGGCAACTCGTTCATCAACGTGGCGAAGCAGGCAGCGTGGGCGATGGGCAAGCCGGGAGTCCGGGTCCCGGCGGTCCTGACCGAAGGCGGCACGGTAGGTCGGGTGCTGGGCAGCCGCTTCGCGATCCCCGAGGTCATCCACATCACGAACCTCTACGACGGTGCGCTCCTCGCGGCGAAGGTGGCCCTGATGGATGGCATCGCGATGTGGGGCATCAACTGGGGCCTGAAGATCGCCAGCCCCGAGTACGAGGCCACGTACGGGCGCGAGATAGACAACAGCCATTGGGTGAGCGAGTCGAGTGCCGCTGCCGCCGTGGACATGATCGGCCTGTTCACAGGCGGCACGCTGGGCGCTGCCTCGCTGATCCGGGTGACCGGAGGTGCGATCGGCGTTCCCTTGTCGAAGGTGGGCTTGACGGCTTCGCCCTTCCGGTTCCCGTACATGGACTTCTACGGCGGGTCGGGGATGACTTCGCTGGTGCAGCGGGCGTTGAAGGAACCGCTGACCGGGGCCGAGTTGCCCTTTGAGCGCCACACCATGTCGGTCATGCAGCGGTGGATCCAGAAGGGCTTTCTTGAACACGCCGAGATGAACCCCGACCGGGCAGCGCAGATCATGGCCGGGGCGCAGATCACGCGCGGCGAGGCGATGACCCAACTGGCCAAGATCCTCAAAGCCGCCGAGGAGAAGGAGTGGGGGATCGAGTCGGAAGGCTGGCGTCTTCAGCACGGGGTTGCCAAGAAGCAGGCCCAAGCCCTGATGAACGACATCGCGGACCTGATGGAGTCCGAGACGGGGACGAAGTTCTGGACCCGCCAGTTGTCGCAGATGAAGGAGCCGAATGGTAGCCCGCTGGCCTACAACGCCGCAGGGCTGAAGGAGGCGGTGCGTAACTTCGCGACGATGATGGGCAAGAACGGCGACGACGCCGTGAACACCATCGAGTCGTCGGCGCTCTTGCGCACGAAAGTGGGCGCGCGCGCGAGCCTGAAGCCGTGGCAGCAGGCTGCGAACTCCATGATGCAGAAGGCGTTTGACCGCTATCAGGGTGTGCTTCAGGGGATCCGCAACTCTGGCACCAGCGAGTCCGCTCCCGGCTTGGAGATCGTGCGCCTCGACCACCTGTTCCAAGAGGACGCTCGCCGCTTCCTCGATGAGATCGATGGGATCGCAGATCCCGGCGTGGGAGCCACTGCGGTTGCGCCGGGGGTTGAGCCTCTGTTGGAGACGCTGCGCAGGCAGATCGTCAACACCCCGGACTTCGCCCGGTTCTGGGCGCGCCAGAAGAACTGGCACGGCGAAGGCGCCCGCAAGTTGGATGACGTGAGCGCCGAGGCGGTCGGCAAGTGGCTGGAACAGACAGAGATGCACCTGCCCAGCAAGCGAGTGCTTCCCGGTGACAACGCGGTGGACGGCGAACTCAACCAGTTGCACCGCGACCTTGATGCTGGCGGCGTCTGGACGCTGGCCTACAAGGCGACGGAGAAGACGGCGGTCGGTACGGCGCGGGCGCAGGCGAAGCAAGCCGAGCAGGCAGTCCTAGCGTGGGACAAGGCTAAGGTCGTAGCGGCTGACGCCTTTGAGGATGCGCGTATCGCCCGTGCTGACTACGCTGCTGCCATCAATGCTCGCATGGAAGCCAAGTACATCGAGCCGCTGAACAAGAAGCACAACGCACGCCTCATCATCGTGAATGACAGGATGTCCGTCATCACTGGTGAGTTGGCGTTGGCGAAGAACTCTACGGGTAGTGCTTGGGACAAGTTGACGGCGGAGTTTGCCAAACTCCGAACCGAACGTGATGCGATCTACAAGAAGTTCGATGCGGCGATGGTGCGGCGCAACAAGGTGACGCAGGCCGACAAGGAACTTCAGCGCCTAGATGCTGCGGAGAACGCAGCGCGCGACGCGTGGTGGGTGGCCATCGACCCAACCAACATGCCGTTGGGCTACCGCATCGGCCCCGTGCAGCCTGATGGATACAGCGCGAACCTCCAAGAAGTCTTCGATGTTGCGGACGCCAACTTGGTTGGCCCCGACATAGAAGTTCTGGATCACATCGCCGCTGCGGAGTTGATTGATCCTACGGCTGGCAAGTCCCTGTGGCACGTCACGCTTGACTGGATGAAGGTTCAGGCTGAGGGGCTTAGGGGCAAGGGCGAGGTTGCCGACGACAGCGGAATGGGCGGTGGCAACATCGACCGTGGCGTCAGCCTGTCGATGAACAGGAAACAGGCTGAGATGAACGCCCGCCAAATGGAAGGTGCGCGCGCAGCCGCCAACGGCGAGATGTCGATGGAGGATGTGCTGTTGCACTTCCGCAACCTGCCGAAGATGCTTACTGATCGCGGGTTGCGCATTTACAAAGATCTTGGGCGTCCGCGTCAGGCAGCAGACCATACGTTGCTTTCTGAGTTTCAGAAATGGGAGGCTGCGAACAATCCGCCATCGAACTATGGCTACATGGATTGGCTGAGGGACGAGTTGGCCAAGCCAGAAAGTCATGGAGTCCACTACGAGTCGCCCGCCAAGGTTGCCGAGGCGCTGTCTACGTTCCGTGGTTTCGACAAGCGATGGCAGCAATGGCAGGACGATTGGCGCGCTGCGCATCCAACGTCTCCGACGTGGGGACCGAACGGTGAGTTGATCCTGAGTACAGCGCCCAAGAAGTACAACACTTACATCGAGGATGGGCCTTACGCTGGCTTGACCGTTGACGAGGCGCACGTCAAGTTGGACGAGTTGCTCAAGAAATCCGGTTATACGTCTACGCAGGAAACATCAGATTTGGTGATTGAGATCATCAACGCCGAGAATAAGGCGTCTCATCGCGTCTACCCCACCGACCTAGATAAATGGCAGGCGATCCTTGACATCCTGAACGAAGGGTCGTGGCGCACTAGCATCTTGGGTGTAACCGACGCCTATATCGCGTTTACGAAACTCGACCAGAAACTCCCTGCGCAGCCCGGTGGTATGACCTACATCCTGCGCAACGGTAGCCAGTTCGTCGGCAAGACGAAGGGCGACATCGGTATCGTCCGGGTGTCGATGAACCCCAAGGCGTTCTCTGAAGGCAACGTGAAGTTTGAGGGCGACCACGGCGAGTTGCGAGTCACTTCCGAAAACCTGTTCGTCCACAAGCCGCTGCCAGAGCAGCCGCACGCGGATCCCTTGGAGTCTCCTGCGTCGCAGTGGAGCCAGTTGGGACCGGAGGAGACGTACGTCAGTTGGGTGACCTTGCGCGACGCGCGCACGGGCGAGACGGTCCACACGACGACGCCCTACTTGGAGTACCCGTGGCAGCAGGACTTGGTGCAGTTGGGCAACCGCAACTTCCTCGCTCGCCAGTTCGACAGCATGACGGCGGGCTATCGGACGTGGCGCACGACCGAGTACATGAAGGCGCAGACGTACCGGATCTTCACCACGAAGTACGAAGTTGAGCCAGCGCAGGTCGATGCTCTGGTCGGCGAAGTCATGCGCATGGGCTACGAGAAGTGGGGTCCCTTCGGGAAGGGCCACAAGGCGCCGTTCGCCGTCCCGCTGGGCTATCAGGCCGTAGCCAACATGCGGCGCGAGGACGTGACGCAGGCGGCGGGGATGATCTTCGGCCGGGAGAAGAACGCCCTGACTGGCGAGTGGGTGCCATCCAAGATCAAGAACAAGATCACGGGCGAGATGGAAGTCCCCGACTACGCCGACCTGCTGGTTGACTCGTTCCGGCAGGCGTGGACGCAGAACCTCACCGCCGCACTCACGTCGAAGTTCTACTCGCTTGGCTCGATGGGCGTAGCCGGTCAGTTCATGGGCCAGTGGCTCGCCCCGCTCCTGCGCTACACGATCTCGCCCCTGTTCAAGACCTCCGAGTTGGTCGAGTCGGCGCAGTTGAACCTCATGCGCGGGACGCCGATGGTGGACCCGCGGATGCGCATGGAGTACGCGGCGGCGGGGATGCCGATCAAGTTGGGCCAGATCCACTCCGAGTTGGCTGCTGGCGACATGATGTCGCAGGGCCTCATGGGCGGGCTGCCTACCGTGGAGGAGGCACAGCGCCTCTACCCCAACGGCCTAGCCGACCTGCCCGACCTGCCCTACGGCTACGGTCTGGTGCAGGAGTTGAAGAACGTGGCCGACAAGCGGCGCAAGGACTCGCGGCTGCCCGGATGGATGCGCGACGGCTGGGACAACATCAAGGACCCGACCATCTTCAAGGATCCGCTCGCCGCCGACCTGTCAGTGAAGGTGGTTCGCGACGAACTGCCGCTCATCATGCGGAAGACGAACCCGACCGCCTACAAGCACTACTCCGAAGTGCTGAAGGTGCCGGACAACAAGATCGCCGACTTCATCGTGCGCGACCGCTATCTGTATCAGGGCTGGGTCGATGGCACGGTGACGTGGCAGGAAATGGTCGCCCATCAGGCCCGCTACAACCCGGCGCTGGCGGAGCCGACGACCGCCGAGTTGACGGCCTTCTACGCCTCGCAGGAGTGGCAGGCCACGGAGGCGATGTTCAGGATCACCGCGCGCACGGCGCAGGCCGAGGCGTTCGGCGTTCACTACTTCGGGGCCTACCGCTCGTCGCTGGAACGGTCCCTGAACCACCCGCTGCTGGGGGTCTACCCGCTGTCGTGGGCCTACAAGACCGCGAAGGAGTGGTACAAGTTCCTGTTCGACAACCGGGTCTTCGGCAACGGCGAACTGCGGCTGGGCGCCACCCCGGCCGCGTACATCCAGTCCACGACGCAGGGTCAGGCAGTTGCGTGGGCGCAGAACAGCAACGAGTCGCTGGATGAGTGGTTGCAGAACGGCCCGCTCGGCAACGCCTTCTTCATGTTCAACCTGCTGATGCCGGGAGACTGGGCCAACCTGCCGTTCCCGGCGAGCCGTTCGATCCGCATGATCCTGCGCGATGCGAACCTCAACCCGATGGATCACATCTTCCAGAACCTCGCCGGTCCCCGGAACCAGTACGGCATGGGCGCGATCCGCGACTTCAACCTGTTGCGCCTCGCGGTCGTGGACGGGATCGATGAGTTGACCAAGGCCGACACGGGCGACTGGTCGAAGTTCACCAGCACCCTCAACAGCAACGGCCCGCCACCGCCCTTCGATTGGGACAAGGTGACGAAGTACCCGACTCGCACATTGACGACGCCACTCAACGCGCCGTAACGTAGACACAGGAGGAACGAATGGCCCTCGATGGCAATGACCTGACCCCACCCGGCGAGGAGGAGTCCGCCCCGGTCGCAGCACGGGTCGTCCCGGCTGTGGCTCCCGTGGATACCACCCTCTCTGCCGATTTGGTCAGGAACAGCCCCGAGTTCCGGGCGCTCCAAGAGCAGAACCGCATCCTCGCGCGGAAGGCTGGCACCGCCGACGCTGCCATCGCGGCAGCCCGGCAGGAGGCCGAAAGCATCCGACAGGCCGCAGAGGCCGAGAGGAACGCGGCGTTGGCGCAGACGCTTCGCACGAAACTGGGAGACGATGGCCTCGCCTTCTGGAACCAGTTGAGCGAAGTGTCCGCGAATGATCCGGTGGCAGCGGCCACGCTTCTCGCCGAGTGGCGCACGGGTGGGCAGACCTCCGTCGCCGCAGCGCAGACGCCAGCCGCGCCGGTAGCGCAGGGACAGCAGCAGGCAGCGCCGCAAGCGCCCGCCCCGATGTCGTCCGGCTTGCACGCCGACGCGCCACTCGGATCGTCCATTCCGCAAGAGAGCGACGAGCAGACGATCGAAGCCTTCGACAAGCGGATCCACGATCTCACCGAGCGCAACTACGACCCGCTCACCCGCAACCGGGTGACGACGAAGGAGCGCGACGAGGGGATCATGGCCGTCTTCGCGAAGGGCGTGGTCGGGCAGATCGCCGCACGACGCGGAACACGCCCCTAGGAGTACCCCTTGGCAACCGTCACCGGCACACGGCTGACGCTCTCGGACACGATCGGCATCGCGGTGGACATGTCCCCCGTGATCCAGTTGATCGATCCGTACGACGTTGGCCTCCTCTCGTACTTCGGCCTCTCCTCGCTGTCGAAGGAGGCCAACGAGACTGAGCACAAGTGGATGGAAGACACCCTCCGCCCGCTCTCCTCGACCATCACCGACAACCCGCTCGCGCAGGCCGCGACCACGATCAACGTGGCCTCTGGCACCGGAGTCAACTTCCGGGCTGGCGACGTGGTGAAGATTGACGACGAGTTGATCCGCATCACCGTCGTTTCCACCGACGCCCTCACCACCATCGCGTCCCACAACGGGCGCGGCTGGGGTGCCACCACGGACGCGCAGCACTCGCAGAACGCGGTCATCGAGATCGTGTCCGTGACCATCGCTGAAGGCGCGGACACTCCGGGCACGCAGCGGACCACCGTCAAGTCGAGCGTGAGCAACTACACGCAGATCTTTGAGGATGTGGTTCAGGTTTCGTCCACGCTGGAAGCGGTCGAGCAGTGGAACCCCGGTTCCGAGTACGCCCGCCAGTTGGGCAAGACCATGAAGTCGCTGCTGATCCTGATGGACAAGACGTTCATCTACGGATCCCCGCTCGCGCGGGCCGCAGCGAACGGCAACACGGGCGCGATGGGTGGCCTCCGCCACTTCATCTCGACCAACGTGACGGCCGCTTCTTCGGCGCAGTTGTCCGAGAAACTGTGCCTCGACTCCCTGATGCAGACCTACACTGCTGGCGGGAACGTCAAGGTCATGGTGATGACGCTCACGCAGAAGCGTGCGCTCAACAAGTTCCTCGATCCCAACCGGCGCACCGGCATGGATGACCGCCGCGCAGGGGCCATCGTGGACACGTACCTGTGGGATCACGGGGTCGTGGACACCCTGATCGATCGCTGGAT
>Ga0315268_10008227_pt1 | contig 10924 bp, 8 predicted proteins | sample C1_top_MG_FD_204535 | JGI IMG/M metagenome (GOLD analysis project Ga0315268, IMG submission 204535) | Sediment microbial communities from Yellowstone Lake, YNP, Wyoming, USA - C1_top | ecosystem: Environmental > Aquatic > Freshwater > Lake > Sediment | place: USA: Wyoming | collected 2017-08-01 | reverse complement strand
GGTTTTTGAGGTAGCGCTCTCCTGATATTTTAACCTCTCAAGGGCAGCCTGGATATCTCGGAGCCAGGGGGTTGGGCAATCTTTAAAGGAGCCGGTCATCATCTCGCATCTGCCTTGACAGAGATGACCAGCGCCGTCAGGAAAGGATTGCTCGGGCTCCCGAGGAACGTTGTCCTCCTCGGGATAGTCAGCCTGTTTGCGGATATCAGCAGCGAGATGGTAAACCCCATCATCCCTGTGTTCCTCGCCTCTGTGCTGACCGCGTCCCCCGAGATAATCGGGCTGATAATGGGAGGCGCGGACAGCCTCGCGAACCTCCTGAAGGTCATGACCGGCTGGTATTCCGACAGGGTCAGCAGGCGGAAGCCGTTCGTCGCGTTCGGGTACGCGCCGGTGGCGCTCGTGAGACCATTGCTGGCGTTCGCGACCTCCTGGTGGCATGTCCTCGGCATACGCCTCCTGGACCGTGCCGGGAAAGGCGTCAGGACGGCCCCGAGGGACGCCCTGCTGATAGATTCCGTATCGATCGACAAGCGAGGAGCCGCCTTCGGGCTGCACAGGGCGATGGACACCGCAGGGGCGATCATCGGCACGGCGATAGCGATCTTCCTCGTGGCGTTCGGCCTGGGCGCAACTCAGACGGACGATATGAAGCTCCTGTTCCTGCTGTCGGCGATCCCCGCGGCGATATCCGTGCTGATAGTGATACTGTTCGTGCGCGAGAAGGAGGCAGCTGGCGCCGAGAGCGCAAGGCCGAAAGGGTTCATCGCGAGCCTCAGGGGCGTGAACCCGGCGCTGAAACGGTTCCTGGTAATTGTCGTGTTCATAGGGCTCGCGAACGTCGGATACACGTTCTTCATCCTGAGGGCGTACGATTTCGGTGCGGGTCTGGTCGAGATACTGCTCGCGTACCTCCTGATGAACATAACGTACACGCTCTTCTCATACCCCGCCGGCGCGGTCTCCGACAAGGTCGGCAGGAAGAAGATGCTCATGCTGTCGCTCCTCGTGTTCGTCCTCGGAGCGGTCACGATAGCCCTCGCGAACAGCCTGCCGATGCTCTTCCTCGGGTTCCTGATATACGGCACGTTCCTCGCCATCGCGGAGGTCAACCAGGGAGCGTTCGCGTCCATGCTCTCGAAGAGGACCGACAGGGGCACGGTCATGGGGGCGTTCCATACCGTGTCAGGCCTGACCGCGCTTCCGGCAGGGGTCGTGTTCGGACTCATCTGGAGCTCGGTCGGGATGGTCTACGCGTTCACCTGGGCTTCGCTCATGGCGATAATCGCCTTCCTCCTGCTATGGGGATTCGTGAGGGAATCCGAGAACGCGGCATCGTCCACCGCATGAACGGGTGCTATCAAAGCTGATATCTACCAGTGCGGGAATCTGTATCTCGAAGCACATGGCGGGCATAGAGCTCGTATTCGACCTCTCGATAATCATGCTTGTCGCGGCCGGCATGACCCTGCTTTTCAGCTGGCTGAGACAGCCGCTGATACTCGGGTACCTGCTCGCGGGGATCGTCATCGGCCTGATAGCCCCGCAGCTGAACATCCTGACGGACACGACGCTCATCTCGTACATCGCCGACATCGGGATCGTCTTCCTGATGTTCACGCTCGGGCTCGAGTTCACCCTCGGCCGGCTGAAGGAGATAGGGCTGTTCGCGATAGCCATCGGCACGATAGAGATGCTGATGATGATAGGCATCGGCTTCTGGACAGGCCTGCTCTTGGGCTTCCCGGAGAGCGCCTCGCTGCTGCTCGGGGCGGTGATAGCGATCTCCTCGACCGCCATCGTCGTCAAGACGATGCAGGAGTTCGGGCTCGTAACCAGGGAGCATTCGAAGATAGTCGTCGGAGTGCTCGTCGTGGAGGACGTCGCCGCGGTGGTGATCCTCGGGCTGATCAGTGGTCTCGGAAGCACGGGCTCGGTGACGGTGGCGAGCCTGCTGCAGACGATTATCTCGATGCTGCTCTTCCTGATCGCCAGCATGGCGATAGGCCTGCTTTTCATCCCGCGGATAATCTCGCGTGTCTCGAGGACCAGGCCGGCGGAGATCGTGCTGATAGTCTCGCTCGGCATCTGCTTCGGCCTCTCGGTGCTGTCATCGATGTTCGGTTTCTCGCTCGCGATCGGCGCGTTCATCGCGGGCATGCTGATAGGGGAGTCCGAGGACGTCGACATAGTCGTCCTGAAGACCACACCGCTGCGTGAGATGTTCGTCGCGGTGTTCTTCGTCACGATGGGTCTGATGTTCGATCCCGGGCTCATCGGACTATATCTAGTTCCTGTCGCGGTCGTGATAATATTCTTCGTGCTCGGCAAATCCATCCTGATAAGCGTGGGGACGTTCATGTTCGGCTTCCCGGCGAGGACCGCGCTCCTCGCGGGTACGAGCATGATAGCGCTCGGGGAGTTCTCGCTCATCATCTGCCGCGCCGGGGTGAATTCCGGCCTCGCGGGAGAATATCTGTACTCGATAACCGTCCTCGTCGCGACGGTAACGGCCTTCGCCCTCCCGCTGTCGGTCAAGAACGGCGAGAGGCTGTACGACTGGCTATCGAAACGCCTATCGCCTGAGACGCGCGCGTCGATATATCATCTCCAGGGGTCCCTGATGTCGGCGAGGCTCTCGACGAAGCGCTCTCCCGAGGTCGCCAATGAGTGGAAGAAGCGCGCAGTGAGGAGCCTGATCGACGTCGCCCTGATATCCATCGTCGCGATAGTCGCGAGAACGATTTTCTCCTTCTCCGGGCAGCTCTCCGCATATCTCGGCGTCGACACCGTGCTGTTCAACGGGGTCGTGTTCGTCCTCTCTGCGGGAGTCGTGATCCCGCCAGCGATGGACCTCGCGCGAAACACGGAGCGCATGATATCGCTCGTGATCAGGCATGCGCCTGAAGGATTTGGGAACCATTCCCGGATCCGGACAGGTCTGAAGAACCTACTCAGGGGCTTCGTCATCGCCATAATAGGCATCTTGCTGTTGTTCATCGCGCTTCCCTGGGTCGTCGATGCGGAATTCCACAAGGGGCTGTCTCCGGTAGTCTTCGCATTCGCGCTCACGGTCATCGCCTTCCTCGCGTGGTACCTGAACAGGACGATCTACCAGAGCTTCTGCGAGTTGGTACAAAGAGATATCATGCGAGAGCAGGTGTCGGTCGGCGCGAGAATGAAAGGTACCGACCAGCCGGGCTCAGAAACGCTCCCAGGAACGGATAGACCCGAGAAGCCAGGGAACGACAGGCGGTAGAGATTATCCTTTTATTCGACAGTTCCCTCAGGGTTATCGGCAGGCGCATGTCCCGAGACGATATCATCAGGCCCCTGAGGGAGATCCTCGGCGAGGAGCGGCTTCTGACGTCGAAAGTAGATGTCCTGCCATACTGCTCCGATTATTCCCACAGGGATTCCTACATCGAGTTCGGCGTCTGGCCGAGCTGCGTCGCGCTCCCAGAGACGACCAAGGAGGTCTCACAGATAGTCAAGATCGCCGCGGAGAGGAGAATCCCGATAGTACCGAGAGGCGGTGGGTCGAGCCAGGTCGGCGGATCGATGCCTGTCGATGGCTGCATAGTCGTTTCCACCGCGAGGATGAACAAGGTCATCGACATCGATGCTGTGAACATGATGGTCACGGCGCAGCCCGGGGTCAACCTGAAGAAGATGGACGACGTACTCGAGCCTCACGGCCTGATACTCGCCCAGGAGCAGGGGAGCTACAAGACGGCCAACATTGGAGGCGCGGTCTCGACCAACGGGTTCAGCATGCGGCACAACAGGTACCGCGATATCGGCGAGAACGTCATCAGCCTAGAGGTCGTGCTCGGGGACGGGAGCGTCCTGCGGACCGGCAGGAAGGTCTGCTCGAACAGCTCGGGATACCCGCTGCATAGGATATTCGTCGGTGCGGAAGGCACGCTCGGGATAATCACCGAGCTGACCCTCAAGATACACCGCAAGCCGGAGAAGGAGCTGGCCATACTCGCGCTGTTCGACAGCTGGGAGAAGGTCCAGGCAATTGCGTGGGAGCTGAACGCGAGCGGGATAAACTTCGCAGGTGGGTACGGGTTCGAGCTCGAGCGGGAGGAAATCGGAGGAAGAGCGGCGGGCGTGCTCGTAGGCATCGAAGGCAATGCCGAGGAGGTCGATGCGAGCGCGAAGCTCGTCACACGTCTGCTCGAAGAGAAGGGCGGTGAGTTCCTGGACCCGAAGACGGCATGGGAGCAATGGCGGCTCGGCAGGATGCTCTGGTGCGGTACCGCTGCCGAGACCGAACTCTGCGGGGACGACCTCGTGGCGGCGATGCCGCTCCAGTACTACGATGAGGCCAGGGAGCGCATCATACGTGAGGTCTACCCGAAGTACGGAGCGACCGTCGGCGGAGAGAACGCGAGAGTGGTCTTGCTCGGCAGGCGGCATCTCGTCACATTCGGGTTCTACTACGATCCTGCGAAACTATCGCTTCCGAAACTGAAAGAGATGTTCGGCGAGATGATGAGGATCGTCGCGGAGTACGGGGGCGTCGGGCCGGGATGCCACGCGACGGGCATGCTGCTCGCGGATCATTTCGAGGTGGAGCACGACCCCGTCAGGGCTGAGACGCTACGGAGGATAAAGCGCGCCCTCGACCCTTACAACATCATGAACCCCGGGAAGAAGCTCCTGATGTGAGTCACGGACCGACCACGTTCACCCAGAAATGTAATTCCCGGTAATACACGTCGTCGATGTACACCTTGATGGATATCTTCTGATACCCGGGCTCGAGCATCGTGGCGTTCAGCAGATACGTCCCGTTCTCGCCGTTGTCCAGGTCGTAGCTGAACTGCGCCTCCCTGGTCTCGTTGGCGTATATCTCCACCCGGAAGGTCGCATCTCGTCCCTCGCCGTTCTTCAGCTGTAGCGCGAAGTTGACCTTGTCCCCGACGGTCGCGTTCCTGGGGAGGTTGAGGTCCATGTCCTCGGACATGAGCGCGATGTACGTCGTCGAAGGCGGGTGCGTCGTCACGATGATGTACGAGAAGATGAGTATCAGCACGATCCCGAACGCGATCCCGACGGCCGTTATCGGGTCGATGTCCTCCTTCTTCGGCATCGAGAACTCCACATCGAATCTCCTGTTCTCGTGATGCAGTATCTTGTCCGCCATGAGCGCCACGAGAGTGATCCCTATGAGGGAGACGATGGAGCTGTCCTGGGTCAGTATGCCGATGATCGCCAGCGCGGCCGATGCGAGCATGGCCGTGACAACGCTGATGCCGATGGACAGAAGCACGAACATGTCGCGTTTGACTCTTCCGTGGAACGCGAGGCGCGCGATTGCGTATCCCGGGAGGAAGAACAGGAGCAGCAGCCCGAGCACGAACGTGACCGGGGAAGCGCCGAGGACGAGCGACGACAGCCCGCCGGCGACGGCTATGATGCCTGTGAGCAACCGCAGCAAGTCATCCGAGACCCTGAGCTTCAAAGCGCAACACCGCTCGTGACCGGTACCGGCGGACGATGGCCGGTCAGGACGTCCTGAGAAACTATTTATCTGTATTTTAAGCTTAACTCACTGGCTTCTATGCTACCGCTGGAATTGTTCAGATATGGCGCTAGGATGAAGGTCCTGACGTTCGCGATCGGCATATGCGTCGCGTTCATAGTCGGGTCGTTCGCGTTCGCGAACGGGCTCAACTCGACCGTGCAGGAGATAACGGGAAAGTTCGAGAGCGAAGGGGCGCTGGTGTATTCCGGGGAGAACCTCTCGTCGAGCATGATTGACGAGTCCGCGCTCGTCATCGGAAAGGCGCACATCTCGGTGGGGATCGTAGACGCGACCTTGAACGGGAGCTCGTACGTGTTCTTCGCAGTGAAAGACCCGGGGAACCTGATAGGGCAGGACCTCGAGCCAGCTCCTGGCGAGATGCTGGCGGGCAAGGACGTGCCCATCAAGGGCAATCACACGCTCACATCCGCCGAAGGCTCCGTAGCGCTGTTCGCGAATCACACGTATTCCTCATCCCTGTTCCCGACGTATTGGCATCTGGTACGATGGGAGGACCTCCTGAAGCTCCGGCCATCTCTCGGGAACAGGACCTCCTTCATGATATTCACGAGCATCGACCGCGCGCTCGAGTCCTCTCTCAGGGCACAGGGATTGACCCTGCAGCCGATGACCGGGATCTTCAGCTACTTCAATGCCGGCGCGAACCAGGTCACGAACGATCTCTGGCTCATCATAGTGCCCTCGTCGTTCATAGTTGCGATGCTTGTCTACTCCGCAATCGCGATGGAGACGAAGGACAGGGCGAGGGAGATCGCAATTCTCAAGACGATGGGGGCGAACAACGGGCAGATAGCCCGGATATTCATGTTCCAGGCGTTCATGCTCTCGCTGCTCGGAGCCGCGGTCGGGATAGTGATCGGGATAATCATCTCGTACGCGATCTCGACCTCCTCCTCGGTGGTCATCGAGAACTCGCTGTTCTTCCTCAAGGTTACGGAGTACTCGATGCTGGTCGCGCTCGTCTGCACGCTGGTCGCGGGTCTGCTCGGGGCGATCTGGCCGATATATCGCGCCTCTCACCAGAAGGTGCGGGAGGCGATGAGATGAGGAGCCCGGCAAGCCTCCTGCTAAGGAAGAGGACGATAGTAGCCGCGACCCTGAGCCTCGTCATCTTCACGGCGACCATATCTGTCCTGATGGGCATCTCCGTCCTCCCGAAGACGATGCTCGGGAACGAGGATGTGTACGTCATCACGAGCAAGGGCTCGGAGAGCGTCCTGAGCAGCAGGATAGACGCCCACCTGGCAGACATGCTCCTCGAGAACGGGTTCGTGACGAACGCCAGCCCGGAGATATTCGCGTTCGCGGAGTATCGGGGAGAGCCGGTCACTATCAGGGGGGTGGACTTCGGCCAGTTCGTGAGCGTCGAGCGGGCCGTGCTCGCGTCGGGGCGTATGCCGCACGGTCTTTCCGAGGCGCTGATAGGCACAAGGCTCGCGAAACGCCTGAGCGTTGATGTGGGGGACAGCATACCGCTCGTCGGCTCATACTCCCCGTCCGTCGCGGAGGCGCGGATCGCTGGAACGATTGAGACATCGTCGGGCGTCGGGGATGAGCTGATAACCTCGTTGACGCTCGCGAGGAACCTGGTCAGAATGCCGGCAGATCACGTGTCGATAGTCCGTGTCATCGGGGACGTCGGATTCCTCTCCACCGTCTTCGCCCCGGGAACGGCTCGCTTCAGCATATTCGATCTATCGCTTCCGAAGAAAGAGGTCGTGATCGGCTCCCAGCTCCAGGTGAGCCTCAAGGTCAAGAACTGGGGGGACGCGGACGGAGACATTCGCGTCACCCTCACGGACCGCACGGAGAAGATCACGCTGCTCGACTCGAACCTATCCATAGCCGCCGGTGCAACTCATACCCTGGCGGTCAATCACACGTTCTCGAAGTTGGGGAACCATTCGATAACCGCGCGCTGCTTCGGGTTGCTCCCTCAGAGCATCACGACGAACGTGACGGTGCGGAATCCCTACCTGCAGGTCATCGCGCCGGACAAGGTCGCGCAGTACAACGAGTTCACCGTTACCGTCCTTGACAATCAACTGGTTCCTATCGAGAACGCGTCCGTGGATGTCGGCGGGTTCGGGCTTCTCAAGACGAACTACTCGGGCATGTGCGATGTGAACCTCTCGCTCCCGCTCGGAACGACGGAGATACTCGCCGAGCACGAGGGCTTCGAGGGCGGCATCGCTCAGGTAGAGGTCGTGAACTCATCGGCGCTCCCGCAGATGGTCGATATCCAGGTATACAAGATAACGCTCACCCCGGCGACGGTCAAGGTCAGGGAGAACTCCACCGTTGCCGTGTTCTGCCAGAACTTCGGGAACGTGAGCGGCAGCAGGACCGTATCGATATACCTGAACGGGAACCTGTTCTCGCAGCGGTCGACCTATCTGGAGCCGCTGCAGATAAGGGTGATCTACTACAACGTCTCGTACGCGACCTCCGGGGACAGGACATTCACCGCGGATTCGATCTCAGAGACGCTCGAGGTCGAGCCGTTGTACCAGATAAATCCCGGGCTGGTCCAGTTCCTCCTGAAGTTCGGCGGCACGGGCTCGCTCGATCCATCGAGGGGGGATCTGATATACAGCACGGCGAAGATATCTGAAGCGAACATAGTCATCGTGCTCGTTTCGCTCGCGGTGCTATCCGCAACGCTCGTGACGCTCGGCGTGTCGAGCAGCTTCATGAAGGAGATAAACGACAACACGAAGATAATCGGCATCCTGCGGTCGATCGGGGCATCCTCCCGCCAGCTCTTGTGGATGATGTTCCGGCAGGCGTTCCTCCTGTCGCTTCCTGCGGCCGCGTTGGGGCTGGTCGGAGGCATGCTCCTGGCATACCTGGTGTCATTGTCCGAGAGACTGCTCGCTTTCGGGCACGTCGTCTGCCCGATGCTGGATCCGAGCCTCGTTATCGCGGCGACGATAGGATGCGTCGCTATCTGCGTCGGCTCGAGCCTCATAGCCGGATTGAGCGTGTCGCGCAGGGCGGCCATCAGGATGATACGGGGCACGCACGAGGAGGCGCTCGACGGACCGACTCTCAGGGAGCTGCTAGGGGAAGAATGATGAACGGACATTCGAACAGGCTCGCGGTCCCGATTATCGTAGTCTTCATGCTCGCGCTCGTCGTCAGGCTTTATCCGCTCGTCTGGTCCCCGCATCCTTACAACATCGACGGGTTCGTCGAGGCCAGAATGGCCGAGGACATCTTCGACACGGGCTCGCTCGAGATCCCGGCGGACGCGACCTACGCGGGCAGCTACGTCATACACATGCCGTTCTTCAACTCGTTGCTCGCTATGTTCTCGCACGTCATGGGAGTCGAGCCCGTGCTGCTAGCTCAGGTGTTCGCGGCGACGATAGGCGCGGTCTCTTGCGTTCTCGCGTTCCTGCTGTTCCATGTGATGACCGGCAGCAGGAGGGTCGCGCTCCTCGGAGGCCTGTTCATGTCCCTCCTGGGGACGTACGTCTTCTGCACCACGTCGGTCTGGAAGGAGAACCTCGGGCTGCTCTCGCTCGTGCTCGTCGCCGCGCTTTTCCTCGAGCGTCGGGATGTGAGGCTCAGGGTCCTTCTCACCCTGCTCCTCGTGATGATGACGTTCATACATCATCACAGCGCGGTCATGACATACATGTTCTTCTCGTTCGCGACCGCCGCAGAGGGATATGTGGCGATGAAGAAGAGGAGCTGGTCCTGGCACAATTATGCCGATGTCGGCACGATGTTCTTCGTCTGGCCTTTGGCGGTCCTCTACTACTCCGGGATAGAGCTTCCGTACTACGACTTCCTCACGCCCGACACGGGAATGTACCTGATGATCGCCGTTTCGTGCGCGATGGCGGTCCTGATGACCTTCTTCCTGTCGGAAAGGACCCGCAGGTCAAAGAGGCATTACCTCAAGATAGTCATCCCGGTCCTGGGCGCGGGGCTTCTGGTGCTGAACTATCTCAGGCCGATATTCCCGGGCATCGCGGGCACCCAAGAGCCGGTCCTGGTGTTCGGCCTGGTCTATATCGCCCTCGTGCTGCCAATGTGGTTCGGCGCGGAGAGCTTGTTGAAGCCCTCCGAACGCACCACCCCGATGCTCTACGCGCTCGTGTTCGCCCCTCTGACGATGATACTGTTCGCGCTGCTCCGGGCGCTCGATGCGACCTCGCACATGATAATCTACAGGACGTTCGACTTCCTGGACATCGCGATGGCGCTGATGTTCGCTGCCGGGGTCGTTGTGCTCCTCCTCAGGATGAGGACGTCGTTGCACATCCTGGGGGCGCTCTTCTTGGTGCTTGTGCTCGGTACTACCCCACTGGCGTTCCAGACGGAGCAGCTGTTCGGAGTGCATAACCAGACGTACGAGTACGAGGTCGACGCGCTCAATTGGATCGGATCTCACGCGGGCGATGCGAGAATAGACAGCGACCAACGGCTCGGCACCGTTTGCGGCGTGCTCACGGGAATGAACGGTTCGAGCGACCTCGGGTTCAGGATACGCGACGGTCAATCCGTCAGCAGTTACGACCTGCTCGTGCTCAAGAGCAGCTGGTCGGTCGCGGGTGCCCAGCAGTTCCCATTAGGGCAGGTCGTTCTGGACCAGGCGCTCCTCGATGCATTCCTCGAAGAGCAGAATGTCGTGTATCTCGCTGGGCCGGCCGATGACCAGCTGATTATAGCGATGAGCGCGTGATTCAATCCTTCTTCGTCCGTCCGAGATATCCCACGATCTTTTCCCAGAACCATCTCGCGTCGCCGATCCTCCTCGATATCCAGCCCTTCATCTCGGTCCGGAATATCACGAGCACGGCGATTAGCACGAAGAAGTACACGAACCCCGCCTCGGAGATGAACAGGTACTCGTAATCGTCCTGGAGAGGCCTCACGCCCCACTCGACCACCAAGTCGAACCGCAAGGAGGGCTGAGTGTAGAAGTACAGGTTCGGCTCGAAGTAGAACGCCTCCTCGTAGAACGGGTACAGGAGCGCGACTCCGCTCAGATCGAGGATCACGTGCGAGACGAGGTAGAACATGATTATCGCCACTGGCAGAACCATGATAGGCTTCCTGGCTCTCGCATAGATCAGGAAGGCTAGGGGTATCAGGACGGTCACGAATACGTTATGGAACAGCTGGCGGTGTATCCCGAACAGCGAATCGAAGTCCGGGAACAGGGCGAAGAAGGACAGCGGGACGACCAGCCGGGGGTTCATCCTGGCAGCGAGGAGAATGAGCAGCGGAATAGCGAGATGGGTGGCGGGGTCCACGCATCTAAGGAATGCCTAGCATCTATTCAATCGTTTTGAGATTCCTGCTCAGATTCGAATCCCGTGGCCGGTCACGCTGGATGTTCAATTTCAC
>Ga0315268_10008226_pt1 | contig 10925 bp, 10 predicted proteins | sample C1_top_MG_FD_204535 | JGI IMG/M metagenome (GOLD analysis project Ga0315268, IMG submission 204535) | Sediment microbial communities from Yellowstone Lake, YNP, Wyoming, USA - C1_top | ecosystem: Environmental > Aquatic > Freshwater > Lake > Sediment | place: USA: Wyoming | collected 2017-08-01 | reverse complement strand
CACGGCCAAGACTTGACTACCAAACAAGCCTGTGTCAGACGCGAACAAGCAAAAGAAGAATAAAAACCATTTTAGACCAATTTAGGAACACGCATGCGCGCCAAGTGCTGCTGGCACGGGGCTGGCTAATGTTTCACGCTAGACAGTTCTTGGTTTACCAAGTACCGAGGTTCTTCTCCCTTGAGTATTCTGACCGCTTCTTCGGCGACCGTCAACGAAATTCTTTTCGCTGACTCCTCTGAGAGCCCAGCCACGTGCGAAGCAACCACAACGTTATCAAGCTTCAGTAGAGGACTATTCGGATCCGGAGGCTCCCTTTCAAAGACATCCAAACCCGCCCCCGCTATGCGCTTGTCGCTCAACGCCTTAGTTAATGTGCACTCATCCACAACTGGTCCTCGAGAGACATTGACAAAATACGCCGTTCGTTTCAACAGGCTTAACTCCCGTTCACCGATCAACCCTCTTGTCTCATCCGTCAATGCACAGCACAACACGACGAAATCCGATTTCTTCAGCAAAGTGTCAAGGTCAACAAATTCGACCCCACTTTTTTCGGCTCTGTACTTTGAAGGGTGACGAGTGAAAGACAACACTTTCATCCCGAATCCTTTTCCCAAGGTGGCAAGATGCGTTCCAACCTTTCCCAATCCCACGATTCCCAGAGTCTTGCCCCAAAGCTCGTTTCCAACCAGCTCCCACCGTAACCACTTTCCAGCTTTCACCGTGTTGTTCAGATGGGGAATCCTACGAGCAATGGCTAACATTAAGCCGAAGGCAAATTCGGCAACTGATATCGAATTCACGCCGGGTGTATTGACCACATAAACCCGTTTCTCAGCCGCCGCCGCAACATCAATGTGATCAAAGCCTACACCATACGCTATGACTCCCTTCAACTTCTGAGCCGAAAAAATCGCCTTTCTCGTTATCGGTCGCAGACCCGAAATGACGATACTTGCGTCTTTCATGTCCCTCACTAGCTCAGCCTCCTCGTCTCCCTCTGACCACACAACTTCTCCGGCATTGCGCAACAATTCCATAGATTCTTCAGACATCGGTCTACGATCGGCAAAGAGTATCTTCGGTTTCACAGCATTTCCCTTCTAGCCTAACCCTATTGTCCAGCAGATTTTTTCAGCCTTTCGTCATTTCCCCATGAATTCATGCTGCCTTAGCAGCCTTGATTCAATCCGGCGATGGAACCGATGCCTGATCCCGCTCAGACACATGCAAGCTCCGATTTGACATGACACCTTGGCTGCTGAGGGCAAGAATGCTTAAAAACGTGTTTTTCTTTAACGCAAACTCGAAGCAATTGAGGAGAAAGAATGAGGAAGACTCAAGTGAAAACTCACTTTTGGTCCGGAAACGAGGCATGCGCCGAAGCAGCCATAACAGCTGGGTGCCGATTCTTCGCCGGATACCCCATATCACCCTCCAATGAAATCCCCGAACGCCTCTCGGAACGTCTGCCACAAGTTGGCGGAATATTCTTGCAGATGGAGGACGAATTGGCCTCCATAGGCGCAGTCATGGGTGCAAGTTGGGCAGGATGGAAAGCGATGACCGCCACGTCCGGACCAGGATTCAGCCTGATGCAGGAAACCATCGGCTGGGGCTTCATGACTGAAACTCCCTGCGTGATCGTTGACGTTCAAAGGGTTGGACCTGGCACTGGCCAAGCGACCAGGGGCGCGCAAGGAGACGTGATGCAGGCCCGCTGGGGAACACACGGCGACTATGCAGCCATCGCGCTTTCGCCCAATTCCGCACAGGAAATGTTCGAACTGACGATAAGAGCCTTCAACTTGGCTGAAAAGTACCGCACTCCAGTGATTCTCTTGGCAGACGAAACCATAGGTCACGTCAGAGAACAGGTAAGCATACCGCCACTGGAAGACATAGAAATAGTCAACCGTAAAAAACCCAAGGCAGGTGATAAGGCCTTCTTCGGTCTGGAAGAAGTGGCGCCAATGCCTGCGGTAGGCGACGGATTCAACGTTGCCGTCACGGCTTCGACTCACGACGAGTACGGAGTCCGATTTACACAGGACGCTGCCGTCCACAGAAGAATGATCGAAAAACTCAACGCAAAAATAGACAATCACGCAGACGACATAGTTGAAGTGGAAGACTACAACGTTGACAACTGCAAGGTTGGCATAGTTTCTTTCGGTTGCACGTCTCGGGCAGTCTACGAAGCTGTTGAACTGGCAGAGACCGACGGGATAGACGTAGGTTTTGTACGTTTGAAGACAATCTGGCCTTTTCCCGAAAAACCTGTTAGGAGACTCGCTGAATCGGCCAAAAAGATAATCGTTGCAGAAATGAACCTGGGACAAGTCAGACGCGAGGTTGAAAGAGTCGCTTGCCAATCAGAGATCATTCCGCTGACCAAGATCGGCGGCGGAGAATTGATCACACCTGAGGAGTTGTACGCAAAGATCGTGGAAGGAGGCAAGTAAGGTGACCGAAGCGTTCTCGTCCAGAAAGTACATGCGGGACTTAAAGCTGCCCTTCTGTCCGGGCTGTGGACTGTTTTCACTCGGTGACACCTTCCTCAGAGCTGTACATGAGCTTGGCCACAAGGATCTAAGCAAGTTCTGCTTCACCAGCGGAATAGGCTGCTCCTCATGGATTCCCTCACCTTATTTCTTGGCCGACTCAGTTCACACACTTCACGGAAGAAGCATACCGCCGGCCACCAGCATAAAACTCATACACCCAGACCTGAACGTAGTCATCTTCGGAGGCGACGGAGACATAGTCGGCATAGGCATGAGCCACTTCATCCACGCAGCCAGAAGAAACACAGACATCCTAGTCATCATGGGCAACAACATGGTCTACGGAATGACAGGCGGACAAGTAGCGCCCACAACGCCATTCAACACGCGGACATCAACCACACCGTACGGAAGCTTTGAACACCCCGTGGACGCCACAAGGCTTGCAGTCGCAGCCGGAGCCGCCTACTCTGCACGATGGACAACAGCACACTTAAACGAGCTGAAAGAGGCAATCAAAAAAGCACTGCAAACGCAGGGTTTCAGATTCATCGAAGTCGTGACTCAATGCCCGACGGCATACGGTAGAAGAGCGGGATTCAAAGACATCGGAGAGATGCTGAAGCACTTCAAAGAAAACGCAGTCACCGTGGAACAAGCTGAAAAAATGAGCCCAGAAGCGCTTGAAAGAAAAATAGTAGTCGGAGAATTCGTCTCAAGAAGGCGCACAACACTCGTCGAGGCGGTCTATGCAAAGTTGAAGGAGGCAAAAGAAAGTGGCAAACAAGACGGAGATTAGAATAGGCGGAAGCGGCGGGCAAGGCGTAGTTCTAGCCGCACAAATACTGGGCAAAGCCGCAATCTTAGACGGAAAAAATGCCCTGCAAACGCAAGCCTACGGAGCTGAAGCAAGAGGAAGCCTTGCCAAGAGCGAAGTAATAATCTCAGACGACAAGATAGGTTTTCCAGCGGTCAGAAAACCCGACATACTCGTGGCAATGAACCAACAAGCATTGGACAAGCTCCTAAAGGACTTGAAAGAAACTGGAACGCTCATCCTCGACACCACCAGCGTGACCGCGATACCTGAAACAAAAGCAAAGGTGTACAAGATTCCAATAACAGAAACAACAAAGAAAACGTTCGGAGAAACCATGTCCGCAAACATGCTTATGCTCGGCGCTCTAGTCAAGATAACCAGGCTTGTCACAGTTCAGGCAATGGAAAAAACCATCAAAGAAAACGTGCCCAAAAAAACAATCGAAACCAACATCAAAGCATTCAGAAAAGGCCTAGAACTCTAATTCCTCTCTTCTCACAAATTGTCTGGGCAAAGTTTTTTCAATCGTGCAGAGAAATCAACGCCGACTCCGGACCCGTCTATGATCCCTTGTGCGCGACTGGCACTGACATGATAGTCTAAGACGGCAGAGAAACGGTAATTGAATTGAAGCCCTCGAAAAAACGTTATAACGAAAAAAAAGAGTAATAGCCTTGAAGATATTGAGTCACAGGCGGCGTCAACGTGAAATACGAAGTCCGATGCTCAACGTGCAATCAACCTTCTAACAGTCTGCTCGATTTCAAGTGCTCCGCATGCGGTCAACCGCTCGAGATGAGACTCCACTTTGACTTCAAACCTGAAAACACTCACCAGAACCGTTATGATGTCTGGCGTTACGCGAAGTTTTTTCCCTACGTTAAAGAAAGCGACATCATAAGCTTGGGAGAAGGCTGGACACCCCTAGTCAAGTTTCTGGACAACGTTTGTTTCAAACTTGAAAGCTCAAACCCAACCGGCTCTTTCAAAGACAGAGGCTCAACCGTGCTAATCTCAGCCCTACACAGGCTCATAGAAAGAACTGAAGGTTACGTGTCTGAAGACTCTTCAGGGAACGCCGGAGCCTCCATGGCCGCCTACGCCGCTCGCGCAGGTTTGAAAGCGAAAATCTACGTTCCGGAAACCGTTTCAGGCCCAAAATTCAACCAGATCCAGTTCTATGGAGCGCAAGTCGTCAAAGTCTCAGGCAGCAGAGCCCAAGTTGCACAAGAAGCACAAAAGGCCGGAAAAGGAAAATTCTACGCAGGACACATACTTCATCCACTATTCAGAGACGGAATAAGAAGCCTCGCCTACGAAATCGCCGAACAGTCTGCCACGAAGGCTCCGAAACACGTGTATCTGCCAGTCTCCGCCGGAACTCTGCTTCTAGGCGTGATAAGTGGTTTTAGACATCTAGTAGACTCTGACATCGTAGAGATGGTGCCAAGAATCGTGGCTTGCCAAACGCAACAGGTCTCGCCGCTCTACCACCACTTCAAAAACCTAAGATACAACCCGCCGAAAAAGATAACGTCAATAGCCGACGCATTAGTCAGCGTAAACCCACCCCTGTTGGAGCTCATGGTCAAGGGCTTGAGGGAAGTGAACGGCGACGCGGTCATGGTTGACGAAGACGAGATAATGAGGGCCTTCACTGAACTTGGCAGAAAAGGGTTTTTTGTCGAACCAAGCTCGGCCGTCGCCTATGCGGCCTACAAGAAGCAACTTGCCCGCGGGGAAATATCAAGAGACGACGGCACCGTGATAGTTTTGACCGGGACAGGTTTGAAAACAACTCTTACTTTCCATCAATGACTTTTTTGAAAGTTGATGTGCGAAAATCTGACTTTCAGTTGATTTTTTTAGAAAAACTTATATGTTGAAGCTGTTTTTCTTTGTGACGCATTAAAGGAGGTTGTTTGATTTGTCATCACCTACATCAGGAGGAGGCGGCGTTCCAGTTCTAGTGCTCAAAGAAGGTTCGAGCCGCTCCAGAGGACGAGAAGCTCAACACACAAACATCGAAGCTGCAAAGACAGTAGCTGAAATCGTGAAAAGCTCTCTCGGACCAAAGGGCATGGACAAAATGCTCGTAGACAGTTTCGGCGACGTGACAATAACGAGCGACGGTCGCACAATCTTGGATGAAATGGACATACAGCACCCAGCAGCCAAAATGATGGTGGAAGTTGCCAAGACACAAGACAACGAAGCAGGCGACGGAACCACGACCGCAGTCATCATATCCGGTGAACTGCTCAACAAAGCCCAAGAGCTGATTGAAAAAAACGTTCATCCCACGATAATCATTGACGGATACAAGAAAGCCTCAGAAAAGGCACTGGAAGTCTTGGAAAAAATCGCCATACCAGTGGACCTGAACTCTCCAGACTACTTAAAGAAGGTAGCGATTACATCCATGGCCAGCAAACTTGTGGCCGAACACAAAGAATACCTAGCCGACTTAGCGGTCAAAGCGATTCTCGCAGTTGCCGAAAAAGACGGAGACAAGTACAAGGTAGACGTGGATGATGTAAAGGTTGAAAAGAAACCTGGCGAGTCAACGAGGGACACGACGCTCATTCAAGGCATAGTACTAGACAAAGAAGTCTCACATTCTGGAATGCCCAAACGCGTGGAGAAAGCAAAGATAGCGTTGCTTGATTGCCCGCTTGAAATCGAAAAAACAGAGTTTGACGCTAAAATCAACATTGAAAGCCCTGAACAGATGGAAGCGTTCCTCAAACAAGAGGAAGACATGTTACGGGACATGGTTGAGAAAATCGCCAAATCTGGCGCAAACGTTGTTCTGTGCGAGAAAGGCATCGACGACATGGCTCAACACTTCTTGGCAAGGAAAGGAATTCTTGCAGTCCGACGGAACAAGAAGTCCGACATGGAAAAACTCGCAAAAGCGACTGGCGCAAAAATAGTGAGCAGCTTGGATTCAATGACTTCAGCAGACTTGGGCTACGCAGCACTTGTCGAAGAGCGAAAGATCGGGGACGACAAGATGACTTTCATAGAAGGATGCAAACACCCGAAAGCTGTTACCATTCTGATACGGGGTGGAACACAACGCATAGTCGACGAGTCAGAAAGGTCCCTACACGACGCGTTGTGCGTGGTAAGAGACGTAGTTGAGGAACCGAAAGTGGTCGCCGGCGGCGGCTCACCAGAGCTGGAAGTTTCACGCATGCTCAAGAAATACGCAGAAACCCTTCCGGGAAGAGAGCAGCTCGCGGTCAAAGCTTTTGCAGAGGCCCTAGAAACCATTCCCACGACGCTCACCGAGAACGCAGGCTTAGACCCGATCGACATCCTGTCCGAACTGAGATCAAGACACGAAAAGGGCGAAACGTGGGCGGGAATAGAAGTAAACGCTGGAAAAGTACAAGACATGTCCAAGGCCGGAGTTTTCGAACCTCTTGCCGTCAAGAAACAAATAATCAAATCGGGAACTGAAGCGTCCACGATGATACTGAAGATTGACGATCTTATTGCTGCCGGAAAAATGAGGACTCCTCCAACACCACCAGGAGGCGGCCCACCAGGCGGTGGGTATCCTGGCATGGGGGAGTACTAGAACACGTCTGAGAAAAGCAGAATCACGATAGGACCGCCCAAAATCACCCGCTTCGAAAAGGCAAGGATAGTGGGAGCAAGGGCTCTTCAGATTTCCATGGGCGCTCCCATACTCATCGAGATTTCAGAAGGCTATCCAAGCCCAATAGACATAGCGTTGAAGGAACTTGGCGAAGGGATCTTGCCAATGACTGTCAGAAGAACGCTGCCCGACGGCACTTTTCAGGACATTCCGTTGAAGTGGCTCTTGGAAGAGCACTGAACCAATCTCTATCTTTTTTTAACTTTTTCAATGATTTCTTCAGCTTCTTCAAGCGTCTTTCTAATCCTAGTCCAGTGAGCGCCCTGCCAGTAGATTTGCCCACACTTCGGACACTTCCAAAATTCACCGTAGTGTTCAAACGTGCTTTTCTCAACTCTGCCCTCAACTTCTTCTCTGGAAACTGGTTTCACCCTCGCATTACACTTCGGACACCTTGACGTTGCCATGTCTATCTCCAGCTGAACATCGAATCTTCTGGCGAGCTCCGCCAGCCTCTCCGCCTCCGTTTGCCCTTCCATGTAGAAAGCATCAACGCCCTTTGCGGTGGCGTGTTGATAAAGCTCAAAATCCCTCGTAAGCAAGATTCTCTTCTCCTCTTTCGCCATCGCTAACAACTGTGCATCATCCAAACTGTTTGAATATTTCACGTCATATCCCAGCATGCGAAGCCAGCGCGCCAGTTTTCCAAGCATTCCGTCCAGAACGAACTTCAACGGACTACTCTCTCCGAATTATCGCTCCATTTCCAGCCCTGCCCACGATCTCGCCGGAATCCATAACCAGTTGACCGTTAACAAAAGTCTTCACCGGCTTTCCTTCAACCGCCCGTCCATCGAATGGCGAATATTTTGCCTTTGAATGAAACTTTGACGCGTCGATATTGTACTTGCTGCCTAAGTCTACAATTGTCAGGTCCGCATCGTTTCCATCTCCCAAGTAGCCTTTGCCGCTCAGCTTGAAGGTTTTCGCCGGCTTTTCTGACATCAGCCTGACTACGTCGCCGATTGACAGTCGTTGTCGATGGACTTCAGTAAGCAGAAGCGGAAGAGTCGTCTCCAAGCCCGGTATGCCAACTTTCACGTCCCAAACTGACTCCGGTTCCTTCTCCTTCAAAGTGTGCGGAGCGTGATCTGAAGCTAAAATGTCAACGGAACCGCCTCTAACGCCATTCCACAAGGCTTCGAGGTGATTATCTTCACGAACTGGTGGCACAGTCACCGCTAACGTTCCAATTCGCCTCAAATCTTCCACGGACAGTAGAAGATGATGAGGCGTGATTTCACAAGTCACTACGCTCCCAGCCTCTTTCGCATTAGTCACCGCTTCCAGCCCAGTTTCCGTGCTCAGGTGGCAAAGATGAAGGTGCATCTTGGCTTGTTTTGAAATATTGAGCAACCGCTTCACGGCCTTCGTCTCCACATCTTCCGAATGCGCCTTGAGAAAAGCTTGAATGTTGTTGCGGCCGATGCGCATGAGCTCATTTTGGGCCCTTTTCAGCGTCACCTCGTCTTCTGCGTGAACGGCAGTCAAGCTGTTCAATCTGCTGACGTGTTTGAACGCTTCAAGAATAGCTTGATCATCACTAATGTCTACTCCGCCGACTTGTTCAGCCGCGAAAAGCTTGAAACCTACCACGCCTTCACCAACTATTCCTTCGATCTCCTTGACATCTTTGGGAAATTCAGAGAAGAAACCGACGTTGATCACGACCTTGTTGGCGGCAATTGCCATCCTGTTCGCGAGAGATGCCACACTCATCGTTACAGGGTCGTTGTTTGGCATGTCGAGCACAGTCGTTATTCCGCCAGCGGCCGCGGCTGCTGTTCCACTGTAGAAATCCTCTTTGTAGGCCTTTCCTTCGTCTCGAAGGTGCACGTGAACATCGATTAACCCCGGCAAGACAAGGAGCCTTTTTAGATCAATCTTTTCGTCTGCTTGGGGCATGTTTGTTTCTTTCCCTATTTTGAAAATCTTGCCGTCATCAACTGCGATGCTACAGTCGATCAGTGCCTTGTCCAAGTAGGCTTTCGCGTTCACGAGGACCATATCAACGATCAAGGTTGCCGCCACTTTTTCATTTCAATAAGGTGGAATAGACTGTTAAAAGCTTACTCAACCACAAGTCTCTATTGGGACATTGTGTGAAAAAGACACCAGCATAAATATAAAGTAAGAGTTGGATGTGTTTTTGATTGCATCATGAGAACAAAGAAGCAGTTATTGCTGATTTCGTTGTCGTTCGCCGCAGGCGCGGCTCTTTACGCATTCGCCGTGATCTCAACCTTTGGACCAGAACTAGGCACATCTGGCCCTCTGGTGATCATGGCCCTCATCGCGGTTGGAGGTCTAGGAGTCCTAGGTCTGGGGTACGCTTCCGCTGTGGTGATCGGCGGCATGATATCATTGAAGGTGGCCGATTTCATCGCGCGATTCACAAGGGCCAAGCACGTAGTTGAAGTGGTTGATGAGGAACCGAAGACCCTCATTCACAGGGTAACAGGCGGCGCTTTCATCTTCTACGTGCCAGTCTTGGTCTTCATAATGTCAATGACCCTGGGGTGGGACATACACAACTTGCATGACTCGCGAACTTCGATCTTTCATCCGCTCCTGCACTCACTCGACGTCTTCACAACATCCACCCACATTAACCTCGTCTCCTATTCTGTCGACATTATTCTGCCAATGATAGCTCTAATCGCCATAGCAGGCATAGCCCCATCAATAGCTCTTCCATACTTCAGAAAATTCAAGATAACAGGCGTCAACAGCGGCCCATTCCACACCGACCTCTTGCTCACCGCGGTAGGATTCATAGTTGGCCTCGGTGCAATACTGACGCTGCTGGGTCTCGTCTACGAAGTCTTGTGGGTCGGCAAAGGTCCGTACTACTATCGGTACTTGATTCCCGCCATGCTCGGGTTCAGTCTACACTACGGCATTGGCGCCTTCTTGGGACGGGACAAGTCTGAAAACATGATACAAGCAGCGGTGGAGACAAGCCTTGGTGGGAGGGTCATCCGGGGGAAGGTAAACATAGAGAATATGGCTGTCGAGAATACGAACAAAGAGAAAGGTTAGACCGATCACCTTAGGTTCGTTTCAAACCAAGTTCGCGAAACCCTGCGTCTTAGAACATGGAAGGCCCTACTGAGCAGACTGCGGTTTCAGCAAGATCGGAGGCGGGTTTATTTCACTTCTTTGGCCTTGGGAAAAGCTGCTAGTATTCGAGTGGTAAATTCGTTTTCGAAGTCCAGTGACTCCATTGTGCCTGATACCTCTTCCATGAGTTCTTCCTTGCTGAATCTCGCCAGATCTCCGGTCGTTTCATCGAGCGCTATTCCACAAGAATACAAGTGAACCCCGTTCTTGCGCGGTGAAATCACAACATGTACGCCCGATCTTTGAGCGGACTTCAGGTAGTTGCTTATGCTAAACGGAAAAAGCAGCGTCCTTAACACCAATGGAACTAGTGCACCCTCCTTCGCAAGAACAATTGTCCGGCCATCGTGAGCTGATTTTTCTTCCGTGACTTTAAGGCCCATCTCTTTCAAAGCCCTGTGGCAAGCATCAACCACTTCGTTCACGGTCGCGCCGTGAATAACCACCTGTCGCTCCAAACAAACTGCGGCGTGAACCATGCAAAGAACACCCGGGATTTCTTGGTCTTTCTTTCTTATTATGTTTTCTCATTCAGAGCATGCGAGCAGCTTACTCGATTATCTTGAAGAAGTCTCTCTCTGTCACTATACCGATCAGTTTTCCATCTTTGACAACCGGTATTGCACCTATGTCTTTTTCTCGCATAACCTTTGCTGCTTGACCCACATCCTCGTCGGGCCCAGTGATTAAGACTGTTTTGCTTGCTATCTCAAGTGCTGGATTGTTCAGAACCTGTATTATCGTTCCAGACCGCAAGTATCTGAAGACTTCGCCCGATCCGAAGAACCGTATGATGTCCATC
>Ga0315268_10008225_pt1 | contig 10926 bp, 8 predicted proteins | sample C1_top_MG_FD_204535 | JGI IMG/M metagenome (GOLD analysis project Ga0315268, IMG submission 204535) | Sediment microbial communities from Yellowstone Lake, YNP, Wyoming, USA - C1_top | ecosystem: Environmental > Aquatic > Freshwater > Lake > Sediment | place: USA: Wyoming | collected 2017-08-01 | reverse complement strand
TCGAATATTTTCATAAAACCTTTTTAGCTTTGACTTTCAATAACGTCGAAAGTATTATCATGACCGCAATCAGGCAAAAAACCAAAATCATCTTGCCATAACTGGAACTAATGAAGCCGAGTGAGCCGAAACCGATGGCGATAAAATAAAGCAGCCAGACGATCTGCGCCTTAGACAGTCCCAAAGCCATCAGACGGTAATGCAAATGCTTGCGATCCCCGGAAAATGGCGACTTGCGGCTCAAGAGGCGCGACACAATAACCCAAATGACATCCAAAGCCGGAATGCCCATTACGAGCAAGGTGGTGGTAATCTTCGAACCAGTGATGATTGAGAGTACTGCCAACAGGAATCCGATCAGAATCGATCCGCCTTCGCCGAGAAATATCTTCGCCGGCTGCCAATTGAAAATCAAAAATCCCAGGCATGATCCCATCAGGACAAGAGCCCAGATGCCGGTCGCAGAAAGCGGCTTATCCCAATTGAGCGAGACAAGAAAAATAAACATCGAGGCGATGACCGCTATTCCGGAAACCAGGCCGTCGAGGCCATCCAAGAACTTAGTCGTATACATCATGCCTAAAAGCCACAAAACGGAAATGGCGATGCCGAAATATTTAGCGATATAAATTATGCTGCCGCTCTCGCCCAGCGGATTGGTAATGAACCCGATATGCAAGCCTGCAACTAAAACTATGATTACTGCGCAAATCGGAAAGATAATTTGCTGATATGGCGGCAGATTATACTTATCATCCAAAGTGCCGCCGATTATAATGACGATAGAGGCGAAGATTATAGCAATAAATAATTTAAGCGGAATATCCGAAAAATCGGCCAAGTGAAAATAACGGATTAAGACGATAGAGATAGTCGTCGCTAAAAAAATCACCCACCCGCCGAGCAAAGGCGTGGGGAGCTCGTGGACTTTCCTGGCAGCGGCGTCAGGCTTATCGACGATATTATTTTTCCGCGCATAGAGCCGGATCAGAGGGACTAAAGCCGTCGAAAGCAAAAAAGACGCCAGAATGACTGCAAAATATAAATAAAAATTAGGGTTTTCCATGGCTCTATTATAATAAATTTGGCTAAAAAAAACAACCCCGCCTGAGAAAGAGGCGAGGCTTTGAACGTACGCTATTTATCGTCTTTTGGGGCACTGCCGTCTGCCGCTCTGCCGTACTCTTGGCCGCAATTCGGACAGTATTTCTCGTGGTGATACAGCCTGCAGCCGCATGATCTGCATCTGACTCTGATTCCCACGCAACATGCGAATATTGCCACGGCCATAATGATGCCGATGGCTTCGCATATAATTTCGCCGAGCGCGTCCATATCAGTAACGCTTTAACTTGCGCCGGCGTTGGCGCTCAGTCAGCTGGCAATTCTGGCTTTGGCCGCTTAAATGCCTCAGCATCCTGTACCACAGCTTATCAAGCTGCCTATAAACCCATCTGTGAACCCACATGATATTCTCCTTTTCAATTTTGAATCATCCAAAAGTGCGTTGATACAAGCATATTAATCCGCCTGAGCGTTTTTGTCAATCCGCAGAAAATCAAACATTCAAATATTTGGAAATAGCCACCATGGCGGAAATGGAATTGATAATGACAACCGCCACGATTTCCGTACCGAAAATAACGATGAAATTATTGTTGAAATAGCCGATCAGATCGAAACTGGCGCCGGCAAAAAATGACGTGAGGTAATTCTGCGCGAAAGATAAGACGGGATAAAGGAATAACATCAGCGCCACCACCGCCAGCAGCCCGGCCAGGATCGTTTCGAAAACCAGCGGAAAACGAATGAACCAATTGCCGGCCCCTACCAGCTTCATGATGGAAATTTCATTCTGATGGGTGAAAATAGCGACGCGTACCGTATTAAAAACGATAAGTATGGCGATGATGATGAAAATCAGGCTGATAATCATCATGACCTTCTTGATGTTATCGCTGATGAGATTGATGCGGTCTATTACCAGCTGATTGTTGTCGTAATTCTTCTCTTCGATCAGGTCGCTGATGGCAGGGTCCTCCAGGCTGCGCATGATCTCGGGGTAATCCTTGATATCCTTGGCCTTGATCACCAGCGTCGCCCCCATGGGATTGCCGCTTAATTCCTTCAGAGTCTCTTGGATCTTCTGATCATTGATATGGCGCTCGCTGAAGGCAGCCAGATTTTCCTCCGGGGATTTGTAGATGACTTCCTTGACCTGCGGCAGGCCTTCTAGCTTAGTCTTAACTTCGGCGATCTTGCTTTCTTTAACCTCCGGCTTGAAATAAATGGAAACATCGACGCGGTCCTTGACCGCATTGACGGCTGAATCAGTGATGACATTGATCATGATCAGGAAATTCACCGACACTAAAGCGAGAAAAACGACAAAAACAGTGGCAAGAGACAGCCAAATATTGCGCCAGAACGATTGGAGCGCGAATAAAAAACCGCGGGTTATGGAATGGATAAGCATAATGTTAATGAAATTTCAAATGTCTAATTTCCAAAGTCAAACGAAATTAGATATCTTTGAATTTATTGGAAATTGGATATTGGAAATTTGACATTTCCTATATCACGTACTTGCCGACTTTCTGATCCTGAGCCACCAAGCCACGATCCAAAGTGATGACGCGGCGCTTCAAGGAATTAACAATATCCTTATTATGAGTCACCATGACGACAGTGGTGCCGAATTCATTGATCTTTAAGAGCAGCTCAATGATATCCTTGGTATTCAGGGCGTCAAGATTGCCGGTCGGCTCATCGGCCAGCAGGACTTTGGGGCGATGGATCAAGGCGCGGGCAATGGCCACTCTTTGCCTCTCCCCGCCTGAAAGCTCTTGCGGATAGCGCCCAGCCTTATCGGTCAAATCGACGATGTGCAAAACCTGCGGCACGATCGTCTGGATGCGGCTTTTAGGCACGCCGGATACCTGCAGGGCGAAAGCAACATTCTCGAAGACCGTCTTCTTAGGCAATAATTTGAAGTCTTGAAAAACAACGCCGATCTGCCGGCGCAAAATCGGAATCTGCCGCTGTTTGATTTTGGTTATATCCCAGCCGCCGATGTTGATCGAGCCTTCATCGGGCTGGACTTCAGCGATCAGCAAGCGGACGATTGTCGTCTTGCCCGAGCCGCTTTGGCCGACAATAGAAACGAATTCGCCCGGCTCGATATGGATCGTGGCGCTTTTCAAGGCGGCAGTATCGGGAGGAAAAATTTTAGTTACATTATCCAAGTGGATCACAATAATCTCTTATGAATTATTGTCATCCCAGAATTTCAATGTAATCATTGGAATTCTGGGATCCAGGTTAAATTTGAATTCTAATTAATCTGGATCCCCGCCTTCGCGGGGATGACATAGGCCTATTTACCATTTATAGCAATTGTCGAGGTCGATTCAATCAGCGGCTCGACTCTCACATCGATTACGCCGGCTCGCGTTGACGCTATTTTGCTAAACGCGACTTTATTCAAATCGATGACGCGATCCGGATGCTTGACCGGATCCGGCCCCCAATCCTTGACCGTTACGATCACTGATTTATTGTTTGCCAAGTTAGTGACTCTGACCTTCGAGCCCTTGGGATATTGCGTCGAGGCAGCCATCAGCTCTTTCCTATAACGCGGATGAACATACCAAGAGGCATGGCCCAGAGACTGATCCGGAACCGATGGCTCGTTGCCAATGGCGGAAGAATCGACATTCGAAGGCACATCGGCCCAAGTCGCGGTGGCATCAGCGTAGGCAACAGTTCCGGCGTAAGCCGGAATTTCACTGACCAAAGCCGCGAAAATAAAGACTGGGATTAAGCCGTAAACTATCAATGTTTTGGCGATTTTCCCCTCCTGACGCCATTGAATCGGAATTAACATGTATTGCTTTTTTATGTATAATTAGTTATAATTCAAAAGAAATTATGATTTGCGGGTATGATTTAGTGGCAGAATGCGACCTTCCCAAGGTTGACGCACGAGTTCGATTCTCGTTACCCGCTAAATATGCCTGTTTGCCGACCTAGCTCAGTTGGTAGAGCGACGGTATCGTAAACCGTAGGTCGTGGGTTCGATCCCCACGGTCGGCTAGATTTGAAGACAGCTTGATTACCTTAACCAGTGACGGGCTGTTTTTTAATTTATGTACTTAACGATCTTGGCGGAATCGAGCAAGTCTTTGATATACTTATCCACATCCACTTTAATCAGGATATGCCTGAGTTTAACACTTTCCGCGCCGGTTGTCTTGTCAATTAATTTTTGTTCGACTTTAACTATGTGGAAGCCGAAATCGCTTCTGATCGGCTGAGTTATCACCGTGCCGGTAGCAGCGGTAAAAATCAAGTTTTCCCAAGCCGGATCGAGCTGGCCCTTGACCACCCAGCCTAGATCGCCGCCGGTATTGACCGAGGCTTCATCATCCGTATACTGCTTTGCCAAAATAGCGAAATCAGTAGTAGAAACACTGGCTAATTTCAAAACCTCATTGGCCTTATTTCGGGCCGCCTGAGTAATGGGCAATGAATCATCAGCGATTATCGCGGCCTGCAAATCAGTGCGTTGCAACATCGGCAGCAGCACTAAATTCTTGAATTGATCGAAAGTAAGACCGTACAAATTCTGGATGATTTTATCCGCTTGCGCTTGTCCGCCGGTCTGCTTCAAAAGCATGGCAACTTGGTTATCCAAATCCTGCTGAGACGGCGTCTTATTATACGACCTTAATTTCTCAGCAATCAATTCATTGGCAGCCAGGCGGTAAAAAATCCGGTCGGATAAGTCGCTCTTTCCAGAATAATCGACCAAGCCCTCGCGATTCATGGCCAGCGGCTGCGCCAATAACTTCAGGCTGTCGAGATAAGCGCCTGCGCTGATGCCGGTATTATTGACATTTCCCGCCGGCAAATCCAAAACCTTTGCCGCTTGGACGCTGATCGCATCATTAAAGCCGTATTTATAAATGCCTAAAATCATATAACCTGCTAATAGAACCGCGAGCAAGATGATAACGCCGATCAGCTTCAGCCAGATATGTTTCTTTGCGTTAGCCGGCTTGGCATCGGAGGAAAATTTCCAAAAAGTATCTTTCGCAGCAGTCTTGCGCTTTGTCGAACCGGTAAATAATTTTTCCAGCGATTCTTCTTTCTGTGGCTTCTCCCAATCGCGCTTGACCGTAGCAAACGGCTTGTAACCGACCGGCTTGATTTTTTGCGGCGGCACGGAAAATGGCGGAACAAGCTTTTCCGTTTTGACGATTGTCGGCTTAAGCGGCGCCTTGACCGCCTTAGCATACTTTGGCGAAACAGATTTTACGGGCTTAGTAGATTTTACTTTTTGTATTTTAAGCTTCGTTTGCCTTCCCGCTGCTTTCTTAGGAGCCGCGATAACTGATGAAGACTTGAGAGGCGCAACCGCCGCTTTTGATTTTAAATCTGCCATATTTTTTTTGTCCGTCTTATTTTCTGCCAATATTTTAATTGCCGGCTGGCTTTTAGCTGGACCGGTCTTATATTCCAGCAATAACGGCTTCCTTCCGTTTTTTTGCTCCTGAGCGTTGATGACGATCTTCTTTAATGTCTTGGCGGCGGGTTTTGGCTTGTACAAGCTGGATTCTTGCGTCTTTACCGCCGGCTTCGGCGTCAGTTTCGCCTTTGACGATTCGGCCGCGGAACTGATCCCGCCTAAAACCGCCTGCCTGAGCCGAGCTTTGACTTCTGAAGAAAGGTTCAATTTTTTCGCTGGCATATTATAAGAAATTACGAATTACGAATTTCAAATTACGGATTATTTCTACTGCGCTAAATTTCATTGAAAAAAGTAATCCCACCATTTCACCGCATTGGACTGCGAGTCGTCATTAATTCCGATGTCTGAAAGATTAATGACTTCCTGATTGCTCTTGACTGCGGTTATTTCGGGAGATCCTGAGCGCGTACGATTGATGACGATAGTCTGTTCGCCCGGCTTTTCCAGGCCTAATTTGACTCGCGCATCCAATTCCAAGCCGCCGCTTTTATCCCAATTGCTTATTTTATCGCTCAAGGCGGAATTTTCCAGTTTTAATTCCGCAATCTTAGCGTTATAGTCGCTTATCTGCTGATTGATCTGCCGCCGATTGACAATTTCTTTCGTCAGGCCGAAAAATAACAACAAAAATACTGCTAAGCCGGCTAAAATCCATAAGCGATTGGTAAATCCTATCCGATCTGATTTTATGATTTTATTCATAATTGATTATAGCACAAATTCCGCCTAATCGCCAAGCAATTCGTTGAAGGCTTCCCTCCCTATCTTATTTTTTATTTTTAACAGCATGTATTGCGCCCGGCGTTCCTTCTCGTCAAAAAGATTCTTCTGATAGTTTTCCTGCTGCAGCAGAATTTCCGAGATTGCCCGGCCGTATCCGCGCACCTTGCCGATGCCCAGCTTGACCCGGCTGTCCTCAAGCGACACGAAAATATCGCCTAAGCCGAATAAGCCGGAGATCAAGCCTGACTTCTTCGCATAAACGTCCTTAATCTTATTATAAACCGCCTCAGATATTTCGCGGCGGAGAAAGCCGCGCTGATACAGGTCGATCAAACGCAAATTAGTCAGCACCCAGCAGGTGAAATAGTACTCATACAAAACGCGGCAAAAAATGAACGCAGCAGCAACAATCATTGCGGCAAATAATGCCACTCCCCATTGCCCGTATTGCCATAAGTAATACATTAGAAAAAACGCTCCGAAGAGCAATGCGCCCGAAATCAAGGACGGCCAAAACCAATGGAGAAAAGAGCTCCGAATAACAAGGATCGGCACCTCTTCCTTCTTCAGCCAGATTTTTTTCAGAAGCACGACATTAAGCATACCGCTGTTTCTTAACGATTAAAAAATATTTTGCAACTTCGATGGAAGCCAGTTTGAATAAGGCCACGGCCAGAACTGCCAGCCAGCCCGCAGAGCCCAAAGCAGACGTCTTGAATATCAGCTGATTCAAAGGCGGGAAAAAAGCAGGAATCATGAAAAGCAGCGAGATAATGATGGCGCCCAGCAGATATTTATTGCCGAAAACGCTTTTCGAGAAAATCGTCTGCCTAAGCGACCTGACGCTGAATGCAATGAAAAGAGAATCAACGCACAAAATGGCAAAAACGAAGGTCCGCGCATAAGCCGTATCAAAGCCGGCAAAATGCAACCCGACGAATATCGCCAGCAGCATAATATCAGTGATAATCCCGACGACAAAAATCATGATCTTGATTTCGCGATTGAGAATCATCTCGCCGCGCGGCCTGGGAGGATAAGCCATGACGTCATCTTCGCCCCGTTCCAAGGCCAAGGCAAAGCTGGGAAGGCCATGGTCGATCAGATTTATCCAGAGAACTTGCAAAGCCAGAAGAGGCAAAGGCAGATTCAAAAGTATTGATCCCCCGATCAGAACCAGCTCCGAAAAGCTGCCGGTCAGGAGGTAAAAAAAGACCTTCCTGATGTTATCAAAAATAACTCTGCCTTCCCGCACAGCCTCAACGATCGTCTTGAAATTATTGTCCAGCAAGATGATGTCCGCCGTCTCCTTGGCTACATCCGAGCCGCTGCCTAAGGCAATGCCGATATCGGCGGCCTTGATCGCCGGCGCGTCATTAATGCCATCTCCGGTCATGGCAACGACTTCTCCCCTGTTCTGCCAAGCCCGCACCAGACGCAGCTTATGATGAGGTTCCACACGCGCGTAAATATCCAATTTATCCAGTTTCTTATCCAGCTGGCTATCGGTCAATTCATCCAACTCCGCTCCGGTAATCACTCGCCCCTTTTCCTTAAAACCTAACTCTTCAAAAATCGCCTTGGCAGTCAATGGATGATCACCCGTGATTATAATGGGCCGTATGCCGGCTTTGCGGCATTCATTGATGGACCAGGCGGCTTCAGGCCTGAGCGGGTCTTTCAAGGCGATCAGGCCGATAAAGATCAAGTCAGACAATTCATTTTCAAGAATTTTAAAGTTATTGCCGGTTTTATAAGCCAAAGCGATGACTCTGAGCCCCTTCGACGTCATCTCCTCTACTCTCGCCTGGATCTGGCGCTGATGCGCCTCGGTCAAGGGGTGCTTTTCACCGCTCAAATAAGTGCGAGAACAAAAAGATAATATTTTTTCCGGCGCTCCCTTGGCGAAAACATGGCTGTGTCCGTCGCGCTTATGCGAATGCAGCGTCGCCATGAATTTCTTTTCGCTGTCGAATGGGATCTCTTTCAGCTTGACGTATTCGCGATCCAATTCATCTTTATTGAATCCGGCTTCTATGCCGGCAATAAGCAGCGCGGATTCCGTCGGGTCGCCAATAATCCTTAGTTCATTCAGGACGTCATATGGATTTTCGATCTGCGCCGAAGAGCAGAGCAATGATATCTTCAGCATCAGATTATGCTCCTTATCCAATTGCGACAGCTCCATCGTCTCCGGCTTCTGAGCAAAAAATTCCTGATCGGTCGAGACGAATCTCGCGACTTGCATCTTGCCTTCGGTGAGCGTGCCCGTCTTATCGGTCAGAATTATAGAGACGCCGCCCAAAGTCTCCGCAGCCACTAAGCGCCTGACTAGTGACCCGGCCAATAATATTTTTTGCATGCCGATGGCCAGAATAATCGTCACCGCGACCAGCAAGCCTTCAGGAATAGCGGCGACGGCAAGCGTGCTGGCGGTTAACAGCATTTGGGACAAAGAATAGCCTCTGATAATTCCTGACAAAGCGACAAAACCGCATAAAAAAACCACAATGAGAGTCAGAAGACGGCTGAATTTCGACAACTGCTCCTGCAAAGGAGTCCTTTCCGTTTTCGTTTCAATTATCAATCGGCTGATCTTGCCCATCTCCGTCTTCATCCCAGTGGCAACCACGATCGCGACTCCCGAGCCGCGGACCACGGAAGTGCCCATATATATCATATTGCTCCGTTCCGCCAGCGGCGCGCTGACAGGAACCTCTTTTATTTTTTTTGACGAAGGCGCCGATTCTCCGGTCAGAAGCGATTCCTGGACCTGGAGACTATCCGACTTGAGCAGCCGGCAATCCGCCGGGACATAGTTGCCGCTTTTAAAATAAACGATATCGCCGGGCACGAGTTCGCTCGCATTAATGACGATCTGCCGGCCGTCCCTAAGGACGCGGACTGAATAAACCATCAGTTTCTTAAGTTTGCTGATGGCATCACTGGCTTTGTTTTCCTGCCACCAGCCGAAAAAAGTGTTAATAATGATAATGAAACCTATGACTACGGCGTCGGTCGGCTGACGCAAAAAAATTGAAACTGCCAGCGCGAAAATCATGACGTAAACCAAGGGGGATTTAAGCTGATTAAGCAGAATAATTACGGTAGAAGTTCTCTTTTCCTGCGGCAAAGAATTATTTCCGTATGATTTCAGGCGTTCAGCTGCTTGCTTGGCAGGCAGTCCTACAGCGGAACTGCGCAAAATACGAAAAATTGCCGGCAAATCCAAACGATGCCAGACTGTTTGAGTTGTTGGGCTTTTACTCATAAATATTGGCGACGGTTTCGGAACCGTCGACTATATTATAACATTTATCCCGAAATCATAAAACTCCCCCGAATGCATCAGAGGAGTTTGCTTGTTTTTTTCTGCTTAGTTATTTGACTCTCAGGCTTTTGAGCGACTGGTTGAAAGACGCAAGCGCCTGATCATAAATTTTCTTATTGCTGGTATAGACATTCAGCTCGAAAATCAGATAATTATTATCACCCAAGGGCACGAGGTATGTTGTGGCATAGGATATGACGGCATTCTTATCATAAGTCCTGACCACGAAATCCTGGCGCATGGCATTCTTAATGGCGGGATTAAGCGTTACTTTAGCTTGAGATTTGCCCAAATCCACTTTGATATTGGCGGATTTCAGCGACGCCGCGCTATTTGCCAAATCAGACTTATATTTATCCAAAAATTTCTGGTTCGAGGATTTTATCGGTAGATCAGATTGATCCAGAAACATCGTTCCGATGGCTTCGACATTCTTCTTGTTGAAAATATCAGCGTAGGAAGCGGCGATATCGGTCGCATCTATCACCCAATCGTTTCCGACAGATAGTTTTATTTTAGGATCAGCGCTGTTGATCGAGCGGTTTTCTTTTACCGGCAGATTATTCGTCTTGAAGCTGACCGAGTTGATGATGCCGGCGAGCTCGCTCTTGGTTTCTGCTGAACCATAACTGGAGATATCGGGATAAATAATAAAAATGTAATTATCATCGACGGGAAAAGCGTATGCCACTACCTTGGAATTGGTTTTTCCGAATTCCAGCTGAGTGCCCTGGTAGCCGTTGATCGAAACCGGCTTATTGACCAGATAATTGCCAATAGTGAATATCCCGACATTCTGCATATAGAGCCTTAAAAGCGCGGGGGCGGCGGTTCGCGAAGCCCGATAGGGCAGCTTGACATTGGAAACAACGATTGGAATCGATTCATTCGAGTTTGGATTCTGAATAATCACGGAATTTTCTCCGGAGACGGTATAAGTCCAATTGCTTGGCCTGGTAATGAAAAAACTTTGATCTTTATTATGATAGGTATCGACAAAGTCTAAAATCATCTGCTTCCTGGTCAGATCCGTGATCTGCGCGAGCAACCGTCCTTCCTGGGGCAAATCGGCAGTATGATTCGAGATCCAATCCCGCAAAGAGCTTACAGCCAAAGCCAAGCCCAATGAGGCATTGCCATCTGAGCTCGTTTCCGTCACTAAGCCGGCTAAATTATTATTTTCATCCAAAACCGCGCCGCCTGAAGAGCCGTATGAAACCACGGCATCAGTTTTGAGCCAATCTCGGCCATTGATCGACTCCTTGCCGGAAATCGTTCCTTTGGTTATAGTCAAAGTCTTCCCTCCGATGCCAGGATAGCCGAAAACCGTGATATTTTT
>Ga0315268_10008224_pt1 | contig 10927 bp, 7 predicted proteins | sample C1_top_MG_FD_204535 | JGI IMG/M metagenome (GOLD analysis project Ga0315268, IMG submission 204535) | Sediment microbial communities from Yellowstone Lake, YNP, Wyoming, USA - C1_top | ecosystem: Environmental > Aquatic > Freshwater > Lake > Sediment | place: USA: Wyoming | collected 2017-08-01 | reverse complement strand
GTCCGGGTCGCTTGCGCAATTGTCATTGCAGTTCGGTGTTCCGTCCTGGTCGGTATCGGTGTCAGCTACTCCGCAACCGCAGACGCCGGGAGCGGTTTTGTTGGGATCGTTTTGACAGGTATCATTGCAATTCGGTGTACCATCTCCATCTGTATCGGTATCGGATACTCCACAGCCGCAAATACCTTCAAATATTTTAAAAGGATCGCTGATACATTGGTCGTTGCAATCCGCGGTTCCGTCTTTATCTCTATCGGTATCGGCTACTCCGCAACCGCAAATTCCCTCTTCGGTCTTGTTGGCATCATTAATGCAATCATCAATGCAATCATCGGTGCCGTCCTGGTCGGTATCGATTGAATTGTCGCAAGTGTCTTGGCAATCCGGGGTGCCGTCCTGGTCCGTATCAGTGTCAGCTATTCCGCAACCGCATAAACCCGGTGCGGTTTTATTTGAATCACCCGGGCAATTATCATGGCAATCAGGGGTGCCGTCCTGGTCGGTATCGGTGTCAGCCGTTCCGCAGCCGCAGACGCCGGGAGCGGTTTTGTTGGGATCGTTTTGGCAGGTATCATTACAATTCGGCGTGCCGTCCTGGTCAGCGTCAGTATCGGCTATGCCACAACCGCAGATGCCAGGAACTATTTTATTGGGATCGTCTTTGCAAGTATCGTTGCAATTTGCTGTTCCATCATCATCGGAATCAGTATCGGCTATGCCGCAACCGCAGATGCCAGGAGCGGTTTTGTCCGGGTCGCTTGGACAATCATCTTTAGTAACTGTTACATATTCATTTTTCGTTTCGGTGGCTTGGCATCCATGTTCGTTGGTTACAGTCAACGAAACATTAAAAATTCCAGCTGTATTATATTGATATAGCGGATTTTGCAAAGTCGATCCCAATCCTCCGTCACCAAAAGCCCATGACCAGTTAGTAATGCTGCCGCCGTTCGGTGAACCGGCAATTGAACTATCGGAAAAATTCACACTTAATGGATTATATCCGGTTTGCGGAATACCGCTGAAATTCGCGGACGGATTGGCATAAACAGTCACTGAATATGTTTGGATATCGGTTTTCGCCGGAACTGAAGAATCTGTTACGGATAAAGACACACTGAAAGAATCTGGCGCGGAATATTGATGAGTCGGATTTTGAGCAGTGGAATTAGACCCATCGCCAAAATTCCAGCTATAAGAATATGGCGCTTTGCCACCGGTTGTCCCATTTGCAAAGTTTACACTGATGCCATCGCATTTTGGCCCATCATTTGTAAAATCCGAAATGAGCGGAGCGAAAACATCTATTGTGTTTGAGCTGAGATCGCATTGGCCGCCAGGATAAGCATTGCATTTCCCCCAATTACCTGCGCAGGTACTTTTATTATTCGTATCCCAGGCTATCAAAATATTATTCAACTTTATTTCATCGCCACATACCCAATTTATATTGCTTAATTTAGCAGCCGTGATACCGCTGGAAACTTTATCTAGAGCGCAAATGTCAATGTTGCTTGAAGTCGCGCCATTTATAAATAAATCGGCCAACAATGTTACCGAATAGCGCTCAGCTCCGGTACCATTATTGAAATCACCCCAGATACATGTTGAAACGGGGTTTCCAGGAGTACAATTTGATAAGGCTCCATTGGCTGAACCGTTGGTACAATCGCCTAATCGGACATTTTGTACCGTAAAATCGTTTGCTGTACAGCTATTATTATAAATACATGTCGGCCAAGTTGAGGTACCTGCTTCCGCGGCCGGAGCTGGCGCAATAAAAAATACGCCCGACAGGGACATGTTGATGATCAGCACGGTCATGCTGAAAACGTTTATTAGTTTAAAAATCCTCGCTTTTTTGGGGCTGAATATTTGTTTTAGTTCCATAATTTTTTAGCGATTTTTATCAAGCATTTAGCTGATAATAACCGGAAATAAATATTAAATTTATATAAAATTTTTCACAGATAGTAAAGATTATAGAATATATATTTAAAAAAGTCAATTGTAATGTTAGCCAAAATATGGTATAATATAGCTTAATATTAGCTATTTTTTTATTTTGCTAATATTGATCGCATCGTAATTTTTTTATACATCAACAATTTTCATTTAGTTTATATTTTAAAGCTCTTTCCAAGAGCCCAAAACAGTGCCAACCTCTGTTCCACCCGCGCCCGGAATTGTAAAGGCCGATAACATCGGATTGAAATTTACCGTGCTATTGGGTTCAAGGTATGTCTCGTAAGTTGCGGCGGCATTCAAACATCCGCCGTTCTTGACGTGCAATGTGCCGCTGGGAGCGGAAAAAATAATTGAATTGGAATTATTGGATGCGCAGATCGCCGGCCTCTTGGTCAGGTCGTGGTCGCTGCAATCCCCTGTTCTGACTCCGATAGTCGAAATAATAAGCATAAAGCTCCTGCTATCCCCGGAACCTTCCAAGGTATAATTGTTGTTGACATCGACAATGCCGTCGGCGATAATGACGACGCTTAATCCGCCAAGCGACGGATCGAGCCGGATAGTTCCATTATTGTCCAGGATGATATTTCCTGTGATCCACAGGTTTCCGGTGAGAGTGAGCGTCTTGCCATTACCGACATAAAGATCCTCATTTATTTTTTTGAGGCCCAAGGTACGATTGTTGTTGCTAATACAGTATTTCACCGGATCCGCCGGACAGTCGTCGAACGCAACCGGAGCCGCATCGACTATCTCGCTTTTCCATTTGTCGATATCGGCCGTCTTGATCGGCATTTCCTCCTCCGGCTCATCCGGATTATTGGCAATGCAATAAGTGCCGGACACTAGATTGCAATTCTCGCTGCCGCCATTGGCCTTGACCACACCGGAAAGCGCCTGGTACTTGGCATATTTTCCGGCCGTGCTCTGGCTGATGCTATGGGCGACAATATCTCCGGTATTGCTGATGCCGGATACCGTGCTTGCCCCGCTTAGGGTGACACGGCCGTCATGGTTCGCATCCTTTTGGATAATTGAATCTTTATATGGATAAGCTGGCCGGCATTCGGTTGCCCCGGCTGTTTTGCAACCGTTATCGCCAGCGCCCGGACCTGATATCGGTCCTCTCGAATATATATTCCCGACCACGCAGCTGCCATTTTTCATTGTTATCCCGCCTGAACCGGAATTAACTGCGGAGTTGAATCCGCCGGAATACGAATCTGTGCTGGCGATGACCCTTAAAGACCGGACTCGGCCGGAGCTATCAACAGCACGGGACTCGACATAGCGCCGATAAGGATCAAGCGGATCGGACGATACGGTAACTTGTATGACCGCGCCGGCGAAAGTGAAGCTGTAGCTGCCGGGAACCGGATCGGAAATCACCCGATACAAGGCTTCATTCAGCCCGGCTTCGGCAGCGTAATAGGTCTGGTCAAAGGCACCCGGACTATTGGACATTTTGAGATTTGAGATCGACATAACGGTCAAGGTCGAGATAATAGCCAGTGCTACGGTCGCCACGATCATGACCATGACGATCGCTATCATTCCTTGTTCATTATGCCTAATATTTTTCTGATTCATAATATTTAACAGCTCTTATGCGTATATTTTCTGATAACAATAAATTTTTGCCGGTATTGGATTATTTTTTCACTTTAATATACCCCATTCCGAGGCTGGGCTGAAAAAGTGCTATGCAGAGCATAGGGATGGGTTGTGGAGTCGCCCGTATTTTTATTTTCGAGATCAAGCACGACATCTATCATATTCCCCTGCAATGAAAATGCCAAATTATTGACGATGATCGAATCACCGGACAATTTTTCAGTCACTCCGTTTATGGTATAATTGATCGACTGGCCAACCGAGTCAAAGGCAATAATAATATTATCGGCTCCCCTCGTGATATCCAGCCGGTCAGAGGAAGCTGCGGCCGTATCAGCGGTCTTGATCTCCTGCCCGATGCGGGCCAGGATAAAACGGCTGTCCTGTTCCACTGTCTTTGCCCATACCGTGCGGGACGATTGATGGACGACATCGACGATAAAAGAATTGAAAACCAGCACCAAAACCGAGATCATGGAAAGATAGATCATCAGTTCGATCATTGTGAAGCCTTTATTGTTTTGTTTTAGTCTTCCCATTTGGTTAAAATAGTTTTTAGATTTAGGCTGTGCTCGGAATTTTTGTCATAATACCAGACCGTAACGGTAATTATCTTTGTTAGCGTGTCTTCGGTACCGACCTCAGAAATATTATTTGTAGCCGGATCGCGCCACGCATTGGCTATATTCATTTTTCTTTTGAATTTCGGCTCATTGGCTATCTCTTCTTTTTCGCTTGGCGATAATACATGCCAAGTTCCGGCGGAATCGATATAATAATCGCCAACATAGCTATTGTTAAATATCTCCATTTTTTTATTGATGGCTGTTTCGATCGATTGCTGAGCCAGTTGATAGCCGCGCGTCCGCAGTTCGCTCTGCCGGTTCATCTGATTCAGCGAGTGTTGGGTTTTTCCGAAAGTGACGATGAGTAGCGACAAAAGTCCGATCGCGACCAGCACTTCCATTATGGCTATGCCTTTATTATTTTTTAACATATGGTCATTTTAAAATAATTTTGCCGGAATCTCTCAGGATGATTGTTTTGAAATTATTGCCTGAATTGACCTTGATTGTGGATGGTGTGGATGTGCCGGTCAGGCGTCCGAATCTGACATCGGCCGCAAAACCCGGAAACAAGGTATCGATCGACAACCCCTTGGTAAATTTACGCTCAGACTTGTTCGATGCTTCCGCCCAGCTATTGCCGTCATAAGTGACGTATTTGTCGGCGAAAAAATAAACGCCGTGCCCGACTCCGCCAAAGGCGGCCACTGAGAGACTCTGCGCTCCGCGCAAGGCATTGGCTATCTCATAGGTATCGTTCTTGAGCGAAATATTGTCCTTGATCAAGATATATGAACCGGAGGCCAAGACGGTCAGAAAGGCAAAGACTCCGAGTACGAACATTATCTCCAACATGCTGAATCCTTTTTTATTATTTAACGCCATATGATTATATCGTTTCGGCGAATTTCCAGATCGGCGTTAAGATGGAAACAGCGATGAATCCGACCATCAATCCGATAGCTAGCAGTAATACGGGCTCGATTATCGATGACAGGTTATTGAAAGTATTGAATACCGACCGCTCATAAAAATCCGCCAGTTTCATGAACATATGGTCAAACTTGCCGGTCCGCTCCCCGATCTCGGTCATCCGGACCACATTCGGGGTATAGAGATCAGGATAGCCGACCAACACTTCGCTCAGGGGCACGCCCTTGCGCACCACTTCTATGCCTTTTTCATACGAAGCGCGGTAATGCAGGTTGTGCGTGGTCTCGACCGCGAGCTCCAGGGATTTGTCAACCGCCAGCCCGCTCATGAGCGGCGCGGTCATTGAACGGGTGAACCGCGCGATATTGTATTCTATATAGATCTTATTGAAATACGGCATATTGAAATATATCGATTCAAAAAACCAGCGGCCTTTTTTGGTCCGGGCCAATCTGGCTGTCAAAAAAATAAAGATGACCAAAACACCCAGCGCATAGAATCCGTAATTAACGAGAAAATTGCTGATGGCAATGATGATGCGCGTGGGCAAGGGCAGAGTGCCGCCGTTCTCGGTGAGCACGCTGGTGATGGTCGGCACGACAAAGGTCATCATGAATATGACTATGCCGAACGCGGCCAATACGATGATGGCCGGATAGATCATCGCCCCCCGGACTTTGCTGATCAGTTCATATTCTTTTTCCTGCTGTTCCAGCAGATGCTTGAGAATGCCGTCCAGGTTGCCGCTCTCTTCGCCGATGCGGATCAGATTGATGAAATATTTTGAGAAATATTTAGTGTGGGCGCCCAGTGCCGAGCTGAGGGTCTGGCCGTTGCGGATCTTTTCATGGACATCGCGGAGGATCTCTTTGAATTTTTTGTTGTCTATCTGTTCACCCGCGATCTTGATCGACTGGTCGATCGTAATGCCGGCATCGAGGAATGAATAGAGATGGCGGGTGAAATAGATCTTTTCCAGCCGGCTGATCGATGAATATATTGAAAAATTCCGCAGATTGAATCTCGATTCCTGCTTGATATTGATAACCAGGAATCCGTCTTTTTCCAGATTGGCGATCGCTTTTTTCATGCTGCGAGCCCGGATCTGCCCCTTGGCGTAGGAATTGTCGGATTGCAATAGCGCTGTATAAATGTATGAATTCATATTATTCTTTGGTTACCCTTAGGATCTCGTCGATGGTCGTCTGGGAATTGAATACCTTGAGCAAGCCATCCTCGATCATGGTCATAACTTTGCGCTTCAAGAGATGTTCGCGCAAATTGGTTTCATTGGGATCGTTGAGAATGAATTTGCGCAAATCATCGTCCAGATAGATTATCTCATAAATACCGACCCGGCCCTTGTAGCCTGTTTCGCCGCATTTCCGGCAGCCGCGGCTGCGGTAGAAGCTGACCTCGGAAAATTTCTGGTCTTTCGGGATCAGGCCGATGTTTTGCAATTTCCGGTATGTTTCTTTGACGGGTATGAACGCGGTGAAATTTTCCAGCAATTTTTCCGGCGCGCGCGATTTTATCTTGCAGTGCGGGCACAGCTTGCGGACCAGGCGCTGTCCGATGATCACATTGAGCACCGAAGTGACAAGATAAGGCTGGGCGTCCATTTCCATTAGGCGCTGGGGGGTCAGAAAAGCGTTATTGGTATGCAGGGTGGACAAGACCAGATGTCCCGTCATAGCCGAGTTGATAGCGATATTGGCAGTCTCGATATCGCGGATCTCGCCCACCATCAGGACATCCGGGTCCTGGCGCAAGAGCGCCCGCAATCCGGAAGCAAAGGTCAGTCCGTGCTTGGGCCGGACCTGGACCTGGTTGATATCCTCGATGCCGTATTCGATCGGGTCTTCAATGGTGCAAATATTTACTTTCTCGGAATTCAGCATGCGCAGGAGAGTATAGAGCGTAGTGGTCTTGCCGGAGCCGGTCGGTCCGGTCACCAGGATCATGCCGTGCGAAGTATAGATCTCTTTTTTCAAGATGCGCAGATGGATCTTGTTGAGGCCGAGCTTCTGCAGGGTCAGCATCTTCTCTTTCATTTCCAGGAGGCGCAAAACCGCTTTGGGCCCGTAGAGGGTGGGCATGACCGAAACGCGCAGGGCGACCTCTTTGTCGTTGAATTTGTATTGGAAGCGGCCATCCTGCGGCGCCATATGCTCGTCGATCTTCAGATTGGCCAATATCTTGACGCGCGTAATTACGGCCGGCAGCATGGCGCGCGGCAGTTCTACTATCTTGTGCAATATCCCGTCCACCCGCATCCTGATCTTCAGTTTGTCATAACCGGGTTCGATATGGATATCGGACGCGCCGTTCGAGATGCCGGTCTCAATCGCGTTATTCACCATTTTGATCACCGGAACGAGTCCAGCCATTTTTTCCGCCGGCACTTCCTGGCTTTCCATATCGTCACCATTGTTCAGATCCACGATATGCGAAATTCCGTCGCTGAAAACAGTATTGTTGTATTTATTCAATGCCAATTTGATATCCTTGGGCGTGGTGATAAAGACTTTTGGCGTCAATTCGGTCTTTTTGCCGATGAATTTAATGATCTGCTTGTTTTCCGGAGCAGTGGTCGCGACAAAGATCTCGTCTTTGACTTTTTTGAAAACTATCACCCGATGCTCCTCGGAGATCTCTTTGGGCAACAGGTTAATCACCTGGGGCGAGATAACTTTGTTGCGCAGGTAAACTACCGGCAAATTGAAAAATTCCGAAAGCACTTCCAAGCTCTTGTCTTCGGGCAAAGAATCATCTTCCAGTATCATTTCGGTCAGATATCTTTTTTCTTTCTCGGCCAGCCTGATCGCTTCTTTGAATTGCTTCTTGGTCAGGAAACCGTCTTTTTCAAATAGTTTCCAGAGACGGTTGTATTCCTTATTAAGTAAAAATATATTAAGCATAGATTTAAATATAAATATAATGACTTATATTACAGTACTTACTAATTTACTTCAAACTCATATCCGTTTTTGCAGATATTAAATACTTTTTTAAAAAAAATTTTCAAACACATCTCCTTATTAAAGCAAAATAAATAAAAAATGTCAATACAAAAAACCCCGCCCAAAAAGGCGGGGTTTTGCTTCCAGGTATAGTTTATCAAATGCTAATATAAGCCAATAATAATACTCGGATTACTTAATACTCAGAAATCTTTGGTTTGGTCGCATTAGTAAAGCAAGCTGATTCCGGCGATATCGCCGCTTTCCAAGGTCTGCTTATTGAACTGGCCGACATTGGCATAGCCGTACATTGTCTGGTCGCTGCAGCTGGTATTATACAAATCATCCATGCCGACAGCGTGTCCCAGCTCGTGAGTGGCGATATTCTCAAAATCCATCTTGGTTAAATCGCCGGTGGATGACCAATTAAAATTTGTACTATAGATCTGGTCCCATTCGGTCAATTGTCTTTGGCTGGTCAAACCGCGAAAAACTCCCCAGATATAGGTCACCGCTATCACTCCATTGGAATTGATAGGCGCAAAGGTAACTTCATTTTTACCGTTTGAATATTTGTTCGGCGTAATTGCGTAACTGGATAAAGATCCGATTCCCAAAATATCAATCCCTAAACCGCTGCCGACAACTCCGTCAGCGGCGTCTTCCCATTTGGCAATATCTTTTGTCATATTATCCAAGACAAAGCTTGATGTTAATCCCCCGTTATTTATCCCGTCAACAATCCAAGGCTTAGATACTTTCCATTTTGCGCCGTCGGCGAGAAATCCATAACAGACGGTTCCTCCTGGTTTTGACTTTGCCGAATTCTTAGCAAAATGCGCGATGGCATAGCCTTCAATTTCTTGGCCGGTCTTTTTGTCAATGCCTTTACCCAGATAAACCACCGGGTTTTCCGGCGTGGCGCCGTCAATGTTTACCGAGCGGTCAACCTTGGCCGGCTTGTCCGCCAATGTTGTGCTGACCGATACAAATGCCAAAGAGGATAAAAGTGAAACTGCCAGAGAAATGATTATGATTTTTTTCATAGGTTTTTTGTTAATAGTAAAAAATATAATTATTCATTTTATACTAGCATATTTCGGTTTTCTTGTAAATAATAATGTTAAAATTTATTTAAAATTAGGGTAAAAATTACAAAAACCCCGCTGTAAGAGCGGGGTTTTTTTGGATTGTTTAAATGATTTACTTAGTGGACGACTAGATTTCCACCTTTCAATATTTGCTCAATGGTTTTGATACCGCTCCAAAAACTTGAGAACCAAAGACCACCGTTTTTATTCCATACTGTAATACCAATAGTATCATTCTTTCCCGGCTCGCCATTATCGGTCATAGTCGTTTGAAGAGAGGCGCCACCATCCACAGAAACCGGAGCAAGAGGATTTGTGATATCAGTAATATTCGCCTTGCCATTAAAAGTTGCTTTGGAGCCTGATACTGCCAGCGATGTCATGGCATTGCCTTTAATCTGATAAACTTTTCCGGCGCTGCGGATTATGGTGTTGATATTACCTTGCAGATTTTTTCCGCTCTTATTGTACTTAACATTGAAACCGAAATTATTTTTTGTTCCGGGGGTGGCTGCTAATTCTCCGGCTGAACTGTTCGCTATCAAATAGCCGCCGCCGGTGATAAAGCTGGTGGTCAGAGGTTTTGAAACCGTAACTACAGTATTGTCATCAGAACTATTTCGTGTGTAATAATTATCAACGAGAATTCCAATGGTAAATGATAAACTATCATCAGAACCGATATTTACATTCCAGTTGCAAGTTACAGTTCCTGTTTTTGTATCGGCCGGATTAACAAGTCCCACTGGGGCGGTACAAAGCACCGTGCTGCCCGAATCTCTATTAATAAATGTTAATGTCGCGTTACGGATATCGCCGGCATATGGATCATTGAGCGGGTCAGTGGTTAAGGCTGTGATATCCTGAATAGTAGCGCTTAAAGTAACAATAGCATTACCATCAGTAGCAGATTTGGTTCCTGCAAATAACGCTCCTGTATAAGTTACGCGAGCGTCTTCTTGGGTAACAGTTAAGGTGCCTTTTTTATAATCAAAGCCATAGTTCTCGTCATCGCTTCCTGAACAATTTATATCATATGTTCCAGGAGCGCTTGACTCAATTGCGATTGTGGCGCAAGTAGGTGTAGCGGTTAAGTCGTTTTTATCTTGCCCAGCTACGAATCCAGTAATTACATAAGTAAACGCAGGGTTTGGATCGCTATATTGTCGGTTTTGGTTATTTGCTGTTACTGTTAGGAGGGCTTTTTTAATCTTGTCATTAATAACAGTGCTGGCAACATTGTTGTAATTGCCGGTCACATCGGTGAATGTCCAGGCATCGGTGGTGTAGTCCCCGGCATTGGTATGTTTGGTCAGGGACAGGTCCAGCCCAACGAGGTCTTCGCCCAATACACCTTTAGCAGAGCCTGCCGCGATCTTCTCGGTGCCGTCATAGGTAACACTGTAGGGAGTGACCACGATAGTGGCGTCAGCTTTGCCGATAGTTATGTTAACGCTTCCTTTGCTGTCGTTGTAGTTCCCGGTCGCGTCGGTGTATGCCCAATCGGCCGTACCGCCCGGTACATTGGTGAAGGTCGCGCCCAGGACGAGCCCGGCCAGATCTTTACCGTCAACTCCTTTGCATGATCCGGTTGCGCCGTGTGGTGTTCCGTCATAGGTGCCGGTGTAACCGATGATCGAGCCGCAGTCTGCACCAGCTTTGCCGATCTTGTCATTAATAACAGTGCTGGCAACATTGTTGTAATTGCCGGTCACATCGGTGAATGTCCAGGCATCGGTGGTGTAGTCCCCGGCATTGGTATGTTTGGTCAGGGACAGGTCCAGCCCAACGA
>Ga0315268_10008223_pt1 | contig 10928 bp, 9 predicted proteins | sample C1_top_MG_FD_204535 | JGI IMG/M metagenome (GOLD analysis project Ga0315268, IMG submission 204535) | Sediment microbial communities from Yellowstone Lake, YNP, Wyoming, USA - C1_top | ecosystem: Environmental > Aquatic > Freshwater > Lake > Sediment | place: USA: Wyoming | collected 2017-08-01 | reverse complement strand
GGGTTTTCCCCTTAAGTTAATGACATTGTCCCCCTATGGCAGGGGGAGGCTGGGTGGGGATGATCATCGTGAAAATCCCGCTTCCCAGCCACTCCTCCCGCCAAGGGAAGGGAAAAAAGAAATGCTTATTAGCTCAACACCTGCATCCAAAAACCTCGACAGAATTTATAACCCCAGGATCGCACTTGCAGCCAGAAGCGTTGGCGGTGTCCAAGGCGCTGGAGAAACAGGAGGAATCGTAGCAGGCGGTGTAACCAGAGGAGGCAGTATCGCTGGAGGCAGGACAAGTGGCTTCAGGTATGAGATAAAAGCTGAATTGGCTAATGGAACATAAGTCGTGAGCCAACTGGAATCGGTCGGTGCCAGAGAAGAATAATCGAGAGGCAAAGTGAGTGGCAGTGGACCTGAAGGGCCAACCAGGTAAGCTGGCGGCCAGGGATTTATCCCATTGACCGGATCATAGTAGGCCATCCCAACAGGAGTATTATAGAGAAGCCACGGGTAGGCGAGGGCCGGGTCCCAGGTCAAGCCAGGTTCTACCGGCAGGATCGTACTCGGATAAAGAGCGCTCACTATCGGCACGGGGAGACCAGTAATGGAATCGACAGGAGATAATACTGGGGACCAGAGCGGCCATAAGGTATTGTAAGGGGGAAGTGAAGTCCAGTATTGAGCGTAAACGGCTGAGGAAAATAACAGACCACAACAAATTAACCCAAAAATGCCCATAAGGAATGTTTTCTTGATACTCTCTCTAATCATAGTTATTAGTCCCTTATAACGTAATTTTTAAGAAGTCACTTATCACTCACTCGATTGAAAGATAATAAAGTCTGTGTGAATATCTCTGTGAATATCTCTCTCTCATGTGAATGTCTCTCAAAGATGTATCACCTCAAGATTCAAGCTATGCTTTTGCACTTTTTCGCTGATACCTTGATTTTGCCGGGTTTGTTATTTAAAATAACTTTTAATAGCTTCAAGGTGTCAGTCAATTTCTGCAAAAAGCATAAGGTGCAGAAATTTCCGCACAACTATAAGATAAAGGAAAATGAGAAGAATCAGGCTCTTGCAGGGGAGGTCCCCTGTTTGATCCCATCGGAAATATATATCGAATATAAAATAAGATAAGCATTTTGCAGCCACTTTCCCTTTCTATTTTCAACTTATTCCAAATCTATTTTGATCTATTTAAAATTATTATAATCTATTTCAACTCCTTTGTGATCTTGTTCCTTTTCGATTGGAAAAGGAGCAAGATCACATTGGAACAGCCTAATGGAGATCCATCGGGAAGATCGTCTTCACGAAGTGAATTGGACTGAGTATGAGCCTTCCGCTTCCGCATCATGGTTGTAAGTAACTGGTATTGATTACATTTCCACATTAACAGCATCTTTCTTGGCAATATTTTTAGCGTCATTATCGGCAGTATCTTTATTGATAGTATCCTTTCCTTTCATTCCTTAATTCCTTCACTTTCAATGAACATAAGAAATTCCCGGTGTCTAGGATTTATGAAATCAATTTATATGCCAATAAACTAAAAAACTTTCTTCTCCCTTCGAGGATCTACCTGATCAGGTTTTTTTCTCGCGGTAATTTATGGTGTGGCCGGAAATGTCAGGACAGATCTTATGAGTCCGGATAGATACACAAACGGATATACAAACAAACTTTTCAAATAATTATTATCTATCATAGGATTTATGGTTCCTCCATAGTATAGATGGATAAGGCGTAACCATCGTTCAGGTTTTGTATCCTTTCAAAAATATATAACCGAGCTTCCGCACCCTGTTTATCAAATGAAACATTTATGTAATCACTTGAATTTTAAGGTGTCTGTGTGAGGTGTCAGGTCTTGACATGGGACATGTTACAACAAGTCCCATGTCAAGACCTGTATGAGAGGGGTGCGGAAGATCGGATATAAGACTTCTAACATGAAGTTAAGCGGCAAATAGGCAAGACAGACACTTTGTGCCTTCCTTCCTGCCTCTGTGCCTTTGTGCCTGTGCCTTTGCCCCTGTGCCTTTGCCCCTATGAACCTGAATAGTTACTAATTTTTCAAAGCGGGCATATGAAATGCAGCCTTTATTTATTCATGGGGGAGGTGTTGAGGCATTTTGAATAAAAAAGATGGTTAGGTAATGAGGTTTTCAGAGTGATTTTCACAAAGCTGAAGACGACTATTATGGTCGCAATTTTTTTACTTTTACTAATACTCAATATTCCGGAATTCATCGTTTGCATGAGTGCTGTTCCTGATGAAATTATGGATATTCCCTGTCTGCTGGTCAAAACGGGTGCATCATATTATGGTACCAATACTGAAAAATTATTGAGGACAATATTTGAAATAGTGGAAGCAGACTATCGCCCTCCCCAGAAGAGGAAATTGACCGGCTTTGGTGTGCTGTCAGATATTTCTTACGCCGCTGGAATTAGAAGACAATATCTTTATAGAGGGGATATCAGCCAATATGAAGATAGTAAAAAGATAGATTTTATCGGAAAGATAAATCGACCAACCTTATCTATTAAAAGATCCAGTCAAATTTTTTCAACACTCCATACTCCTGTCTTGTCAGTCATCAGAATCTAGAATTTTCTCGTATATTATGTATGACCATGTCTGATTTGGACAGATGTTCCCCGTCTTTGTTATGGGGAAAAATGTGACGGCACTGGTCATGATAAGCATGATATAAGGGCTTGGCCAATCCTGTTATCCTGTCAAAAAAATATTCTCAAGATGGGGAACATCCAGATGAGGTTAGAGAGGGAAAAATAGTTTAAGGTTAGAGGGTGAAGAATTAGAGGGTGAAGAAGATGAAGTACGAGCTATCGGAGGAAAATTGCCGCTGGCAATTCATTCAGAGTATAGAAACCTTGAGTGGACAGAATATTTCTGTATGTTATCAGTGTGGGAAGTGTTCAGTCAGTTGTCCTCTGTGCAAGGATATGGAAGTCAAACCGAATCAGATCATGAGGTATATTCAGTTGGGCTTAAAGGATCGGGCATTGATCAATAATACTATCTGGCTCTGTGCCGGATGCCAGACCTGTTCGATCAGGTGCCCGCAGAAACTCGATCTGGCCAGGGTTATGGACAGCCTGCGCATCATCCACAACCAGGAGGTTGTGAGGCAGAATCTGCCCTTGACATTATCCGTCAAAGAGTTTGGTCAAAGGATCTATCGGTCCTTATTCAGCAGGCTCCAAAGGGGCGTAGTAAGAATGAGGGAAAAGAGAGCGGAGGAGAGGGAAGAGAGAGCGGAAGGGAGGGAAGAGAGAGCGGACGGGAGGGAAAAGAGAGCGGAAGAGAGGGAAGAGAGAGCGGAAGGGAGGGAAAAGAGAGCGGAAGGGAGGGAAAAGAGAGCGGAAGAGAGGGAAGAGAGAGCGGAGGAGATGGAAAAGAGAGCGGAAAAAAGGGAAAAGAGAGCAGGAAAAGAGGTAGATGTAAGGGTAGCTGGAGAGGCATCGGCAGCGGTAGAGGTGGATGTAAGGGCAAATATAAAGGCAAATGTAAAAGCAGGCAGAGAGGCGGAGGTTGGTGTAGTTGGAAATTTAGCCGTAGCTGTAGATGCCGTAGCTGTAGATGTGGAAGAAGATGCAGATATAAAAGTAATAGAAAAAGTAATAGAAGTAGAGGAGTAAAGGCGATGTCACGGATCGGAGTATTTATTTGCTGGTGTGGGTCAAGCATCGCCGAAAGGGTGAATGTCCGGGAGGTAGCCCGATATGGGGCCACCCTGCCCGGTGTGGTTAAGGCCATCGATTATCAATATCTGTGTTCTGGCCCAGGGCAGAAATTAATCGTCGAAGTCATCAGGGAGCATCGCCTTGATAGAGTGGTGGTGGCTGCCTGTTCTCCCAGGATGCATGAGGCGACATTTCGAAGAGTTGCGGTCGAGGGAGGATTGAACCCCTGCCTTTTAGAAATGGTCAATGTGCAGGAGCATTGCTCCTGGGTACATAGGAATCGGACTGAAGCCACAGTCAGGGCAAAAAATTCAGTCAGGATGACGGTGGAGCGGGTGAAATGGAATCGCTCTCTTAATCAGATCAAAATCCCTGTTACTAAAAGGGCGCTGGTGATCGGCGCCGGAATTGCCGGTATCCAGGCTTCTCTCGATATTGCGGCTGGTGGTTATGAAGTGGTCCTGCTGGAAAAGAAGCCCTCGATTGGCGGGCATATGGCACAACTTGCGGAAATATTCCCTACTCTGGAATGCTCCCCCTGCATAATGACCGCGCACATGTTTGAAGTCATTCATAACCCGAACATAAAGCTCTATTCGTATTCGGAACTGGAGAGCCTGGAAGGATATGTCGGGAATTTCACAGCCAAAATCAGAAAAAAAGCCAGATCTGTAGATGAACACAAATGCACTGGCTGTGGAAGGTGTCATCAGAAATGCACTGCTCTCGTAAAGAGTGAATTTAATGAGGGGCTTACTTCCCGCCCGGCTATTTACATTCCTTTTCCTCAGGCTGTACCGGATAAGCCGGTCATTGACCGTGAAGTATGCCTTCAATTTCAAAAAGGAGATTGCGGCATTTGTCAGGAGGTTTGCCTGGCCGGGGCCATTGATTACCAGCAGGAGGATGAGATTGTCTCTGAGGAGGTGGGAGCAATAGTTGTGGCCACAGGATATGACCTGATGGCCAAAGAGATGTATCCGGAGTATGGAGGTGAATACCCCGATGTTATCACTTCACTTCAGTTTGAGCGCCTGGTGAGCGCCTCGGGTCCGACTCATGGTGAATTGAGAAGACCTTCGGATAATAAGGTTCCCAAAAGTGTGGTTTTTATCCAGTGTGTCGGCTCAATGGATGCTTCGCACGGAATATCTTACTGCTCGAAGATATGCTGTATCTACACGGCCAAGCAGGTCATGCTCTTTCGGCATCAATGCCCGGAAGGCCAGGCTTATGTATTCTACGTGGATATCCGGGCCGCAGGCAAGAGTTACAATGAATTTGTACGCAGGGCCATTGAAGAGTATAAGGCAATCTACATCAGGGGCAGGGTATCCAGTGTCCTTCTTCGTGATGGCTCACTGGTGGTCTGTGGAGCGGACACTCTGATTGGAGAGCAGGTGGAGATCAAGGCAGACCTGGTGGTTCTGGCCACAGCCATTATCGCGACACCGGGTGTGGAAAAGCTGGCCCGGAAATTAGGGATCGCTTATGACCTTCACTCCTTTCTTTCGGAGGCACATTCGAGGCTTCGGCCTGTTGAAACCAATAGCGCAGGTATTTTTCTTGCCGGTGCCTGTCAGGCACCCAAAGATATTGCCGAATCAGTGGCCCAGGCAGGTGCTGCGGCCAGTAAGGTATTAGGGCTGTTCGGGAGCAGGGATTTTTGCCAGGAACCGGGTTTGGCTAAAGTCAATGAAAATACCTGCAGCGGCTGTTTCCTTTGTCAAGAGGTCTGCTCCTTCAACGCTATTGAGATAAAGGGCCTGACAGACCGAAGAGGGGAACTCGTGAGGATGGTTTCATCGGTGAACACCAACAAATGCCGGGGATGCGGCACTTGTGCTGCCGCATGTCGGTCAAACAGTATCGAGTTAGAGGGGTTTAACGATCAGCAAATATACTCCCAAATCAATGCATTGGGTTTAAGGTAGTGGGTCTTCACACTTAAAATTGTTGGTATTTCTCGCGCAGAGACTTAAGAGGCGCAGAGAATGACTGATCTTTATCCTCTGCGTCTCCGCGTCTCTGCGCGAGATCATTATCCACAAAATTAGCTGTGAAAGCCCAGTAGTCGCTCATATCCGAAAACAGGCACAAAGGCACAAAAGATAGGCACAAAGGGGCAAAGGCAAAAAGGCAAAAAGGCAAAAAGGGAAAAGAAAAAAACTAGGCGCAGAGGCGCAGAGGCACAGAGGGAAAAGAAAAAAACTAGGCACAGAGGCACAAAGGCAAAAAGGGAAAAGAAAAAAACAGGCACAAAGGCACAGAGGCACAAAGGCACAGAGGCAAAAAGGGAAAAGAAAAAAACTCATGGCTCTTCACAGCCAAGTTTGTGGAAAGAGAGAAGTTGTTTTTGCTTCTCACTTAAACGCTTGACCCCACAATTTTAAGGGTGAAGAGGTACTAGGCACAGAGGCATAGACGCATAAAGAAAGATGAAAAAAAACTTTGTGCCTTTGTGCCTTTGCCCCTTTGTGCCTATCTTTTGTGCCTTTGCCCCTTTGTGCCTTTGCGCCTTTGCCCCTATCTTTTGTGCCTTTGCGCTTTTGCCACTATTCTTTATATAACATGAAACAGGAGGAAAAAGATATGATGGTCCCCAGCCCCGATATCGTTAAGAGTAAAACTAAAGAGCAGAGAGACTGGCATCCGAGAATAGTCGTATTTCTCTGCAAATGGTGCTCCTATTCCGGCGCTGATCCGGCAGACATCGGCCCATTGCCTCATGAAGCCCTCATTGAAATTATTCGGGTTCCCTGTTCAGGACGGGTAGACCCTCTCTTCCTTCTCAAGTGTTTTGAGAAGGGAGCGGATGGGGTTTTGGTCTCTGGCTGTTCCATAGGAAGTTGCCGTAATTCTATGGGAAATTATCATGCTCAAACAAAGCTCAAAACCTTTCGCACGTTATTGGAATTTTGCGGCTTTGATGTCAGAAGGATTCACTTCTCATGGCCCCCTCCATCCGACTGTGAATACTGGGCCAAAGTGGTTGACAACGTAGTAAGTCAGGTGGCTGAGGCAGGTCCTTTTCCTGATATGTGCCCAATTCCAGATATGTATCCCAATAGGTATCCAAATATATATCCAAATATGTCTTCAAATATGTATCCAAATATGTATCCAAACACGTCTCTCAATTTGGATACCTATAGGTATTCAAGAGGGGGAAAATAGATGATGAGCACATTGCTGCAAGAGAAGGCAAGGGAATTGCTCGATCAGAATGAGGTTTCCCTCGTTATCGGCTATGGAGAATTTTTTCGCAGGACCACTGATAAATCGCCTCAGCGGATCATTTCACCAGTATTCATCTCGAAACCGGATGAGGCCAAATCCCTCATCTGGAATGACCACTGTGTCTATAACCTTTCCACCTATCTGATCAGGAAGGAGGTCAAGGCCCATCGCAGGATTGCTCTGGTGGCCAAGGGATGCGATGTCAAATCGATCTGCGTTCTTATTCAGGAAAACCAGATTAAACGAAATAACCTGGTCATCATCGGATTGACCTGCCAGGGTGTAGTCGGGAACACCCCTCATGGGTATGCGGAGAAATGTTATTCCTGCCAGCTCCACACGCCCAACCTCTATGATATTTTGATTCCTGCCCAAAATCGGCGGTCCACTGGAGTGACACATGCTCCAGAGAGAGGGGAAAAGAGAGATTGTGCAGGGAACTGCCACGAGATCTGTCAAGGAAGCTGTCATGGAAGCGGCCAAGGGAACCATGAAGGGAACTGCCAAGGAAGCAGGGATGGAAGCGGCCACGGGAACTGCCAAGGGAGCAGGGATGGGAGCAGCCACGGGAACTGCCACGAGAGCTGTCAGGGAAGCGGCCAGGGAAGCAATCAAAGGAGCCATCAAGGGGACTGTCAGGGGAACTGCCAAGGAAGCAGGGATGGGAGCAGCCACGGGAACTGCCAGGGGAAAATCGATCAACTGGATCGAATGGACCAGATGGATCGGGTAGACATGATGGACCGGATGAGCAGTATCGAAAGGTGGCTTTTCTGGAAGGCTCAATTCAGCCGTTGCATACGATGCTATGCCTGTCGGAATATCTGCCCCTTATGTTATTGCGAAAGGTGTATTGCGGACAAAAGCAATCCGCAGTGGATAGAAAAAGGCTCTTTATCAGGGAATCTTTCTTTCCATATTATAAGGGCCTTCCACCTGGCGGGCAGGTGCACCAATTGCGGAGAGTGTGAAAGGGTCTGTCCTATGGGGATTCCCTTAAGTCTTTTAACCCGAAAGATGGCCCAGGTAGTGAAAGACCTCTTCCAGTTCGAGCCTGGTCTTAGCCCTGGCATAAAGCCATTTTGGGGAAACCTTCAATGCGAGAGCGAACAATCGGTTATCGGGGAGGAATCCTTTATTAACGGGAAATGGAATAACGGGAAATGGAATCAAGGGGTATGGAATAACGGGGGTAAGAGATGATCACGAGATTCATTACCCGCAACAGCATAAGAGAACTTATTCCTAATCTCTTGACCGCCTTCCATGTCGTGGCTCCTGTGTACAGTGGAAATGTCACTTCTTTCAAGCGGATCTCTTCCTATGAGGAGATTAAATGGCTGGATTACAACACGGACAAGCCTCCCAAGGAATTCTTCCTGCCCCCTTCCGATGATATTTTTCAATTTCAGCAGCACGGGAAGAAGATTGTTCTGACTGAGCCTGTGAATCATCATGCTCCCAGAATTATATTGGGAGTACGGCCCTGTGATGCAGCGGCTTTGACTGTACTGGACAGGGTCTTCACCGAGAAAGGCATAGATGTTCTCTATACCGCTCTTCGAGATAATACGCTGGTGATCGGCCAGTCCTGCCCGAAACCGGGCAGGGATTGTTTTTGCACCTCCGTAGGAATCAGCCCCGATGAAAGCCGGAATATGGATATTATGCTGACCGACATTGGAGAAGATCAGTTTCTGGTGAACCTGGTCAGCTCGAAGGGTGAAGATTTCTTCTCGTATTTTTCGCATTTCTTTCAGGAATCGGCTGAAATGTCCGGGTCAGGGTATGAACCTGTCCAGACACGGGAGGTGGCGGTTTATCTCAAAAAGGAGAAAATATTTGACGTTCGGGTCATTAAGAAGTGGCTGGACACTCATTTTGAGAACCCTTTTTGGGCGGATATAGCAGCCAGATGTATCGGCTGTGGTGCCTGCACCTTTCTTTGCCCTACCTGCCACTGTTTCGACTTTACCGACGAATCGGTTGTCCAACCGATTGACCATCGCAATGGCGGCTATAAGGGCGTAAGGAGAAGAATCTGGGATTCATGCTCCTTTGACCATTTCACCCAAACTTCCTTCTCAGGAGCAGCGTCACGGACGGGAGCAGAAGCAGAGGCGGGGACTGGAGCCGGGGTATGGACAGGAGCAGCGTCACGGACGCGAGCAGGGACAGGGGAAGGGGATGGAGCAGGGGCTGGAACTGTGACAAGGGCAAGAGCCGGAGCAGAGGCATGGGCTGGAGCGCAAGCCGGGTTACGGGCGGGAACTGGCGCAGGGGCTGGAGCGGGGACAAGGGCAAGAGCCGGAGCAGAGGCATGGGCTGGAGCGCAAGCCGGGTTACGGGTAGGAACTGGCGCAGGGGCTGGAGAGCAAGCCGGGTTACGGGCGGGAACTGGCGCAGGGGCTGGAGCGGGGACAAGGGCAGGAGCCGAGGCAGGGGCATGGGCTGGAGCAGTGTCAGGGGCCGGTCATCAGCGCCGGACCACGCAGGAGCAAAGATTTCGTCAAAGAATTATGCACAAGTTCAAATACTTTGTTGATCTGTTCCAGCGGGTAGCTTGTGTGGGTTGCGGTCGCTGCCGCAGTCTGTGTCCGGTAGGAATCGATCTGGTCGAGGTTTTAGAGACGATCCACGATCTGTTTTATCAATCTTGAAATGGCTTGAAATGGCTTGAAATGGCTTGAAATGGCTTGAAATGGCATGAAATAGTTTAAATGGCTTGGAATGGCTTGAAATGGCTTGAACTAGCCTTAAATGGCTTGAAAGGGCTTGCAGGGTGCTGTAATTATGGAAACTATTTATCAACCACATATTATGACCATCGAGGATATCATGGTGGAAACCCCGGATGTGAAAACCTTTCGGCTCATATTTCAAGATCGGAAAATAAAGCGCAGCTTTTCCTTCAAACCGGGGCAGTTTGGTAAATATTCTGTTTTTGGTGAAGGAGAATCCACCTTTTACCTTGCCTCACCTCCTACCCGAAAAGGCTATCTTGAATGCAGTGTAAAAAGGGCAGGCAAGGTTACCGAAGCTCTCCATAACCTGGATATTGGAGATCGAATCGGGTTCCGCGGCCCTTATGGGAATTGGTTCCCGATCGAGGAATTGGGAGGGAAAAATCTCATTCTGATCGGTGGTGGAATCGGTCTTGCTCCACTCAGGTCTTTAATCTGGTATTGCCTGGATTTCCGAAATTGTTTCGGCCAGATTACTATTTTATATGGGGCAACAAGTGTGGCTGATCTGATCTATAAGCGGGAACTCGAAGAATGGGCGAAAAGAAGGGACATTAACCTTATCAGGACGGTAGATCAGGGAGGCGATGCACCAGGCTGGGATGGACGAATCGGTTTTGTGCCCATGATTATGAAGGAAATCGACTTATCACCGGAAAGAGCACTGGCCATTACCTGCGGGCCTCCGGTCATGGTTAAATTTGTGATTGAGGGTCTGATCAGTCTGGGATTTTCTCCCGGGCAGATCATAACCACTCTTGAGATGAAGATACGATGCGGTCTGGGAAAATGCGGCAGATGCAACATTGGGAAACATTACGTTTGCCAGGATGGTCCTGTTTTTACCTATGCTCAGATTGGCGAGTTTCCGAATGAATTTTGATATTACGGCGAAGCTCTTTGCCTGGACCGTTCCAGCATTGCCTGGAACATTCTATAGGAATGGGTACTTCATGGGTACTTCATGGGTACTTTATGGGTACTTCATGGGTACTTCATGGGTATTTTATGGGTACTTCATGGGTACTCCTAAGTGAAATGATGCGAGTTGCTGATAATAAGCGGGTCTGCTGACAATATGCCAGTTGCTGTTGCTGTTATTGATGATATTCGAGTTACTGATAATATACGGTTGCTTATGATATGCGGTTGCTGATAATATAAGGGTTGCTCTGATGATAAGCGACTGCCGATAAGCGGCCGCTTAAGGGAGAATCTAAAATGGTTAAAGCGAAA
>Ga0315268_10008222_pt1 | contig 10928 bp, 10 predicted proteins | sample C1_top_MG_FD_204535 | JGI IMG/M metagenome (GOLD analysis project Ga0315268, IMG submission 204535) | Sediment microbial communities from Yellowstone Lake, YNP, Wyoming, USA - C1_top | ecosystem: Environmental > Aquatic > Freshwater > Lake > Sediment | place: USA: Wyoming | collected 2017-08-01 | reverse complement strand
CTACCACTTCATCGGCGTGGGCGGCATCGGCATGAGTGGCCTGGCGGAGCTCCTGGTGCGGCAAGGCCACCGGGTCTCCGGCTCGGATTTGGCCGCGGGCCCCATCACCGCCCGCCTTGAGGCCCTGGGGGTGCGCTTCCACCTGGGCCACGCCGCCGGGCACCTGGGCGACGCCGAGATCGTGGTGCACTCCGCCGCGGTGAAGGAGGACAACCCCGAGCTGACCGCGGCCCGGGCCCGGAATCTTACGGTTTTGCGCCGGGGAGAGATGCTGGCCCGCCTCATGGCCAACCACTTCCAGGTGGCGGTCACCGGCATGCACGGCAAGACCTCCACCACCGCCATGGCCGCGGCCGTCCTTAGGGCCGGAAATCTCGACCCCACCGTGGTGGTGGGCTCCATCTGGGACTCCGTGGGCTCCAACGCGGTCCTGGGCCACGGCCCCTTTTTCGTGGCCGAAGCCGACGAAAGCGACGCCTCCTTCGCCCTGCTTTCCCCGGAAATTACCGTCATCACCAACCTGGACCGGGAGCATCTGGACTACTACCGGGACCTGGACCACATCAAGGAGACCTTTGCCGACTATCTCCAAGGTTTGCCCCCCACCGCCCGGGTGGTGGCCTGGGCCGGCGACCCCCACCTGCAGGCGCTCCTGCCAAAGTTCGCCGGCGGGCTCATCACTTACGACCTGAAGCCCGGGGCCGACTTCCAGGCCATGGATTTAGAGTCTCAGGGGCTGGGCCTGAGCTTCCGCCTAACGCACCGGGGCCGGGACCTGGGCCCCGTATCCATCCCCCTGGCCGGGGCCCATTATGTGCTCAACGCCATGGCCGCCTGCGCCGTGGGTTTTGCCCTGGGCCTGGACTTCCCGGTGTGGCAGCGGGCCCTGGCCCATCTCGGCCGCATTCACCGGCGCCTGCACGTCAAGGGCGAGGCCAGAGGTGTCCTGGTCCTGGACGACTACGGCCACCATCCCGCCGAAATCGAGGCCACCCTGGCGGGCCTGGCCCAGGCCTTCCCGGGCCGCCGCCTGGTGGTGGCCTTCCAGCCCCACCGCTACAGCCGCACCCGGGCCCTGCTGCCGGAGTTCTTCCCGGTCTTTGCCCGGGCCGGCCTGGTCCTGGTCACCGAGATTTACGGGGCCGGGGAGCCCCGCCTGGACGGCCTCTCGGGCCAAGCCGTCTCTGAAGGCGTGGCCGCGGCCGGCCACCCGGCGGTGCACTTCGTCGGGGGCCGGGAGCAGGTGGCCGACGCGGCCCTGGGGCACCTTAAGGACGGCGACCTGTTCCTCACCCTGGGCGCCGGAGACATCTGGAAGGCCGGAGAAGAACTTCTGGACCGCCTGGCGGGAAGGAGGACGCCTTGAAACGGGTTTACCAGCCGCGGCCCTCGGGCCTGCTCCCCCAGCGCCCCGCCCGCAAAACCCGGCTCTTCCGCCGCCGCCCCCGCAACCTTTACCGCCGGGCGGGGGCCGACCGGGGCTCCTGGCGCCGCCGGGCCTTTCTCATCCTGGGTTTGGCGGGCGCGGCCAGCCTCAGCCTGGGACTGGTGCTCCTCTACCATCTGCTATTGACCTCGCCCTACTTTTGCATTAAAGATATCAAGAATATTGACATCCAGGGGCTTCACCGGCTCACGCCGGAGTTCGTGCTGGAGCAGGCTCACCTGGGTCCGGAAACCAGCCTCCTGGCCGTGCGGCCGGGGCAGGTGGAGCGGGCCCTGCTGGCGCACCCCATGATCGCCCGGGCCGAAGTGACCCGGAAGTGGCCCAACCGCCTCCGCCTAGTCCTCCAGGAACGGGAGCCCGTGGCCCTGGTGCAGATGGGGGAACTCTACTATGTGGACCGCCAGGGATACCTCTTCAAACCCCTCTCCCCCGGCGACCCCCTTAACTTTCCGGTGCTCACCGGGCTCAAGACGGAGCACTTCCGCCAGGGGGAGGGGCCCCTGCCGGAGGTCCTGGCCCAGACCTTTAACCTGCTGGAGTTGTTGAAGTCCACCGCCCCGCCCCTGAACCTGGAGAATGTCTCCGAGGTCCACGTGGACCTGGAGCGGGGCTTCACCCTCTACGCCAACGGTCTGGGCGCGGCCCTGGACCTGGGCTTCAGCGAACCCCAGGAGAAGCTACAGAAATTCCACCAGGTCTGGCCGGTCCTGAGCCAGTCCGGGTATCTGGCCAAGACCGGCAGGATCAACCTAGACCACCCCCAGCGGGTGCTCCTGAGCCTCAAGGGGCAGGAAGAAAAAAAGTGACGGGATAAAGACGTGCCTCAAGACCTCATCGTCGGTTTGGACATCGGCACCACCAAGGTCTCCTGCGTGGTGGGGGAAGCCCGGGAAGGGCAGGTGGACATCATCGGCCTGGGCTCCGCCCCCACCGCCGGCGGTCTGCGCAAGGGCGTGGTGGTCAACATTGAGAACACCGTCAGGGCCATCCGCAAGGCCGTGGAGGAAGCGGAGACCATGGCTGACTGCGAAATCCGCTCGGTGTACACCGGCGTGGGGGGCGGTCAGACCAAGGTCATCAACAGCCAGGGCATCATCGCCATCAAGGACCGGGAGGTCTCCCCCGCGGACGTGGACCGGGTCATCGACACCGCCCGCACCGTGGCCATCCCCTCGGACCGGGAAGTGATCCACACCCTCATACAGGACTTCCTCATCGACGGCCAGGACGGCATCAAGGACCCGGTGGGCATCCACGGCGTGCGCCTGGAGTGCAAGGTGCACATCATCACCAGCGCCGTGACGGTGCTGAACAACCTCCTCAAGTGCGCCAACCGGGCCGGCCTGGAGGTGAACGGCATCGCCCTCCAGAGCCTGGCCGCAGGGGAGGCGGTGCTCACCGACGAAGAAAAGGAACTGGGGGTGGCCCTGATCGACTTCGGCGGCGGCACCACGGATCTGGCCGTCTTCGCCGAAAACGCCCTGCGCCACAACTTCGTCCTGCCCGTGGGGGGCAACAACCTCACCAACGACATCGCCGTGGGCCTGCCCACCTCCCTGAACCACGCCGAGGAGTTAAAACGGCAGTACGGCTGCTGCCTCAACGCCCTGACGGACCCCCACGAGGCCATGGAAGTCCCGGGCCTGGGGGGGCGCTCGGCCCTGAGCGTACCCCGCAGCCGCCTGGCGGAGATTATGCACCTCCGGGTGGCGGAAATCCTCAAACTCCTGGCCAAGGAACTCCAGCGGGCCCGCTTCGCCCACCCCCTGCACTCCGGCGCCGTCCTGGTGGGCGGCACCGCCCTGGTGGAAGGCCTGCCGGAGATGGCCGCGGAAATCTTCAACATGCACACCCGCATCGGCCATCCCGCCGGCGTGGGGGGCCTGGTGGATATTATCCGGGACCCCTCCTTCGCCACCGGGGTGGGCCTGGTGCTCTATGGCCACCGGCTCCAGCAAAAGGACAAACGGGGGCAGGCCCGGGGCTGGGGCGCCCGGGCCCGGGGCGGCCTCCTGGGCCGCCTGAAAAAATGGGTCAAGGAAGTGGTGTGACCCGCCCAAAAGTGATATAGTGCCGCACAAGGGGGGCAAAGCATGAAGATCCAGTTGGTCCAACCCAGCGAATTGTCGGCCAAAATCAAGGTGTTAGGTATCGGCGGCGCCGGCGGCAACGCCATCAACGACATGATCTCCTCCCAGATGGTGGGGGTGGATTTCATCGCCGCCAACACCGATTCCCAGGCCCTGGACCGCAGCCTGGCCCCCGTCAAGATCCAGTTGGGCCCCGCCACCACCAAGGGGCTGGGGGCCGGCGGCGACCCGGAAGTGGGCCGTCAGGCCACCATGGAGGAAGGCGAGCGCCTCAAGCAGGTGCTGGCCGGTGCGGACATGGTCTTCATCGCCGCGGGCATGGGCGGCGGCACCGGCACCGGCGGCGCCCCGGTGGTGGCCGAACTCAGCCGGGAGCTGGGGGCCCTCACCGTGGCCGTGGTCAGCAAGCCCTTCGAGTTCGAGGGCAAGGCCAAGCGCAAGACCTCGGACCACGGCATCGAAGAGCTGCGCAAGGTGGTGGACACCATCATCACCATCCCCAACGACCGTCTCTTCTCCCTGAGCTCCAAGAACTCCCGCATCAAGGACGTCTTCGCCATGGCCAACGAGGTCCTGGGCTATGCCGTCCGGGGCATCTCCGACCTCATCATGGTGCCGGGGTTCATCAACGTGGACTTTGCCGACGTGCGCACGGTGATGAAGGAGCGGGGCATGGCCCTCATGGGCACCGGCATCGCCAGCGGCGCCTCCCGGGCCCACGACGCCGCCCACAAGGCCATCGCCAGCCCCCTGCTGGAGGACATCTCCATCCGGGGCGCCCGGGGCATCCTCATCAACATCACTTCTTCTCCGGACATCACCATGGAGGAGCTCAAGGAAATCTGCGGCATCATCCAGGACGAGGCCCACGAAGAAGCCATCATCAAGTGGGGCCTGGTGTACGACGAGGCCATGGCCGACGACATCCGCATCACCGTCATCGCCACCGGCATCGGCAAACGGGCCGAAGCGGAGCGGGCGGGCTGGTCCCTCCCCGAGCAGACCGTGGAGGAAGACCTGGACATTCCCACCATCCTGCGTAAGGAGCCGCCCCGGATGCCCGACGCGGCCTCCCCGCCTGAGGCCCGGACCGCCCCCGCCCCGGGCGCGGCCAACGCCAAGAAATACATCGTCCACCCGGACCTGCAGTATGAGGAAAGTGAACTGGACACGCCGGCCTTTTTGCGAAACAAAGGTTGATTGACCGCGGTTTTCGGTTTTCGGCTTTCGGCTTTCCGTGGGGGCGTGATTTATCACGCCCTTACCTGTTTATGCATAAACCCACCGACAAGAGCGGCTGGTGGGGGCGCGCCGGTGAGGCGCGCCTCCGTGCCCGCCACCCCCTACAGGGCGGCCTGTGGCCGCCGAAATCCCGCGGTCTCAGCCCGCCCAGTTGCTAGCCTTATGTCCGTCAAGATCAAAGCCCGCCTGAAAAAACTGCTATCCCAGGAAAAAGGCGCCACGCCGCGGGAATGGGGCGCGGACTGGCCCGTGGCCCTGGTCTATCCCCAGATCTACCCCGTGGCCATGGGGAATTTGGGCTTCCAGGCCATTTATCACCTCCTCAACCGCACCCCCGGCCTGGTCTGCGAACGGGCCTTTCTCCCCAGTCAGTTTGAGTGGGAGGAGTATCGCCGCACCCGCACCCCCATCCTCACCCTCGAGTCCCAGCGCCCCCTCACCGACTTCGCCGCGGTGGCCTTCTCCATCTCCTTCGAGGGGGACTATCCCAATGTTCTGACTATCCTGGCCGCCGCCGGTATCCCACTCTTGGCTTCCGACCGCGGCCCTGGCGCCCCCCTGGTCCTGGCCGGCGGTGTGGCCACCTTCCTCAACCCCGAGCCCCTGGCCCCCTTCGTGGACGCCTTCTTCCTGGGCGAAGGGGAAGCCGGCGCCGCGGACTTCTTCCAGTTCCTGGCCCAGCCACCTTCCCGGGACCGGGCCGGTCTGCTCCGGGACCTGGCCCGCACGGTGCCCGGGGCCTATGTCCCCCGGGGCTACGCGCCCCGCTACCACGCGGACGGCACCCTGGCCGCGTTCGAGCCCCGGGCGGGCTTTCCTCCCCGGGTGACCCCGCCCCACCTGCCGGAGCTGGCACCCTACCCCACCCACAGCCACCTCCTGGCCCCCCAGAGCGAATGGGGCGAGATGTTCCTGGTGGAGACCGGCCGGGGTTGCTCCCGGGGCTGCCGCTTCTGCGCCGCGGGCTTCATCTACCGGCCCCCCCGGCAGCGGGCTCTCGAGGACCTGTGGCGCCAGGTGGAGGAGGCCGCGCCCCGGGGCCGCAAGGTGGGTCTGGTGGGCGCCGCAGTCTCGGACCATCCCGCGGTCAAGGACCTGTGCCGCCGGGTCCTGGCCGCGGGCGGACGCCTGGGCATCAGTTCCCTCAGGGCCGACTCCGCGGACCCCGAGCTTTTCCAGCTCCTGGCCCAGGGCGGGGTGCGCACCGTGGCCCTGGCCCCGGACGCGGGCAGCGACCGCCTGCGCCAGGTATTGAACAAAGGCCTGACCCGGGAGGACCTGGCCCGGGCCGCCCTGGGCTTCAGCGCCGCGGGCCTCCCCCAGCTCCGCCTCTACTTCATGGTGGGCCTGCCCACGGAGACTCCGGAGGACGTGGCCGACATCCCCCGGCTGGTGAAATACCTGGAACACCGGGTCCTCAAAGACAGCCAGGGCCGGCGCCGCCTGGGCCTCATCACCCTGAGCCTGGCCTCCTTTGTCCCCAAGCCCTTCACCCCCTTCCAGTGGGCCCCTTTCCTGGAGGTGGCGGAACTGAAAAAACGCCTTAAACTGGTGACCCGGGAATTCCAGGACGCCAAAGAGGTGCGGGTGCACACCGACCTGCCCAAGTGGGCCTACATCCAGGCCCTGCTGGCCCGGGGCGACCGCCGGGTGGGGGACCTGTTGCTCGCCGCCCGGGAGTCCGGCTGGACCCGGGCCCTGCGGGAGAGCCCCCACAACCCGGACTTCTTCACCCTCAGGGAGCGGGGCCGGGCTGAACTCTTCCCCTGGGATTTCATCGACCACGGCCTGGATAAGGATTACCTGTGGGAGGAGTGGCGGAAGGCCCTGCGGGAGGAGGAGACCCCGCCCTGCCTGCCGCCGGTGTGCGACCGCTGCGGGGTCTGCGGCCTGGTCTTCGGCGAAGGCCGCTAGCGGCCGGCCGGCGGCCGGCCATTCCCCCTGGTTCCCAAGCTCCGCTTGGGCAGCATAAACCTTTAGAGGGGCGGGTTTAAAACCCGCCCCTCCATGAATCTCCCCGGCCGCCGGGTCGCCCCTGCAGCTCACCGCTCACTTCTCACACCACCCTGGCCCCCAGGACCCGCTCCATGTGCTTCAGCGCAAAGACGTGGGCCTCGGGGTCGAAGTCCGCCACCCCCTGCCGGTACACCGTATAAGGGATATCCCGCTCGAACAGTTCCTTGGCGGTCTCCATGACGCAGATGGAAGTGCACACCCCCACCACCTCTACCCTTTCCACCCCTTCCCGCCTCAGAATATCCTCCAAATCGGTCTGGTAAAAGCAACTGTAGCGGGTCTTCTCCACCCGGTAGTCCCGGGGCTTCACTTCCAGCTCCGGGATGACCTGGGCCCCCCAGGTGCCCTTCACCGCGTGGGGCGCGAAATACCTGAACTCCCGATCGTCCGGGGCATGGGCGTCGCAGACGAAGATCACCACCCCGCCCGCGGCCCGGGTCTCCTCCATCTTCCGGGCCACGAAGGGAATGATCTCCCGCCCGGAAGGGCCCACATACAGGCTGCCCCGGGGGTCGATGAAATCCTGCAGCATGTCCGCCACAATCAAGGCCACCTTCCCCATAACCCCCTCCTGATGGAAGTCTCCACCCCCAGAATTTATATCCGGGTTCGGGGTAGTCAAGAAAAGCCCCCGGCCCTTAACCCCTGGAAAAAAATTGGCTCTCCGGGAAAAAATTTTCCCCCGCCTTCCGCCTCCTGGATATAATTAGCCCTAGGCCGCCCTCCGGGGGAGCGGTCTCCGGCCTTGCAGCTGCTGACGCGGGAGGAAGTCCATGCCCAAGAAAGCCCTTTGGCTCATCATTTTCTTCACCGTGCTGTTTATCCTGGGAATCAACCTGGGGGACCTGGATTACCTGCTGAACCTGGGCAACACCATTTGTCTGTCCTGCATCGGGGTGGGTTGATGATCGCCCTCCGCTGGCTGGTCCAGACCCTGGTGGCTCTGGGGACCAACGCCTATCTCCTCTTCCCCTTCGGTTCGGTGATCTACCAGGGCCCCCTGAAGGCGGTGTGCCACCCGGGGCTCAACTGCTACTCCTGCCCCGCGGCCCTGCTGTCCTGCCCCGTGGGCGCGGTGCAGAATTTCGCCGCCAGCCTGCGCTTCGCCATGGACGGCGGCCTGCCCCGCCTGGGGACCATGGTCATCGGCTACCTGGGCTTCATCGGCACCCTGGTGGGACGCCTGCCCTGCGGCTGGCTCTGCCCCTTCGGCTTCATCCAGGACCTGCTCTACAAGGTGCCCGCGCGTAAGTTCAGCCTCTGGCCGCCTCTGCGCTTCGTCAAGTACGGCGTGCTCATTGTGCTGGTGCTGATTTTGCCCGTAGCCCTGGTGGACGCCCACGGCCTGGGCCAGCCCTGGTTCTGCAAGCTCCTCTGCCCCGCGGGCACCCTGGAAGGGGCCCTGCCCCTGATCTTCCTCAAGCCCGCGCTGTGGTCCACCCTGGGCTTCTATTTCTGGAACAAGATCACCCTCCTGGTGGTCATCATCGTCCTGGCGGTGCTCATCAGCCGCCCCTTCTGCCGCATGCTCTGCCCCCTGGGGGCCTTTTACAGCCTCTTCACCCGCATGACCCTGGTGCAGCTGGAGTTCATCGAGGGCAACTGCGTTCAGTGCGAGTCCTGCGTGCGCTACTGCCCCACCGGAGTGGCGCCTTACCGCGACCCCAACAGCCGGGAATGCATCATGTGCCTCAAGTGCCTGGACGCCTGCCGTTTCCAGGCCCTGTCCTTCGGCCTGCGCCGGCCCCTGCCCGCCCCGCGCCCCCGGGAAAGCAGCCCCGCCTGAGGCCCGGGAAAAAATGCTTGACAGCATAGGCTAATTTATTCATTATAAATTAGGCACTTGCCAAGGCGTCCAGCAGAGGAGAGGCGAGCAGTGGCACTCACCAAAGAGAAGATGATCAACCGCTTACAGACCCAGGCGGGTTTGAGCAAGCAGGAGTCCCGGGCGGCCGTGGAGAAGGTCCTGGACATCATGAAGGACACCCTGGCCCGGGGGGAAGACTTGCTCATCAGCGGTTTCGGGAAATTCTCGGTGAAGCAGAAGAACGCCCGCCGGGGCAGAAATCCGCAAACCAAGGAAAACCTCATCCTGCGGGCCCGGAAGGTCGTGGTCTTCAAGACCTCCGGAGTGCTGCGCAACCTCATCAACGGCGCCAGGACGCCTTAATCCCTATAGTCCTTCAGGCACCATCCCTGCACCCCGGCTGTCCGGGTGGAGTGTCCCGTCCTGAGGTTTCAGAGGATGTGCCCATGAGCGGCAAACCCCCCGGGGTCCCACTTGCTCCCTGGGACGGCTGCCCCTTGAGCCGCCGGACTTTCGTCGCCAGCAGCGCCGCGGCCCTGGCCCTCTTGGCCCTGCCCTGCCGGGTGGCCTTCTCCCAGGACCTCCGCTACGGCTTTCTCCGGCCCCGGCCCGCCCTCTTTTTCGAGTCCCTGAAGGACGGCCTGGTCAAATGCCAGCTCTGCCCCCGGGGCTGCGAAACCCTGGACGGGGAGCGGGGCGAATGCGGCGTCCGGGAAAACCGTCAGGGCAAATATTTCACCCTGGCCTGGGGCAACCCCTGTGCGGTGCACGTGGACCCCATCGAGAAAAAGCCCTTCTTCCATGTGCTCCCCGGCAGTTCCTCCTACTCCATCGCCACCGCGGGCTGCAACCTGCACTGCAAGTTCTGCCAGAACTGGGAAATCTCCCAGGCCCGGCCGGAGAAGACCTACAACTTTGACCTGCCGCCGGATCAGGTGGTGGCCAGGGCCCGGGAAATGGGCTGCCCCAGCATCGCCCACACCTACGTGGAGCCCCTGGTTTTCTACGAGTACATGCAGGAGGTGGGGCGCCTGGCCAAGCCCACGGGGATTTTGAACATCTGCCACTCCGCGGCCTACGTCAACCCCGGTCCCCTGGAGGCCCTGTGCGACGTCCTGGACGCGGCAGTCATCGACCTCAAGAGCTTTGACGCCACGTTCTACCAGGACCTGTGCGGCGCCGACCTGGAGCCGGTGCTGGACAGCCTGAAAATCCTCCGCCGCCGCCGGGTGCATGTGGAGATCGTTAACCTAGTGATCCCCCAGTTCAACGACGCCCCGGATTTGGTAACCCGCATGTGCGCCTGGATCAGGGAGGAGCTGGGGCCCTTGACGCCCCTCCACTTCTCCCGCTTCTACCCCCTGTACAAGATGCAGAACCACTACCCCACCCCGGTGAGCACTCTCGAGCGCTGCCGGGACCTGGCCCGGAAAGCCGGCCTCAAATACGTCTATATCGGCAACCTGCCGGGAAACGAGGCAGAGAGCACCTTCTGCCACGGCTGTGGCAAACGCATCATCGAGCGCACGGGCTACCGCCTGGGCGAGGTGAAGATGAAGAACGGCGCCTGTGGCCACTGCGGCGCGGCCATCCCCGGCCTCTGGCAGCGGCCGGGAAAAGTGTAAGCTTTTTTCCATCTGGTTCCCAAGTTAGAAATAGACCTTTGAGGGAGAACTTATGCAGATCAAAATCATAATTGAGAAACATCCGGACAGCTATGTGGCGTATCCTTTGGGCCTGAAAGGGGTGGTAGTGGGGCAAGGCGACACTTACGACGAAGTCCTGGCGGACGTGAAGTCAGCCATCAATTTCCATATTCAGACCTTTGGGCAGGACCTATTAAATGTGGAGCCGCAGATTTTAGAAGCCTTCGTGGCAGAAGCGAGAATCGAAGTCTGATGGGAAAATTTCCCATCGACGCGCCCAAGACCAGGGTAATCAAGGCATTCGTGGCCTTGGGATTTCGTCTCCTCCGAGATAGGGAGCATGTCGCATTGCTGCGGGAAAATCCCGATGGCAGTAAAACGCCCCTGACCATGCCCGGTCATCCTTATATCAAAGCTTCTACCTTGAGGACAATTTGTACCCAGGCGGGAATTTCTCGGGATGAATTCCTTGAAGCCTATAAAAAATCTTAACCTTCATGGTTTAAGCAGACTGCCAAGGATAATTTGGGGAAGGGATAATAACTTAAAGCGGGGGGCCTGCGGCCACTGCGGCGCGGCCATCCCCGGCATCTGGCAGAAGCCGCAAGCGGCTTGAGTTTTCGGTTTTCGGTTTTCTGTAATTGAGGATTTCAATGAACCCGCAGGATGAAATCAAAAAA
>Ga0315268_10008221_pt1 | contig 10930 bp, 11 predicted proteins | sample C1_top_MG_FD_204535 | JGI IMG/M metagenome (GOLD analysis project Ga0315268, IMG submission 204535) | Sediment microbial communities from Yellowstone Lake, YNP, Wyoming, USA - C1_top | ecosystem: Environmental > Aquatic > Freshwater > Lake > Sediment | place: USA: Wyoming | collected 2017-08-01 | reverse complement strand
CGCTTCGTTGCCAACAGCGCGCGCCGTCGAGCGCAAGACCGGCGCCATGCCCGCTGCTGAGGAGATAAATTTTCGTGTGATGCGGCGCGGCGGCGCGCAGCAGGTGCGTGATATCCGAGCACGGGATGGCGTAGAGGCTGCTCGGTATAACCGGCAAGAAGCGTGCGCTGAATAAGTCCGCGACCCACACCTCGAAACCTTGCCGGGCGAGTTGCGCGGCGACGGCGAGATCGGCGTTCACCACCCCCATCTCCGAAGGCAGCCACAGAATCAGCTTGGGGTTGCCGGCGCCATAGACGGTGACCGGCACGTCCACCTCGGGCGCGATGTGGATGGAACGCGATTCGCCGCTTGCCCAAGCCGCAGTGGCGTTGAGTAACACGCAAAAAAATACGGCGACGCCCACTTTCATTTTTTATTGAAACCTAAAAAACCACGTACATAGGACGTGGTCATCCTGGCTTTGCTTGTCAGAGTACCTGCTCATGCAGGTACCTTTCGGAGTGTTGTCTCCACAACGCTTTTGAAAAGAAAGAGCGTGAGCGGATTTGAAAGAGCATCGCACGTTATCTGGCATTGTCAATATCACCTGGCATGGGTACCGAAGTACCGATATCGGATACTGCAAGGGCCGGTAGGGCAAGAGGCGTATAAATGCATCATGGTATTTTGCCGGCAGTTAAGGTGCGAAGTGGTGGAAGTGAACGCGCAGGCAGATCATGTGCATTTGTTGGTAAAGGTGCCGCCGAGATTATCGGTATCGGAATTGATGGGAACATTGAAAGGTCGGACGGCCATAAGGCTTTCAGTGTATTTCCGTTTCCCCTATTGGGGCAATCATTTCTGGGTGAAGGGCTTACTGTGTTGATACGGTAGGACTCAATAGCGAAATGATCCAGAAATACCCAGGTTCCAGGAGAAAGAAGAACAGCATCAGGAGCAATTGCAACTGGAGCCTGACAGAGCGCCTTCTCGGAAGGCGCGTTTACTTCATTTTTCCTGATTAGTCAGCAGTGTCCCAACGTTTAGCACAGAGGGATGTTAACAGCCTGACACGAAATCGATAACTCAGTGAGGTAAGCCCACGGCCAGCCGTTTGTGACCTGCCGGTAAATATCCGATTCATTACAAACTACCCCAACCGACCGCTGTCCGAATTGGCGCGGGAACGATGCCGATAAAAATCCGGGCATGCGCTCATGGGGGTAATGAAGACATCATGCCGCTCGCAAAGGGCGGTATCTGCGCGCACGGAACCATACGCCGAACTCAGAATATTCAGCCCGGGCACTGCGCGTTCCAATTGGTCCGGTTCGCTGAGGAAGAATTCGCATTCTCTGCAGGTGTACCGAGTCATGTCATATTCCTTTTGGTTTGGGCCGCGAGAGCTGTTCCACCCGCGCGGCCCAAGCGGCTTACATGCCGGACCAAAAGTCGGAGAAGACGTGAACCGACATATAGTATCCGAGCAGCACATTCACGGCGACCCCAATCGAAAAGGCGGAAAAGGCCTTCCATCCTACCGGCTTGAGCTCTCTGAACCGCGTGGTCAAGCCGATGCTGAGAAAGCAGAAAATAAACGCCCAGGTGCGCAGGGATACCAGGGGGAGGATCAAGCCGGGCTTCACCACTTTATTGAAGTCTGCGGTGGAGTAGCCGCTCGTGATCAGTGTCATCAGAATGGACGCGGCGAAGAAGCCGAGCACGAACTTGGGAAAGCGCCACCAGATTTCCCTGGCATCCAGCTTGGCACCCGTTTCCTTTTTCTCCCACACGACCGTTGCAATCAGCGCCCAGACGATGGACCAAATGCCGATCCACATGTCTCTGCCGATCACTTTCATCAAGGTGAAAGCTTTGATCGCCGCATCTTCGTTGCCGGCCATCTTGCCATAAGCGCTCGCCGCGGCGAAGCCGGCGGCATCCGCAAATTCGGAGGTGCCGATCCAGGCGCCTGCAACCCCGGCGGAAAGGCCCAACGCCCGGGAAATGAAGGGCAGAACGAGGATCATCACCAGCGCCCACCCCACCACCAAAGTCACGGAAGTGTAGAGGTGGTCTTTTTTCGCCCCCACCGAAGCCGCGATCGCCATCGATGCCGACACCCCGCAAACCGATCCACCGACCCCTAAGACGGCACATAGCTTGCGATCCAGGCCGAACACCCGGGTGCCAAGGAAATAAATAGTCGTGCAAGTGACCAAGGAGATAATGGTCGCCTGGGCGATGGCTACCGGTCCGGCCGTGAGCACCAGCGTAATGGGAAAGGTCGCCCCTAGCAGCACAATGCCGAGTTTGATGAAGTATTCCACCCGGAAGGCGGCATCCATCCACCGCGGCAACTTGGTAAAGTTGGCCAGGATCAGGCCCACGATCAGCGCGACCAAGGGCGGTTCCAGATTAAACTTGGCCGCATTTGCCCATCCGGCGATCGCGAACATGATGATCGCCATGATGTAGAGGAAGATGAACGATGGCACAAATTGAGAAAGCTTGACCCCCATGATGCGGGTGGTGACGCCGAAGACCACGAGCCAGGTGGCGAACTGGAGGGCATACATCCCGGCATGTTGCGAGAAGTGATCGGTCAGTTGTCCGAATGACGTCCATTTAAGACCACCGGGATTGATGGCCAGCGACTTGAGAAATGTGCTGCCGTTGGCGAACAGGAGGATGGCGATGGCCATGATGCCGATGCCGATCCAAATTGCCCACCAATCCTCCTTCAGATACAGATCCCCCCAACCTGGCTTGCGTACTTGAGGCACTTCGCTGCTTTCGTTCCACGAATCTTGAGTTGTCATGTTGGTTTCCTCCATGTTATCGGTTTATTGACTGCGTTTGGCTCCTCTAACTGATCAAATACGAGCGTGCTCCAAGACACTCACAACCAGTACACGAAAATGAACAGCATCAGCCAGACCACGTCGACGAAGTGCCAGTACCAGCTTACCGCTTCGAGGGCGAAATGGTGGTCAGGCCGGAAATGCCCCCGGATGCTGCGTATGAGCGTGACCATAAGCATGACGACGCCGAGCGTGACATGGAAGCCGTGCAATCCGGTCAAGGCGAAGAAGGTTGCACCATACACACCCGAGCCGAGGGTCAGACCGAGTTCAGTATAGGCATGATAGAACTCGAAGGCCTGCAATGCAAGAAACACCAGACCCAGCGCAACCGTCAGTAACAGACCCAAGATCAACTGATGGCGGCGGTCGCGCCGCAGTCCCCAATGTGCCCAGGTGAGCGTGGCCCCGGAACTCAGCAGGATCAATGTGTTGATCGCCGGGATACCCCAGGGATGCATCGGTGTAAACGCTGTGCCCGCAGGTCCGCTTGAGGGCCATGTGGCGGCGAAACCGGGCCAAGGAGTGAACTGTTGGCTAAACGATGCGAGCCAGGGTATGGCGATCTGGCGTTCGTAGAAGAGCACGCCAAAGAAAGCCGCGAACAGCACGACCTCGGATGCAATAAACCAGACCATGCCCAGACGAAAAGAGCGATCTTCCCATCCGTGATATACCCCGCCCTCGCTTTCGGCAATCACTTTGCCAAACCAAGCGAAAAGCACAAAAGCCAGTATGGCTGCGCCCGCAAGCAGGAACCCGGTGCCGGCGCCAATGCCATTGACCCGTAATCCGAGCCCGAGTCCCAGGACGAGGAGCGCGACGGAGAGTAATGCCGGGTAGGGACTCGGCTGCGGAACATAATAGTGGTGTTGCACTTTCGCGACTGCGGTCATCACTGTCTCCTCATTGCATAGCGTTCGCCACGGCTTGCCGCTAACTCACCCGGAAAAACGCGTAGGATAGGGTGATCGTATGGACTTCGGCGGGCAACTCCGGGCTTACAAAAAAACTAAGCGGCATGCTGCGCGTCATGCCAGGTGCGAGTGCTTGATGTTTGAAGCAGAAGCAGTCGATCTTTTTAAAGTAACGCGCGGCGATTTCCGGGGTTACGCTCATCACGGCCTGGCTGTTTAGCACTTGGCCGCTTAGGTTTTGCGCCAGATAGACGGCGTTGATGATGTCACCCGGATGTACGCGCAAGCGCCGGTACTGTGGTTGAAAGCGCCCTGGCAATCCCGGCATTACGGTGCTGGTGAACTCCACGGTTACCCAGCGCGAGGTATCGGCCGGCCGGCCTGAGAGCGCCGCGGCAGTGACTGGCCCGCCCGTCTTGCCGTTCAGCCCGGTCAGTTCACAAAATGTATTGTAGAGCGGCACCAATGCAAAACCAAACCCGAAAAAGCCAGCCGAAATAGCCAGCAGCAGCCACATGAGGCGGCGGTTACGGGTTGCACGGAGCGGGGCCGGAGGCTGCATGGTCAGCGCCACTGATCGCGAACGCGATTCCCTCTCACGCGACTACGGGCTGTTCGGTGAAGGTGTGGTATGGCGGCGGCGAAGACACCGTGAACTCCAGTCCTTGCGCGCCTTCCCACACCCGGTCAGTCACCTTGTCCCGCGTACCGCGCCATGTCGTGACTATGTTGTACACGAATAACAGTTGCGAGGCGCCAAGTATGAAGGCGCCGAGGCTCGACATCATGTTGAGATCCGCGAATTGCAACGCATAATCCGGCACGCGCCGCGGCATGCCGGCAAGGCCAACGAAGAACTGCGACATAAAGGTGATGTTGAAACCGATCATTGTCAGCCAGAAGTGCCATTGCCCGATGCGCTCGTTGTACATGCGACCCGTAATTTTAGGCAAGTAGAAGTACGCCGCCGCGATGACGCCCATAATGGGGCCGCCGAAGAGCGTGTAATGGAAGTGTGCCACCAGGAAATAGGTATTGTGGTATTGCTGGTCGGCAACGGCATCCGCCAGGACGAGGCCCGTAAGCCCACCCAGGCCGAACAGCACGATGTACCCAATCGCGAACAACATCGGCGTTTCGAAGGTTATCGCGCCACGCCACAATGTCCCGATCCAGCAGAAGAACAACACCGCAACGGGTATCGAAATGGCCATGGTGCTGTACATGAAGTAGAGTTGCGCACCCAGAGGCATACCCGAGGTGAACATGTGGTGCGCCCAAACGATTACCGAGAGCACGCCGATTGCCCAATACGAATAGACCTGTGCCCGATAACCATAGATCGGCTTGCGGGCGAAGGTCGACAGGATATGCGGCAAGATGCCCGCCGTCGGCAGCAGAAGGATATACACCTCGGGATGCCCGAAGAACCAGAAAAGATGTTGCCAAAGTACCGGATCACCGCCACCGGCAGCGCTGAAGAAGGACGTACCAAAATGCCGGTCCGCAAGCAGCATGGCTGCACCGCCCACAAGTACGGGAAACACGGCAACCAGCAGAAATGCCGTCATCAACCAGCTCCAGACGAAAATCGGCATCTTCATCAGTCTCATGCCGGGGGTGCGCATGTTAAATATGGTGACGATGATGTTAATGGACGACAGCAGCGACGAGGCGCCGAGCAGCAATACCGCAAGGATGGCGAAATCGACGCCAAGTCCACTCTGCACCGACAGGGGGGCGTAGATGGTCCAGCCGGTATCGATCGGCCCATTGCCAATACCCATCAATTCGAGACCAAAAGGGGCAAGTAACAATAGCGCCGCGGGCGTCAGGAGCCAAAAGCCCCAGTTATTGAGCCGTGGCAGGGCCATGTCAGGGGCACCGATCATAAGGGGAATGAGATAGTTTGCCAAACCGGTGGTGACCGGCATGAGCGCGGCAAAAACCATAACAAGCCCGTGTAGCGTGATGAGTTGATTGTAGAGTTCGGGCTTCAGTATCTGCAGCCCGGGCTCGAATAACTCGACGCGTATGAGCATGGCGAGAAGCCCGCCCACGAGAAACATCGTGAGGCCGAAGATCAGATAGAGCAGACCGATATCTTTGTGATTGGTAGTGAATAGCCAGCGCGCGAGGCCGCGTGGTGGCTGGTCGTGGTGCTCATCGTGGGCAATGGCTGGATTCATGGAGGCTCCTACGCAGTCAAGATATGTTTCAATTAGGGCGCCGCACGACGTATTTTGGCTTCGGTGGGCTCGACCAAATCCCCTGTTTGGTTGCCAAAGCTGTTGCGCTCATAAGTGACTACCGCGGCAATCTCCGCATCGCTAAGCTGCGCTCCGAAAGCCGGCATCGATGTGCCGGGCACACCGTGCAATACGATACCGAGGTGATTCTTGATCGGTCCGAGAACGATCTTGCCATTCTCATAGAAGCCGCGCGCAGTCAGATCGGCCAGCAGCGTCGGCGTTGCGGAAAATGGCTTCCCCGCAGCGATCGGGGGAAAGACGCCCGCGATACCCAGACCATTGGCCTGGTGACACGCGGCGCAGTTGGTGTCGAAAACTTTCTTGCCCATGGCAAGGAGTTCTGCCCGGGTAAAGTTGCTTTTTTGGGACGCGACAGCCTCGGCCGCCTGTGCAGCCTTGGCCTGTGCAAGCCATTGCTGGAAATCGGTCTGGTTCTTGGCCTCGACGACAATGGGCATGTACGCATGACCCACACCGCATAACTCGGCGCATTGCCCGCGATACACGCCGGGCTTGTCGATCTTGACCCAAGTCTCTCGCAAGAAGCCGGGCACTGCATCCTGCTTGACACCAAAGGGCGGCACCCACCAAGCATGGATCACATCGGTCGACGCCAGAAGAATGCGCACCTTCTCGCCGACCGGCAGCACGAGCGGATGATCGACCTCAAGAAGGTAGTGCTCGCCCTTGGGTGCGCGGCCCTGTAATTCATCCGGCGGCGTAGAAAGATTGCTATAGAACTTGAGTCCCTGATCCGGGTACTCGTACTGCCACTTCCATTGGCTTCCCGTGACCTTAATGACAAGCTGCGCATCTTCCTGCGTATTGGCCATGGCGACCGCTGCATGGTAAGCGGGGATGCCCATTACCACAAAGTCAATAAATACCAAGGCGAGGAAAGGCAGTATGGCGAACAGCCACTGTTTCCGGCCGTGAGGGCCGGTGAATGAAGCCGGTTGATAACCGCGACTCTTGCGGTGCTTGTAGAGGGCATAGAAAAGAATCATCACGCTTAATACAAACAGCACGCCGATGATACCCAGAAACAGATCATGAACATGGAGCGTCTCTTCCGCGACTGGCGTCACGGGTGTTTCAAACTCGAACGGATTATGTGCATACGCGATCGATGACACCGCACAGGCCAACAGCAATATCAGTTGTCTTAGCTTCAACATGCAGGGCTCACACGATGCATACGCAGAACTCCATCAAAATAGGCATTTAATTTATACGCACGCCAATCCCGTGTCGTCGGCCAGTAGAATTGGCCCGCGCCAGTATTCGCTACCAAGTTGCAATCATGCGTCCGGCGGGGATTTCATCTGGCTGTTTTGCCGATTTTTTTGCGCCGGGTGAATTTTAGAATACCCACAGGTAAGATAATCATGATCTAGATCAACAAAAAGAATGAAAAAGCACTCCCTGGATCGGCAATATTTTCCGGATGAGGCTTGCCCATAGCCGGATCGCATTGGAACGCATTGATTTCAAGACGCAGCATAGAAAACCATTATGGCCAGCCGAAATCGACCAAGTGGCGCCGGTGCGGTAGACTTTGCCTGAAGCGCATTTAGCGCATTTATGGATCGTGCATCTCCTTGCCAGCACGCTCGCACACAATGGGCGGGCCAAAATGCTGGATATACTTACTCGGGCCGGAGCGGCTTATGCCAAAACGATATAACAGGGTCACCTCACTACCGGCTTGCGAATTCATAGCATGCAAAGACTGCGGTATATACAAATTATGCCGCTTGGCGAGTGATGGTGAAGATCCAAGCGTGTCCAATACGCTGGTCAGGCGGCGCCGCATATTGAGACGTGGGGAATATCTATATCGGAATGGCGATTCATTCCACGAGATCTACGCGGTTCGCCACGGATCGATAAAAACATATGTATTCAGCGATGACGGCAGAACCCAAATTACCAACTTTCACGGACCCGGCGAGCTAATTGGGCTCGACGCTATCGAAGCCGGGCGCTTCAATAGCGAAGCCATAGTGTTAGAAACAACGAATGTCTGTGAAGTATCATTTTCGCATTTCCAAGGTTTGAGCAGAAAAATTCCCGGCTTACAGGACCAGATGATCGCCGTCATGAGTCACGTCATACTCCGTGGCCAGCAAATGATGCTACTGCTTGGAAAAAAGAACGCAACCGAGAGACTGGCAACCTACCTGGTGAATCTCAGTCGGAATATCGATAAGCATAAATCGTCTCGCTCCCCCTATAAGCTAACCATGTCACGCAGGGATATCGGTAATTATCTTGGACTGACTCAAGAAACGGTTTGCCGCATTCTGGCGCGCTTTCAGGAAGAGGGTATCATCAATATTCAGAGAAAATATATACACTTGGTCGATGTGGATCGACTGTGTGAGCTGGCCTCGGAAATTCGGACGGAGCGATAGTGCTCGATGATGATGACGAATGAGAGAGCGGACATAACTGAAAGAAAAAATCACGAAGCCGCATTCAAGGCGAAGATTGTGTTCGAGGAATACCCTCAACTTAACGATCAAGAATCAGGATTGGATGTGTAAATGGTTTTCGGAAGGCGCTTTCCTTGATTTTCGTCGTATTGCCGTACCCCGCGCCAAGCTATTGCCGAGGATATCCCCGGTCAATAGCTCAACAGGAACGATCCGGCGGTTAGGCTTTTGCCGCATAGGCCAGACAATAGCCGTGTGGACTGATTGATCCGTCCACGACCTTACAGGTGCCACTGGCTCCCGAAGAACTACCCGGAACGTATAATGTGCAGTTGCTGCAATCTTGCTTCCCATTGGGCGTGTCGCGGTACTGCATTGCAGACTTGGCAACCCCAGCGATTGCGGGCATGCTGGTGACTGTGGCGGATACGGCGACAACCACCATTGAAGCGAGCATGGCACCACCCTTCAGCAAGTCGCGGCGAGAGAGTTTTTTTTGCATAATATAAGACATCTGGAGCTCCTTATCTTAAATACAGTAAATAAACTTACGTGTCGGTACCAAGGGATATGGCGTTCACAACACCCGATTTCTTACGGCAAGACCATCATACTTAAGGATACTTAACTATGTTAGAACATGGCTATGCTCTAACATGGCTAAGTATGCATAGGCTATTTAAAAAAGTCAAGCCAGCCTAGTCCACAACCTTCCTTTCCTTGAAAAACTCGAAATTCACGGCAGACTGCCAACTTTTTTGAACGGCATCACGGATTCCTGCATCCTCTATTGATCCAGATCAAATTAGAAATAAACCGCACTCTGTAAAATATATTCGCCGCAACATTTGAAAATCGGCTAGCGCATTTAGTGTAAATCTCAAAAATTTTAGGGGGTCACGCATGAAAAAAGTAACAGGATTCGTATCGATAGCCTGCGCAATGTTACTCGCACTTGCACCGAACGCCTTCGCAGCTCCTGGGGACACGTTGCTCAGAATTCGCGCGGCTAACATCGATTTTAATAGTAGTTCGAGCGCCGGTGCCCTTTCAGCGAACGCCATTTCGGCAAGCAACAAGATCATCCCCGAAGTGGATGCGAGCTATTTTTTCACCAACAATATCGCCGCAGAACTGGTTCTGACCTATCCGCAGACGGTCGGGATCAATCTCCATGGAGCAAGTATCGGATCGGTCAAAGCGCTGCCGCCCACACTGACGGTGCAGTATCACTTCATGCCTGACAGCGCGTCCTTCAGACCTTATGTCGGCGCTGGAATCAATTACACATACTTCTCGAACGTGAGTCTTAATGCTGGAGGAACACCACTGAAAGTATCGAGAAGCAGCACCGGCGGAGCGCTGCAAGCCGGTTTCGACATTCCTTTCGGAACAAACATGTTATTCAACGTCGATGTCAAAAAAATCTATATGAAGACCGATGTCTCAACCGCAGGGGGCACATATCTCAGCACCCTGAAACTCGACCCGGTTTTGATCAGTGTCGGGCTCGGCTGGAAATTCTAGACACGATCGCTTAACGTGAGGCGGGCCATTATGACCCGTCTGGTTCGTGAAAAACAGATAGCCTATTGATCCGGCACGCAAATAGTATGAACTATTTAGTGATTGCCCTGCCAGGTTGTGTATGGATAAACAAGACGCAAGGAAACTGGAACCAGCGGCGCAATATGAATTGCGCAAGCAGGTCATAAGGGCGTGGAAGCGCGGACGTAATCGAGTTCAAATCAGTGAAGAGATTGGCTTGAGTTACTCGGCGGTCTGCAAGATCGTCAAGCGCTACCGTGCGAGTGAAGGAAAAGGCGTAAGCGTTCTGGCTCCTGCGCGGCGTGGACGGCGCGCGGGGGAAGATCGCACGCTATCAGCGGAACAAGAAGCCATGATCCAGCGTTTGATCTGCGAGAAACGGCCAGAACAGTTGAAGATGGAATTCGCACTGTGGAATCGGGCAGCGGTCATGCAGCTGATCGAGCGCGAATGCGGCGTCAAACTATCGGTACGGGGTGTTGGAAACTACCTCAAGCGCTGGGGATTCACAGCGCAAAAGCCGATCAAGAAAGCCTATGAGAAACGCCCCGAGGCGGTGCAGAAGTGGCTGGACAATGAGTACCCCGGCATTGAGCAACGCGCCAAGGCCGAGGGTGCAGAGACTCACTGGGGCGATGAAACGGCGCTGGTCAATACCGATGTGCGTGGGCGCAGCTATGCGCCGGCGAGTAAAACACCGGTGACCTATACCGTGCGTGGAACGCGCCAAAAACTGTCGATGATCGCCACCGTCACCAACCATGGCAAGATCCGCTGGATGATCATCGATGAGGCGTTCAATACGGACAAGCTGATTGAGTTTCTGGAGGCTTTGATCAAGGACGCAGGCCGCAAAGTGTTCCTGATCCTCGACAACTTGCGGGTACACCACAGTAAACCGGTCAAGGTTTGGGTGGAAGATCGTAAAG
>Ga0315268_10008219_pt1 | contig 10931 bp, 10 predicted proteins | sample C1_top_MG_FD_204535 | JGI IMG/M metagenome (GOLD analysis project Ga0315268, IMG submission 204535) | Sediment microbial communities from Yellowstone Lake, YNP, Wyoming, USA - C1_top | ecosystem: Environmental > Aquatic > Freshwater > Lake > Sediment | place: USA: Wyoming | collected 2017-08-01 | reverse complement strand
AAGTACGTCTACTGGAACAGAACCAGAATCTTCGAGATCACACAGTTCAAAAACCTTGATTTGCGCCCATTCCCACCTCTACAATGAATCAAAGAGAGAGAGCAAAGACTAAAAGCCTGATATTTCCCTCAAAGATTTCATCCTTTCCCAAGCAATTGGCTTGGATTCGACAACAGAAAAAGGAGACAATGGAGTGCTGGTCTTTCTGAACCTAGATTTTTCTCTTGTTCAACACCGATCTGAAGCTCTTTCCACAACACTTATAGAGTCCGATTGTGAGTTCTGTCCTCTTGCCACTCTTGTCTTTTCTGCCAGCCATCTTCCATGTCTTCACAGGGGTACTGACTTCCTTTTTACACTTAGGACATTTGGCCATGAAATCACTTTTGAAACGATATGTACTTATGAAGATAAAAGACTTTTCACATGGGAGACCTCTAGATACGTACCTTACAATGGTTCTAGAGAGTTCAAAGAAACTTAGGGTGCACGGACTATATCAAGAGGACGACCTCATGAGAATCGTTTATACCTTAATCTTAGGGTTCCAAAAGTTTAGGTTCCAACAAAAAAAGGAGACGCCTCTTCTACTGTTCCAGTCGCGTTAAGCGTAGGGCATTCAAGAGCACTAACATGGTTAACCCGTCATCACCTGAGGCCACCGTAAACCACAGAGGGATGAGTCCAAGCAGTCCAAGTGCGCCTAATACAATTTTGATAGCCAATGAAACGGTTATGTTCTGCTTGGCAACTCTGACCGTTTTATCGCTGAGTCTGATCAGGTAGGGTATCTGAATTAGCTTATCTTTGACCAGAACAACGTCGGCGGACTCAAGAGCCACATCAACCGCCTTGCCTCCCATGGCAATGCCGACGTCTGAGGCGGCAAGCGCCGGGGCGTCGTTGACACCGTCACCGACCATCGCGACCGGCCCGTGTTTCGCCTTGATCTGGCTCAGAACTTTCAACTTGTCTTCAGGGGAAAGCTCCGCATGCACTTCACTGACTCCCAGCTTCGCAGCGATTTCATCCGCGAATTCCGCCTTGTCACCTGTAAGTATCGCAGTGTGGATACCGTCCTCTTTCAACTTTTTCACAGTTCCGACCGCGTCTGCTCTCACTTCGTCAATCACGCAGATTGTGGCAACAGCCGACTTTGCGATTGAGACGCACATGAACGTGTGCTTGTCGTTTTCCTCGATCTCGCCTATCCGGTCGCAGTTGCAGGCGTACTCAGACATCAACTCCATGTTTCCAATAGCGACATGGACATCGTTCACGTAACCAACCAACCCCTTGCCCGGAACCTCCTTCACTTCTTTTACTTCGAGTTTGTTGAAATCTAGATTGCGTTCCGCGGCCTTTCTTACAATGGTCTGGGCTAAGGGGTGATGAGAATACTGTTCCAGAGCCGCAGCATACGTTAGTGCCTGTGCATCGGTTTCTTCAACCGCGTTTACATTATGAACAGTCGGTTGGCCTAGTGTCAACGTGCCGGTTTTGTCGAAGACCACCGCTTTGACCTTGGCCATTTTTTCAATGTATATCCCACCTTTGACAATAACTCCTTTTCTGGCGGCAATTGTTACAGCCATAAAGATGGTTGCCGGAACAGAAATCACGAAGGCGCTCGGGCATGAAATCACCAAAAGTATCAACGACCTGTACAGCCAAGTTTCAAATCCTCCTCCAACTATCATCGGAACAAGCAACGCCGTGAAAGCAGCCAACGAAATGACGATTGGAATGTAGATTCGGGCAAACCTGTCAACGAGCCTCTCGATTGACGCCTTCCTCTTCTTGGATTCGATTACGAGCCTAACAATTCTTGACACCAACGTGTCTTCCACGCCTTTACTCACATTCACCTTCAGAACTCCGCTCAGATTCATTGTGCCTGCGTAGACCTCATCGTCAGCAGCTTTCAGTACAGGAGTCGACTCACCCGTGACAAGCGACTGATCTACAGATGAGCTCCCCTCAACTACGACGCCGTCCAGCGGTATCCTTTCTGAAGGTCTGAGGAGCATAGTCATGCCTCGCTGGACCTCCGTCACGTCCACGCTCTTTTCAGCGCCATCCATCTCAACTCTAGCCTTATCAGGCATGAATTGCGAAAGCTTTTCAACCGTTTTCCTGGCTCTGTCTTCGATGTAATGCTCGAAATGTTCAGCCAGTGCGTAAAGAAAAAGCACGGTTGCAGCCTCGAAAAGAAAGCCCAAGTAAGTCGCGCCCAAAGCGGCCACTGACATGAGAAATTCCACAGAAAATTTTCGCTCGACGAAAAGCTCCTTGAATCCGATGAAACCGATGTATATCCCTATGGCTCCCACACTGGCATAATATATGATTTTGGAAAGCGTTGCCGGTTGATTCACGAAGGGTATTATGAAACTCAGCGGTATTCCTTGAGCCGCGAAGTCGAGCAGACTGGCAACCGCTATTGTCAGACTCAGAACTAGAGCTATTGCCAGCCATCCGTGCCTTCTTTCCTCTTTTCCATATACCCCGACTTTATGGCGAACGAAGGACATGTTGCCTGTCTCACCATACGAAACCTGCTCACGTCATATTAGTTTAGTGCTGAGAAATGCGCACAAAATATTAGTAGGATATTAATAATGCTCTATCTTGTTAATAACGTGAGAAGCGTGGACGTATGACAGTGATAAGCATAACCATTCCCGGCGAACTTCTCAACAAGTTTGACGACTTCACGAAAATGCGAGGATACTACAGCAGGTCGGAGGCCTTCCGAGATGCGATAAGAAATCTCATTGCCGAATCAGAGATTGCTAAATTGGAAACCGGTGACGTTGCGGCCACCGTAATGATCACGTCTGATTACGCAAGAAGAGACGTTGACTTGAGGATGACTGAAGTCAGACATGAATTTGACGACGTGATAGTGGAGAACGTTCATCGACACATAGAGGACAAGTATTGCTTGGAAATTTTCATTGCACAGGGAAGAAACGAGAGAATACTCGATTTGATCGGAAGAGTCAGGGGGATGCGAGGCATTCAACAAGTCAAGGCTATGTTCATGTCCCTATAGCCACTGTCTCCAATTTGGAAGCAGGGGCCTGCGGTGAAGCCTCCTCCGCCAGAGGCATTAGTTGCCATTTCGTGCGGCTGCACTATTCAAACGAGTGCAAACAACCGCTAAGCAGGGAACGCGCGCTATCGAAACAAGAACAGACTAAAGGAAAGTTAAAAAACTAATTAATAGGCTAGACCTTCTAGCAATCTGGCTGTTGTGTGAAAATATGAAGGGCAAGATTCTCATACTGATGGCCTCGGAGCGGGACTTGGAGTTTTGCCGTGTTATTGCTAAGCATCTCAAAGTGTTGGGGCTGGAGTACGAGTTTCGCGTCGCTTCAGCTCACAAGACTCCGGAGAAAGTCTTGGAGATTCTGAAGGAGCTTGAAAGAGAAAAAATCGTTTACGTCACCGTTGCAGGCAGGTCTAATGCTTTGAGCGCTTTCGTTGACGCAAACACCACAAAACCGGTGATAGCCTGCCCGCCATACTCCGAAAAATTCGGTGGAGCGGACATATACTCTTCACTTAGAGTTCCAAGCGGAGTTGCTCCGTTGCTAGTACTTGAGCCCGAGGGAGCCGCACTTGCGGCCGCAAAAATTCTGGCCGTCCAAGATCCGGAGCTGGAAAAGAGGATAAAAGAGCATCAGCGGGCGAAGAAGAAAGAGATTGAAAAGGCTGACGAATCTGTTAAAAAATTGAAGTAGTGCAAGGACCATGGGTAGCGTAAAGGATTTAGAAGTAGTCAAAAAACCCACAAAAAACGCGATGGGCGTGGGCCGATTCCATTTTTCAGACAGATACTCAGTTTTCGATTGGGGCGAGATGCCAGACAAAATAGAGAGCAAAGGAGCGGCCCTTTGCTTGATGGGGGCTTACTGTTTTGAAAGGCTTGAAGAGAGAGGCGTCAAAACACACTACAGAGGTTTGGTTGCTGAAAACGGAAAAGTTGTGACTGTTGAAGAGTTGAAGCAGCCAAGCGACATCATGGAAATTGATCTTGTTAATGTTTTCAGACCTAAAGCGTTCATCCATGATGGTAAGCTTGAGTACGACTACGGTGCGTACACGCCGAACCTCAAGAACTGTTTGATCCCGCTTGAAATAATATACCGAAACGGCTTGCCAGAGGGTTCCTCGATATTCAAAAGGCTTGAACAGGGTACGCTCACGATCGAACAACTGGGCTTAGACCACTATCCAAGACCCGGAGAGAGGCTTTCAAAGCCAGTTTTCGATGTGAGCACAAAACTTGAGGAGAAGGACAGATACCTGACCTGGGAGGAGGCGCAAAAGATTGCAGGTCTGACAGCTGAAGAGGTTGAAGAGGTAAAGAGTCTGCTTCTGAAAGTGGACAAAATGATAACGCAGATAGCGTTGAAGGCCGATTTGGAGAACGAGGACGGAAAAATAGAGCTAGCCTTTAACCCTGAAAGAAAATTCGTGGTCGTGGACGTCGTGGGAACGCTTGACGAGAGCCGATTTACATACAATGGACTGCACGTAAGCAAGGAAATTGTGAGACAATTCCTTCGGAAGACGGATTGGTATGAAGGCATTGAAAAAGCCAAGATGAGGGCGGAGACGGAAGGGCTCGAAGATTGGAAGAAGCTCTCCAAGTGTAATCCGCCAATGCTTGGTCCGACCCTGAAATCGATAATCAGCCAAATGTACATGGCCACATCAAACGAATTGACAGAGAAAAAGTTGTTTGACGTCCCAAGTCTCTCAGAAGTGGTTGAAAACTACAAGAAGTATTCTCAGCCCAGATGAAAGGAGTTTCACCTGTTCCTCACAGTAACACACGTTACGCGTGTTCTTTATATTATTAATTGCAGATAAAGAAGTACTAGGGAAAGAGTTCGGCTAGGTAGGTTGAATTGAAGGCATCAAAATGTCCTTTGTGCGAGCTGGACCTGAAAAAAGAGAAAATATACTACGAAGACAGATCATTCATCATTTTGAGAACTGAAAACCTGAAAGGACACAAGGAGAGAATTATGGTGGTATACAAGCGACATGAACACACAATACCGTACAACGCCTACGAACACGCTCTGAATATGCTTTCCAAAATAGGTAGAAAAGTGTTCAGCTATGCTCCAAAGTTCGTGATCATGGATACCACCTTTGCCACGATAAACGACCATTGGCACTTAGTCGTCACCGACCTAGACCCTAAAAGTGAAGATTTCGACCAGATCCTAGCAACCAAGTGGATCAAAGTCATAGACAATGCAGCCCCAGACGAGGGCGAAACTAGCATTCCCTGATTAGCGTCGAAACTTGAGAGCGCCAACTCCACCTTTCAGATCCTGCGGGTTCCAACAGCTCGGTGATCACCGAGTCTAAAGTCGTAAGATCGAAATCCTTTAATCTCGTTTTTGGAGAACTATATCGAGGTCTGTTCCGTGAAAGCTTTTATCTCAGTTGACATGGAAGGCATGCCATACATCGTAATTCCGGGCCACCTGAACCTGAGGGGCAGCCTTTATGAAGAAGCACGAAAAATCGCCACAAAAGTCACGCTTGTCGTGGCGGATGAACTTAACAAGAATGGTTTTGAAGAAATCGTGATTGCTGACAGTCACGGTCCGATGGTCAATCTTCTAGTGGATGAACTGCCAGAGTGTGTGGAGCTCGTCAGGGGATATCCTCGGCCGATCAGCATGGTTTCAGGAGTAGAAGGGTGCGACGCTGCCCTGTTTCTCGGGTACCACGCCAAATTCGGAACCGCCAAATCTTCATTTGACCATACTTACAGCGGCGGAAGCATCAACAGGGTCACAGTCAACGGAGTTGCAGCGAGTGAATTTCTTTTAAATGCTTACGTAGCAGGAGAATCCAACGTTCCGGTCATAATGGTTGCAGGCGAAGCTCAGCTCTTGGAAGATGATGTTGAGAAATATGCACCGTGGGCTGAGCGTGTAGCTTTGAAGCGTTCTTTGAGCAGAGTTTCCGCTAAGAGCTTCAGCATGACGCGAATTGACAAAGAGCTGAGAGCGGCAGTTGAGAAAGCAGTAGCTGGCTTCAGACAAAAGAAGGCTAAACCCTTATTAGCAAAAAAACCGGTGAAAATGGGCATTACGTTCTTGACCAGCCTCTTTGCAGATGTGGCTGAGCTTCTGCCCGCAGTTAACAGAATCGATGGGCTAAACGTGGAATTCAAGACGAAGAACATGGTCGAAGCGTACAACACATTTGAACTTCTGGTGCTTGCCGCATCGGGCACAACTTACCTTCTCACAGATCCAAAATAGTAGGCACTGAAAGATTCATACGAAACAAAAAACAGGAAGATTACGTTTCAGCTAGGTTACTAGCTCATGCAGTTGACCCGTTTTCAAAGCTCGTTTCATTTCAAGCGCTATGCGGTCACCAGTGCTAAGCCGTTTCTTGTACTTTGCATTGGCATATTGCGAACCCAGTCCCATGTGAACGTTGGTTCCTCCGCCATGTCTCAAGGCAACGTCTTGCGTTACTGGAATGTGCATGTATGGATCCCGCTTTTCAGGCACATCGTACAAGCCATAGTCGACTGCCTTTTTCGCCTCTGTTCCTCCGGTGTAATCCAGCTTGAACGTCGGTTTCAGTTCGTACTTGGAAACACGGTCCCATGTGATCAAGGTCTGCAGGCACCACGCGCCGATTATTCCTGGTGCTGAGTGTTCTCGGCACGCGAGTAAGAAGCGGTCTGCGTATCGGTGCATGTCCTTCAACAGAGATTCTCTCAGGCTCAGGATTGCGTGTGCAGTGACTTCAAAAGATGGAACTTTCTTTATCTTCTGTTGAACGTCTGTTGGAAGCCTCTTTATTCCGTCAAGTATCGTCTCTCTCCGCTCATCAATCGATAAGAATTGATTTGCCAAGCACATTCTTGCCTCTTCCATGTTGACGTTGTACAGCTTCTTGAACCAGTCGTCAACGTCACCCCACTCGCTTTTCGCGTCCAACGGTGAGAAGAAGAAGTTGAAGTTTGCGTGCGGCCCAAGAACAATCTGCTCAACTCGGCCCTTCTCCATAGCCTCTTTGCTCAGGTTTCCAGCCTGAACTTCTCTCTCGACTTTTTCTTCCAAATCATGAGAGTCTGCAGCGAAAATGAACTCTCTCTCAAAAGCTCTGTGAGCGTGTTCAGCCTTAAGAATCATCGGTTCGTCCACGGGCTGTTTGAACTTGATCCCGCCCTCGTGGACTTCGTACTTGTAAGATTTCGGTGAAGGGATGCCGGCCTTGTCTGCAAACCAGTAATAATCCTTTTCAATTTCGCCTCTGTTCTCTATCTTCAAAAGGTTCCTAGACCCAAGTATCGGAACTGCGTATTCGTTTTCAATCACACTGCAACGTTCGTCTCCGCCGACATAAACTGCAAAAGCCCTGTTTGTGATCTGCATACATTCCAGGTCAACAAGTTCATCCACATACTTGACTATGTCAGAGTAATTGTCAAGAATCAGTATGGTGCTTCTCCAGTCTCCTTTCTTGTTTATGTCTTTGGGGTCATTAACAACACGCAAATCCCGTTTAACCAGGCCTGGCAAGTCTTCAACTAGCTCCTCTGGTTTGCCAACCATGGGGTTTTGAAGGTAGATTCTAGCCCTGCTTGGTGTCGTGTAGATTATGCTCCTCACGCCGTAGTTGCGTTGTCCCTGCCAAGCGTCCAGAGCCGAATGAGAGCCCAAGTTCAACCCGACAGGTTCTTTGTATCTCTTAGCGATTTCTTGCATTTCTTCTCTTTTTATGACCATGATGGTCACCTGTGTGGCTAGGGGAAGCTAAGCAATCGGTCGTTTCTTAAACCTTTTCCACACTTAACAGTGAAAATGTTGATTGGCGAATCTCTTCTTTCAGAAACGTTTCTTGAAGGTTTTTCAGGAAGTCTGAGGCGATTATAGTATGGTCTTCTAGATTTCTTTTCTATTTTGTTTCTACATGCATGGTTATAAGAAAAAGAGATGCCTTCCCTTCTTTAGGGGGAGAGCAAGTACGACTGCGTCTTGTGGCTGGCTGTTTGTTGACAAAGTGCCCTTGCTCTATGACAGGAAGAGGGTTGCAAGGCAGCTCCAAATAGAAACCTGGCTTGACCTCACGCAGCTTGTGAGGGAACTGGAAATAGATGATATAGACTTGAACAGGCGATGTGCACAGCCAGCCACAAGCTACATCATTTAAAGACCGCAAATCTTGAGCAGGTTTTCGAAATCTTCATGATCTCCACGTTTCTTGTAACACCTTAGTGCATCGATAGTCGCCTTCCTGTCCTTCTTTCCAATCTTTTCAGCTACTTCTTCAGCAATGCCACTGATGAACAAGAACTGACAGACTGACGTTACGTTGGCCGGTTTTCTGTTCACGCTGGCTGTTTCAAAATCAACGATGCAAGGCCTGTCATTCCTATTCACGATTATGTGTTTTGGCGCATGAGCTAGTTCTCCATGATCCAGACGAGCCATGTCCAGCCGCCGACACTGCCGCAAGACTTCGCGCAGCACTCTTCTCACTCTTACCTTGCTTCTAGCTTTCTCAAGCCACGCTGGAAGCAAATGGCCATCGATGAATTGCATCAGAAGAAAGTCTTTGCTAACGTTCAGCATTTTTGGTCCAACCTGAAACGAGTTTGCCTTTTCAAGCATCTCTGCCTCATGCTGCATTGTGGAACGGTCAGCGTCCACCCTGCGAATCTTCAGGGCAATTCTTTCATGGCCTCTGTAGGCCGTCATCACTATTCCAACGCATCCTTTGCCCAGAACATGCAGATTTAGAACCTGTTTTTTCCCAGTGAATTCTAAGGAGTTGATGCCGAGTTTCTGGAGTTCTTTCAAGCGCTTGTTGAGCTCTGCTTTGGTGGCTTGAGGATAACAGATTATCGATGCATACGGTTCTTCAACCAGTTTCTTAATGGAGAGCATTGACAACGTATCCATGATGGATTCAGGTGGAGAGATAGTCAAGTTTCAGAGGGTCAGCACGTTTGAACGCTTCTCCAAAGGCTGCATCAACCTGTTCGCCCAAAAAACGTGCTGTGGCATGTCTTCTTTCCCGCTGCCACTCTTCTCCAAGCTTCATTAGGTCTGTTTTCAGCTGCTCATACGTGGGCAAGACGGTCTTCAAAGAATCCTCCGAATAGAAGATTGGCAGAATCCTGCCAGTTGATTCGCATTGTCCTTTCAGGGCCAAAGTTGCTCTCACTTTCAGATCAAATGTCTCGCCTATATCAACGATAACATCGGGATGTCCCCTCAACCCCCAGAACGGATAGTAGACTGCACTAACAAAACATGTTTCTAATCCTTCCTCAAGCTGTTCTGGAGCAAAGTTTTCACGGTAACAGAGCCCTAGAGCCTCCATCATTAGTTGATGCGTCACAATGTGATCTCCGTGCATAGTGTTTGCTGCAAATTCAGGGTCAAAAGTGACAGCGACGTCAGGTTTGACCTCGCGTATAATCCTGACGATCTTTTTCTTCGTCGACAAGTCCGCAAACACCTCGCCGCGTCTGTAACCCAAGACTCTCGTTTCAATATTCAAAATCGAAGCCATTTCGTCAATTTGCGCCATCACTTCATCAGAATACTCCCACAAAATGGTGGCAACGACCTTGGCTCCGGCTTTCGCATGCTTCGCCAGAGTGCCGCCAATGTCGCTGACTCCTAAAGGATCAGTGAACAAAACAAAAATACTTGGAGCTGCCAACTTATCCCCACTCTTACTTCTTCTGCGTGAATCATTTAAGCCTTGTTTGATCTGCCGTTTAGCATGTAAGGCTTTTCAGGACAACAAAGCAAATGTTTCAGAACAGACAAACCATCTACAATGACCGAAGAAAAAGAGACGTGCTTGTGGAGTCCAACTAGATCATGCCAAGATTCAGACAGACGAAAGAAATACTCAAGTTGATGGAGAAGAAAGAGCGTATCCGCAACATCGGCATAATAGCCCACATAGATCATGGAAAAACAACGATGACGGACTCGCTGCTTGTCGAAGCCGGATTGCTACCATCCCAGATAGCGGGTTCAGCCAGGGCCTTGGATTATCTGGAGGAAGAGCAAAGGCGCGGAATCACGATAAAAACAGCGAACATATCAATGTTACACGAGATGGGTGACCTCTCATATCTGATCAACTTGGTCGACACTCCAGGTCATGTAGATTTCACCGGTAAAGTGACGAGAGCTTTGCGTGCGGTAGATGGTGTCGTGGTTGTTGTTGACGTGGTTGAAGAAATCATGGCTCAGACGGAAACTGTCACTCGCCAAGCCCTTGAGGAGAGAGTCAAGCCCGTTCTCTTCATAAACAAAGTTGATCGCTTGCTGAGCGAACTGAGGCTATCACCAAGGGAAATCCAAACCAAGTTCATCCGTGTAATCGGCGATTTTAATAATCTGATTGAATTGTATGGAGAGCCAGAGTTTAAGAAGAAATGGAGAGTTGATCCTGCAAAGGGAAGCGTTGCTTTCGGTTCAGCTCTTCACGGGTGGGGTTTCACCCTCAACATCGCTGACAAAAAGGGAATAAAATTCGGCGACAGAGACATCATGGACGCTTACAAGAACGGAAAACATCAAGCACTTTCGCGTTCAATCCCGCTTCACACTGCCATCCTTGACATGGTGGTCAAAAACATTCCAAGCCCGGTTGAAAGCCAAAAATATCGCGTGCCCAAAATTTGGAAAGGTGAACTGGACTCAGAAGTCGGAAGGGCGATGCTGAACTGCGATGACAAAGGGCCCACAGTGATGTGCATAACGAATGCTCAGGCTGTTCCGGGTGAGGGTTTGGTCGCGACTGGAAGACTATTCTCGGGTTCGGTGAAAGAAGGAGACAAAATCTACTTGGTTGGCGCAAACAAAGAGTACAGTGTGAAGAAGGTTTCCCTGTACATGAGCTGC
>Ga0315268_10008218_pt1 | contig 10931 bp, 10 predicted proteins | sample C1_top_MG_FD_204535 | JGI IMG/M metagenome (GOLD analysis project Ga0315268, IMG submission 204535) | Sediment microbial communities from Yellowstone Lake, YNP, Wyoming, USA - C1_top | ecosystem: Environmental > Aquatic > Freshwater > Lake > Sediment | place: USA: Wyoming | collected 2017-08-01 | reverse complement strand
ACCAGAACGATACAACTGGAAAGGTTTAAAAATGAAGGGATATTCTCTAACTCTCAAATGCATCCGAAGCAGATAAAAAAATACTGCATCTTAGAAGAACCGGCTAAAGAATTAATGAGGTTGGCTATGACCGAACTAGGACTATCTGCGCGGGCATACGATAAACTACTGCGAATAGCCAGGACAATCGCGGATCTGGCGGGGGCAGAGGTTATAACATCGGAGTTTATTTTCGAGGCGATCCAATACCGGAACCTGGACAGGCAACTTTGGTTGTAATTACCAGTAGTTGGCTTGAAACCAGTCGTTCTTTTCCCCAGGCTCAAAAAAGCGCTTAGCTCGGCTGTCCGTGCCGCTTACCTGATTAAAAGGACGCTTGGGGCTAGCCCCGAGTTGGGCGATCTGAGCCAAGTCGCTTATTTTTACGTCTCCGCTTCTCATTGTGCTGATAGTTTCACAGCCGGAAACAAAAACCAAAATAATCAAAATTAAGAATAACAAACCGAGTTTTCGTACCATTCTGCGGCGCATAGCCCCCCCCTTTTTACAAAGACACCTTATCATAAGGAATATAGCCTATAACTCAAAAGGTTTCAATGCGATTTAGCCCTATTAAGAAAGCGGTTTCACGTTCCGCCGAGAAAAAGAATAAAATTGATAATTATTTTCGCGTTTAATCGTTAATTTTAAGGAAATTGGCTTTTAGGCGGGGCGGTTATGCAAAAAACGCAAGACGGTAGAAATTTCCATTAATTCGGTCCGGTTCAGGCTTATTCCAGCCCTAAAGCTGTTGCCTAATTTTTTAGACCAAATTACTTTACCTTGGGAGGACAATTCTTTATCAAGGTTGGGAACCCTTAGGGACATGCTTAAAACCGTTCCCAGGACTAAAGCATTGTCAGAGGTAACACCTATACCTCCCGCGCTGATATCATGAGTGTGGATACAATTTTTTCCTCCGCAATCAATCCTGGAATAATTTAAAGGAAGCTCCAGTTCGAATCTTTCAAAAATCCTCTTGTCTTCAGAAGGCATATCGGAATCACCTCATTGTTCTGAAAACTGATTATTTAAACGCTGCAACCAAATGATCCACCATAAAATTATGCCTCAAGAAACTGCGGATTACAATACCAAATGCGGCTTTTACTGAAAGCGCTTTCCGGGAAGGATTACGAGGATAAAAGAGGCATTGTGACCTTGCTTTTAACAAAATGCGCTATTTCGGATTTATCCTGTTTATTTATCTTTTTAAAACAAATCCCCAATCTGTATTCGTTACCGCCTAGAGGCATGTTATAGCGGACTTCCCCCCCGATATTCATGGGGCCATAAAAACATACATCGTTATTCTCTATCTTAAACACGGTAAACTTTATCAAAAGAGCCGCAACCTTGGGGATGTCATAGTTAGTCAAGACCGATATCCCGCCTTCGCTTAAATCGAGCATTGTCGCCTTTACCTCTTTATTTCCCACCAACAGATGTATTGCCGTAGGCCTGGCCAGCCGATAAATAACCGAAAGATTGACTCTGACCCGTTTAAACCTGCGTTGTTCCCGACTAAATTTTTTATCCACCGCAATCCTCTTATTTAACCGCTACTGATTCCTCTTGCTCAGTTAGCATTTTCTCCAGCAGCTTTTTGGAGGTCGTTGATATATTCTTTTCCAGATACTTAACCAGTTCCTCTTTCCTCCTTAGTTCCTCTTTGGTAAACGCAAGGTCATTTTCTGCCCTGGATAGTTTTTCGGTGAACATGCTGATTTGGCCATTCAGCAATTCCTCGTTCTTTTTATTCTTATCGAGGTCTTTGCCATTATCCAACAACCAAAACATTATACCCAGAACAATAAGTATCGTGAAAGCTGAAAGCCAAACAACCGACGTCTTCCAAAAAGTTAGAGCTTTAACTAATTCCGCGTGTTTCGTCCTGTAAGCCAAAACCAGTTGCTTGTAGTCAGCCAGGGCATAAATCACTTCCGAACTATGCTTATCTTTCATAGTCTATATTATACTATTATTTAAAACAATTTTTAATACTTTTTGTTTTATTTCATTAAAGACAATGTCTCTGCGCGGGTCTTCTCGTTCTCCTGGAATATCCCTCTTACCGCCGAAGTCACGGTCAGAGTTCCCGGCCTTTTGATCCCCCGCATCGACATACAGAGATGTTCCGCCTCAATAACCACCATGCAGCCCTGAGGCTTGAGCTTGGACATAATAATATCCGCGATCTGGGTGGTCAGCCTTTCCTGTACCTGGGGCCGGCGAGAAAGAATATCAACTACCCGCACTAGCTTGCTTAAACCGGTAACTCTGCCTTTTTTGGGGATATACGCGACATGCGCTTTGCCGATAAATGGCAAAAGGTGATGCTCGCACATGCTGTATAACGGAATATCCTTAAGCAAAACGATCTCATTATGCTTTTGGTCTAAGACGACTTCCAGCTCTTTAGCCGGATCCTTGCTCATCCCCCAGAAAACCTCTTCGTACATCTCTGCCACCCTTCTGGGAGTGGCAACGATGTCTCTGCGGTTAATATCTTCTCCTATGGCTTCCAGCAAAATCTTGACCGACTTTTCGATCTTTTTCTTATCCATTCTTTCTCTCCTTTTAAAATCCTAATTTATTATTTACCTATACAAAATCTGCTGAAGATCTTATCTAACAAATCTTCGGAAAAGCGCATGCCCAGGATGTCATCCAGGTATCCGATGGCATCCTTAATATTCTGGGCGACAAATTCTATCGATACTTTATTATCCAGCGAATCCAGCGACTCGGCAATTAATTTCTGCGCTTTTTTGATTTTCTCGATGTGCCTGATATTGCTGACCAGGACTGAGCCCGACGGGCTAAAATGGCCCTTATAAACCAACTCAACTACCGCATCCTCCAGTAAATCGATATTGCGCATCTTCTTAGCCGAGATCCTGATCATATGTTTAAAACTTTTGCTGATCAGGTCATCCTTGATTTTTTGTTTGAGGTCGATTTTGTTAATCACCGCCAGAGCCAACTTGCTTTTTACTCTTTTAATCAACAGATGGTCATTGCTAGAAAGAGGTTTAGATCCGTCAAAAAGGACGATCGCCAGATCAGCCAGATCAATATATCTTTTAGTCCTCTGGATCGCCTTTCTTTCCACCAAATCGCGGGGCTTTAAAATACCGGCAGTATCCATGATCCTGATCGGGATCCCTTTTATATCTATAACTTCTTCAATGGTATCGCGGGTAGTCCCGGCTACGGCGGTAACTATCGAACGCTCCTGCCTAAGCAGTGCGTTCAAAAGCGAAGATTTTCCTGCGTTTGGTTTTCCACAAATGACCACGCTAATACCTTCACGCATTATTTTTCCCTGGCTAGCCCTCTCCAGCAGCTCCTTAAAAATAGAATCCGCTTCTTCTAATTTGTCGCGGATGGACTTTAAATCCGCTGGAGCGATTTCTTCTTCCGGGAAATCGATGTTTGCTTCTAAAACAACAAGCTGGCCCAGGATGATCTTGCGGATTTTTCTCAAAATTACGGATAGCGTTCCCCGAAGTTGTTCTGAGCCAAGTTTTAAAGCAGCTCCGGTCTTGGCCTGGATAATATCCAACACCGCTTCAGCCTGAGAAAGGTCGATCCGGCCGTTAAGAAACGCCCTTTTGGTAAACTCTCCTGGTTCGGCTAACCTGCAGCCGTTTTCCAAAACCAGCTCCAGCACCGAGCGCATTGCGACGATCCCGCCGTGGCAGTTAATCTCTACCACATCCTCGCGGGTATAACTTTTAGGCGATCGCATCAAGCCTAAAAGAACTTCATCGATAATCTTTTTGCCAACGGGATTAATAATCCACCCATAGTGTAAAGTATAGGCCTTGAAATCAAAAGGTCTGGCCTTGTCTTGGGAAACAAAGATCTTATCTGCGATACAAATAGCATCCTTGCCGCTTAGTCGGACGATCCCGATACCCGCTTCTCCGGGCGAAGTTGCAATAGCCGCAATTGTATCTGTTAAACCGTATTTCATTTTTATCTTGCTCGCCTACCCGGCTTCTCGGCCGCCTGTCCGCCAACCGGCAGCTCAGACAAGACAGGCAGGTTCTTGATGATCCCTCTGGCCTCTCCGGCAACAAATAACGAACCGGTGACCAAAACCAAACTATCCTTAGCCGCACAACTATGGACTATTTTTAAAGCTTCCAGCACACTTCTAGTTATTGCCGGGTTTTTATCTTTTAAGAACTCTTTCCCCTCGGAGAGAATATCCATAGGCCGGGCTACACGGGGGTTATCCGCACAGGTCAAGATTACTCTCTGCGCGATCGGGAAAAACGCCCGAGTAATCCCTTTTACGTCTTTATCGCGGGAGATCCCCAGCACTAAAATCACCTTTTTTTCCGGAAAATTCTGCTTCAGCGTCTCAACCAAAACCACGGCCGAAGCAACATTATGCGCGCCATCCAGGACTATTAATGGCTTCCGGCTGATTATTTCGAACCTGGCCGGCCAAGAAGTGTTAAGCAAACCTTTTTTAAAAGCGTTTATCTTAAGATTATCCCGCCCGCGGATAAACATAGCTGAAATCAAACTTGATGCCAGCGTCGCGTTGATCAGTTGGTGCGGCCCCAAAAACTTTATCCTGAGGTTATTAAACCGGCCAAGATTACCCCGGATATTAAATTCTTGATGGTCAAGGCTTGAGCTTACCAGGTTAAATTTTATATCCCTGCCGATTTCGTAAAATTCAGCGTTTTCTTGAGCGCACTTATCTCTTAAAACTTTAATAGCCTCTTCTTCCTGTGGCGCACTAATCACAATCGACTTGGGTGCTGAGGAGCCGGGCAGCTGAGACGCTTTAATTATCCCCGCTTTTTCCGCGGCTATCTCAGTAAGGCTATTCCCCAAGTTATTGGTATGATCGTAACTAATTGAGGTAATCCCGCAAATAATTGGCTTAACCACATTAGTGGCATCCAATCTTCCGCCCAGGCCGGTTTCCAGGACTGCGAAATCGACTTTTTGCTCTTTAAAATATTCAAAAGCAAGGATGGTATAAATTTCAAAAAATGACAGCGGGCCGTATTGGGAAATACTGCAATATTTATCTATCTTAGGCTTGAGCCGTCCGGCTAAATTCGCTAAATCTTTTTTGGGGATCATTCCCTCGAAATCTTCACGACAAGTTAAACTATCAACAGGCTGCGGCCGCAGGATCCTAATTCTTTCCCTGACGTCCGAGAGGTGAGGAGAAGTAAATAAACCAACTTTATAACCGGCTTCGCGTAATATGTACGCGCTGAACGCGCAAACCGACCCCTTGCCTTTAGTGCCGGCGATATGCACGCTTTTAAAACTTTCCTGGGGATTACCAATAATCCGCAAGAATCCTTCTATGCGTTCAAGCTTCAACGATTCTTTGTAAAGACAATCGGTCTTCTTCTCGTAATTAACGAAAGAATCTAGATACTTAATTACTTCAAGATAGGACATTGGCGTTATTTATCAATGGCGGAAATGCCGTATGCCGGTGAAAACCATGGAAATTTTATGTTTATCGCAAGCCCTGATTATTTCCTCGTCGGCAATTGATCCGCCCGGCTGAATAATGGCTTTAACCCCCATTGAAGCCGCTGCCAAAACTGCATCATCTTTAGGGAAAAACGCATCAGAAGCCAGGCAGGAATTTTTCGTAAGTTTACCGGCTTTTCTTTTGGTGATGAACACCGAATCGACTCTGGACATTTGGCCAGCGCCGATACCCACTGTTTTGGTGCCTTTAGTCAAAATTATGGCGTTAGACTTTACGTGCTTGGCTACTTTCCAGGCAAAGATTAAAGATTCAATATCTGCCTTGGACGGCTTCTTCTTGGTCACCACTTTTAAAGTATTCCTGTTAAGAGTCAGAACATTCTCATCCTGGACCAAAAGCCCGCCGTTCACTCGCTTAAAATCCAAAGCATCAATTTTCTCGGTAATCCCCGGGAATACTAAAAGCCGAAGATTTTTTTTGGCTTTCAACAACTCCAAGCCATCAGGAGTAAACTCCGGGGTTATTATGCATTCCAGAAATCCGCTTTTCGCGATCAATTTAGCCAATGCCAGATCAATATTTCTATTTACGGCGATGATCCCGCCGAACGCGGAAAGCTTATCGCAATTCCAAGCGTCCTTATAGGCTTTAAGAACATTCTTGTTTTCCGCCACGCCACAGGGATTATTATGTTTGACAAAAACTACAGCCGGATCGGAGAATTCTTTGACGATGTTAACTGCGGCGTTCAGATCCAGGATATTATTAAATGACAGCTCCTTGCCCCATAATTGTTTCATCGCGCCAAGGCCTTTGAGAGCTTTTGCTTCGGAATAAAAAGCGGCTTTCTGATGGGGATTCTCGCCGTAACGCAAATCCTGGACTTTGGAAAATTGCAAAGTTAAGGTTTGCGGGAACTGCCCGCCGGGGGCTTGAGCCTGGTTTTTGCTTAAATAATTATTGATCGCCCCGTCGTAAGAAGAAGTGGTTTTAAATACCTCGCAAGCCAATGCCTGGCAGGACTCAACGCTAATCGAGCCTTTGTTAAGTTCCAGCTCGCTTTTTACAACCTGGTACTGGCTGGGGCTGGAAACCACGGCTACTGATTGATGGTTTTTAGCGGCGGAGCGCAGCATTGAAGGGCCTCCGATATCGATATTCTCAATAGCCTGCTCGCGGGTAACATCGGGCTTAGCCACAGTTTTTTCAAAGGGATAAAGATTAACCACCACCATATCGATAAGCCCGATATTGTGGTCTTTAAGCGTCTGCATGTGGGCAGAGTTCTCGCGCAAAGCCAACAATCCTCCATGGATCTTTGGGTGTAAAGTTTTCACCCGGCCGTCGAGCATTTCCGGAAAACCGGTGTAATCGGAAACTTCAATAACCGGGATATTGTTTTCCATCAGCGCCTTGGCTGTGCCCCCCGTAGAGATAATTTCCACCCCGAAATTTTTCAATACCCTGCAAAACTCTACGATCCCGGTTTTATCGGATACGCTTACCAATGCCCTTTTAATCTTGACCATGCCGATCTCCTATTTTTATTTTTAACCCAGATTATAAAATATGGACTACGGACTGTTTTATTTATTAGTGCGGATAACCAAATAATCCCCATCCTGGACCACATATTCCTTCATCTCCAGGCGGAGGTGGTTGTTCGAGCGCGTTTTAGATAAACCTCCGTCGGTAACCAGGTCATGATAGCTGGCCACTTCAGCCCGGATAAAACCTTTCTGGATATCCGAATGAATCGCTCCTGCGGCCTCCCAGGCTGTCGCGCCTTTTTTAATGCTCCAAGCGTGAGAATCTTTATCTCCGGCTGTGAAGAAACTGGCGTAACCAAAATGAGTATAAGCGTTAAAAAGCAATTTATTCTTATCTTGTAATTCTTCTTCCTGCGCCAGATAAATCGGGCGGATGGTCCAGAGCGAATATCCGGCAATAAGCCCTTTTTGTGCTTCGCTTATAGCTAGATCGCAAAGCAAACATTCTTTGTCCAGCTGATCCTTAAATTTAGTCAGTAGTTCTTTCTCGGCCGGATCGGCACAACGGCTAAGCCTAGTCTCCACAAACTCTATATCATGGACGATCAAATCCAACTTCGCGCCTTCCGGAGCGATTATCCCGTCAGCCTCGACCAATTTCTCCTGGTCCAGAATTATATCCACCTGAATGTAAACCTCTTTTGCGGAATTAAACATAACCTTAAGGGTTTTAACGCGCTCATCAGCTAAACTAGCTTTTCCCTGAGCAAAAACTTCAGTTCCCACTATCCCGATTTTCATTTATTAAGCTCTCCTTTACTTGTGATTTTTATTCATCTTCCGCTTTATGATGCTCCTGGTAATGGGCAATAACCGGTTGGGCCATCTTACCCGGCACCTGCTCATAATGGGAAAATTTCATAGTAAAACTGCCTTTGCCTTGCGTAAGTGAACGCAGATCGCTAGCGTAGGAAAACATTTCCGATAACGGCACGTTAGCCTTTAAAGCCTGCTGCTTGCCTTTTGCTTCCATCCCCAGCGTGCGTCCTCGCCGAGAATTTAGATCCCCGGAAACCGAGCCCAAATAATCTTCCGGTATAAAAACTTCGATTTCCATTACAGGCTCCAGCAATACCGGGCCTGCGGCCTGGACTGCTTTCCTCAGAGCCATAGAACCCGCGATCTGAAAAGCCATATCCGAAGAATCAACATCATGATAGGACCCGTCGCAAAGAACTACCTGCATATCCACTACCGGATAACCGGCAATGACCCCTTCTGACATGGCTTTTACTATCCCTTTTTCCGCCGAAGGAATAAAGTTGCGCGGGATCGCTCCGCCGACAATCTTATCGACAAATTCGAACCCTTTTCCATGCTCCAGCGGATGCACTTCAATCCAAACATCGCCATACTGGCCGCGGCCGCCGGACTGACGCTTGAATTTACCCTGCATTTTCACGCTTTTAGTAATAGTCTCCTTAAAAGGGACTTTGGGCTTGTTTAAATCAACATCTACGTTAAATCGTTTTTTAAGCCTGCCGATCATCACGTGCAAATGTAAGTCGCCTAAACCTGATATAATCATCTCCTTGGTCTGAGGATCGACTTTCTCCCTGAATGTCGGATCCTCGGCTACTAATTTCGCTAATGCCTGGGATATTTTCTCTTCATCCTGGCGGGTTCGCGGCTTCACTGAAGCCGACATCATTCCTTCAGGAAATTCTATCGGTTTAAATACCACGGGATGCGCCTGATCCGCTAAAGTATCCGAGGTCTGCGTAGCTTTTAACTTAGGAATAGCCACGATATCTCCGCAGGTTGCGGCTTCCATCAAACGCTGCTCTTTTCCTTGCAGAAAATACAGCTGCCCAAAACGCTCGTTGTTCTTCTGGGTAACGTTGTAAAAAGTAGTGTTACCGGTTAATTTTCCGGAGAATATCCTTACCAGGCTCAATTGCCCGACGTAAGGATCAAAAATACTTTTAAAAACCAACCCTGATAGCGGCGCAACCTCCGCGCTCTTGACTTCGCCTTCCTGAACAAGTAAATTCGGCCGCTCTTCCGGAGAAACCAGATCATCTTTAATCGCTTTTAACAGTTCATCAATACCGCTATCCGTAAGTGCGGAGCCAAAAAGGATAGGAAAAACCTTGGCGTTGGCAACTGCCTTATGCAATCCACTATTAAGCTCTTCCAGGGTAAGTTTGCCAGCAGCCAGATATTTTTCCAAGAGCATGTCGTCACTTTCAGCGACCGGCTCCATTAACTCTTCCAAGGCGCTGGAATTTAAAATAACCGCGTTTTTAGAAAGCGAATTCCGGATATCCTCAACAACCTTGTCCCTATCTAGGCCTTCTTTATCGATTTTATTAACAAAAACAATACGGGGAATCTGCGCTTCTTCCAATAAATCCCAGACTTTCTCCGTTCCAACTTCCACCCCGCTTATGCCATCTATAACCACAATGGCGTTATCCACAGCGCGCACCCCCGAAAGAACCTCGGCGTAAAAATCCGCGAAGCCCGGAGTATCCACTATCTGAATACGGATACCTTGATAATCGCAGAACATTATCCCGGCATTGATGGAGGACTTGCGCTCTATTTCGTCCCAATTGTAGTCGCTGACAGTATTGCCTTCGGCTGTTGAGCCTTTGCGCGAAGTGGCTTTACAGCGGAAGAGCAGGCTTTCTGCCAGGCTGGTTTTCCCCGATTGAGCATGACCTAGAAGGATAACGCTTCTTTTATTCTTGGCATCCATTTTTATACTCCTTTATCTTTTCAAAAAGTATTGAAAACCCAAAGGTTCTAAGGAAATAAGCCAATTATCCTAACAATATATTTTAAAGGTGGTTTTAGCTCTAAAATTAAACTCAATCCAAATTAAAATGAATTGGGGAATTTAATAAAACTATTATAAGAGGGAATTAAAGGATGGTCAAGCAAAAATCGTTTATTCTAGATAAGTATAAACTTTGCCTTCGTAATTGCGTAGAACGTATTTGCCGCTGGCCTGGGAAACGATATAATTAGGATTGATCGGGATCTTCCCTCCGCCGCCAGGAGCATCAATGACATAGGTCGGGACACCGTAGCCGGTGGTATGGCCGCGTAATTTCTCGACTATGTTGATCCCGGCCTCAACCGGAGTGCGGAAATGCTGCGTTCCTCGGACTAAATCGCACTGATAAATGTAATACGGCCGAACCCTCATCTTAAGCAGTTCATGCATAAGCCTACGCATGGTGCTGGGGCGGTCGTTAATACCCTTTAAGAGCACGGTCTGGCTCCCCAAAGGAATTCCGGCGTCAGCCAGCATTTCACAAGCGATCTTAGTACGCCTGGTTATCTCTTTGGGATGGTTAAAATGGATACTTATCCATAAGGGGGAATATTTCTTGAGCATGGAGACTAATTTCTCGGTGATCCTCTGAGGCAGAGTCACGGGCACTCTTGTGCCTATCCGCAGAAATTCCAAATGTGGGATCGTGCGTAATTTTTTGATCAACTCTTCCAACACTTCGTCTTCCAAGGTCAGCGGATCACCTCCGGAAATAAGTACATCGCGAACTTTTTTATTAGAACGGATGTACTCAATCGCCGCATCCCAGCGGTTTGGAGAATTATCTATTTTCTCTTCGTGGCCAACCAGGCGCCTTCGGGTGCAATGGCGGCAATACATCGCGCAGGACTCAGTAGCTAGGAGCAAAACGCGGTCCGGATACCTGTGTACCAAGTGCGGCGCAGGAGAGTCCGTGTCTTCTCCGCAAGGATCCGCCATTTCATAAGGGCTGATATGAAATTCATTCTGCGTGGGAATGCATTGACGCCTGATAGGGCAATTTGGGTCATCCGGATCCAGCAAAGTCGCCCAGAAAGGAGTCACGGCCATGGCCATGCGGCCTTTGGCATTT
>Ga0315268_10008217_pt1 | contig 10932 bp, 11 predicted proteins | sample C1_top_MG_FD_204535 | JGI IMG/M metagenome (GOLD analysis project Ga0315268, IMG submission 204535) | Sediment microbial communities from Yellowstone Lake, YNP, Wyoming, USA - C1_top | ecosystem: Environmental > Aquatic > Freshwater > Lake > Sediment | place: USA: Wyoming | collected 2017-08-01 | reverse complement strand
TGTTGGCGGAGCTCAGGAACACGTACAGCAGGTCGAGCTCCTTCGAGGTCAGGGGCACGCGCTTGCCGCTGACGTGCAAGGTGTAGCTGGTCAGGTTCAGCTCGATCTCGCCCATCTTGATCAGCTCTTCCGGCGCGCTGGCCTGAGTGCGGCGCAGGACCGCCTTGATGCGGGCCAGGCACTCCGCGACGTCCCAGTTCAGCGACAGGCACTCGTCGGCCCCCGCCTGGAAGAACGCCAGGCGCAGCGACACCTTGTCCTTGGACGAGGCCGGCGCCGACGCGACCTGGGCCGGGCCGCCCTTGCCGAACAGCGCGTAGGCGTGCTTCGTCGGAGCGAAGCTCGCGGCCGGCTGATCGGCGTGCTCGACCAAAGCGATGATCGGCAGCTGCTTGGCCGGCCCCTTCGTGCGCAGGGACTTCACGAACTCGACGCCGTCGTCGTCGACCAGCTTCGAGCCGACCAGGAGCAGGTCGCAGCCGCGGTGCGCGAGGAGGCCGTGGACTTCCTTGGAGCGCTGGGCGACGGTCACCGACATGCCCGCGCCCTGGAGCGCCTCCAAGATCACGGCGGCGCGATTCGGCTCGCGCGAGGCGTAGACGACGTTGACGCGCATCCCGGCCTTAAGCCCCGCCCTCGGCGCCCTCATCCTCGAGATCGAGGCTGAGGCCGCCCAGGCCGATGGCGCCGGCGAAGAGGTTGTACAGGACCGCGATGAGCAGCACGACGCCGTCCATCAGCACCGTGTAGAACAGGGTGAAGAGGATCGTCGAGAGAAGCTTCAGCGGCAAGGTCATCGCCGCGTTCTGCGAGTTCGGCACGAGGACGAAGGTCGTCAGGCCGCCGATGAGACCCAAGGTGCCGAGCACGGCGGAGACCGCGGGCTTCGTGGACAGGATGACGGCCAGGCCGCCGACCACGGCGGAGACGATGGCCAAGGGCACCATGTCGCGGGTGACCAGCGCCAGCGCCGCCATCACGCCCGCCACCGCCACCACGGGAAGGATGGGGTTCTTGATCCAGTACGGGTCGATCCGCTTGACTCGATAGCTCATGCCGGTCTCTCCTGTCTCCTTATAACGTCCGAGGCTAGACAAGATTAACAGAACTGCGCAGGGAGCGCAAGGGCCGCGGCCGCGAACGTCAGATGCGGGCGCCGACGGTCTTCGGCTCGAACAGGATCAACGTGCGCTTGGTTTCGCCGTCCTCGTCGAGGTGGACGGCCTTCACGTGGCAGGGCTCGGAGCGGAACATCGTGTCGGCCTCGACGACCTGGTTCGGGCGGTCGAGCGCGACGCTGACCAGGCGCAGGACGTCCTGCTGCTGGCTGTCGATCACGTCCAGCAGATGGAGCTTGCCGTCGGTCGTGACGGTCCCGGTGACCGGGAAGTTGGTGAACAGCACGCTGTTGTCCTCGTCGACGACGATCGCGCGGTGGTTCTTCGAGACGACGGCCTTCAGGATGGACTCCCACCATCTCGCCTCGGCCACGCCGCGCTGCTTCTCCTTGACCATCGAATTGGCGATCTCGGCCTTCACCTTGGACAGGAAGATGCCGATGACGCTCGACAGTTCGCCGATCTCGTCGTTGGTCGCGGGAAACTTCAGCTCCAGGTTCTTGAACGAGATCGACTCGATGGCGTCGCGCAGGTTCAGCAGCGGATTGATCACGAAGTGGTGGAGGAAGAAATACAAAGGGATGCCCAGCAGGAGCAGCACGCCCACCGCCCCCACCGCGTACTTATTCATCGCCTTGTTGATGACCTTGACCACGCCCTCGCGGCTGACCTGGAGGTTCAGGATGCCGAGCACGTCGCCGCGCAGGGCCAGCGGGATCGCGATGTCGTACAGCGGCAGGTTGGGAACCGCGCGCACGATCGGCGTCTTGGCGAGCCAGGCCTGCTCGATGGCGTCGGTCGGCAGGCTGATCTGGTGGGTGAAGTCGTCGAACGTCTTCGAGATCATCGAGCCGTCCTTGAACCAGCGCACCTCGCCGTACTTGTTCAGGTACAGCAAAGACGCGATGCGGTCGTCCTTGGACAGCCGGGTCACGATGTCCAGCTCGTTCATCGTGACCGCGCTCTGGTTGCGCGCGAGGCCGTCGATCAGGCTGGGCGCGTACAGGCGGACGATGTCGATGGACTCCTGCTTCAACTTCTCGTCGAACGTCCACTTGAACAGGTTGTAGTAGAAGATGCCGCCCAGGAACATCACGTAGATGCCGATCCCGGTGAACCACAGGAACCACTTCGCGGCGAGCCGCATCTATTGCCCCGCGCCGTACAGCTTCTCGATCTTTTCGATGCCGGCGGCCGCGTCGGTATTGCTGGGATCGAGCTGCTTGGCGTGCATCCACTTGTCGCGCGCCTTCTCGTAGTCGCCCTTCTGGTAGAAGATGACGCCCTCGAGATAGGCCTGCTGCGACTGCTGCTTGGCGTTGTCGGAGGCCGCTCCGGCGGCGGGCGTCGAGCCGGCGGGAGGCGCCGAGCCGGTCGCGGCCGCGGTCTTCGCGTCCGCCGCGGCCTTCGCCTTGTCCTCCTCGTCCTTCTTCTTCGCCTCGGCGTCGGCCTTCGCGGCCTCCTCCTTCTGCTTCTTGGAGGACACCTCGCGCTCCTTGGCGACCTCGACGGCGCGCTTCTTGGCGACGTCCTCGCGGCGGATCTGCTCCTTGGCGCGGGCGACGAGCTGGTCGGAGGCCTTCGGGTCGTAGCCGTACTCGACGGCGGCCTTCCATTCGCCGATCGCCTTGTCGTACATCCGCGCCTCGTAGAGGCGGCGGCCCTCGGCCACGTGCTGATTGGCGACCTCGGCGCGGATTTCGGCCTGAAGCTTCTGCGCCTTCACGTTGCCGGGGCCGGCCTCGAGCACCTGGTCGAGCATCTTCAGCGACTCGAGCACCAGGCCCTGGCTGTAGAGATTCAGCGCCGTCTGCAGCTTCTCGTTGGCGTCCTGCTCGCGCGCCTCGGCCTCGACCTTCGCGATCGCGGCGGTCAGGCGCGGGTAGCGGGGATTGAGCACCAGCGCCGCGTACCACTGGTCGAGCGCCTCGCGCAGGCGGTGCTGCTTGTACGCCTTCTGGCCGCGGCGGAAATGCTCGTCGGCCATCTCGCCGCGCGCCTTGCGCAGCCAGTAGCGGGACTTCAGGTTGCCCGGGGACAGCTTCGAGACCTCGTCCCACTTCTCGGCGGCCTCGGCCAGGCGGCCCTGCCGGTACAGCGCCATCCCCTCCTCGAAACGGTCCTCCAGCATCCGGCGTTCGGACACGTGAGGCGCCGCCGAGCCCTTCAGGTCCAGCGTGGCGCGGTTCAGGATCGAGGCGTCCTCGTAGCCGGGGTCGATCGAGAGGATCTTGCGGGTCAGCTCGTTGGCTTCCTCGAACCGGCCGTCCTTGTAGAGGTCGAAGGCGTTCTCGTAGACGATCTTCAGCGTCTTGCGCGTCAGCCGCGCCTTCTCGAGCTGGATCGTGTAGATGTACTTCTTCTTGTCGTCCTCGGACGTGACCGTGCCCAGGTTCAGCTTGGACATGTCGAGGAACAGGCCCTCGGTCTCCTTGACCTTGGGCGCGGGCGCGTCCTGGGCGCGAACGGCGGCCGCGGCGGCCAGGACGGCAAGCACGGCGAGCAGTCGCGCGCTCATCAGAAGCCCAGGCCTCCCGAGACCAGGCTCTTCATCATCGGCGCCAGCATCATGATGAACACCGTCGGAAAGATGAAGACGAACAAAGGGATCAGCATCTTCGTCGCGGCCTGCGCGGCCAGCTTCTCGGCCTTGTTCAGGCGGCGGAAGCGCATGTCGGCGGCGTAGTTGCGCAGCAGCTCGACCAGGCTGGTGCCCAGCTCGTCGGATTGGATGATCAGGCCCACGAAGGAGCGGATCTCCGGGACGCCGGTGCGCATGGCCAGGCGCTTCAGCGCGTCGCGGCGCGTGTAGCCGAGCTGGACCTCGTTGACCATCTTCTCGAGCTCCTTCTCCAGCTCGGTGCGCTGCTCGGGACGGATGTTCTTCAGGATGCGCTCGATGGCCGCCATGTAGTCCAAGCCGGCCTCGATGGTCAGAGCCATCAGATCGACCATCGTGGGGAAATTGCGCATGATGTCGGCCTGGCGCTTGCGCACGCGGCCGTTGAAAATGGAATCGGGAATGAAGAAGCCGACGACGCCGAAGAGGGCCAGGATCCACACGCCGGTCACCAGGAACGCGCCGGCGCCCAGCGCGGCCGCGAAGAACTCCTTGAGGTGCAGGATGTCGAGCGGGGTCGGCTTCTGCGGCCGGCCCAGCATCATGTGCAGCTCCTCGATCTTCACGTCCAGGTGGAAGGTCTTCAGCAGGAAGAGGTCCAGGCGGTCGATCATGCCGCCGTTCGGATTGAGGCCCGAGAAGGCGCTGGAGGTGCCGACCTCCTTCTTCGCGAGCTTCGACAGGTCGCTCTCGTCGGCATCCGCGGGCGGCGCGAACATCCGGCTGATCGCGGTGTAGGCCGCCGCCGACCCCAGGAAGGCGATCGTGAACAGAAGCCAGTGGATCGAAGGTTCTATGGGTCCCATGTCAGACGCTGATGTCCCCGAGCTTGTTGACGATCTTCATCCCGATGCCGATCCAAATGGTGCAGAACACCAAGGTGAAGAATCCGAGCGGCGAAAAATAGAACTCCTTCATCGGTCCCGGCTGGAAGGCGAACATGACGATGAGCATGACCCAGGGCATGCCGCCGACGACGATGGCCTGGATGCGCTGCTGCGCCGTCATCGCCGCGGTCTTCTCGGCCAGCTTCGACTCCTCGCGGATGTTCTCGACGATGCGGTCGAAGATCTTGGTCAGGTTGCCGCCGACCGAGCGCTGGATGACGATGGCCTTGATCATGTACGACAGCAGGCGGCTCTGCACGCGCTCCTCGACGCCCTCGAGCGCGCGCTCCATCGCCGTGCCGAGGTGGTAATTCTTGAGGCAGAGGCCGAATTCCTCGGAGATCGGCGGCTGGCAGTCCTTGGTCACCATCTCGATGCAGCCGATCAGGTCGATGCCCGACTTCAGTCCGTTCGACATCAGGATCATCGCGTCCATCAGCTGGGCCTCGCACTGCAGGCCGCGGCGGAAGCGGATGTTGCGCAGCAGCCACCCGGGGAGCGTCAGGCCCGCGTAGACGCCGAAGCCGGTGAAGATCAGGAAGCCGAAGACGTCGAAGGTGAGCAGGCCCATCAGCACGCCCAGCCCGACCGGGATGCCGACGAGATAGTGGATCTTGATCACGATGAACTGCCGCTCGTACTCGTGCGCCCATTCCTTGGCCTTCGCCTTGTAGTCCTCGATGCCCTTGAGGATCTTGCCCTCGTTGAGCGTGCCGATCGAGTAGCCGCAGATGAACATGCACGCCATGCCCAGCATGAAGAACAGCAGCGCCACCGCGCGCGCCGAGCCGTCGGGCTGGACCGGCGGCGCGTAGCCGCGGGGGTCGGACTGGAGCACGTCGAAGGCCGCGTTGCTCAGCGCGCCGATGCCGATCACCGCGTCCTTGTAGCGGTCGGTGTCGCCGTTGATCAGGCCGTCCATCACGGAGTCCATCTGCTTGTTGATCAGGTCGAAATGCGCCAGCACCGCGCGGCCGCGGCCGCCCAGGGAGTTGCCGAGGCGCGCGCGGACCAGCCGGTCCAGCGACATCTGGAAGCGGATGCGGTTGTCCTCGTAGTCGCGCACCAGGTTGCCGGGCGGCATGAACTGACCGCCGTACGGATCCGGCGGGAAGCTCTTGCGGACCAGCTCGAAGAACTCGTACAGGACGGAGACCGGCGCCTGCCACAGCTGGGCCTCGTTGAGGACGCCCTCGTCGGGGTCCTGCCAGACCGGGCGCTTGAGCATCGGCTCGATGGTCTGCTCCACCCACTTCGGGACCTGCAGGCCGGGGTCGCGGTCGCGCTTGAAGTAGTGATAGAAGATCTGAACCTTTGTCTCGGCCCCGTCCTTCTTGCCGAGCAGGAACTCGCCCTGCTGGCGCGTGAAGACCTGGGCGCCGGCCGGGGCGGCGGACAGGGCGAGCAGGACGGCGAGGGCCGCGCGCCGCATCAGTGCCCCCCGCCCGCGCTGTGCGTCGCGACGGCCTCGGCGTCTTCGGGCACGTTGATGCCCGCCTTGATCAGTTCGTCGATGGCGTTGGGCAGACCCTTCTTCTTCTTGGTGCGCTCGCTCCAGAACGCCTCCGGCGGGACCGGCAGGCCCTTGAGCTTGATCTCGTCGTAGCAGTGCGGGACGTAGTCCATGGCCGTGAAGTAGCCGAAGCTCGTGCCCTTCTCGTCCATGCCGGTCTGGATGAAGCGGTAGATGTCCTTGGTCAGGACGCGCTGGCCGTCGCGCCCGATGCACTCCGAGATGTAGGTCACGCGGCGCTTGCCGTCGGCGAAGCGCGTGATCTGGATGAAGATGTGCACCGCGCTCGAGATCATGTCGATGAGAACGTTCATGGGCAGCTCGATGCCCGACATCAGGCACATCGCGGACAGGCGGCTGATCGATTCGGTCGGCGTGTTCGCGTGGAGGGTCGCCAGCGAGCCTTCATGGCCGGTGTTCATCGCCTGAAGCATGTCCAGAGACTCGCCGCCGCGGCACTCGCCGACGACGATGCGGTCGGGGCGCATGCGCAGGCAGTTCTTGATGAGGTCGCGGATCGTGATCTCGCCTTTTCCCTCGATGTTCGGCGGGCGCGACTCGAGCCGGATCCAATGATCGGCCAGCAGGCGGAGCTCGGCCGTGTCCTCGACGGTGATGATGCGCTCGCCGTCGGGAATGAAGTTCGACAGCATGTTGAGGAAGGTGGTCTTTCCGGTGCCCGTACCGCCCGCGATCAGCATGTTCTTCTTGACGATGACGGCGGCGCGCAGGAATTCGATGAACGTGGGGGTGCAGGCGCCGAAGCTGATCAGCTGCGTGTGCGTGAAGGGCTTGGCGGAGAAGCGCCGGATCGTGAGCGTCGGGCCGGAGACGGCCAACGGGGCGATGATCGCGTTGACGCGCGAGCCGTCCTTCAGGCGGGCGTCCACGAGCGGGACGGATTCGTCGATGCGGCGGCCGACGGGCGCGACGATGCGCTTGATGACCTGCACCACCTGCTCGTCGTTGCGGAAGCGCAGCGGCAGCAGCACGAGCTGGCCCTTCTGCTCGATGTAGATCTTGTCGAAGGCGTTGACCATGATCTCGTTGATGCCGGGATCGCGCAGCAGCGCCTGCAGAGGTCCGAGGCCCAGGATTTCGTCGACCAGCTCGACCACGAACTGCTCGCGCTGCGTGCGCGACAGGGCCAGGTTCTGCTCGCGCTGCAGGAGGTTTTCGATGATCTGGCCGACCTTCGAACGGTTGTCCTCGTTGAGCTTCGGATCCTCGGAAATCCGGATGCGCTCGGTTTCCATCGCGGCGACGACCAGCTTGTGCATCTTCCCCTTCAGCTCGTCCCAGAACTCCGGGATCGGGCCGGCCGCCGCGGTCGAGACCGTGTTGCTCTTCTCGGGCGCCGGCGCGGACGCCGAGACGGACGGCTTCCATAGCAGGTCGGCCGCGGAGGAGAACTCCTCCGCGCCCATCGAGCTCTCCCAGTGCTTGGCCGTGGGCTTGACCTCCATCGTCCGCCCCAGCAGCACCCGCAGGGACTTGACCCAATCGCTCTGCAGCTGCTCGACGACCAGGATTTTCTGGGTGTTCGCGTACTCCGGGATCAGGTCCTCCCAGGGCATGTAGGCGAGCACGCTCTTCTGCATCGCGTGGAAGAAGCGGCCGACTTCCTTCGGCGCGAGCGCACCGGGGAGATTCGCCTGGTTGACCACGATCTCGAACTTGTCCAGCGAGAAGTGCAGGGCCTTGATCTCGTTGAACAGCGCGTAGGTCGCCTCGAAGTGCGAGCGCTGCGGCAGGCAGATCCAGTAGATCAAATCCGCGAGGTCGAACGAGAAGATCTGCATCGGGAAGAACGGATCCACGTCGAGGAAGAGATCGTAGGTCTCGGCGAGCGAGCCCAGCACCTTCGTGACGACGTTCGGCGAGAGCTTCTGGAACTCCGTGCGCGAGCTGGCCAGGGGCAGGAGTCCCACGCCCCACTGCGAGATCGGGATGCGGCCCTTCAGCAGGCGCCCCAGGCCTCCGGTCGGGTTCTCCCCGACGAGCTGGGTCATGCTGGCCAGCGAGGGCGGATTCAGGCCGAGGGCGAAGTTCAGGTCGTTGCGGCACATAGGGTCCATGTGCACGATGATGACCTTTCGGTTCTGGCTGCCGGCCCACGCCAGCGCCAGATTAAGGCAGGCCGTGGTCTTGCCGACGCCCTCCTTGGGGCCCGTGAACACGACGACCCGCCCGGGCTCCTTGACGGAGGTCAGGATGGGCGGCGCTTCGGAGACGATCGGCGGCTCGGCCATGGATTTACTTGACGATTTCCATCGTGACGAACAGGAACAAGGACTGCTGAGTCTCCGTCACCGTGGTCTGCGTAAAGAGCAGGCCGAGGAGCGGGATGCTGCCCAGAAAAGGAATCTTGGTCTTCGACGAGTTCTTCGTGCTGGACTTGAGCCCCCCGATGACGAGAGTCTCGCCGCTCTTGACCTCGACGGCGGTCTGGATCTGCCGGGTCACGACGGACGGCACCGCGGTATTGCCGACCTGGACCGTCTTCGAAAAGTCCACGTTCGAGACCTCGAGCTGCAGCTCCGCGCGGATCGTGTCCTTCTTGTTCGGGTTGATCACGGGAACGATGTTCATGATGACGCCGAACTTCTTGAAGTCGGTCGTGACGGTGCCGTTGCCGTTGGCGGTCGGATACGGCTGCTCGCCGCCGACGACGAAGTTGGCCTGCGACTGGGCCTGGACGATCACCTTGGGATTCGACAGCAGCTGGGCCTTGCCCTCTGTTTCCAGCATCTTCAAAGACGTCGCCAGCTGAGTCTGACGCGCGAAGTCGCCGACCTTGATGATCTGCCCGACCGGGATCGCCTTCTCCGCGAAGTTGACTCCGGCCTGGAACGGCGTCCAGGAGAAGCCCAGGTCCCGCTCGTACGATCCGGAAATCTCGACGATGTCCGCGGACACCGCGATCAGGGAGTCCTCGGGTTGGGCCGAGGCCTTGGTCGCGAGCGCCGCGAGCAGCGCCAGAGCCGTCCAGAGTTGTCTATTCATGTTGTCGAGCCTTTCCTGTGAGCGGTCCGGCGCGTCTTGTCAAAGCGATCAACGGAACAGCTTGCGGAAGCTGGCCATCTCCATCGGATGCATTTCCACGTCGCCCAAGCCGCGCATGATCACCGTCGGCTCGCCCTGCGTCAGGGCGAGCGCCCGGGACTGCGCCTCGGTCGGGTTCAACGCCAGGCTCACCGTCGCCTTTTCGGAGAAAGCGGCCGTCTTGTCCTCCTGCGCCGCCATGCCCTTGAATTGCTTGGCGTTCATGCCCTGGCCGAGGTTCGTGCCCACGGCGATGATCAGGACGTTCTGAAGGATGGTCGCGGTGACCTTTTCCTTGCGCCCGTCGTTCATCATCGCGTCGAACGTGACGAGCACGTCCACGCGGTCGCCGGGCTTGATCAGGACCTTCATCTCGGGCTCGATGGGCAGCATCGCGCCGCGATAGCCCGGGGGGATCTTCACGCTCAGGCCCGACTCCGGCGACAGGGACACCAGCGACGACTGCGTGATCTGGTTGCCCTTCGGGATTCGGACGCGCGTCACCAGGTTCACGATCAGCTTCATGTCCGAGGGAGTCTTGATCTCGAAGGAGTCCTGCTGCATGAACTTGCGCGGGACGGCGAGCGTCTCCACCATGTCCTCGTGCAGCACCGTCCGTTCGGGAATGTCGGCGCGCGCGACCAGGACATTGGCCTTCTCATAGTCGCTGGTCAGCGCCCGCTCCTTGCTGGTCAGCACCATCAGGTAGAAGACGGCCGCCAGCATCGCGAGAACCATCGGGATCAGCACGCCTTTCTTTTCCATTGGTTGTCCTGGTCGAAATCCTTTACTTTTTGAGCGGCTGCTCGATCGGCATCCGGACCGTCGCGATCAGTTCCCTTGTTCCCGTTCCCTTCGGCTTCGCGAGAATGATGCTGCTGATCGGAAAAATCAACCGGACATGTTCCTGCCCGGTGCACACCAAGTCGAAATTGTCCTGTCCGGCCTGCGGATCCGCCAGCGTCTTGTCCGTAAAGCACGACACGGTCGCCTGCGGCAAGAACTGCTTCATCACGCCCGTCGTCTTGGCCTGGCCTCCAGCCGCCGAGAACCAGGTCATCCCTCCGACTCGCGCCGCCTCGTACGTCGCGTGATTCAGAAGGATCAACTGAAACGACACGTAGCCGATCTCCATGATCGTGAAGACGATCCCCAAGAACACCGGGAGGATGAGGAGCATCTCCACGACCACCTGCCCCGACCGGCGTCTCTGCGTCCTTCGCACGCCACGACCTCCCACGCCCGCTTCCGCCCCGGCCCTCGCGGGGGCCGGGGCGGGCGACGGCGTTAGTTGCCGCCGGAGCCCATCTGGCTCGCGGCGCCCGTGATCATCTGCTGGATGTTGTTGAACAGCGTCGGCATGAATTTCTTCAGCGCGACGCCGGCCACCAGCACGACGCCGACGACGACCGTCAGCATCAGCAAGTACTCCACGGTGTTCTGACCGCGGCGGCTCGAAATCCGCTCTTTTACCCACTTCCCCACCGGAGACAATTTCATGGTCGCAGTTTCTCCCTCACTCGAATTTACGTCAAAAATACGGCGTCAGTATCTTGATGCCGGCAATCTTGAAAAGACCTCTCAGCTGGCCCTGGAGGAACCCGTACATCCCGGCGAACACCGTGACCAAAGTCACCGTCGTCAGGAGGTACTCCACGACCGTCTGACCCTTCTTTCCTATTAGTAACCGACGAAAAGACTGCATCCGCATTTGTTCTCAGTGTATCAGCCGTCCCCGAACGTGTCAAG
>Ga0315268_10008216_pt1 | contig 10932 bp, 11 predicted proteins | sample C1_top_MG_FD_204535 | JGI IMG/M metagenome (GOLD analysis project Ga0315268, IMG submission 204535) | Sediment microbial communities from Yellowstone Lake, YNP, Wyoming, USA - C1_top | ecosystem: Environmental > Aquatic > Freshwater > Lake > Sediment | place: USA: Wyoming | collected 2017-08-01 | reverse complement strand
CATGGTCAGTGCCCATCCCGGCGTGAATCATAATTACGAACGCGAACATGCCTACAACCTCTGGTTCGTCGCTACGGCGGCCGATGAGTTGGCACTGGCCGCGTTGCTTGATGAGATTGGTGAAGCGACGGGTTGCCCACCCATTGCCTTGCCATTGCGTGAAGAGTTTCACATTGACCTGGGTTTTGACCTGCTGCATGGCGGCAAGGTGCAGCACGCCGCGCGCCGTTGCGAAGCGCGGCCGACCAGTACGCTGGACCGCCGCCTCATCGCCGCCCTGCAACCGGGGCTGGCGCTGGTGTCGCAGCCCTTCGCGCAACTTGCCGAGGATACCGGCATGCAAGAGTCGGCGTTGGTGGAACGGCTCGCCGCATGGCTGGACGACGGTTGCATCAAACGCTTTGGTGTCGTGGTGCGCCACCACGAGCTCGGCTACAAGGCGAATGCGATGGTGGTATTCGATGTGCCGGATGATGCGGTGAGTGCTGTCGGTCAGCGCCTGGCGCGCGAGGCCGGGGTGACGCTGTGCTATCGCCGCCAGCGCCATCTGCCGCATTGGTACCACAACCTGTTCTGCATGGTGCATGGCCGTTCACGTGATGAAGTTGAACCGATTATCGAGCGCCTCTGCCGCGTTGCCGCTCATCCTTGCGCAGTGTTATTCAGCCTGCGCCGCTTCAAGCAATGCGGCGCCAAGTATTTTGACAGCAAGGCGCTCTGAGTCAGCCGTACTCGACGCGACAGAGCGAGCGCTTATCAACGCGCTGCAAGGCGGTTTTCCCCTCTGCGATGAGCCCTATCGCGCGGTAGGCGAAAAGCTCGGTCTGACCACAGACGACGTCATCGCCCGGCTGCAGAATCTGCTGGAGCGCAAGGTGCTAACCCGTTTCGGGCCGATGTATCAAATCGAGAAGGTCGGTGGCGCCTTTGTGCTGGCTGCGTTGCAGGTGCCGGAAGCTGATTTCGAACGGATTGCGGAAATCGTTAATGTCTTGCCCGAAGTGGCGCACAACTATCGCCGCGAACACGCCCTCAACATGTGGTTTGTGCTGGCCACCGAAACGCCAGCGGGCATTGCGGCAGCCATTGAAAAAATTGAAGCCGCGACGGGATTGCCGGTATTCGCCTTTCCCAAAGAGCGCGAATACTTTGTCGAAATGAAGCTGGATGCTTGAGTACATGCTTGAGTACATGCTTGAGTACATGCTTGATGAACTTGATCGCCGGTTGATCGTCGCGACTCAGGCTGGCCTGCCGCTGGTGCCACGTCCCTATCATGCGTTGGCGGAAGTGTTGGGTATTCCGGTCACTGAAGTGCAGGCGCGACTGGCGGCCATGCTCGCCAGCGGTGTCATCCGCCGTATTGGCGCGGTGCCGAATCATTACGCCTTGGGCTACTCTTTCAACGGCATGACGGTTTGGGATGTGGTCGATGAACAGATCGATACCCTGGGCGCTCAGGTCGGCGCCTTGCCCTTCGTTACCCACTGCTACCGTCGCCCGAGAAAGCTGCCGGACTGGCCCTATAATCTGTTCGCGATGGTGCACTGCAGAAGTAGCATGGAGGCGACAGCGCGGGTGGCGGAAATCGCTACTTTGCTGGGAGATGCCTGCCGTGATCACGATACTTTGTTTAGCAGTCGCATTCTGAAGAAAACCGGTTTGCGCATTGCGGGATGATCCCGCCGCTGCGCGGTGAGGTCAGCAATGAGCGTTGAAGCTGCAAACCCAACGGACATCAGGAGTCCCAGCCTGACAGCGATGTCAGTCGCTGCGATGGGCGTCGTCTATGGTGACATCGGTACCAGCCCGCTCTACACCATCAAGGAAGTCTTCTCCAGCGGCCATCATCCGGTGCCGGTGACGCCAGACAATGTGCTCGGCATCCTTTCGTTAGTGTTCTGGGCGCTGACCATCACGGTCTCGCTCAAATACGTCATGTTCATCACCCGTGCCGACAACAAAGGCGAGGGCGGCATCATGGCGCTTACCTCGCTGGCTTTGCGCGTCCAGCAGCTGAATCCGCGCATGATCTGGCTCATGTCCGCCCTCGGCATCTTCGGCGCGGCACTGTTTTACGGCGATGCCGCCATTACGCCGGCGCTTTCGGTACTTTCTGCCGTTGAGGGACTGGAGGTTGCCACGCCGGCCTTCAAACCCTATGTGGTGCCCATTGCCATCGCTATCCTCGTGGGACTATTCATGTTCCAGCGCAGTGGCACAGCGAGCGTGGCGGCGCTGTTCGGGCCGATCATGCTGTTCTGGTTTGCGACACTGGCCTCCATCGGCCTGTGGAATACCTTCAAGCACCCTGGCGTGCTTGCCGCCATCAACCCCTGGTATGCGCTGCAATTCTTCGAGACCAACGGTACGCTCGCCTATCTCGCGCTGGGCGCCGTCGTGCTGGCGATTACCGGGGGTGAGGCGTTGTATGCCGACATGGGCCATTTCGGTCGCCGCCCAATCTTGCGGGCTTGGATTTACTTGGTTTTTCCCGCGCTTTATCTCAATTATCTCGGGCAGGGCGCGCTGATCCTCGACAACCCGGCGGCCATCCAGAATCCCTTTTTCCTTTCGGTACCGGAAATGTTGCTCTATCCGCTGGTGGGGCTGGCGACGGTGGCGACCATCATTGCTTCGCAAGCGGTGATTTCGGGCGCTTTTTCGCTCACCAGCCAGGCCATCCAGTTGGGTTATGCGCCGCGGATCCAGATCAAATTCACCTCCGCCCATGAGAAAGGGCAGATCTACATCCCCAACATCAACTGGCTATTGCTGGTGGCTGTCGTGGTGCTGGTGCTGATGTTCCGCACCTCATCCAACCTCGCCTCGGCCTACGGCATTGCCGTCACGCTGACGATGATGATCGATACCTTGCTGGCTTTCGTCGTGGTGCACGCGTTGTGGGGTTGGTCGTGGGGCAAGGCCGTGCTGTTCCTCACCTTTTTCGTCGTGGTCGATTTCGCCTTTTTCTCGGCCAACGTCATCAAGGTATTCGACGGCGGCTGGTTTCCGCTGGTGCTCGGCGGGGCGATCTTCACCTTCCTGTCGACCTGGAAACGCGGCCGCGCGCTGCTCTACGAGAGGCTCAAGTTCGATTCGATGCCACTCGACGCCTTTATCCAGAGCCTGGCCTACGGCGGACCGCACCGTGTCGAGGGCATGAGCATTTTCATGACCACCAATCCCGACGGCGTGCCACGCGCCATGCTGCACAATCTGCTGCACAACAAGGTACTGCACGAAACGGTCGTGATGCTCAACGTGCGCGTCGAAGATGTGCCCTATGTGGCCGAGGCCGAGCGCGTCAAGGTCACCCGCTTGCCCGAAGGCTTCTTCCAGGTGCTGGTACGTTATGGCTTCAAGGATGAGCCAAACATCCCGCAAGCCCTTGATATGTGCGCGCCCTACGGTCTCAAGTACGAGCCGATGGAAACCTCGTTTTTCCTCGGCCGCGAGACCATCGTGCCGCGCGCCCGGGTCGCGCGCATGCCGCGCTGGCGTCAGGTGTTGTTCACCTTCATGTTTCGTAATGCCGAGCCGGCCACGACATTCTTCAAGATTCCGACCAACCGCGTCGTCGAATTGGGCACGCAGGTGGAATTGTAGAAGTCGGTTGCGACCGATTGCCGCAGGCGGAAACCGCCTGCGGCATTGATCCCTGTCGGATAATCCGCGCATGAGCTTCACAGATTCCCCCCGTTTGACCACCGCCCGCCGCCGCCTGGCGCAATTGCGCTGGTGGTTGCTGGGGGGGCTGACACTCGCCGTCCTGTCAGCGCCGACTTTCCTTGAGATTGCTTTGCCTCTGCCGCCCTTGCTGGCGGTGCTGCTATTGCTGGCCGGCTTCAACGTGGTTGCCCAATGGCGCGGACGGCATGATGATTTTGGCCCGCCGGAACTTGCCGGCCAGCTGAGCGTCGATCTGGTTGGTATGGGTGTGCTGCTCTACCTGACGGGGGGCGCCACCAATCCCTTGGTATCGCTGCTGCTGTTGCCGGTGACGGTGGCGGCACTGTCCCTGCCAGCGCGTTGGGTGGCCGGTATCGTGGCCTTGGCAGTGGGGCTGTATTCTTTGCTGATGCTGTATTCGCTACCGTTACCGATTGCCGATGTGGCGCGCGCCACGCGTCTGCACCTGGGCGGCATGTGGCTGACGTTTGTCGTTTCTACCGCGTTGGTGGCCTGGTTCGTGACACGCATGACGGCATCGATCCGGGCGCGCGATGCCGCATTGGCTGCCGTACGTGAAGACGGGCTGCGCGATGCCCAAGTGGTGGCGCTGGGTCAATTGGCGGCGGGTGCGGCGCACGAACTGGGCACACCGCTCGCCACCATGAATATCCTGGCGGGCGAGCTGGCGCAGGATGTGCGCCTGCCCGGCGATGCGCGCGAGGATTTGGAATTGCTACGCCAGCAGATTGCCATCTGCAAAGAGATCGTCGGCGGCTTGACGCAGAAGGCCGGCATTGCGCGTGCGGGCGCGGCGCTGCGCCTGCCGGTGGTCGCCTGGCTGGAAGGGCTGCTGGCACGCTGGCGTACGCTCTGGCCCCAGGCCAGTTGTCTTCTCGCCACTGAGACGGCGGGCGTCGCTCCGCAAATCATCGTCGAAACGGCACTCGAGCAAGCGATCACCAACCTGCTGAACAATGCGGCCAAAATCGCGCCCGCTGGCGTGCGTCTTGCCGTCAGTTGGGCTGGTGGCGAATTACACATCGCCGTGCGCGACCAGGGGCCGGGCTTCCCGCCGGATGTCCTGACGGTATGCGGTGCCACGCCGATACCCGCGCACGCCGCGGGTTCGGGGATTGGCCTCTGGCTCACGCGCGCCGCAGTCGAACGGCTGGGCGGTTGCCTGACACTCGAAAATCAGCCGACGGGCGGCGTGGCGACCATTACCGTGCCCTTGCCTTCCGCCAGCCCTGCAGAAAGCCCCCGCATATGACAAACTCAATACTGGTGATCGACGACGATGCCACTTTCAATGCCGTGCTATCGCGTGCGCTGGGTCGGCGCGGATTTGATGTGATCAGTGCTGCAGATGCCGCTAGCGCCCTGCTGGCCGCCCGGGCGCGCGCGCCCGCTGCCGTGGTGCTTGATCTCAACCTCGGCAGTTCTTCGGGCCTGTCGCTGATCCGCCCCTTGCTCGACCTCGCGCCGGGCTGCCGTATCGTTGTGCTAACCGGCTATGCCAGCATCACCACGGCCGTCGAGGCGATCAAGCTGGGCGCCATGCAGTATTTCGCCAAACCGATCGAAATCGAAGCCATCATCGCCGCTTTTGATCCGCATCCGGCCATTGAGGCGGGCGTGGCGGTTCCTCCCAGTGATCCGCTTTCAGTCAATCGGCTCGAGTGGGAGCATATTCAGCGTGTGCTGCACGAGCACGATGGCAACATTTCCTCGACCGCACGGGCGTTGAAGATGCATCGCCGTACGCTGCAGCGCAAGCTCGCCAAGCGTCCGATGAAGGCCTAGCGTGTGTGAGTGAGGTGGATGCGTGTCGACCGGCCAGCACCTCAGGTGGATAAAATGCTCTTTTATCCATTCTTTCGAGGACTTTCCCATGCGCTCCTTGTTGATTACTTTAGTTTTATTGTTCGCCGGCATCACCTTAAGCCAGGGCGCTCGCGCTGACGTTGCCCTGCTGGTCCATGGTTATCTGGGCAGTGCGGCTTCCTGGGAATTCAGCGGTGTGAATGCCGCGCTGGCGCGCCATGGCTGGATGCCGTCCGGCGTCATTCTTCATGGCCCCGCTGGCCCGCTGTTGCCCCCGCCCATGGCGGATTCGGCACGCAAGGTCTACAGCATCGAATTACCCTCCACCGCACCCTTGATGTTGCAGGCTGACATGCTGGTCGCAGCCCTGCGTGCGCTCAGGAGTCGTCATAGCAAAGAACCAATCACGCTGATTGGCCATTCGGCAGGAGGCGTGGTCGCGCGCATGGCGCTGGTGCGTGGCGGCGAGGCGGGTGTAACGCGCCTGATTACCATCGCTGCGCCGCATCTGGGTACCGAGCGCGCCTTGCAGGCGCTCGACGCAACGCACGATGGTGGCCCCGTTGGCTTCGTCAAAGATGTGTTCGGCGGACGGCAATACCATGCCGTGAAGAATTCCTGGCCGGTATTGCTCGATCTTTCACCCGCCATCCCCGGTAGCGCGCTGTTTTGGCTGAATGCCCAGTCGCACCCGAAAATCCAGTATGTGTCGATCGTGCGCGCCGCCCCGTTTGGTCTGGGTGATTTACTGGTGCCCGGTTTCAGCCAGGATTTGAACAATGTCCAGCAACTCGCCGGCAAGGCAACGACCTATGTTGTTCCCGAGGGACACGCGCTGACGCCCGCAGACGGCATGATGCTAGCTAGCTTGATGCGATAATTTTGATGCCAAAGGGTGTTGCTCAGTAAAAATATTCTGCTAGAATCCGCGCCCTCGATATAGCAGTTCTTCGAAATGGAGTGGTAGTTCAGTTGGTTAGAATACCGGCCTGTCACGCCGGGGGTCGCGGGTTCGAGTCCCGTCCACTCCGCCAAGAAATATAATAAAAAACCGCCAGTTAGGCGGTTTTTTATTTTCCGGGTGTCGCTGAAATTTCGCTCGGGGACAAGAGTCTCGAATTTCAGTGTCCCCGAATTGTCCCCGTTGTCCCGGGGTGTCCCTTGATGCCAGTCCCCGAATTGTCCCTGTGCCGGTGCGTACCTGCGCCTTGCTAGGGGTGGTGCAGACTGCTATCACGAAAGCAAGTCCCTGCATTTTCGAAATGTGACGAATTTGTGCGCTTTTCGGCCATCCATTGAACATCGCGGGACGTAGACTGCCGTGCATGTACTTTCTTTCCCTTCTTTTCTGCAAATCGGCCACTGAGCGACAAGCGGAGCTGAAAAGCTGGCTCTATGTTGCACTGGCAGCAGTTGTATTCGTGATCATCGGCGCGGGTGCTGAACTCGTCGTACTCGAAATCGCATTCGCTGTGGCGTTGTGCCTGCGCTATCGTGCCGCAATGGCAGCACGAGTCATTCGCAGGTGCGTCAATGAAGCCCGTGCAATCGGCGTGATGGAGAAGATAGAAGGCAGAGAGATACAGCATCGCTTTGCCGGCATCGACCATGTGACAACGGTCACTTCGCGCCGCTGCTCTTTGGAAAGCCTTCAGGGCTACTTTGCATCGCTCGGGCTATCCCACCTCTGCCTGTCTTCGCGCCTGCTGCCCCAGCCCGTCTCGATCGCCCGGCAATAAGCCTGGCGCGACGCACAGTCCAACCGCGGGAGCTGCCCGCTGACCGTCCAGGCTGACGGGCTCACACCCTCGCATGTCTCCCGCGTTTTCATTGGAGACGAACATGAATACCATTGATTTCGGAGGCCGCCTGGCCATACATCCCGGCGAAGCCTTGTACCTTGTCGGCTACAGCCGCACCCTCCAGGGTGCCAAGAAAACCGCCCGCAACCTCATCTATCGCAATGCCTATCCACTGCCGCTGACCATTGTCGCCGGCCACCAGCGCGTCCTCGTCCGTGACCTGATGCGCCTCACTGGCAACGAAGAGTCGGTTTCCCTGGCTGCCGTTGCACCGCCCACCCCGAAACGGCGTGGCCCGGGCCGTCCGCGCAAGTTGGCACCAACCGTAGGAGCCAGCCATGAGCAATGACAGCATCGTCGTTCGCAAGCGCCGGCCCTATTCCTTGGTACCGGATGACGTTCTGGAGGACACCCGTCTCAGCATGCGTGCCCGCCTGGCACTGGGCTGGATGTTGGGTCGTCCAGATGGCTGGGTTATCCGGATCACCCACATGATGAAAGTGCTCGGCATGAGCGAACACATCTGGACCGCGATTCGTAATGAGATTCAACAGGTGGGCTATTACCGGCAAACACGGATCAGGCTGGAGACAGGCAGATTTGTCTGGGAAAAGGAAGTCATCGACCCGCCCGAGACGCCATCCCCAAAAGTATCAGGGATGGTCGCAACCACCCCTGGTGCAGCCAGGCATGACGATTCCAGGCCTGATAGTTTCGGGGATATACCACCCTCAAGTAAGCAAGATCAGTTACCACCACCACCTACCTCCTCCAGAAAGCACGCCCAATCGGAATCAACACCACAGCAGGTGGTGGAGGATATGGATGAATTGGTTGAAGCCGCCTACTGGCAGGCCATGAAGGCAGACAAGCCAATCAAGAATCCTTCGGCATGGCGGGCGAGTGTTCGAAAGCGTATTCAAGAAAACGGCCCCAGTCCGGAAGACCAGCAGTGCCTTGAGGAATGGCGCGCATTCAACAAGGCCCAAGAACACCGGCAGGCCGAGGCAGCCGAGAAAGCTGCCAAGGCGGCACCCGTCTCAGATCCTGATGTGGCTAGGGAACGTGCGAGCGATCTGAGCCGTTCCTTTGGCAGATCGGCATCCCGCCGGAAAAATCCCGGCAACGGTGAAATGACGGCAAACCAACCCCAAGATGACGGAGAAACACCATCATGATTCTGGCAATCCTCAATACCAAGGGTGGCGTCGGCAAGACCACTACCGCACTCAACCTGGCCATTGCCTGCAAGCTCCATGGTCGTGATGTCCTGGCCGTCGATGGCGACCGGCAGGGTACCTTGATGGCAGCCTTTTCCAGCCGCGAGGTGGAACCGAAGATTCCCTGCGTCCATTACCCAGATGGCCAGGCATTGCGCCAGCAGGTGAATCTGGCCAGAGATCGCTATACCGACATCGTTATCGATGCAGGTGGAAGAGATTCCACGGCCTTGCGTGCCGCCCTGGTACTGGCCGACCATGTGCTGATCCCCTTGCAGCCAAGATCTTTCGATCTCTGGGCACTGAACGACATGACCGGCCTGCTGGCGCAGGCACGCGCTACTCGGGACATTTCGGCATCCGTATTTCTGTGCATGGCTGATCCGACTGGCAGGGACAACGTCGAGACGGCTGGATCGTTGCCGCCCGGTGTGGGCTATGTCGATGCGCCGGTGATTCGCCGCAAGGCCGTTGCGATGCTTGCAGCCCTCGGCTGTTCGATCCTCGAATATCCGAGCCGCGACGAGAAGGCTGCCCATGAATACCGCTGCCTGGCCGCTTCGGTATTCGGTTGGCCGCACGTTGAAATCAGAGGCGAAACGACAGAAGGATGACGGTGAACCGATGGCGAAACTACGGAAACCTGATGTATCGCCCATTCAGGCCGACATCAACGATTTTATCGACCAGGCACCGGATGGCAGGAAGTCGATCAAGCGGGCAGGAAAGAAATCCGTCATCACCGTGTCGATCGATCCGAATGTCTTGGAACGGCTGGATGACTGGGCCAGAGGCAGGGGACTCAGTCGGGCGGCGGCGATTGCCGTGGCGGTGGCACGGCTGAAGTAAAGAGTTGTGATGGTGTCGTTTCCACGATGTTTTGTACGCTGCCCAGCTGTCGGATTGTCGTCTTTGTGCATATCCCGGTAAGAGTCTGTCGTCTACATGCCTTATTCCGGATTGATAAGCTTGTATCGGCGCAGGTCTTCCTGGAATGCATTGCATGCCGCCATCGCAGCATGCACTTGGTCGCGCGGCCTGATGTAGTCAAATGCCGCCGACCAGCGCTGGGCACGAATCATGGCGGACAGGAAGGGAACGGGATCGCAATTGTTCGAGAGCGCCTTGAGCGGCAATAAGTAGTCCTCCCGGAATACGGTCGGAATCATGATGCGCGACAACCCATTGCGCGACAGGTAGCTGTTCATGATCAGCCGTGCAGTCCGGCCATTGCCGTCGGTGAATGGGTGCGTCTCTGCTACGACGAACATGACCATCAGCGCGCTGGCCAAGGGGTGGCTGAGTGCCCGGATGCGTTCGAAACCCTCGATCAGCGTACCGCGTACGAGATCCGGATGGACGAAGATCGTGCTGCCAGCCTGATTGCCCTTCAGCTTCCATTGTCCTGGCAGTTTGTCCGGGCGAGCCTGCATGATTTCCGTATTCACTTGCTGTAGCCAAGTCAGGAATGCATCGTGTGTGGTTGGTGGGTTGGCCCGCCAAACCGGATGGATCGCGACCTGGAAAGTACCAAGGATGTCGTGTGAATCTTCGCTGCGGTTTGGGATGATTACCCGGTCGAAGATGATGCGTTCGGCCTCCTCAATCTCGAAGGTCGTGCCTTCGATGTAATTTGAAAAATAGGCTTCGAAGAAAGCGAAGGTCTCCATGGCCTCCCCGGTCGGGGCCGGATCGGTTATGTCGGGTAGAACCGAGGAATTCAGGTGCGCAAAGAGGGCATCAAACAAAACCATGCGCTCCGGATCGTAGGGTTTCCCGGCGGCTCGCGCGAGTGCCTGCTTTGAACGAAGCAGGCGTCCCTCATGCGTACCCAGCAATGCGCTGATAAGCTTGTTTAACCGCTCGTAGGATTTCTGCAGCCCCAAGGCATCGGCTAACGGTCGGCAGCGATCTCGCAGTTCGTTGAGCTTGTGTTCGCTTCGCATCACGAGCACTTTTTCCAGGTAGGCTTCTATGTCGGCTTGGGGTAGAACCCGCGAGCTCGCGCCCTTGCCTTGCACCAGATTTTCAAGCAACCAGCGCGGTTCACTCGCGAGGTAGAGCGCCTTGTAGGGCGCATCGTCCGGTTGTGCCTCCATCCCCGGGTAAATCTCGATGGTTAGGCCGGGTAATTGAATGCGGTGTCGACGCTGGCCGCGCGTCAGGTGCAGGACGCCCTGAACGGGGCCCCCTTGTCGGCCACTGACGAAACTGATGACGCTGCCTGGCAGGATGTGGCCAGCGATGGCCAGCCAGTTGCGCTGAACGATCGCTTCTGGTGGGCTATCCAGTCGCCCCGTGTAGATGCCTGAATAAAGGCTCGTCAGCTTGCCGTCTTTTGCAAGCCGCTGAACCCGCCGCGCTTCGGCCGGGGTCAAGTCGGCAGTAAAGATCAACTCGGCAGTCAGGAT
>Ga0315268_10008215_pt1 | contig 10933 bp, 12 predicted proteins | sample C1_top_MG_FD_204535 | JGI IMG/M metagenome (GOLD analysis project Ga0315268, IMG submission 204535) | Sediment microbial communities from Yellowstone Lake, YNP, Wyoming, USA - C1_top | ecosystem: Environmental > Aquatic > Freshwater > Lake > Sediment | place: USA: Wyoming | collected 2017-08-01 | reverse complement strand
CTATGTAAACAATTTTGCCGTCTATGTCACCGTCAGCGGGTGCGGCGATTACAAGATCACCCATACCGAGTCCGAGCCGATCTCTAACAACCAGTTCTCCTTTAGTGGTTCCTTTTATGCTTCCGGCACGTTCAACTCGTCCACGACTGCCAGCGGTAGTGACGGGTTGGATCACCTTTACATCAGCGGCTGTGGCACTGTCAGCAGTTCCGGGTCATGGTCATGGAATGCCACCTGGCAGTACAGCGACCAGGTGGCGTTCATGCCAGCTCATGTCGTTGGACCTGCTACGGCGGAACCCGCGAACGCGACCGACAATTCCTACGTCGTTACCCCGATCAGATAGGTGGATTGCGTTTTGCTCGATACACACAAGAGGCTCCTGAACACGGAGCCTCTTGTGTGTTTGCGAGCAGATTCATTCACCCGGTTTGTTTTCGCGTCAGCCGGACGCGCGCGATGCGCAGTCCATCGAGCGCTTCAACGCGCAGGCGCACGTTGCCCGTGTCCACTTCATCGCCCACCTGCGCCATGCGCCCCAGTCGTCCCAGGATGTAACCTGCAATCGTCTCATAGTTTGGGTTCGCCAGGCTCAGGCCAAAAGCGTCATTCACATCCTCGATGACCGTCAGGCCGTTGATGAGCGCCGAGCCGTCGGCCAGCCGCTCAATGTCCGGCCCTTCGCGGTCAAACACGTCCGAGACCTCGCCGACGATTTCTTCGAGCAAATCCCAGAGCGTCAACAGCCCGGCCGTTCCGCCGTACTCGTCCATCACAATGGCGATGTGCTGCTTGCGCGCGAAAGCGCACCAGCAATTCGCTCGCGTGAATCGTCTCTGGAACGAACAAGGCTTCGCGCATCAACTGGCGCACGTCGAGCGTGGGTGGCGGCCACCTGGATGACCTGCTCAATCGGACTTTTAACGTCCACGCAGATCATCTCGGTGCGCGGGGTCATCACCTGGTTGGCTAGCGTGTCGCCAAAATCGAGAACGCTGTGGAGCATTTCGCGCTCGCCCATTTCGAGCACGCCGCCTTCCTGACTGTCGTCCACCAACAGCTTGATCTCTTCGACCGAATGAACCAGTTGGTGTCCGCTGGCTGGTTCAAAGCCGACGGCGCGCAGGAAAAAGTTGCCGGTGCCATTGAGCGCCAGGATGACCGGGCGAAACAGCCGCTCGGTGAGCAGGATCGGCCCGGCCACGAGCAGCGCGGTTTGTTCGGGCCGTTGCAGCCCGATGGACTTGGGCATCAGCTCGCCCACGACGACGAGCAGGAAGGTGATGACGATAAAGGCGATGATGCTGGCGGTTGCCGCGTGACTGATCGCCGTACCCCATCCGCGAAACAAGAAATCAAAGGCCGGTTCGATCCAGCCCAGTCCCAGGCTGGCGAGCGGGATGCCCAGTTGCGTCGCGGCAATAAAGCGTTCGGGCTTTAGAGTGGCCTGTTGCACTGATCGCGCACCCGCATTCCCCTGCGTCACGAGTTCTTCGATGCGCGTGCGCCGGACGCTCACCAGGCTGAATTCGGCAGCCACAAAAAAACCGTTTGCCAAGACCAGGGCAATGACTGATCCCAGTTTGAGTAGTTCAAGTCAGGGGTTCATCGCGTCTCCTCTGCCGGGCGGAGCCCGTTACCGAGCGCCACGATGACTTTTCACGATTGGCTTTTGCTGTCTATTCGCCAAGTTGAGCGACAAGCTCGCGGGCCTGACTGGCGTCTTGGCCGTTCGGGCCGAGCTGGAGATGGGATAGGGCGAGGTAAAAGTGAGCGTCAGGAAATTGAGGCGTGAGCCGCAGCACTTGCTCATAAAGAAGACGCGGCATCGGCGTAGCGCTTCAGGTAGAAATAGTTGGCGGCCAGCACATAGTTGGCTCTTGCATCGTTGGGCAAGTCGTGCGCGGCTTGTTCCAACAGAGGGAGTGCGGCTGCATAGTCGCTGCCCTTGAGCGCTTCGACGCCCTGCTCCAATTTCACTTCCGGGCGATGGGCTTGCTGGAGTGTGGCAGCGCCCGCCGCCGCGATCAGCAGCACGACAAACAAAAACACGCCCGGCAACTCGCGCCGCAGCGAGTTGCGGTCGTGCACGAGCGTCTGCCCTTCCCAGCCGTATTCAATTTCGTACACCGGGCACAACAGCCATCCCAACATGGCCCCGCCAAAGAGTCCTCCCAGGTGTCCAAAGTTATCTATGCCGCTGTTCGCCATGCCAAAGAGGACGTTGATGACAATGATGCCGACAATGTTCACCAGCCGCTGTTGCCCGAATGCGCCCAGCTTGTCCCGCTGGCGATAATAAAACACCAGTTGAGCGCCGATCAGTCCAAAGATGGCTGTGGACGCGCCCGCCGAAAGACCAGGCGTGAAGGCATAGCTCATCACGTTGCCCGCTACGCCGGTCAGGAAATAGATCGTGAGGAAGCGCGAATAGCCGTACAGCGCCTCGACCTCCGGGCTGATGACGTAAAGCGCATAACTGTTGACGAGGATGTGCGCTATTCCGATGTGGAGAAACATGGGCGTGATAAGCCGCCAGTACTGGCCCATCACGATGAGAGCGTTGACTTTGGCGCCCAACGTCACCAGCGTTGCGCTGTTCTCCGAACCGCCCAGCAGCGTCTCGACGACGAACACCAGAATGTTAATGCCGATCAGCACCCAGGTGAAGCGAGGCGGGGCGATGGGCAGCGCAAGGCGGCGCTGAGGTGGTGGGGTTGGCTGTGATTGATTCATGAATGGCTCGCACGCATGCTATTCTGCTTCGGGGACAAACGAAGCAACGGCCGGCGGCAGCGAGAGCAGCATGACCAGCGTCATGACAACTGCCGAGGTCAGACACCAGATGCACACTGCTTTGATGACGAACGGCTCAAGAAAGGTGAGATAAAGCGAGAACAGCACACCAAAGACGGTCATGCCATGCGCGGCGATTGGGGCGTAATCGGCCAGGCGGTCGGAGCCAAAGCGTCCCCATAGCCAGGCGATAAGAATCGCCACGTAGCCGATCATGCCCAGCAGGCCCACGGGCAGGATGCCGAACAGCTTGGCATAGGAACTGGTTTGGACCGAGTTGCAATCGCCCACCGGTCCGCACACGGCAGCCACCGATTGTGTTTCCACGTAGGTCAGGTAACCGGCGACGGCCAGCCCGACGACGATCAGCACGAGCATGACGGCATCCATCCAAGCCGCCGAGGACGGCGCGAAGCTAAAGTCGCTTCGCCATGCGCGCGCCCACAGCGCGACGACGAAAATCAGCGCGACGACCATGCCAACCAGGATGGCAATCGCCAGCGCAAAGCCGTTCGATTGCGTTTGACCCGCAGCCACAGGTGCAAAAGCGAGCTGCAACGGCAATGCGACTAAAACCAAGGCAAGTTTTTTCATTCCATCCTCACAAGATGCACCCTGCACTCACTTGGAAATTTGAGAGCTTGTCCCCCGTTCTTTTTGGGGATTGGCATTTGACATTTTCAACAGCCGCCGCAGCCACCCTGGCCATACCGGCTGATGGTCGGGTTGCCATCGCGCGATCTCTTCCCGCGCGATGTGATAGCCGCGCTCCATCAGCGCATCCGCATGGCCGAAATCCCAAATCTCGACGGGCTTTTCGCCTTGCAAGACGATTCGCCGCACCGGCACTTGGCGCGCTTTTGCCAGCGCCAGTTCCAATTCCATTTGACGCTGCTCCGCCATGTTACGCAACTTGGCGATGAGCGCCAGCCATCCGCGTGCATTCGAGGGAACCTCGCGCGAATCGCTCAAGTCGAGCGCAACGATTTCCGTTGCACCCTGCTTCAGCGCGGCCTCGACAGGCAGGTTGCTGAGCACGCCGCCGTCTATCAAGAGTTGGCCATCCTTCTCAATCGGCGGCACCCACGGCGGCAACGCGGCGGAAGCCAGCACCGAATCCAGGATCGGTTCCTGCGGGTCTGTGCCATACACAATCGGACAGCCGCAGTTCAGGTTGGCGGCAACCACAAACAATCGCACGCCTTGAATATCGCCAAAGCATAGGTTGGGCGTCAGTCCGTGCGCGATAAAAAAGTCTCGCATACGCGGATAAGCCCCCTGCCCCGAGCGATTGAACAAAGAGCTGAGCGTCACCCAAACATAGTTGGAAGTCAGTATCTCGCTCTTGGCAGCATCGCGCCAGTGCCAGGCCAGCGTCTCGATGCTGGCTTGGTTCATGCCGCGCAACGCGACAAACGCCGCGTTGATCGCGCCGGCTGACGTGCCCACCAGCAGGTCGGGCCGGATGTTGGCTTCGGCCAGCGCGCGCAATGCGCCCACTTGTAATGCGCCCCGTGCGCCGCCGCCGCTCAATACCAGTGCGAGTTGCTTGCTCATGCTTTGCATTATAGCAAAAGCCGCCCTTTTTGCAGGGGCAACCTGGCGGTGACATCGCGGGATTGACAAATCGCCTGAATCATCGTAAAATTACGATAAAGACAGCGGGAGGAATATGGACGGCGCAACAAAAAGGAATGCGCGACTGGAGCCAGATGAGGCGCGGCTGGCGCAGATGCTAAAGGCATTGGGCAACCCGATTCGCTTTCAGATCGTCAAGACGCTGGCCGAGCGTCGGACGTGCATCACGCAGGAGATTGTGGATTCGACGCCGCTGGCCCAGTCTACGGTGAGCCAGCACCTCAAAGTGTTGCGCGACGCGGGACTGATTCTAGGCGAAATTGAAGGTCCGGCCACATGCTACTGCCTCGATCCAGACGGCATCCGTTGGCTCAAGGAGCAAATCGAAAGCTGGCTGCCGCATTGCTGTTGACCGCTCAGCATTCGGTTACCGGCTGAGTTCACGAATCGGTTAGTTGAGCGCGATCGTGTTGCGCCCGACAGGAAGAAAACCAAATGGACGTCGGCGAACTCGAGTTTCAGGAAATTTACGACGCGTTTCAGCCGAGAATGCTTTGCTATCTGACGCGTTTGGTTGGCGAGCACGAGGCCGAAGATCTGACTCAGGAGGTTTTTGTAAAAGTGAGCCAGGCACTAAAGACTTTTAGAGGCGAGGCCAAACTGTCCACCTGGATATATCGAATCGCCACCAACGCCGCAATAGATAAAATGCGTACTTGCTCTTTCCGCCAAGACGCTCAGCAGAGCTCGTTGGACGATTCAGACGAGACGGAGGACCAAGACGTCTGGGCAGGCGAAGACGTCCCCTCGCTCGAGCAACAACTCATGCAAAAAGAAATGTATCAGTGTTTCGGGAATTTTGTCGAGAATCTCCCGCCAAATTATCGAACGGTTGTCGTACTCGGCGAGTTGGAAGGCTTGACAAACAACGAGATAGCCGAAATCCTGGGATTGAGCCTTGATGTAGTCAAAATCAGGTTACATCGTGGGAGGGCGAGACTCTTAAAGGAACTCAGAACTCATTGCAAAGCCGAAGATTGGCTCTAGAGAATTTCGAAAGCCGGTGCGCTTTGCACGCTACAAAAGGGAGCCGGCTTTTTTTGATGTTCAAACATCGTATTTTTGCGATAAAACTAAAGGAGATGGAAAGATGAGCATGACGACAGCTTCTTCAACGTATTTTGAAAAGGTAGCCGGAGAGTGGGATGCCATTCGGTCGGGCTATTTCACCGAGGCCGTGCGCAAATCCGCCATCGCAAAAGCATACTTGCGCCCGGAGGTGGTCGTAGCCGACGTGGGCGCGGGCACCGGCTTTATGGCGGCGGGATTGGCTCCGCTGGTCGGCAAGGTCTACGCGCTCGACGGCTCGACGGCGATGCTGGACGTAGCGCGGCATAACCTGGCCCAGTTCGACAACGTTGAGTTTCAGGAATCAGACGGCCAATCGCTATCGCTGTCCGATGAAAGCATGGACGTGGTATTTGCAAACATGTACCTGCATCATTGCACCGATCCGCTTGCGGCGATTCGAGAGATGGTGCGCGTGCTGCGGCCGGGCGGGCGATTGGTCATCACCGACATGGACGCTCACACCTTTGAGTGGATGAAAGAGGAAATGGCCGACGAATGGCTCGGCTTTGAGCGTGCCCAGGTGCGCGCCTGGCTGCGCGAGGCGGGCCTCGTCAATCTCAGCGTGGATTGCACGGGCCAGTCGTGTTGCGCCGAATCGCAGACGCTAGGTGCAACCATCACGGACGCAGCAGATCGCCAGGCCAAGATCAGCATCTTTGTCGCCACGGGCAGTCGCCGCGTGATGGGTGTTCGCGAAGAGGTACAGGCGCACTATGGCACACATGCCGCCAGCGGGTGTAGCTGCTCGTCTTCAGAAGATGCGGGCGGCCTGGTGGTTGGTTACACAGAGCAAGAACTGGCGCAGGTGCCAGCCGAAGCAGCCAATCTTTCACTTGGATGCGGCAACCCCGTGGCGATGGCCTCGCTGCGGCCAGGGCAGGTCGTGTTGGACATTGGCAGCGGCGGCGGGATTGATGCCTTTTACGCGGCCAAGCGCGTCGGCCCCACCGGTAGAGTAATCGGCCTCGACATGACTCCGGCGATGATCGAGCGAGCGCGCCGGTCAGCCTCGGAAGCAGGCCTGACCCAGGTCGAGTTCCGAATGGGCCAGGCGGAAGCGATGCCGGTTGAAGACGGCGTCGTGGATGTGATCCTTTCCAACTGCGTCATCAATCTGTGCGAGGACAAGGGCAAGGTGTTCGAGGAAGCTTTTCGCGTCATGAAGGATGGCGGGCGGCTGATGATCAGCGATATGGTGTCCGAAGGGCCATTGCCTATGAGCGTACGCGGCAACGCGGAGCAATGGGGAGGCTGCATCAACGGCGCGCTACCCGAGCGCGAATACCTCGACCTCATCACTCAAGCGGGATTCCAGAACATCAGGACTACGCGCACGGATATTGGTGGGGAAATCGCCGGCGTCAAGGTCTATGGTCTGTACGTCTCGGCGACCAAAGGCGCAGCGATGAATGACCTGCCTGAATTCATTCCGTTGCAAATGACCTCGCCTCAACGCAAATCGTGTTGCGGGTGAACGCAAGATCCAAAAGGTGGCGCAAACCCTTCGGATCCTCTCGGCTGATTACCAACGGCAAAAAGGCTCGATCAGGCTGGGGATTCAAAAAGACCTGGCAGGTTTCTCAAACCTGTCAGGTCTGCCTCTTGCGACCTGCTACAGCTCAATTGGCTTGTTCAGAATTGCCAGCAACAGCCTGACCGAGTTTTGTACGTCACGATAGTCCACCATCTCCGAAGGCGAGTGGATGTAGCGGCATGGGACGGAGAGACAGCCGGTCGGGATGCCTTCGCGCACGATTTGAATCGCCATCGCGTCGGTCGTGCCGCCTGTGAGCACCTCGAGTTGATATGGCAGCCTGGCTTCTTCGGCGCGACGCACCATGAGTTCTTTGACGCCCGCGTGAACGACCATGCCCGAGTCCTGCACTTTGATCGCCGGGCCCGCGCCCAACGACACGGCCATGTGGTTCGCTTCCGGTGTGTCGCCGGTGTCGGTCACATCCACGGCGAAAGCCACGTCTGGGCTGATGCCGTAAGCCGATGTGCCCGCGCCTGCCAGCGTCATTTCCTCTTGAACCGTGAATACAACGTACACTTCGTGCGGCGAGCGGCGCAGCTTGCGCAGCGTCTCGATCAGGATAACACAACCGATGCGGTCGTCCATCGTCTTGGCGACGAGCCGGTCGCCCAAATCCTCGAACGGGCGGCTAAAGCCGGCTGCATCGCCCACTTTTACCGGGCACGAAGCCTTGTCTTTGGCTCCCACGTCAATAAGGAATTGATCGAGCGGCGGTGTCTTGCCGCGCTCCAGGTGTTTCTCCTCCACGCCGATCACGCCAATAGCGCCATTGCCGAACACGACGCGCCCGCCCAACAGCGTGAGCGGGAACACGCCGCCAATGGACGCAAAGCGGCAAAAACCTTTTTCGTCAACGTGCGTCACCATCACGCCGATCTCGTCCATGTGCGCGGCGAGCATGACTTTCTTCCCCTTGCCTGCGCCGTGCTTGACGGCGACGAGGCTGCCCAGTGCGTTCGTGTGGATTTCATCGGCATAGCCGCGAATCTCGTCGCGGATGAGCTGGCGCATGTAATGTTCATAGCCCGAAGGGCCGTAGGCTTCGGTCAATTTCTTGATCAGGTCTTTCACGATAGTCTCCTCATCTTTGGTTCGCTGTCTCCGGTCGGCGGTCGAGCATAAACAGACCACACACGATGGATCGCAGACCGCAGTTGATTATCTCTTCAACACGTCTGGCGTCAGACGCTTGAGGCTCTCGCGCATCAGCTTGACGGTGTTGTCATAATCGTCGAGCGACAGGCGCGCGACAGGCGAGTGAATGTAGCGGCACGGCACGGCCACCGCTACACTGGGCACGCCGACTTTGCTCCGGCTGATGGCGCCCGCATCGGTCCCGCCGATACCCGGCTGTTTGAATTGATACGGGATGTTCAGCTTTTCCGCCGTCGCGACAAGATGATCCACCATCCCCCGGTGCGCAAGCACACTGCGATCCATCAACGTGATGGCCGGGCCTTTGCCCAGCTCGGTTGTTGGGCTGGTGTCTTTGTCTTTAGGCATGTCATCACAGATAGTACCCTCCAAGGCAAAGGCGCAGTCCGGCTCGACGGCGGACGCGGCCACACGTGCGCCGCGCAGGCCGACTTCTTCCTGCACGGTGAACACGGCGTGAAGCTCGAAGGGGAATCGCCCGCCTGTTTCGCACAGCAATTCGACGAGCGCCGCGCACCCGGCGCGGTCGTCGAAAGCTTTGCCTGTGGCTGTGCGCCCAACGCGGTTGTAGCGCGTGGTAAAAGCGGCCACCTGCCCCACCTTGACCAGTTTTTCCGCCTCTTCTTTGGACGCTGCGCCGATGTCAATGACCATCGAGTCCATCTTGACGACCTGCTTGCGCTCGTCTTCTTTGAGCAGGTGCACAGGCTTGACGCCGATAACGCCCGGAATGTTGTCCGGGCCGACAAAGAACGTCTTGCCCGCCAGAACGCGGTCGTCAATGCCGCCGACCGGCCGGAAGCGCAGCCCGCCGCTCGAGTCGTAACCGACAATCATCAGCCCGACTTCGTCCATGTGCGCGGCGACCATCACCTTAAAGCCGTGGCTCGCCCTTCGAGCGCCGCGAGCTCTCTTGACGGCGAACAGGTTGCCGATGGTGTCTGAACGCAATTCGTCCACGTGAGCGCGCACGGCATCGGCGATGATTTTACGGACGGCGCCTTCGTTGCCGGAAACGCCTATCGCTTCGGAAAGTTCTTTGAGAATCAAGGAACACTCTCCTGGGAAAAATCAGTCAACCGGATAGGTTAATGTCTTGAGAAACTCATCGTCGAGTTTGGCAATGAACTCGGCCATCAGGCGGCCAGTGCGCTCGATGTCTTTAGGCGAGACCATCTCGACCGGCGTGTGCATATAGCGCAGCGGGATGCTGAGCAGCGCCGTCGGGATGCCTTCACGCGAGACCTGAATCGGCCAGGCGTCTGTGCCAGAGACGCCGGGCGTCGGTTCCATCTGGCAAGGCAGTTCCAGCTTGCCCGCCGTTTTGACCAATGCTTCGGTAAGTTTGGGATGAAAGTTGGGGCCGATGCCGATGGCAGGGCCTTTGTTCATCTCCACCGCACGCGGCTTGGAGACGTCGCTCTGCTCGGCAAAGGTCACGTCAATGGCAATCGCCACGTCGGGCTGAATTTCATGCGCGCTGGTCGCCGCGCCGAGAAAGGTCGTTTCTTCCTGGACGGACGCCACACCGTACACGTCCCATTGATGCTGCTTGGACGCGAGCGTCTCCAGGCACACGGCCACCGCCGCGACCGAGGCGCGGTCGTCCATCGCCTTGCCGCAAAACAGCCCGCCCTTGAGTTCGCGCGCTTCACAGCGGATCGAGATCAAATCGCCCACACGCACCAGTTTTTTGACTTGCGCTTCGGGCAGGCCCACATCCACAAACAGCTTGTCAAACGGGATGACCTGCTCGCGTTGGTCGGGCGGCAGGACGTGCGGCGGGCGACTGCCGATGACGCCGGGCAGTTCACGCTGTCCATGCACAACAACCTCTTGCCCCAACATCACGCGCGCATCAGAACCGGCGACCTTGTGGATGCGGATAAAGCCTTTCTCGATGCCCGTCACGCGCAAACCGATCTCGTCCATGTGTGCGGAAAGCATGACCTTGCGGCGCGGCGTGGCCCCGCTCCCGTATCGGATACCGACCACACTGCCCATCTTGGTCACGCGGACCTCGTGGCTGTTTTGGGCAAACTCTTGACGCACGATGTCTCTCACTGGCGCTTCATTGCCAGCGATGCCGTGCGCTTCTGCAAGCTTTTTCAGCAATGCAAATAAATCCATGATGAGCAAGCTCCTTCAACTTCTCGTTGATCGCAGACCACGATCTCTTAGCGTGGTGGCGGACCGAAAGTAGGTGTTGGTGTGATGGTGGGTGGACTGCTTGTCGCCGTGGCAGTGGCAGTTGGCGTGTCTGTAGGCGGCGCGCTTGTTGCCGTCGCTGTGGCGGTAGCTGTTGCGGTGGGCGGGACGCTTGTAGCGGTGTCGGTAGGTGTGACCGTGTGCGTGGCAGTCGGGCGAGTCGCGGTGGCAGTCGGTGAGGCTGGCGACGCAGTGCGCGTTGGCGTCGCACTGGGCGGAACGGCTGTTGGCGTCACGGGTGTCTCTATAGGCGCTGCGTTAGGCGTTGGCGTTTCGCTCGCAACCGGGGTATGGGTTGACGTCGGCGGAAACCAAGTGGTTACCGTCGGCTCTATGGTAACGGCTGGGAGGTTGGTTGCAGATGGTTCGAGCGCCACCGTCGGCGAAGGTGGTGGCGTCGCCGTCGGATGTTGCGCATCGGGCCTGAACGCCAGCGCCGCAAAGCCCAGGCAGTAACAGGGCAGCGTCAGCAAGATGATGGCAATCAGGACGCCATACACCGTCCGCTTGCCGCTGGCAATGTCGGCC
>Ga0315268_10008214_pt1 | contig 10934 bp, 16 predicted proteins | sample C1_top_MG_FD_204535 | JGI IMG/M metagenome (GOLD analysis project Ga0315268, IMG submission 204535) | Sediment microbial communities from Yellowstone Lake, YNP, Wyoming, USA - C1_top | ecosystem: Environmental > Aquatic > Freshwater > Lake > Sediment | place: USA: Wyoming | collected 2017-08-01 | reverse complement strand
CGTTGCCGGTTGGCCAAATAATCATTGATGGATTTTTGGTTTGACAACCAATTGCGTCCTTTTTTGTAAGCTTCGAGTTTACCTTGTCTTGCCAATAAATTAAGATATTTAGAAGAGAACGAAGTTCCTTTGGCAATTTCAGAAAGAGGTAAAAACTTTTCTTTTGCTTTTGGTGTCACAACATTTAAATAAATATTTAACGATCGCTCAACATTTTGAGCGACAAATCGAACAAGTGGAGCATAGTCTCCCTTGTCAGCCTTGTCTAAGACTGCATAATATTTCTTCCTATCATTTTTTAACACAGTTACCAGCGGATAACCTTCTTGCATTAAAAACAAATTCATAATAAGTCTTGACACTCTGCCATTACCATCAAAAAAGGGGTGAATATAAACCAGTTTGTGTTGTGTTATTGAAGCCAATTCTATTGGATCCAACGCTTTCTTGTTGTTTTTGATCCAAAGAATCAAATCAGTCATTTGTTTTGGCACTTCCGTTGCTTCCGGTGGCGTGTGGTCAGAACCGCTGATAATTACATTGGCATTGCGGTATTTGCCAGCCCAATCTCGATCTGTTTCTTGCATAATCAGGGCGTGAAGTTGTCTGGCTAAAACTTCAGAAAAGGTATGTCTTTTATCATGCTCCACTAAATCGCTTAAAAAGTTCAATGCTTCAAAATGATCCCTTGCTTCCAAATGATCCTTTAGAGGTTTCCCCTTAATTGTTATTCCCTCATTTATTACCAAAAATGTTTCCTTCAGAGTCAAGGAATTTCCTTCTATTCCATTGGAATTATAAGTCATTTCGATTTGAAATTGTTCCCGAAGCTTTGCGACTTGTAAAGCTGGTAACGGTCGGAATGAATTTAGAGTTTTGAGTTTTTGCTCAATTCTTTTTTGCATTATTGGGTTTATGTATGTCATTCTTTATCCTTTCTGTTAATATGGCATTGCGTAATAATACAAGTATACCATATTAATGATGCCTGTCAATAGATTGTCGCGTAACCACTCACTGTCATTGTCATTGTGAGCCATTGAGTAATGTTTGAATAAATAATACATCGCAGCGGCTTCTAAAAGGTGAAAAATACCGCGACCGTTGAAAATAAATAGTAATTAGGGGACGGTTCTACTTCGACAAGCTCAGTACGGGTGGATTCGACAGGCTCACCATTAAAATCTTTTGAATACGAAATTCAGCTTTTTTGTTAAAGCGGAATCTGGAGTTTGGGCATAATCAAAGAATAAATTTTTTGAATGGTTGGTAGAAGTTATAAAAAGCGAAATAGCGAGTCTAAAAGAGAACCGTCCCCTTTGCCTCTATTAACGATGATGTTGCTGGTTCGAGTCCAGCTCGGGGAGCTATAAGAAAATGATCATCTCGCGATGGTCTTTTTCAAATACTAGTTTTGCAAGAGAGTGCATTCTCGACATTCCTACGAAAACTTTCTGGCAAGTAGTGCGAAATCGATAAAGTAATTCCTGACTTGTTGTTGTGATCGCAGTTTGTTTTTCTCGATTGATGTTATAAAATATTTTTTTAAAATTTTAAGCTCGGTTTTTCTTGCATCGCTTTTTTCTTGATTTATTGTTAGCTCCAATAGCTGTAAAAAACGAGCGAGGGAATCCTCGCCATTTCTTGAGCTTCCCCAGCTCAAAACCCTAGCTGCCTCGCTACCAATGTTGGCCATTTTACTGGCAAAATTAAGCTTGCTCCAATTTTCCAAGTCTTTATGAATCATAATATTAATCTATCAACCAATTTTTTAATTTGAGATTTAATTTCGTGATTCTGAATCTCCATATCAAGGTTATTTCTCCTCGGGCTGATATTAATAAGAGAAATATATTTGATAAGATTATCATTCTTCTCGTTGGGGTAAAGGTTGATTCCCCACAAAGCGTTTTGCTTAGAGCCTTTTTCAATTAATATTGCTTCGGCATCAGCATGCATTTCGCCACCAATCGCAATAATATTCTTATCTAAATCTACCACTGCTTTTACCATCGTGCCGAACCATTCCACAGCAATTGTTTTCAGTTCTTCCTTGGTAATTTGTTTTTCAATAATCTTGATTTCCATATCTATAATCTATCTCAATGAAATTATAATTACAAATATAAATCAGGTGATACAAGGGACATAAACTACTGTTTGTTGATGATGAGCTTGACATTGCCTTGACTTGATCCGGGTTTAGTAAAAAAACCAGATGATTTATTTACAGATTGAATTTCAATATTATAACCGTAGATACTTAAAGTGTCACCGACAACAACTTGTTTTTGGCTTGACCCTTCTTGACCATCTTTGTGAATGCTTAACCATGCTGAATTGCTGTCAACGCTACTTAGACCAATAAAAAGAGTCTCAAAACGGGCTTGTGTCCCTTGACTTAATGTAATTGTACCCGGAGCGTCTGGAGTAATATTTTTGGAAGACAGATATCCCCAGCAAATTAAAATTACAACAACAATTATTATGGCAACAATAATTGCTGTTTTCTTGGTTGTTTTTTTCTTTTTCATAATATGTTTGCTATTAATTTATCGCCAAAGAGATTGCCATCTGGAGCTGGTGCATTGGCAGGCCTGGCAGAGAGACCGGTAATAATTGTACATATTGACATCATAGCCGCCATAACTGTAGCCATCGCGAGGACAAGTATCGGCATAACAACCGGAACAGCCACCACCGTAATAAAGTTGTTTGGAAGTTGTGGAAGTGGAGGTTGAGTCGGAAGTAGGCTGTTCACTTGTTGTGCCTTGAGTGCTGGGGGAAGAAGTCGGCGTGGTTTTTTTCGGCGTGGAAGAATTGTTGGACGGGGTAGTTTTGAAAAATTTTATTAAGCTAGGGCTAAAAATGTTATAGGCGACAATCAGCAAAAGTATTATTATAACGGCATTAACAATGCCAATTACTTTTGGCAAAATGCCAACTTTAATCTTTCTTGTCACAACCGATAAAACAATTAGCACAAGCAATAAAAGATAAATTGCGTACTGGTTATTGACCAGAAATGTGATGAGAGTTGTAAAAGTTGGCTGAAGCCAACCAACATAAAACCGAACAATATTATCCCAAATTACCTTCATCTCCCTCCAATTTGCTTACCTTAACTTTACTAAATTATCGCAGGATACACAATTGGTCGTGTTTTGAGCCGGGATGGAACACCACAGTGCTTCCTTTTTTAACTTTTGACATCTTTACTTTTTCCCAACTGCCTATGTAAAATGGTAAACATTTTGCGTCTTGCCAAGTTGGAGGCAATTTAAGCGAGGAAAAATAAATTAGTTTGCTCCATATTGCTAGCAATTTTATAAGCTGAAGTTTAAATTTACCCTTGAGCGAAGTTGTTTTCATCATTTTATATGCGCGGTAAGTAATTTTTTTAGTATTAGCAAATTTATGAGCGGATTCGGCAATTGGTGAGAAGATATAGAAATGTTGATGAGCATCTAGCCCGTAAATTTTTAGTCCAGTTTTATCAACTTTGGTATACTGGGCTGCAATTTCTTTTTCAACGTCGGAACTGGCAATTTGTTTGAATGCAATTGCTTGCAACAACTTTCTTCTACCTAAAAAATTCCCATTAGCATCGACCAAGGTCGGAATGTCTTTTGGCCTGCTAACCGGTTTTCCTTCAACAAGGTTAAGGTGAATAAATATTGGCAGCATTGCCTTCGTTTCAGAAAGTCCTTTTATTGCCTTTGCAAAACTTGGCATGTTGACGATTAGAGAAATGCTATGCAATTTGCGTTGTTTTATTAGAGCAAATATTTTTTTATTGATATTTTGGTCTAGGCCCAAATCATCCGCATGATAAAAGATTTTATCTTTTACGCGATTAGTTTGAATTGAACAATTAGATTGAGGTAGTTTCATTTTATCTTGTTATCTTGAGTATCATTAATAACATTAAAACACTGCGTCATTACGGCCGAAGTATCTATCTTGCTTTGAATATTATATCATTTTTTTCTAGAGCACAATTATTTTTTTCAATAATCGACAACCAACACCGGAATGCTCCAATACTTGTATTCAGCTAGAATACAAATTTAAAAATACCAAAATATTCTTTGCGCACCGCTACGTAAGAGCTCTCTGAAAATATCAGGGTTCATAAAATAAACCATAAAAAAGGCCGAAACAAAAATGATCACCGAAAGCCATTTGGTGTATGGACCGGCGGTGCGAATAAATAAAATGATTGAGAGTACGGCTAGAAGCGTTGGCCCCAAAATTTTAATGTCGCCAAGTGGTACATATTGTCCGCCAATATAGGCATAATCAACTCTCAAATATTGGCCCAAGTCGTAACTGACTTTGAAAACAATTAATATAATTTCTAAAATCAAAACGACCAAAAGTCCCCAGGAAGCGGCAATGGTACTTGCTCCGCGAGTGCGGTAAATCTCGTAACCGACAACCGGTAATAAAAAAAGGGCAATTGCTAGGACGCTGTGATAGTGGTTTCCTACCAGTAAGCCAATAATCATCCAAATTGTTAGAATAGAACAAATTAAAATTGGGGATATCCGGTCATTTTGACCATTGCTTTGATATGGCGTAAATTCGTTATTCATTGTTTCCTCACTTTGTTAGAACAAATAATACGATTTCATTATAACCCCACATATCGATAAAGTAAAAAATTGAGGTATAATATCTAATGGGGATAAAACTATGAACAAAGTTAAATATTTATTGACTTACCGTTATGCAGAGATTATTCATGATTTGACAGTGGAGTTTACTAGGACTTATGTTCTGAGCAACTTAAGTAACTTGGGTAACTCAAGTACCGGTTTGAGAAAACCGGATTATCGGACTGCCGACCAAATGAACCAGGCGGCAAGAAGCGGTAAACAAAACATTGTCGAGGGAATCAGCAAGAACACCACTTCTAGCCAGGGGACAATTAAGCTTTTAGGAGTTTCAAGGGCTTCTTTTGAAGAGCTACTCTCTGATTATGAGGATTTTCTACGTCAACATGAGTTGAAGATTTACTCAAAAACCAGCGAGCAAGTAACTAATTTCAGAAAAATCGCTTACCGCCTAAGTAACTTAAATAACCTAAGTAACTTAGGTGAGCTTAAAGAAAGGCCAAAACTTTTTGCTAATCCCGAGGAAGACGCAAACTTTCTCTTAACGCTCTGTCACCTTGAGAGTTATCTTCTTGATAGGCAGATAAAGGCAACAGAGGATAAATTTGTCAAAGAAGGTGGTTATAGCGAAAAATTGGCTAGAAAGAGAAGAGAGTTTAGAGGGTTTTAATCTGATCGCATAGTCATAACTCCCAATGGACAAACATTTGCCAAACAACATTAATTGATTTAGGTTTTATAGTGAAAACCAATATCGATTCAATTAAAAACCACAAATCCATTGCCATGTTGGCGCCGACTTTTGTACTTGATTTTAAGTACCCAAACATTATCGGAATGCTTAGAGAACTTACCCTCAATAAAACCACCGAACATAAGCTCGGTGAGCATGCCGGTACTATTGAATATACTAAGGATATTGATTTTACGACCTAAGCTCTGGCATGGTGACCAGATTGAATCCCTTAGCGCGCAGTCCGTCGATAATTTGTGGCAGGGCTTTAGCCGTTTCTTTTGAATTGGCAACGTTTTTGTGCATAAAGACTATTAAATTTCTTTTGGCTTATCGGCCACGCCAATGCCAATGGCAATTAATCCAACCACAATTTTAGCAACGGCATGCCAGACCGGGTCGGAGACTCCGGCAATAACCACTGTTAAACCCATAATCCCCATAATCAGAATTAATAGGCCTAAAATAATCAGAAATGTTTTTGACATAACATCTCCTTTGTTAATACTCACTTAATTCTATCAAAGATAGCTTTTGGCCGCAAAGTGGTATTTGAAAAAAAATTTGATATAATAAAATAAGATCTTAATTAATGGAGAGGAGCAGTACTATTATGGATCCAATAAATCAAAACGGAATTCCGACCGGAGCGGGTAGTGGTTCAGCACAACCAAATAATTCGTCGATGCCACCGGTACCGGAACCACCAAAACCGGCCGAGGCCGCAAACGAGCCGGCCGCACCGCTGGAGACAGAAGTAAATCAATTTACGGAAGCTAAGCCGCAGTCACCTGCGGAGGTTGCGCCGGCAGAGACCGGAAGTGTCGCACCGCAAGCCGATGTTTCTCCTCCGCAAAATGCCGAACCGGTTACGGAGTCGACATCGCCAATGGCAGAACCGACGCCGCCAGCGGTTGAGCCGGCAGAGCCGGCACCACAGCCAGAAATACCGCCGCCAGTTGATCAGATTGGCACGCTAGATCAGGCGCCAAATAATCAACCTCAAACCGGCGTGCCACTTCAAACTCCTCCGCCGGTCAAAAAATCTAAAGCAGGTCTAATAATTATTATCATTTTGGCAATTACAATAGTCGGCGCAGGCGCATACTATTATATGACAAAAATTAGAGGCAACACCTCAACTAGCACCACCACTACTCCAGCGGATGTTATCCAGGAAACCACGCCAACGCCAACAGATGCCGGCACGGCCGCGGGCAGTACTATTGCTGCGGCCTACGAAAAGGCAATGGCAATCTCCGCTACATCGGACAAAGCCAAGACGGTTGACACAATATTGTCTCCAATCTTGAATAAGGTATTTAGTAGCAAAATCAAATTGACAGATGCTACATCTATGCTAGCTTATGTTACCAATAGACCAATTACAGCTGCCGATGTAACCGCAGTCAAAACCCAGTTGGAAGTGGAGGGTTATAAGTCTGCAGACAGCACTGCCAAACAGTTGACAATGACCAAAACCGGCTCAACATGGGTAATTTCTTTTTCTGTTGATTCGCAAACCCTAGCTCAAATTGATGTGACTTACTAAAGTTGATTAAAACAAAAAATCACCTGAAATTACGGTGATTTTTTGTATACGATATTTACTTTTTTGCTTTGGCCATGGCGGTTTTAACTTGATCGTAGCCCTTGGCAAGATCTTTTTTGATCTCTGTGGCTTCTTGAGCTGTAATCTTTTTGGCCTCTTCGTACCCGGCCACTACCTGGTTGGAAACTTGAATGTATTTTTCGCGAGATACATCACCGGCTTGCTCCAGCTTCTCGGCAATTTTATCTTTCATTTCGTGAAGATATTTTTTAATATCCTCTCTTGTCTCCTTGCCTGATTTGGGGGCAAGAAGCACTCCGGCAATTGCACCGGCCAGAATTCCAACACCGACACCAATGGCCGCACCTTTCCAAGCATCTTTTTTACTCATAGGTTGTCCTTTCAATATTTAACTGATACAGAACCATTGTACCAAATATCTTTGCAAATTACTTGCGACGAAATGGGCAACTGCTCACTCGTCATTCCCGTCATTCGACTCTGAGGTCTGAACCTCATCGCTCAGACTCGAAGAGCGAAGGCGGGGATCTACTATTAGTGGATCCCTCTTCAAGAGCCTGAGGGCTCTTCAGAGCCTCGAACGGCCGGGTCTGGCTTCGCCGCCCGAGGATGACAAGAGCTCGCTATTTCGTAATTCAAGGTTATCAAGAATTCATCTCTGTCGGTTTAAGATAAAATCTTCAAATAATTCAATTATTTTTTTAGTCACAGGGCCGACTTTACTGTCGTTGACTTTTTCATTGTCGATTTTAATCACCGGCATTATCTTTTTAGTGGTAGCTGTAATAAAAACTTCATCAGCGCTTAAAAGATCTTTTTTGGAAATATCACACTCTAATATATTAATCTTGTTTTTTTGGCAAAGCTCAATAACCTTCTTGCGGGTTATGCCCAAAAGAATATCATTTTTTGGCGTATATACTACGCTATTCTTAACTATAAAAAGATTGGAAGTTGTGGCTTCAAGAGCCAAATTATCCGGCGTATATATCATTTCATATGCACCGGCCTTTTTCATTTTAGGATAATGCGAGTAAGCGATTTGGTAATCCAGAGATTTAACAGCCGGAAGTTCCCGTTTTAGATTGGTTGTAATAACTTGAATGCCGGCTTCAAAATATCGTTCGGGATAATTTGGCTCATCTTCCATTAAGACGGCAAAAGTTTCCTGTTCAATATAACGAGTGCTTGAAACCCCGCCGCTCAAAACCCAGCGGATAAGACCGTTTTTGGTTTTGTTTTTAGCTATTAAATCTTGGCTAATTTGTTTAATCTTAGATATCGAATAAGGCAGCTTAAGGCCCAGAAGCTTAGCTGAATTTTTTAAGCGTTTCAGATGTTCATCTTTCAAAAATATTTTGCCGTTATAAATTGCTGCCAAATCAAAAATGCCAAAGCCGCGCAAAAAACCCTGATCATTAATCGAAATCTTGGCATCTTGCTCTAATACAAATTTTCCATTTAAGTAATAAGTTTTCATGATATTACCAATTTAACTTAAAAATGGGTTATAATACAAGTGAAAAGAAATCTTATAGATAACTAAGGAGGAAAATGGATACCGAAACAGTTCCCACAAAGGGAAAAAATCCGCTGGCTATAGTTTTAATTATTGTTCTAGCTTTGGTCGTGTTGATCGGCATCGCTGTTGCTGTAGTTTATCTCTATAACAGCAGATATAAAAATCAAAATAATGATCAGGCAACAGAGAGCACTACAATTACACCGATTCTGGAAGATATCTCAACTTGGACAGTTTACACCAAAGCCGGAGAGTATAGCATAAAGGTTCCACCAATATTAATTAGTCCGGGCAATCAAACAGAGCTGGGAGAAACTAACAGTTTTTCTAGTAGCGGAGACTATGGAGTTGACGCCAGAGGCAATGAAGCGGCGCCGCAAGATCCGTCATTATTATCAACTATCTGGTCAGAGGCCAACAGCCAAAATTATACTGCCAAAACGGCGGTAGAGGCGCAGAAAGCAAATATTGTATCTTTTCCAACCAATAATTTGCAAACCACAAAAGAGAACGCAGTAACAATCAATAATAATGCGGGATATCAAGGAGTTTGGTCATATACCGATCAGAATACTCAACTTTCCCATGTCTATGCCGTGGTCGCAACCGTCAAAAATAATAAGGTATATTATATTTCTCTGACGGTCAGCGGATCAACGCTGGCAATTGCGCAAAAAGGTTGGGCGGATAACTCCTATATTTTTGACAAAATGATCTCGGCTTTTATATTTCTCTAAGGAAATCAGATGACTAAAAAATCTTGGGTTGAAAAATTGCACGATTCTAAGGATTTGCCAAAAGTGGTCAAATTAAATAAAAATGGCAGACAACATTGGCATGGGGAAACTATGACCGTGCCGGCGCCAATTGAAGTGGATGAAATTATGCGCCAAGTTCCGGAGGGCAAATTAATTACTACCTATCAAATCCGTGAAAAAATTGCCGAAAAGCATAAAACCGACATTGGCTGTCCCTTAACTTGTGGTATCTTTGCATGGATTGCTGCCAATGCGGCAGAAGAGGATCGAGATAAAGGCAGAAAAGATATTACTTCTTATTGGCGAACGCTTAAAAGCGATGGCGAAGTTAACCCCAAATTTCCCGGTGGAATTAAAATTCAAAAAATGCTTCTTGAAAAAGAGGGTCATAAAATTATTCAAAAAGGTAAGAAATATTATGTTGCAGATTACGAAAAATCGCTTTAGGCAAATTGAATAACTAATGCATATTCAAAAAACTATAGCACGCTAGCGAGCTATAGTTTTTTTTGCGGGATATTTGCACTAATTGGAAATTGATGATACTTTTTGAATAAAACCAGGTAATAAAAAAAGGTAGGAATGGATAGCACCTTAGTTTTGGTAGTTGTTATTGTCGCTGTTGCTCTTTTTTTTGATTTTACCAACGGTTTTCACGATGCCGCCAATTCAATTGCGACGGTAGTTTCAACTCGGGTTTTAACTCCCCGCCAAGCGGTAATTTGGGCGGCCTTTTTTAATTTTATTGCCTTTTTAATTTTTGGTACCGGTGTTGCCACTACAGTCGGCAAGGGCTTAATTAATATTTCTGCCGTAACGCAGATGGTAATTTTGGCCGGACTAATTGGCACAATTTTATGGAATCTAATGACATGGTATCTTGGCTTGCCAACCAGTTCCTCTCATGCCTTAATTGGCGGGTATGCCGGTGCAGCTGTAGCTAAGCCGGCTTTTCAGTTATTACCTGGTCCGGTTGGATTAAAACCATCGCTTTCATTTTTATTGCGCCTTTAATCGGATTGGTGCTGGGATTGCTGTTAATTACAGTATTAAGTTGGCTTTTGCACAAGAAATCACCGGCTTCTGTAAACCGTTGGTCGCGTTATACACAACTTGGATCGGCGGCTCTTTATAGTTTGGGACATGGTGGCAATGACGCCCAAAAAACTATGGGTATAATAACCAGTCTGTTATTTACCGTTGGGATGATTAAAACCTTTTCTGTTCCGCTTTGGGTCGTATTAATTTGTCATGCTGCAATAGCTCTGGGAACTTTATTCGGAGGCTGGAGAATTGTAAAAACAATGGGGATGAATATTACAAAACTTCGACCGATTGACGGTGTAGCGGCCGAAACTGCTTCAGCCGCTAGTATCTTTTTTGCCACTCATTTGGGCGTTCCGGTATCAACTACACATGTAATCACCGGAGCAATTTCCGGTGTCGGAGCGGCTAAACGCCTCTCGGCAGTAAAATGGGGAGTAACTTTCCGTATTGTCTGGGCTTGGCTTTTTACCATTCCTTTGTCCGGTATTTTTGCATATTTAATCTATAAATTGATTTCACTAATAAAATAAGGAGTTTTCTCATGAGATTTTTTCCCAAAAATTATGATTTTTTCAAACTTTTTGATGAACAAGCATCATATTTATATGATGCGGTTAAAGTTTTGCGCGATTTAGAGGAAAAAAAAGATGCCGTTAGGGCAGCAAGGAAGATAAAGAGGATT
>Ga0315268_10008213_pt1 | contig 10935 bp, 8 predicted proteins | sample C1_top_MG_FD_204535 | JGI IMG/M metagenome (GOLD analysis project Ga0315268, IMG submission 204535) | Sediment microbial communities from Yellowstone Lake, YNP, Wyoming, USA - C1_top | ecosystem: Environmental > Aquatic > Freshwater > Lake > Sediment | place: USA: Wyoming | collected 2017-08-01 | reverse complement strand
CGAACCGAGCGCCAGCAGAATGTATTCAAACAAGCTGATAGGAATCGAATTAGAAGCAGATCGGGATGAAAGTCAATTGAGAGAATGGGCTATTTCTTCGTGAACACGAGTTCCTCGCCTTTTGCACCGACTTTGATTTTATCACCCGGCTTGAATTCGCCCGCCAGCAGTTTCGTCGCGAGCGGGTCGAGCAGGTGTTCTTGAATCGCGCGCTTGAGCGGGCGCGCGCCGAATTGCGGGTCGTAGCCCTCGCTGGCCAGCAGTTGCTTCGCGGCGGCGTCCACGTCGAGCGTGAGATTCTGCTGCGCGAGGCGTTGCTCCAATCGCCCAAGCTGAATGTCCACGATGCGCGCGAGTTCACTTTCGTCGAGGCTTTGGAAAATGATCGTGTCGTCCACGCGGTTCAGGAATTCCGGGCGGAAATGCCGTTTCAACTCGGCCATCACCTTGTCTTCCATCGCCGACCGCGCGCCGACGGTTGTCTTTCCGTCCATGAAATATTCCTGGATGATCGGCGAACCGAGGTTGCTGGTCATGATGACGATGGTGTTCTTGAAATCCACCGTGCGCCCCTGGCCGTCGGTGAGCCGGCCATCGTCGAGCACTTGCAGCAGCACATTGAACACGTCGTGATGCGCCTTCTCGATCTCGTCGAACAGGATCACGGAGTAAGGTTTGCGCCGGACGGCTTCGCTCAATTGCCCGCCTTCCTCGTAACCGACGTAGCCCGGCGGCGCACCGATGAGCCGCGCGACGGTGTGCTTCTCCATGTATTCGCTCATGTCTATCCGAATCATGGCGTTCTCGTCGTCGAACAAAAATTCCGCGAGCGCACGAGCCGCCTCGGTCTTGCCCACGCCGGTCGGGCCGAGAAAAATAAACGAGCCGATCGGACGATTCGGGTCTTGCAAGCCGCTGCGTGAACGGCGCACGGCGTTGGACACGGCGACGACTGCTTGTTTCTGCCCGATGACGCGCTGGCCCAACCGCTCCTCCATCTTGAGCAACTTCTCGCGCTCGCCTTCGAGCATCCGGGACACGGGAATGTGCGTCCACGCCGCCACGACACGCGCGATGTCTTCGTCCGTGACTTCCTGGCGGAGGAGTGTGTTGCGGGTTGCGTGTTGCGTGGACTGCTTTTCGATACTAGCCAGTTTCTTTTCGAGGTCTGGTATTTTCCCGTATTGGATTTCCGCCGACTTGGTGAGGTCGCCGGTGCGTTGGGCCTTTTCCAACTCCAATTTCGCCTGCTCCAGTTGCGATTGCACAACGCTGACGGCATTCACTGCCGCCTTTTCATTCTGCCATTGCGCAGTGAGCGCCTTGGATTTGTCTTTCAAGTTGGCGAGCGTTTTATCAATCAGCTTGAGCCGTTCCTTGCTCGCGGCGTCCTTCTCTTTCGCGAGCGACATCCGCTCGATTTCCAACTGCAAAATCTGCCGGTCAAGTTGGTCCAGTTCCGTCGGCTTGGAGTCCAGTTCCATCTTGATGCGCGACGCCGCCTCGTCCACCAGATCAATCGCCTTGTCCGGCAGAAACCGGTCCGTGATGTAGCGATGCGAAAGCGTCGCCGCAGCAACCAGCGCGGCATCCTGAATCCGCACGCCATGGTGAACTTCATATCGCTCCTTCAGCCCGCGCAAAATTGCGATGGTCGCCTCAACCGTCGGCTCGGCCACTTGCACTGGCTGGAAGCGGCGTTCGAGCGCCGGGTCTTTCTCGATGTGCTTGCGATATTCGTCGAGCGTGGTCGCGCCGACGCAGCGCAATTCGCCACGCGCGAGCTGCGGCTTCATGATGTTCGCCGCGTCCGTCGCACCTTCCGCCGCGCCCGCGCCTACGATCGTGTGCAACTCATCAATGAACAGAATGATTCTGCCTTCGCTGGCGGTGATTTCCTTGAGAAACGCCTTGAGCCGATCCTCGAACTCGCCCCGATACTTCGCGCCCGCAATCATCGCGCTAAGGTCCATCGCCACCAGCCGCTTGTTCTTGAGCGATTCAGGAATGTCGCCGCTGACGATGCGCCTTGCCAAACCTTCGGCGATGGCCGTCTTGCCCACGCCTGGTTCGCCGATGAGCACGGGATTGTTTTTCGTGCGCCGCGTGAGCACTTGCATCACGCGACGGATTTCCTCGTCGCGCCCGATGACCGGATCAATCTTCCCCTGCCGCGCCAGCGCAGTGAGGTCGCGTCCATATTTTTCCAGCGCCTGAAATTTTCCTTCCGGCTGCTGATCGGTCACGCGCTGATTGCCGCGCAACTCCGCCAGTGCCTTCAACACGGTGTCGCGCTTCAGCCCGTGCGTTATGAAAATCTGTTTCAACGCCGACCCGCCGGCGTCGAGCAAGCCGAGCAACAGATGCTCCGTGCTGATGTAATCATCTTTGAGCTTGCCTGCCTCGGATTGCGCCGCATCGAGCGCTTTCTTCAATTCCTGACTCGAAAACACGTCGGTGCTGCTCGTGCCGGTGACCTTGTGACGGCGCGCGAGTTCTTTTTCAACATCCGGCTGAAGCTTCGCCACCGGCACGCCGATTTTCTCCAGCAACTCCGGCACGAGACTTTCGCTCTGCCCCATCAACGCCAGCAGCAAATGCTCGCAATCCACGGCTTGGTGCGAGTGTTCGTGTGCGATGCGCTGCGAATCTGTCAGCGCCTCCTGCGATTTGATGGTCAGCCTGTCTAGTTGCATCAGTAATCAATGAGACCGACCGCACCGCACGTCAAGAATTCGCGCGCGGCTTGTCTGCATGTGAGTCCTCCTCACTTCTTGAATTTCCGTTGACAAACCCGCTCACGATTCCGCGAGCGCGGTTCGGACAATGAATCGCTAACTCTCCCGCCGTTTCGACGATTTATTGATTTAGGGTTCCAGCCATTCACGCTACGCTTGGCCGCATGGAAATCTACAACCATCCAACTTTCCACATGGCGTGCCAGCAATTCGACCTCGTGGCGGACCACCTCCAAATCCCGCAGGACGAACGCGACCGGCTCAAGTATCCCAAGCGCTCCCTGACCGTCGCCCTGCCGATTCATCGCGACGACGGCTCGACGCAGGTTTTCACCGGTTACCGCGTGCAGCATTTTCTCACCCTCGGCCCAACCAAGGGCGGCCTGCGCTATCATCCCGACGTGCGGCTCGGCGAAGTCGCCGCACTGGCCATGTGGATGAGTTGGAAATGCGCGCTCACCGGCCTGCCCTACGGCGGCGCGAAAGGCGGCATCACCTGTGACCCGGGCAAACTGTCACTGACCGAACTCGAACGGCTCACGCGCCGTTACACGCAGGAAATGATCCCCTTCATCGGCCCGCAGGTGGACGTGATGGCACCCGACATGGGCACCAACGAACAGGTTATGGCGTGGATCATGGACACCTATTCTGTTTACAACGGCTACACCGTGCCCGGCATCGTCACCGGCAAACCGGTGGGGTTGGGCGGCTCGCTCGGGCGACGTGAGGCCACCGGGCGTGGCGTCGCCTATCTCGCCAATCGCGCCTCCGACTCCATCGGCCTCGACATGAGCAAGGCCACCGCCGTGGTGCAAGGCTATGGAAACGTTGGCTCGATCGCCGCGCTGAACCTGGCGCGGTACGGCGCGAAGGTCATCGCCGTGAGCGATGTGCGCGGGGGCATTTACAACCGCGAGGGATTGGATTTGGGGAAACTGGAAAAGCACATCGCGCAAACGAAAACTGTGCTGGGCTTTCCCGAATCCGAGCCGATTTCCAACGATGAATTGCTGTTGTTGCCCTGCGACATCCTGGTGCCGGCCGCGATGGAGTGGCAGATCACTGCGGCCAACGCCGGCAAGATCCAATGCCGCATCCTCGCCGAAGCCGCCAACGGCCCGACCACGCCCGAGGCGGACGTGATCTTGAACCAGCGCCCGGAGATTTTCATCATCCCGGACGTGCTGTGCAACGCGGGCGGCGTTGTGGTGAGCTACTTCGAGTGGGTGCAGGACCTGCAAAGCTTTTTCTGGGGCGAGACGGAAGTCGTGGACAAACTGTTCCGCATTCTGGAAACCGCGTGGACGAAAATCCTCCTCCTGAGCCGCAAACAAAAAATCCCGATGCGCCTCGCCGCGCTGAGCCTCGGCGTCAAACGGGTGCAAGAGGCGAAGCGGATGCGGGGTTTGTTTCCGTGATTGCAAATGGGCGCGACTGGAAGTGCCGGGCAAGCCACTGCGCGGGCTTCAGCCCGCTTCAACGACCATTGGGGCATGGCGCAGGAAATTCCTGGCCCGCTTTCGTTTCGTGACGACGAGTTCCCCGGCGCGTGTCTTCCCGCGCAACGCGGCGTTGGCCAGTCCGGGCAAACCGCGACGGGCAGGCTTGCAATCGTGGACGCATCTGGCAGCCTCCCCGGCAATCTTTCCACAACATGACACCGAATCCGCAACCGTCCGACACGCCGTTGCCGACTCCGAGCGATCATGGAATCTACATCGCGATCAGCGACCAGAATCACCGAACGCAGATGGAAGAGGCGCTGGTTCTCGACGGATTCAACATCTCCGCGTTCGCGTCGGCGGCGGCGCTGTGGGTTATGTTCCAGGCGCGGCCCACGCGCATGGTCATCACCGAGCGGAGCTTTCCATCCTCGGATCTCACCGGCCTGGGCTTATGCCGGAACATCCGGGAGCGCTTCACGTTGCCGTATATTTACGTGGTGGTGTTCAGCACGATGAACCGGATGCAGGAAATCAAAGACGGCCTGGCCGCCGGCGTGGACGATTATCTCGCCAAGCCGCTTACGCCGCTGCAAGCCCGCACGCGCGTGCTGGTCGGCAAACGCTGGCTCGCTTACATTGACTCGCTCTTCGCGGGCAGGAAGTAACCGTTCAGGTTTACTTTTTCAAAAACGCCGAAAACAAATCAATCGGCAAGGGCAGAAACGTCGTCGTGTTGTGCTCGCTCGCCATTTCGCGCATGGTCTGGAGATAGCGCAGTTGCAGCGCAATCGGCTCCTTGGCGATCAACGCGGCGGCTTGGACCATTTTTTCGGCGGCCTGGAATTCGCCTTCGGCGTTCACGATCTTCGCGCGGCGTTCGCGTTCGGCTTCGGCCTGCTTGGCCATCGCGCGCTTCATGCTGTCCGGCAACGCCACGTCCTTGACCTCGACGGCCGTGACCTTGATGCCCCACGGCTCGGTCTGGCGATCAATGATCTCCTGCAACTTCTGGTTGATGAGGTCGCGTTGCGAAAGCAGATCGTCCAACGGCGACTGGCCCAGCACGCTGCGCAGCGTCGTCTGCGAGATGAGCGAAGTCGCTTTCCAGAAATTTTCCACTTTCACCACTGCCGCATTCGGATCCACCACGCGGAAATAAATCACCGCGTCCACCGTCGCCGGCACGTTGTCCTTGGTCATGACTTCCTGCTTGGGCACGTCAATGGTCACGACCCGCAAATCCATTTTCACCATGCGGTCCACGATGGGAATGAGGAAGATGAGGCCCGGGCCTTTCGCACCCTGCAATTTGCCGAGCCGGAAGATGACGCCGCGCTCGTATTCGCGGAGGATGCGGACGGCTTGCGGCAGCACGATGGCCGCGAGGATGACGGTGGGGATGATCCATGCGCCGAGATTGAAGAGGCGGCTGATGAGTTGGTCCATAGTTTTTGGTTTGTTGATTCGTCAAACCGCTAAACCGTGGAATCGTGGCTCCGAGTCCACGACTCACGATTCGACGGTTCAACCGGTTTTTGGTTTCACTTTCAAAGTCAGGCCGGCGACGGCGATCACTTCCACCGGCTGACCGGCGTCCACCGCCGTGTCGCTCACGGCATTCCACGATTCGCCTTCGATAAACACCCGGCCGCCCTGCGCGTCAATGCGCGAAACCGCCGCCACGATCTGCCCGATCATGGTTTCCCGGCCGCTTTGCACCGGCAACCGCTGAGCGCGCAGGCCCGCGCCCACCACGAAAATGAAAAAGGCCGCCGTGACCACCGTCGCGGGAATGATGTAGGCCAGGGACAACTGAAAGCCCGGCCCGGCACGGTTGAACAGCATGAGCGAGCCGAAGAAAAACGAAACCACCCCTCCGGCGGTCAGCACGCCATGCGTCGGCGCATACACGTCCACGATGAACAAGGCAACCGCCAGCCCGATGAACGCCAGCCCCGCAAGATTGAGCGGCAGGATCGCGGACATGTAGAGCACGAGAATCAGCGCCACGGCCCCGGCGACACCCGGCAAGATCGCGCCCGGATTGCTCAACTCACCGATGATGCCGTAAATCACCACGAGCATCAGGAGGAACAGCACTTCCGGCCGCAGGACCAGTTGCGAGAAACGCTCCCACGCGGTCATTGGAATGGTCACGACCGCGGCCCCCTTGGTCCGCAGTGTCTTGTCGCCGACTCCGCGTCCGTCAAGTTGCTTCAACAGGTCCGGCAAGTCGTCGGCGATGAGATCAATGACATTCAAGTCGAGGGCCTCCCGCGCATTGATGACCACGCTCTCGACCACCGCCGACCGGGCCCACTCGACATTGCGATGGCGTTTGGCCGCGATGTTCTCAATGTCCTTGGCGGTGTCGTTCTCTATTTTTTTCTTCATCACGTCATCGGTCTTTTCCACCTCGCCACCCGTGCCGAGGGATACCGGATGCGCCGCGCCGATCCGCGTGTGCGGGGCCATGGCGGCGACATCTGCGGCCATCGTGATGAACGTGCCCGCACTGGCCGCGTGCGCCGGAGCGGGGGCCACAAAGACGACCGTCGGCACCGGGGAGCTGTAAAACGACTGGACGATGTGCTTCGTGGATTCGAGCAAGCCACCCGGCGTGTCGAGTTGAATGATGAGACATTCGTCCTTGCGAGCGACGGCGACGTCAATGGCGCGGGCAATGTAAGTGGCCGTGGCCGGGCCGATGGCCCCGTCAATCTTGATCAGGCCCACCTGCGCCGCGTCCGCCGCGCAGGTCAGCATCGCCGCCAACATGAAAACCCAACGTCTCATAACATTCTCGTTCCACGGCGATCTACAAAAACGCGGTAGTCTGTAAACCGTTTTGACACCGTTTTGACAGTTGATTGCATTTGAAGATTCAAGTCCCGCCTTTATCTTTTTCGGCAGCGGCCTGGGAGGCCTGCCGACTTTGATCATGCTCCGCCCCGGCGATGCCTTCATCAACCAGTCTTTCATTATCGCTGCGTCCTTCATCATCCTCATCTTCACTGGGAGCCACGGGCACTTTGTGTCCAGTCGAGCCGGGCACCGGATCCCATCGTTCGGATTCGGGCGCCGATTCAAGGACCGCCTCCTTCGAGTCCGTTTCCGAATCACCCGTCAATTCCCGTTTGGCCTGTTCCCAATCGGATTTCGACACGTCCTGCGCGGAACGACCGTTGATGACTGCCAGTTCCACCGCCCGCTCGCGCACCATCTTACGGGTCACCGTGCCGAGGCCGGCGGAGTTCTTGGTCAAGGCCCCTTCCTTCAGTAGATTTGTTTTCATAGGCTGAAAATTACCGCACGTGAATGCTTTCAATGTGATCTTGCCTTGTTAAGTAAGCTCGGACACACATTCCTTGTTGTTGGGGGCAGCGAATCGAATGGGACTCCTTAGAAACCCCGAGACCACTCCACCGTGAGTTGATTGTCCACGGAGGAGACACCCGCTGCGGCCCAGGCGGCTCGTTCGGCTTCCTCTCGTTCGGCATGGCTCCGAACTTTGCCGCGGAGGATCACCTCGCTTCCGGAAGTCTCCGCGTGGATTTTCTTGGCATCCAATTGGGCATTTCGCTCGAAGGCCGATTTAATGGCCGTTTCGACCGCCAGTGGCTCCAATCTGGGTTTGATCGTGATCAGATTAGTCACCCCTTTGACGCCCGCCAGATAGCGCACAACGTTTTCGGCGGCGTTTTTCTGATTCCACCATGCCACCTCACCCTCTAACGTGACCAAGCCTTCATGGACCTGTACCTGAGTGGTTCCGGTTGGAATCGTCGTGCACCACTTAATTAGATTTGCTGCCGCAGCGGCGATGTCTCCGTCGGTGCGGCGCAGGGAATCTGGCAGCTTGACTTCGATGTCGTCAGCGATTGCGTTCACCCCGGCAACCCGTTTGGCTGCGCGCACAGCATCCCATTTCTCGCCATAGCTGGTAGCGTAGCCATTGAGTGTCACCACCCCCTCTTTCACCAGGACGCCGATGTCTGAGACTGTTACGCTTGGCTCATATTTGAGTTCGGCAAGCACATCCGTCTTCAGCTCTGTGTCGCTTTTGTATGTCTTGCCTTTCATCACAGGGAAATATCACTGGAAAAGCGAACTCGCGCAATGGGTGATTCACCCCTGCCGAAGCCTGCCCTGACGCCAATCATTCTCGCTGCGTTGGCGAGTGGGCTAAAGAGGCAGCGGCAGATTGTTGAAGTCAACTCGGTTCGGGGTTTCTCCTCCGAATGAGCGTCAAGGTTCGCGGGAGCGTCGTGCGCTTAGAAAACCCGCCAGCGCGAAAAGAACAGGAGCGAAATCAGGGCCATGAGCGGAACCAGGATCGGCAGCGCGTATTTCAGCAGGTAAGTAAAAAAGTCGGGCGTTTTGACTCCGGCCTGTTCGGCGATGGATTTGACCATGAAGTTCGGGCCGTTGCCGATGTAGGTCATCGCGCCGAAGAATACCGCGCCCAGCGAGACGGCAATCAACGCGTGGTCATGAGTCGCGACAAGTTGGCGGACGTGTTCAGGGTTGTTGAGGCTCAGGTTGTGCAGTCCCATTGCGGCGGCCAGGAAGGTGAGATAAGTCGGGGCATTATCCAACACGCTGGACGCCGCGCCGGTGAGCCAAAAGAATTTCATCTCCGAATTGAGGCCCAGTTGCCCCGCGTGAAGCTCCAGGTAATCCAGCGCCGGTACCATTGTGGCGAAGATGCCGGCGAACAGCCACGCCACTTCGCGGATGGGATGAAAGTTGAACGCGTTGGCCTCGTGGATGCGCTTGGGCGTGGCGAACCAGGAACCCACCGCCGCCGAGGCCATCAACGCTTCCCTCAACCCGACCGGTTGCTTGATGAACACCGCCGCGAGAATCAACCCCAGAAACCCGACGTTGCGCCAGCCCTCGATTTTCCAAATCTCCCGCCGGGTTTCCACTTCCCGCATTTCGGGCGGCGCGCGGAGAAAATTGCGGCGGTCGAGGGCGTAGAAAATCGCAATCAATCCCGCGACGGCGATGGCCCAGGCGGCCCAGCATTTCTCCAGCACCCACCAGAACGGCACGCCTTTCAGGTAGCCAAGAAAGAGCGGCGGGTCGCCGATGGGTGTGAGGCAGCCGCCAACGTTGCTGACGATGAAAATGAAAAAGACGATGTGAAACGCCGTGATGCGATACTTGTTCATCCGAATCCAGGGACGGATGAGCAGGATGGACGCACCGGTCGTCCCGATGACGTTCGCCAAGACCGCGCTGATGAAGAGGAACAAACAGTTAACCCAGGGTTTGGCCTCGCCCTTCACGTCAATGTGAATGCCGCCAGCGACGACGAATAGCGAGCCGATGAGCGCGATGAAGCTCAAGTATTCGTGCCCGACGTGCAGCATCCGCCCGGCGTTGCCGAGCACGAACACGTAATAGACCGTCGTGAGGGCGCCCAGCCCCGCCGCGACTTTCGGGAAATGCCGTTCCCACCAATGCCGGTTGATGAACGGCAGGAGCGCGATGGCCAGCAACATCAGCGCGAACGGAAGCATCATCGCCGGGTGCGGTTCCAGTCCCACTCCGGTGGCCAACATAAAACAGTTCATATCGAGTATCATTCCACTGGGCCGCCGTCAGGGTGCGGCGAGTCCTCACCTGCGGAGGTGCGCGCCAGACCCGCCGCACGAAAAGTCGGAAACCATTCGCGTGGCCAGTTCGGTGCGTCACGTTACCCGCCGGACTTGGAAGGTCAACAATCGCATTGCGCCCGGATGGCTTTGCTACCAGATTTAATCTGGCCGTGAGTCGGCAGTTGTCGGAAAGTCACGCGTAGCCTTTCCGGCAAGCAAGATTTTGGGCCCGCCCGCTCCTCGGTTTCACCGGCCAATCGCGGTCAGCTAGAGCTTGAACCTGACTTGACTTGGTCTAGCCTGTGTCATGTTTGAAAACCACCGAACGGCCGTTCTGCCGATGCGAGCGTTCCTCGCTCGATTGGTGCGCTGTGCTGGTGTCGGTCTCCTGATAGCCGCCGGGGGTTTGGGAATGGGGACGATTGGGTATCGCTGTTTTGAGGGCCTGGCTTGGATGGAGGCGTTAGAAAACGCGACGATGGTTTTCTCCAGAGTGGGGCTTCTCACTGTCCCAGAGACGACTTCTGGAAAACTGTTCGTCATCGTTTACGCTTTCTCGTGCCGGCTGGCGGGACTGGCGATCATGGGAGTTCTTCTCGCACCCGTGATTCATCGAGCTTACCACAAATACAATTGTGGCTCTGACCCTCAAGCACGCTAGGCCCAATCCCAGATCGGCGGAGCGGTTCTTGCGGCAACTCGGCCCGGCGCGTTCAGAGAGTCGGTGAGGTCTGGTTTCACAAAGTCCCTTTTTGAAGATTCCTCGCCTGTCGCCGCGCCACCACTGTTCGTATCAAGAAAAAGGCCAATATGCTTGTCGGCGTGCCGATCAGGAGCGAGCCAAGCAGCGTCGGACCACCGACGGCGGCAAAGTGTTTCCAATGAAACCACAGCCGGTAATCCACATGGTGGAGGTCGAAGTGCGGCGGCAGTTGATGCGGCTGGTGCAGCAGCCAGTAGCCGATGTCGAATTCGAGGCGAAGCACCACGGGCCAGAATGGAATCAACAAGTCATGCAAGCTCACGGCGACAACGGCCGCGATTTTGTTCACGCGAAACAAGGCAGCCAGCAGGAGCGCCAGCAGCGTCTTCAGTCCGAACAACGGCGTGAAGCCGAGAAAGACTCCGATTGCCGCGCCGAGG
>Ga0315268_10008212_pt1 | contig 10936 bp, 7 predicted proteins | sample C1_top_MG_FD_204535 | JGI IMG/M metagenome (GOLD analysis project Ga0315268, IMG submission 204535) | Sediment microbial communities from Yellowstone Lake, YNP, Wyoming, USA - C1_top | ecosystem: Environmental > Aquatic > Freshwater > Lake > Sediment | place: USA: Wyoming | collected 2017-08-01 | reverse complement strand
TGAAAACGGCGCCTGCTTCCTGGTCGAGAGCGCCGCGGCCGAGCAGCCGCGCTGCGACGCCTTTGAGATCAGCCCCACCGGCCCCCTCGTCGGCTATCGGATGACTCTGCCCGTCGGCGAGGCGCTGCGGCTCGAAACCGAAGTCTTTGCGGCACATCAGATCGCCCCCGACGCGTTCCGCGTCGAGGGCCGCCACAAGATCAAAGGCGCTCGCCGCCCGCTGCGGGTGCGGCCGGAAGATGTGGACCTGGCCGGCGGCGTCGACGAGTTTGGCGCATTCATCACCGTCGCGTTCACGCTCCCGGCGGGCTCATTCGCGACAGTCCTGATGGATGAGCTGATGCAACCCGGTTAGCGCCCCGGTGCGCTGAGACTCTCCCGCCCTGCGCCCTTCTCCCCCCTTCGTGCCTTGGATTGCAGGCATCGCCCTCCCCGTGACGCCCTCGTCCCCTCGACTCATCGGAAACAAAGCGCGATGAACTGCCACGCCGTCGACGGGTGCCCCGCATAGATGTACTCATCGTTCTGGCAGAAGATCATCACCCGGTCAAAGTGCGGCTGCAGCGTGGTCAGGAGCGTGTCATAGTCGTATTCGAAAACGTGGTGATGTGCGCGGGAGATCGACCGGTCCGGCCGGCTGCGCGGCGTGCTCAGGATCGCCAGCCCGCGGTCCTTCAGGTGCGCCGCCACGTTGGCCACCATCCGTTGCCCATCCTCCTGGCTCACGTGCTCGATCATGTCGAAACTGGTGACCACGTCATATTGGCCCGACGGTTTGGCCGACGGATGCACGATATCGCCGACGATGAACTTCAGGTTGTCGCGCCGGTATCGCTTGCGGCATTGTTCGACCGCAACGGCATCGATGTCCAGCCCCGTGACGGATGCCACGTGCCGGCTGAAGAAATTGCACCCGAATCCGTCGCCGCAGCCCACCTCCAGCACCCGATCGCTCTCGCGCATCCATTTGCACGCAAACTTGTACCGCGCAATGGTGAAGCCGATCATCTCCAGCGGCTCGTCCGGATTGTCCAGGCTCACCCGGATGCGGATGGGGCAGTTGATGTGATCGGTCTTCATGCGAACTCCGTGTGCATCTTCTCCTCGGCGGCCAGGTAATTGAGAATCTCGTTGTACTGGTCGTATCGGTTGCCTGTGGTGCCTCCGGCGCAGACCTGGTTGCAGGCGCCGCCATAGACCGCCTGCATCACCTGCTGCCGACGCTCGCTGCGCCAGATCTCGCGGAAGCTCTGTTCGTTGATGTTGCCGAAGCTGAACGAGCGGTTGCCGCGCAGAAAACAGCACGCGTACACGTGCCCGTCGCCGCCCACGATCCCGATGAGGTTCGGCCCCATGCACCGGCCCGCCGGAGGCGCCTCATCCCGCGAAGCGCTCAAATATCGATCAGTGAAGTTCCCCAGAAAAACCCTGAAATGCTCCGTCTCCAACGCCTTCGCCAGCTTCGCCTGCTCGCGCATCTCGCGCCGAGCCTCCTCCGGCGGCGGACCGGCCACATCGAACACGCACCGGATCGTCACGTACGCCGCGCCCACCGATCGCGCCAGCTCCGCGAACGCCGCCATCTCGTGACGGTTGCTCTCCTCGGCCACAAAATTCAAACCGACCATCGTATGGGCCGACTGCGCGGCCAGGTAGCGCGCGTTGGTCACGATCTTCTCAAAATCCCCGCTGCCGTGGATGCGGCGATGCGTCTCGGCCGTCGCCGCATCGAGGCTGATCCGCACCCAGTCGCAACACTCCAGAACCGCCTCCAGGCTGCCCGGCCTCGGAAACGAACCATTGGTGATGATGCCGATCGCCAGCTTCTGCTCGCGCAGCGCGCGCAGCACATCGACAAAGCGCGGATGCGCGCTCGGCTCGCCCCCGCCCTTCAGCACCACCGATCGCACGTCGCATTCGCGCAGCTCGGCGGCCAGCGCCGCCATTCGCACCAGCGACAACTGCTCCCCGTTGTGCGACTCAACGCTCACGCACCAGCGGCAGCGGTGATTGCAGATGTTCGTCGGGTCCAGCTCAACCGTGATCGGATACACCAGCTCGCCCCGCGCCACGCGCTCGATCCGGTCGAAATGCACCAGCACCTTGTGCGGGTCGAACGGATCGCCGCACACGCCCCCCCGACGCGGCGCGGCCCCCGCCCGAGCCACTGGCAACGGCAGCGAACGCGGCTGGGGAATCGCGCCCGGTCTTGGCTTCGGCGGCGGCCGCCGCACGGGCCTCAGCCCCGGTTCAGTGCTGATCATGGCCCGCCTCCCTGAGAAATTGTTTCACGTCCTCCATGCGATGCTCCATCGTGTGTTGCCTCAGCGCGCGCTCGGCCGCGCGCGCAGCCATTTCCCGGCGCAGATCGGGTCGATCAAGGTAGAAACGGATCTTCTGCCGCAGCTCCGCGATGCTGCCGAAGCTGTCCAGTTCCTCCCCCGGCTCGAAAACCCGCTCCAGCGGATATTCCTCCGGCACGCGCCCCACCAGCAGAAACCCCCCGGCCGCCGCCGTGTCGTACAGCCGCGGATGGTGTACCGTCCACGTGTGCAGGTGTACGTTGATGGCCGAGCGGTGAATCAGCTCGCGAAGTTCCGGCCCGTTTTCCACCGGCCCGTGCGCCAGCCTCGCCACGGCGGGATAATTCTCCCAGCCGCGCCCGAACAACCCCGGCCGCAGATCAGCCAGCGCGCAGATGTACAATTCGCGCAGCAGCATATGGGCGATGCGGTAGCGGAAATAGAAAACCGTGTTGCGCCACGTCCGCTCGTCGCCCGACGCCAGAAAGCCCAGCTCGCTCATCGACTGGCGCATCAGCGCATCCAGATCCGGCACCACCCACGCCTCGCCCTCGCCCCTGCTGCGCACCCAGTCGGCCAGCCGCTCTCGCGCATGCAGCATCACCTTCTGCACATTCGCATCGAGCCGGTCAAACCCGATATGCCGGCGATACGAGTCCAACGGATGCACGTTGCCGATGAACAGCACGTCGAATTCCGGCTCACGTGCCTTTTCGGCAGGGTAATACATCCGCTGGTTCGTGCCGATGTTCACGTGCCGCACCCGCCGCGCGCACACGCCGTTGAGCTGCGCATCCGTCAGCCAGTCGCGAACCATCGACATCAGCAGATCGCGCCGCCCGTCCTCCGCCCGCGCGCAGCACAGCACGTAATCCTGGTCCCACGAAAGCACGCACAGGTTCGCCGGCAGCGCCGTGAAATTCGCCCTTCGCCGCCCGTTGAGCACCAGCACATCCGGATCGAACTGCACGATGTGCTGCGCCAGCTCGTAGTTCATCGCCGCCCCCACCGGCAGGATCAGCTCCCTCCCCTCAATGCCGACGCCGCGCATCCCCTCCGCAATGTCGCGCGCACAGTATTGCTGATAGGCGCTGCCCTCAAATGCCAGCGCCAGCGCCCGTAGTTTGCGATGACCCTTTCGAAGAATCTCCGCCGGCGCCGCCCGATCCGCGTACCGCGCCTCCGCCTGCCGCAGAAGCTGCGCCGTCAACTCCGTGAGCAGTTGAAACAACTGGGCCGCGAATCGGGCGGCCACCTGCGCTGTTGCCGCGTCATTGAAATGCCAAGCGTTCGCCAGCGCCCACGGCCAGTCGCGCGGGCGCGTCCGTGCCAGCCACTGCTGCAGGTGCGAGGCATGCGCCAGCGGCAACAGCAGCAGCGGCCGCCATCGCCCATGCTCGATGCACCGCTCCGCCCCCGCCTGCCCGAGAAAATGCAGGAACCCCGCCACCGTCGGATACAGACAAAGCGTCGCGCCGACCGCCTCGGATTCCAGTTCCCTCAGCACATCTTCCGGATCGAGCGGCCCGAACAGCACCCGCCCACCCCCATAAGGCACGCGCGCCGGCACAGGACCGTTGCTCGCGATTCGGGCGGAATCAGCGTGGACCCTGAGCCACTGGCTTAGATCGCCGAACAAAACGGGGAATCGCGCGGCCAAAGCCTCCACCGCGCGATCCTGAGCATGGGCGGTTTCTACGCAGGCCATAGCATCCATGCAGGCGGCCATATGTGTTATCGGCCGTTGTCCCCTCTCTTCTGCATTCCGCCCCGAATTGATCCAGATCAAGGCGGACGTCTCGCCAACGCGCTATAACGCCCCCGTCATGACCCGATTGACACGAAACATCGTCCGTATCGATGAGGAAAAGTGCGACGGCTGCGGCCAGTGCGTGCCCGACTGCGTCGAGGGCGCCCTGCGCATCGTCAACGGCAAGGCCAAGCTCATCGCCGAAAAGCTCTGCGACGGCATGGGCGCGTGCCTCGGCTCCTGCCCGCGCGGCGCCATTACCATCGAGCAGCGCCCGGCCGATGAATTCGATCAGACCGCCCTTCAGCAGCACATGGCTGCCGCCCAGTCCGCCACCGCCGCGCCGGCCGCACATCCCCGCCCCTCCCCCCACCATCATCACGCCTCCGGCATGTGCCCCGGCTCGCGTTTGCGCGTGCTCAACCCGCAGCCTCCCCGCCCGGCTGCCGCCTCCGCCGCCTCCGGCGAAACGCCCGCCGCCAGGCCATCACAGCTCGGCCACTGGCCAGTGCAACTGGCCCTTCTGCCTCCCTCCGGTCGCATGTGGCAGGCTGCCGACGTGCTCATCGCCGCCGACTGCGTACCCTTCGCGTTTCCCGAATTTCACGAAAAGCTCCTGGCCGGCAAAACGCTGGCTATCGCCTGCCCCAAGCTCGACGACGTCGAGCCCTACGTCCGGAAGCTGGCCATGATCTTCGCCGCCAACGACATCCGTTCGATCACCGTCGCCCACATGGAAGTCCCCTGCTGCCACGGCGTCTTGCGAGTCGTGCAGCAGGCCCTCGCGCTGGCCGGCCGCACCGACATCCCGCTCAACGATGTGACGATCGGGACGGACGGCTCGACGCTCTGACCGCCGCCGCAGGGCCAGCGCACTGGGGTAGGGGCGGCTGAAGCCGCCCCTACGCCGCACTGCCCCCGCCGCTACAGCTTCCACGCCCGCGCGAACGCCTCGAAGCTGCGGTCGTAGGTCTTCTCAACTTCCGGCGGAAAGCAGCACCCGGGAAGCTGCCGGCTCTTGAGGTGATACGCCAGGCAATCGCAGCACACGCCCTTGCGGCTGCACGATGAATACGTGCACGTGCAGGTCTTCTCATTCCGCTGTTTCTTGCATTCCATCGTCCGTTCCTTTCCGCAAGAAAGACTAACATCGCGCGCCCATCTGAAAGAACGCCGCCGGCGAAACCGCTCATGCTCCGCGCCCAAACCGCCGATATATACGATGGCCAGCGACCGGCTTAACAAACACTTCCCAGTGGCCCTTTGAGGCTGATCTGTGAAATAAAGTAGCCGGGTCGCGGCCTTTTTTCATGCGCGACGGCCCCTGTCAGCCCTCCTCCCATTCGAACCAGCGCCCCTCCCCGAAAAGGCCTTGCGTGAACTCCCTCTCCCTCTGGGAGAGGGTCGGGGTGACGGTTCTGCCTGTGCGGCGGCCCTCAGCACACTTGGCCATCTTTGCCCGCGTCGCGCACCCCGCTCTCCTCCCCGCGCCCCCGTCCACTCCGCGACTTCCGCCCACTCCCCCATTTGCAGAAAAACACGACTGCGTCACCATTTGTCCTTGCCCACGGCGTCCACCCGATCTACAATACACCGTGGGGACAGATTCGCGCTCGGCAACAACCCCCTGGTCTCGCGTGCCGTTCCACATCTCCAGGCGCCTCAAGCCATTCGTCGGCCCGATCGAGAAATGCTGGTCAACCGACGTCCCGCCTGTGCTTTCGGAGTGCCAGCCATGAACAGAACCAAAAGCCTTCAGGCTCATCGAACTCCTCGTGGTGATCGCCATCATCGCCATCCTCATCGCCATCATTCTCTTCGTACATTACTAAAACTTTTCTATTGACAATCCTCCTCCCCTCCGGCAAAATCCCCACACATTCCGGCCGCCCCGATCGCGCGATCCGGCCGCCGGAACCTACGCCGTCGAAAGGGGGTCCCCATGTTCGCTCTCACCTTCGCCCCGCCCGTTGCGCCCCCTGTGCGCATTTCGCGGAACAAACCCAATGCCAAGTTCGTAAGCCCCGCCAAAACCCGCAATAACATCGTCCCCTCCCCAGAAAACAAACCCACTTCCAGCCCCCCGCGCAACAGCCAACCTCGATCTGCAACCGCAGGCATTCCCGAGCTTGCCAGCACCCTCAACCGGCGTCTCTCTTGCCCATCTGACCCACCTTGCCCCGTCGTGCTACAAAATGCTAATGGCTGCTACATGAATTCGGTGGACCGCCAAAACCACGGCGTGAGCGGTTCTGTCTTCTTCGCAGCCACATCACACATCGCGGCATGGGCCGCCCACACGCCATCGCGACATCAGCTGCCCCGACGATGCGTGAGAATGCGCAGCCGTCAGATGCGCGATCCCTCACCCCCGCCTCGCCCCCTTCGCCGGCGCATACTCCAGCACCTGCCCCGCCTCAAGCAGTGCCTTTCTCAGCCTCGCATAATCGATCTCCTGAACCGGCTTGCCCTCGTCGATCGCCTGGCACGCGGCCGTGGCCGCCGACTGCCCCAAAACCATGAACACCGGCTCCATCCGGATCGAGCCGTATGCGATGTGGCTGGCCGAAAGCGCCACCGGAACCAGCAGGTTCTCGCACTCCTCGGCCTTCGGCGTGATCGCCCGGTACGGCACCGGGTACGGCCCGCGCGGGGCCACCTGCACATCGCCCTCGTTGCGCACATACCCATTCTGCACGATCCGCTGGCAGTTGTGCGAATCCATGTTGTAGGCGCCCATCCCCACCGAGTCCTCGATCGTGGTCTTGTGATCGCAGTCGGCCTGGCTCACCACGTATCGCCCCACCATCCGCCGACCCTCGCGGATGTACATCTGGCACGGCCAGCCGCCGGTGTCCGTGAACTCGTCCCTGCACAGCCCCCACGCCGCCATGTCGGCCCGGATCTTCGCCGGAATCCGCTCGCTGGTGGCCAGGAAATACAGCAGCCCGTTGATGTAGTTGATGTGTTCGGTCCAGATGCGGCTGCGCGTCGTCCAGTCGCCGTCTGGGTAGTCGTAGTTCATGCCGATGAAGTCGGTCGAGACCGCGCCGTTGTTGTTGATGTCGGTCTTGCCCCCGGGCATCAGGTCGATCTTCAGCAGCATGCCGAGCGTCGGGTTCTTCTTGGCCGCCACCAGCCCCTCGACGTGACGGGCCAGCAGTTCATAGGTTTTCGGGTCGTAGCCGGCCGGCGGCGTGATGGGCATCCGGTTGGCCGGGTCCATGGTGAGGCACAGGCGGAAGTTGTAAGCCTGCACCGACCGGTCGCCATCGCCGGGCTTTCCGCCGTCGCCCTTCTGAATCAGCGGCAGCAGGCCGCTGGATGGGTCGCCCGGCTGCACATAAGGATCGACGTCGGTGAGAAACTGGTGCTGGGGAGTGCGGGCGCGGATGCCGTTGAGCGGTTCGTTGTATTTCGCCACGGCTTCCCGGCCGACGTGGTACGACACGCCCGCCCTCGCAAGCAGATCGCCCTCGTAGGTCGCGTCGAGGAACATCGCGGCGGAGATGACCTGCTCAGAATTGGGGACGGCAGTCGGCGCCGGCGCGCCGTTGGCCAGCGGCGGAGCCTTTTCGATCGTGATGCTGCCGATCCGCCGCCCGGTTTTTTCCACCCGCGCCAGGCGGTGCTCGAGAATGGCTCGGACCTTGTGCTCGGCCAGCCGCTCCCTGAAGACCTGCTCGGCATGCCGCGGCTGAAACTGCCAGGCCTCATCCTTCTTGTAGAACTGCCCGACGCGCTTGTAGAAATCGCGCGAGAGCCCGCCGATCGCCGCCTTGTTGCCGAAATCCGTCTGCCCCAGCCCCCCGCTGCTCATCCCGCCGGGGTGCCGCCCCGGTTCGATGAGGACAACGGATTTTCCGAGCTTCGCCGCCGTGACCGCGGCAATGACCCCGCCCGACGTGCCGCCGTACACGCACACGTCCACCTTGATCGCCTCGGCCGCCCAGGCCGATGCGCAGAACGCCATCGCAATCATAAGGCCCGGTGCAAAGCGGGTGGCTGCCATGAATGTCCTCCTGTTGTTTTCGCCGGCCAGAAGATAACCGCAAATCGCCGGCGACGGTACTGCCGCGCGACGCCGCCCGCCGCCGGGTCGCGAATCGGGCGCAAAAAAATCGCCACGCACCGGAGGGTAAGGGTGCGCGGCGAAAACAGACATTCGGGTTCTTTCGGACCGGCGTTGCCGTCCCGGGGGCGGCGCGTTGCCGCGTCAGTGTCGATGGCGCGCGGGTCGCTTCTTGAGGATCGGCTTGCTCACCTTCCCGCTCTTGGTCATCGCCCTCGTGCTGAACGGGCTGGCTTTCGCCGGCATCGGCGCGGGCTGGGCACGAGCGCCGCGCAGAGCCGTCAGGTGGCCCGTGTCGATCAGGAAATAGTCGTCGGCGTTGACCACGCCGTTGTGGTCCAGGTCGCCCCAGCGGAAACTCGTCGGCTCGGTCGGGTCTTTCAGGGCGTCCAGGAAGCCGGTGTCGATCTGGTAATAGTCGTCTGCGTTGATCTGCGTGTTCAGATCCATGTCACCATAATACGTGTGCCGGACGAGCACCGAGTTCAGTCCCGCTTTCTGGTCGCCGAACGGCGTCTGGATCACCACATCCATCATGCCCGAGCCCGGCGGCGGCACCGGGACCTGCTTCACGTTGGCGATCACGCCAACCGTCGTCAGGCCCACCGACCTGGGCGTGGCGTTCTGGGCCTCGTACTGCTCCTGCGCGGCGGCGCCGCTTCTGATGCCGTCCCCGCCCCACAGGTACTGCCTGCCGGTCCCCGATTCGGTCCACCTGGTGTTGCGGGCCTTGCCGATCAGGTCGTAGATTCTCGCCGTCGCGGCGTCGCGGGTCGCCGCGTCGGCCGTCTGCACCATCAGGCCGTTGTCCATCAGGTCCAGGCCGACGAACGTCGCTGGATCATCCGTCAAGGGCGCGTCGATGTTCAGCGCGCCCGCGTGGATGGTGCCGTCGGGATCGATCCACCCGAGCTGCAGCAGCCGCCCTCCGCCGGCGCTGAGCACGCCCCGCGATGAGTTCTCGATCGTCATTTCGGAGAACGTCATCGAGCTGGCCATCGTCAGCACGGCATTGTGATTGACCATGATGTTGGTCGGCCCCAGGAGGTTTCCGCTGATCTCGGCGCTGCCGGCGTCGAGCACGATGCCGGTTTCGAAGCCGCTGATCGAGCTGCCGTCGCTGATCAGCTTGACCGCGCACAGGTCGGTATTGGCGGTGGACTCGTCGAAGGCGCGAATGCCGGTGCTGGTGGCCGTGTTGTTGCCGCTGAGGATATTGCCTTCGCCGGCCCCGGCGCCGCCGATGACGGCATACAGGTTGCGCGGCGCGGGGTCGCGTCCCCAGCGGTAGAGATCGATTCCATGCACGAAGCCGGTGATGCTGTTGCCGATGATGGCGGCATAGGCGGGGCGGTCGGCGCCGCTGAACAGCAGTCCGCTGTCGGTGAGCCAGATGCCGGTGCCCTCGCCGGGGTTGCCGTCGGTGCCGTCGGAGCTGGTGAGTATGTTGTTCCTGATCAGCGCGGGCTTGGCCGGATCGGAGCTGGCATAGAGCCAGATGGCGGCATCCGAGCCGCAGCCGCTGATCGTGTTGGAGGCGATGGTGATCTGCCCCCGGGCCGATTGCACGAGCATGCCCAAGTTGCGCCCCCCGCCGGTGAGGCTGATCGTATTGCCCTCGCCGGCAGCGCCGCCGATGACGCTGCCGTCAGCCAGCCCGCAGAGGTACATGCCGGTGCTGGTCGAGGTCAGCGCATTCGAGCGGATCGCCACCAGCGGAGCGTAGTCGAGGCCATCGATGGAATTGGTGCTGATCCCGAAACTGGCCAGGGCGATCGAATTGCCGGTGATGCTGGCGTTGGCCTGGATCAGCAGGATGCCGACCGACTGCACGCCGCCACCGATGTTCTCGATGCTGTTGTTGCGGACAATCTGGCCGGAACTCACGGCCCTGTAGCCGCCGTCGAGATAGATGCCCAGGTCGAGCACGTTCAGGATGTGCGTGTTGAAGATGGTGATGTTGTTATAGGGGACGCCACTGCGGTAATCGTATACGATGCCGCCGCGGAAATTGTGGCTGCCGCCGCCGCCCACGCCGCCGTCGCCGTCGATCGTGAGGTTTTCAATGGCAACGCCGCCGGACTGGAGCACGAAGGCGCTGTGGACGCCCGCATCGAAGAGCCGGCCGGTCTTGGCGCTGGCGGCCGCGGGCACGATGCGGACGCGGTTGCGATCGGCGCCGCCGTCGATCACGACGGGCCTGTCCACGGCGATGTCAGACTCGCTGTAGGTCCCGGAGACGATCGAAACAGCGCCCCCGGCCGCGACGGCCGCGATGCCGTCGGCGATGCGGCTGAAGGCGTTCATGCCATAGGTGGCGCCGGCCACGGAGCCGTCATCGCCGATGCCCGTGTTGGCGACGGTATCGCCGTAGCTGAGGCCCGCGGTGGCGACGTCATGGGTAATGACCCAGTTGTCGTTGATCCAGACCTGGGCGGGCGCCGACAGCAGCGAACGCCGTTCCAGCATCTCCAAACGCGGCGCAACTCTGCGGGAACGCCGCCTGCCATCAGACCATGCCATGGTGAGGCTCCTTCTGGCGTCCAAAAGATGTATACAGAAAACCCCAGAAACCGGCCACAGCCCGAGTGCAGAGCGCGGGCCTGGCGCTGGGGGCAGCACAACGGAAGCACACGATTCAGCAGTCGATCAAGCCCGCCATTTGCGCGTGCAATGGAATGGGCAACGTGCGGGCTGCATCAGGCGCGTGCGTGAATCCTGCCGGCCAGGCCCCCCAACGGCCGGTGGATGCCCGGGGCCACATCGGCCAGCGCCGCCGTGCGGACCGTCTCGGCCGGGCGCAACCCCAGC
>Ga0315268_10008211_pt1 | contig 10937 bp, 10 predicted proteins | sample C1_top_MG_FD_204535 | JGI IMG/M metagenome (GOLD analysis project Ga0315268, IMG submission 204535) | Sediment microbial communities from Yellowstone Lake, YNP, Wyoming, USA - C1_top | ecosystem: Environmental > Aquatic > Freshwater > Lake > Sediment | place: USA: Wyoming | collected 2017-08-01 | reverse complement strand
CAGCGAACGGCGGAGGTCCTCCGCCTCGGCCCTGAGGCGGGACTGCTCGAGGGCCCGCTCGAGGGCCCGCAGGAAGAACCGGTCCCGCGAGGGGGCTGGGCCGCTGACGAAGGTGTCGACGTAGAACTCGGGGGGCCAGTCCTGGGCCGCGGCGCGCAGGGCCTCCTCGTCGGGGCCGGTCAGGATGACCGCGGCGGTCGGCCCAAGGTGGGCCCGCAGGGACGCGAACCGGGCCAGGCCGGCCTCGACGACGGCCACGGCCGCGGGGACGCGCTCCGGCCGGGCGGCCGGGTCCGGGACGTCCGTCCAGACGGTCACCGGACGGAACCTCGAGGCCAGGCGGGACAGCCGGTCGATCTCGGAAGGGGAGGGATGGATGATCAGGATGTGTTTTTGGCTCATCGCCCGCGCCGCCCTTTAATGAAAAAGAGCAACTCTGACCCTTTTCCTCGACCTCGAAACCTCGGCTTCATGCCGGATCCGGTCCGGCTCCGTGACCGTTGGCCGCTCTTCCTTGCCTGGCCCTAATTTACAACATCCAGGGAACGCCCGTCAATCCCTTTTTTTGGCGGGACCCGGCCCGGAAAGGCCGCGCTTTTGAACCGGCCCGGCGGGATATGGTATATTCGGGTGGCTTGGAGCGCCGCCCCCGCCGGGGGGCAGGCCGTCGAGGAGGACCGATCATGGCACCGGCACACGAAACACCCGTCACCGGCATCAGGGCGCCGAGGGGCCCCCGCCTGCGGACCAAGGGCTGGTCGCAGGAAGGGGCGCTGCGGATGCTGATGAACAACCTGGACCCCGCCGTCGCCGAGAAGCCCCAGGACCTCATCGTCTACGGGGGGACGGGGAAGGCCGCCCGCAACTGGGAGTCGTTCCGGGCCATCGTCGCGAGCCTGAAAAAGCTCGGGAACGACGAAACGCTCGTCGTCCAGTCCGGGAAACCGGTGGCCGTGTTCCGGACCCATGCCGAAGCCCCTCGCGTCCTCATCTCCAACGCCATGATCGTGCCCAAGTGGGCGACCTGGGACGAGTTCCGACGGCTCGAGGCCCTGGGCCTGACCATGTACGGCCAGATGACGGCCGGGAGCTGGATCTACATCGGGACCCAGGGGATCCTCCAGGGGACTTACGAGACCCTGGCCGCGGCGGCCCGGAAGCACTTCGGCGGCACCCTCAGGGGCCGGCTCGTCCTGACCGCCGGCCTGGGCGGCATGGGCGGGGCCCAGCCCCTCGCCGTGACCATGAACGACGGCGTGGCCATCGTGGTCGAGGTCGACCCGGACCGGATCCGCCGGCGCCTGGACACGAAATACGTGGACACCATGGCCGGCGGCGTCGACGAGGCCTTGAAGCTCGCCGAGGCGGCCCGGCGCAAGGGCGCGGCCCTGTCCATCGCCCTCCTCGGCAACGCCGCCGACGTCCTGCCCGAATTCGTCCGCCGCGGGATCACTCCCGACGTCTTGACGGACCAGACCTCGGCCCATGACGAGCTCAACGGCTACGTCCCCAACGGCCTGCCCTACGCCGAGGCCCTGCGGATGAGGCGGGAGGCGCCGGAGGAGTACATCCGGCGCTCCTACCAGACCATGGCCGCCCACGTCGAGGCCATGCTCGAACTCCAGCGCCGCGGCGCCCGGGCCTTCGATTACGGGAACAACATCCGCGGGCAGGCCCAAAAGGCCGGCGTCAGCGACGCCTTCGACATCCCCGGCTTCGTCCCGGAATACATCCGGCCCCTGTTCTGCCTCGGCAAGGGGCCCTTCCGCTGGGCGGCCCTGTCCGGCCGGCCGGCCGACATCTACGCCACCGACGAGGCCGTGCTCAAAGAGTTCCCGGAGGACGAGGCCCTGGCCCGCTGGATCCGCAAGGCCCGGAGCGGCTTCAAGTTCCAGGGCCTGCCGGCGCGGATCTGCTGGCTCGGCTATGGCGAGCGGGCCCGCTTCGGGGCGGTCATCAACCACCTCGTCAAGAAGGGCAAGGTCGCCGCCCCGATCGTCATCGGCCGCGACCACCTCGACACCGGTTCCGTCGCGTCCCCCAACCGCGAGACCGAGGGCATGCGCGACGGGTCCGACGCCATCGCCGACTGGCCCATCCTCAACGCCCTGCTTAACGCCGTCAGCGGCGCCTCCTGGGTCTCCGTCCACCACGGCGGCGGCGTGGGGATCGGGCTCTCCATCCACGCCGGGATGGTCATCGTGGCCGACGGTACCCCGGCCATGGGACGTCGGCTCGAACGGGTCCTGACCGTGGACCCCGGCCTGGGCGTCGCCCGCCACGCCGACGCCGGCTATCCCGAGGCTATCGCCTGCGCCCGGGAGAAGGGCATCAGGATCCCGCTCCTGAAGTGATCCGCTCCTTCCTGCCCGCCTCTCCGGCGCGCGGCCGGCGTCACACTTTGTGCCATCCCGTCCACCCCTTATCCCCTTGACCGCAAAGGGGATGCGGTGCCGTGGCACAAACTGTGCCGCGGGAATGCCCCATCTCCCGCCCGCCGGTCCTGACGGGCGGATCCCAATCCCTTCCAAATCAGCGCGTTAGCCCGCGCTCCCGACATTCCCGCCGTGGCATGGAACTTGCCTTTAGGGAGGCGAAAGGAGGAACGATGAAAAAAACACTTCCGTTGGCCCTGGCCGGGCTCGTGCTGCTCTCCGCGGCCCTGTATTTCCCGACGGCCGTGAGCGCTCATGACGTCAATGAATGCTACCGCGACCATCAGGTCTGCCGTGAGAGGGCGCTCAACATGGACGCCCCCTGGACCAAGGTGGCCCTGGCCCTGACCGTCTGCGACGTGGCCCTCGGCAAATGCATCCTGGCCGTCAAGGTCTGAGCCGGAGCGGGCCCTCCCGCGCGGAGGGCCCGCCTTCTTTTTCACCCGGGGCGGGGGAGATGACCGTGTTGCCGATCTGGAAACAGGCGCTCGTTCTTCTGGCGCTTTCCGCGGGCGTTTCACCGTCCGCCGTGGCCGCGCCCGCGGACGGCTCGGTCAAGCGATTCGTGGCCGAAGACGCGACGCCCGGCGGCGGCAAGCCCGACGCGGCCTGTCTGGTCCTGGCCGTCGCCATGGCCTTCGACGCCGACCACGTCTATGTCGTCGACGCGGAGGACTGCGCGGTCAAGGTCTTCGCCAAGAACGGGACCTTTGTCCGGGCCATCGGCCGGAAGGGCCGGGGCCCCGGGGAGTTCTCGTTCCCTTCGGGCGTCTCGGTCTTCGGCGGCCGGCTGACCGTGGCCGACAAGCTCAACCACCGCCTTCAGGTCCTCGACGCGGCGGGCCGGCACGTCCGGAGCTTCGCCCTCCCCTTCGCGCCGGACCGCGTCCTCGTCCTGGCCGCCGACCGCAGGCTCGTCACCCGGAACGCGTCGGGCCGGAACGGACCGGAGAAGATGCTCTATCTCTTCGGCGGAGGGGGAGAGCTGCTCCGCGAGGAGCTCACGGCCCGGTCGACCGGCGACCCGGTCGTCGACGCCTTCCGGAACATGTTCATCGTCATTCCCGGTGCGGGCGGGGATTTTTTCGTTGTCTGGAAAAGCCAGGACCGCTCCATCCTCCATTACGGGCGGGACGGCGCCCTCGTCGAGCGGATCCCCGTGGACGGGAGGTACGCCTTCCGTCCGTTCTCGCTCGCCGTCCGCGGGACGCGCAAAGCGCTCGAGGCCTTTTGCTGGGAATGCGCCGCCGACCGCGGCCGCTTCTACCTCCTGCCGCCCGAAGACACGGACGACGGCGACCTCGGCCCGGGCCACGAGCTCTTCGTCCTCGACGGCGCGGGCCGGCTCGAGGCCAGGATCGAGCTGCCGTGCCGCGTCGTCCGGCTGGCCGTGGACGGCGACCGGATCTATGCCGTCGACCGGGACAGCGAACTCAGGATCTTCAGGATCAGGCGATGAAGCGGCGGACGGTCCTCGGGATCCTGGCCGCGGGCCCCGGCCTGCTGGCCGCCCGCGGCGCCGCAGTGGACGTCCGCATCTGCCGGACCCTCGAGGAAGCCGCCGCCGGGGACGGTGCCCCCGTCCTCCTCGTTTTCTTCTCGACGGGCTGCCCGTCGTGTTACGACGACCTCTTCGAGGCCCGGCATCTCGTCGATCGCGGCGGCTGGCCCGTGTCCGTGATCGGCGTCTTCGCCGGCCCCGAGGACGAGCTCCGCGCCTTCCTCGAGAAATACGCCTGGAGCCGGCCCGTCGTCCTGGACCGGAGGAAAGCGCTCTTCCATAAGCATCGCGTCGAGGCCGTCCCCTTCAAGGTCCTGCTCGTGGCCGGCCGGACGGCCTACCGGGACGACCCTCGCGCGGGATACGACGTCCGGATGGAGGTGCTCAGGAAATGCCTGCAAAAAACGTTTTCCCGCTGACCGTCCGGCTGGCCGGCCTGAAGCTCCGTCGCTCGCGGTTCACCATGTCGGTCGCGGCCGGCCTGCCGGTCCTCCTCGTCTACTTCGGGCTGCGGGAGTCGCCGTCCACGGCCATGAAGTTCTTCCTCCTGTTCTTCCCCTACCTGTTCCTCCTCGCGGCCCAGGACCTGGCCGGGACGGAGCTCCGCGGCGGCGGTCTCGAGAACGTCCTCTTCCTGGGCGGGGATTTCCGCCGCTACCTCTGGCTCAAGAACCCGGCCCTGGCCGCGGCCGCCGGGGCCTACGCCGCGGGCCTGTTCCTGCCGCTTGCCGCCTGGACGGCGGCCGGGGGAGAGTTCGAGGCCTTTTTTCTGGCCCAGTTCGGGCTGGGCCTCTTGGCCGGACTCTATTACGTCGGCCTGGCCGGCGCCCTGAGCTATTTCCTGAAGGCCGGCTCGAACGTCGTCGTCATCCTCCTCGTCCAGGCCGCCGCGATCGTTTCCCTGCTCCTTTCGGCCACGTCCCGCGCGGGCTTCATCGAGCATCTGGGCGACGGTCGGTTCCCCGACCTGGGCTCGCGCCTCGCTTTGCTTGGGCTCGCATCCCTTTTCCCCAACCTGATCGTCTCGCGGCGGCTCCTCGCGGGCGCGCTCGCGGTCGGGGCGGGCCTGGTCGCGGCGCTGACCGTCCAAAAGGCCTTGGTCCGGCGCCTGGAACTCCACAAGTGAAGGAGCGGACATGCTGCACGTCAACGGACTCGGCAAGAGCTTCGGGGCCGTCCGGGCCCTTCGGGACGTGACCTTCTCGGCCGGGACGGGCCGGATCACCGTCCTGCTCGGAGAGAACGGGGCCGGAAAGACGACGACGCTCCGGATCATCCTCGGGTTCCTCAGGCCGGACGCGGGGACGGTCGACTGCGGGGCGTCCCGGCTCGGCTATGTTCCGGACCAGCCCGCCTTCTTCGACTGGCTCACCGGCCGGGACCTGCTCGACCTGACCCGCCGGTCGCTCGGCGCCGGACCGCTCAGGTGGCGGTCGCGAGTCCGGGGGCTTTGCGAAAAGCTCCTCTTCGACCCGGCCCTGCTCGAGAGGCGGCCCGGGACGTATTCGGCCGGGAACGCCAAGAAATTCGCCTGCCTCCAGGGGCTGGCCGGGGGTCCCGAGCTGCTCATCGTCGACGAGCCCTTCTCCGCCCTCGACCCGCCCTCCGTGAAAAGGCTCCGCGACATCTTTTTGGATCTCCGGGACGACGGCATGTCCGTCCTCCTGAGCTCGCACATGCTGGCCGAGATGGTCCGCATCGCCGACGATTTCGTTGTTCTCCGCCGGGGCGAGGTTGCCGCCCGCTCCGGCTTCGCGGAGTTCCTGTCCCGGTTCCGTCCGGCGGACGCCGGCGGGCTGGAGGAGGCCTTCCTGGGGCTGATGCGGGGCGAGGCTCAGACGACCGAGCCGTCGGGGACGACGGCGCCCTTGGGGACGACGATGATCCCGCCGACGATGACATGATTCTCCGCCGACGCCTCGGTCCGGCCGTCGCGGTTGACGAGGCGGACGCCGCGGCCGATGCGGGCGTTCTTGTCGATGATGGCGTTCTGCACCTCGGAGCCCGGGCCGATGCCGATGGGGGGGAGACCCGCCTCGTGGGCGCGGTCGAGGTCGGCGCGGGACTCGAAGAGGTCCGCCCCCATGACCACCGTCCGCTCGATCCGGCAGTCCTCGCCGATGCGGGAGCGGATGCCGATGATGGATTCCCGGACGCGGGCCCGGTCGACGATGCTCCCCTCGCAGAGGATGGCGCTCTCGACCTCCGAGGACAGGATCTTGGAGCCGGGGAGGAAGCGGGCGTGGGTGAAGATCGGCTTCATCTCGTCGTAGAAATTAAACTTCGGCAGGGGGCGGGTGAGGTCCATATGGGCCTCGAAGAAGCTCGGGATGGTCCCGATGTCCTCCCAATAGCCGTCGAAGAAGTGGCCGTGGACCTTGCGGTCGTGGATGGCGTGGGGGATGACCTCCTTGCCGAAGTCCCGCGAATCGGTGTGGGCCAGGAGGTCCCGGAGAACGCTCCAGTTGAAGAGATAGATCCCCATGGACGCGAGGTGGGTCCGGCCGGGCGCGACGCCGGCCCGGCGCAGGACCTCCTCCGGGGCGCTCATCCCGTCGACGTCGGCCGGGGATTTCGGCTTCTCGAAGAAATCGGTGATGCGGTTCCGCTGGTTGACCTTCATGACCCCGAACTCGGACGCCTGGGCCGCGCTGACCGGGGTCACCGCGATGGTGATCTCGGCCCCCGATCCGAGGTGGGCCTCGACAAACTTCCGGTAGTCCATGCGGTAGAGGTGGTCGCCGGAGAGGATGAGGACGAGGTCGCCGGCGTCCTCGACGAAGGCGAGGTTCTGGCGGACGGCGTCGGCCGTCCCCTGATACCAGTCGCGGTTCTCAAGGGTCTGCTGGGCCGAGAGGATGGTGATGAAGTCGGTGTGGAAATTGTCGAAGCGGTAGGTCGTGAAGATGTGGCGATGGAGGGACTCGCTCGCGAACTGGGTCAGGACGAAGATCTTGCGGAAGCCCGAATGGATGCAGTTCGAGATGGAGATGTCGATGAGCCGGAACTTGCCGGCGATGGGCACGGCCGGCTTGCTCCGGACCTTGGTCAGCGGATAGAGCCGGCTGCCCTGGCCGCCGGCCAGGATGATGGTGACGACGTTGGCCATGGTGGCACCTCGCGCGGCGTTCTCGATCCGGCCCCATTTTATCACAGCCGGGGGCGGGCCCCGGAAGGGGCGCTCAGCGCCGCCCCTTCAGGACTTCCCGGACCGCAGCCCGCTTCTCCGGCGATTCCGCGAGCGCGGCCCAGTTCCAGAAAACGACCCCGCGGGACGGCGGCTTCAAGGCCTCGGCCAGCGCCTCCCGGAATTCGGCCGGCGTCTCCGGCCCGGGGATGTAGGCCTCCTTGACCTGGATGCTGGGCAGGACCGCGGCCCCCGTCCTCCGCCCCATGTCCTCGACGACGGAATGGACCCAGGCCGGCGTCCGCCGGACCATGTGGTGGTAGCACATCGGCGAGATGAAGTCGACGAGGGGGGCGAGGCGGGCCAGGTCCTGCCCGGTCACGGCCCTGGCGGCGCCGCCGAAATCCTCCGCCCGCCACGGGACGGCGTGGAGGTTGACCTTGATCCCCGGCTTGACGCTCCGGGCCGCGTCCGCCAGCGTTTCGACGGCCCGGGCGATGACGCCGCACTTCCAATCCGTCCACTCCCCAAGGTGTTTGGACAAGATCCACCGGGCGATGTCCGGCGTGCCGGTCAAGCTCCCCGGGATGGCGATCTTCGCCGTCCGCTCGAAATCCTCGAGACAGGAGGCGTCGAAGCACGTCTGAGGGAGCGTCTCCGCGGCCCGGCCGGGATAGACCATCTCCCAGAACACGAAGAAACGGATGAAATCGAGGCTGATGCCGTCCGGGTCGGTCTCCCGGACCAGCTTTTTTAGCGCGTCGGCCTTGGCGGCGAGAAAATCGCGGCGCGTCGGGCAGACGAACTTGACCCAGTCCTCCTCGGCCCGCGTCCCCCGGGCGGTGACGGCGGCGAGATCCGGCCTCGCCGCCAGCGCCTCGGCGTCGAAGAAGACGGGGAAGATGATGAACGTGGCGATCCCGTTCTCCTTCGCCAGCCGCCGGAAATCCGGGTCGGAGATGAGCGCCGGGCTGACGAAGCCCGTGTTGATGCCGGCCTCGCGCCAGGCCGCGAACAGGGCGGGAAATGGGCCGTAGCGCTCATAGATCTTGGCCCCGACCAGGAGCCCGTTCCGCCGCGAATCCCGGGCCTGGCGGCCGAGCATGATCGTGATGGTCACCGCCGCCAGGACCATGAGCGGAAGGACGACCGCGGCCCAGGCCTTCTTGCTCATCATCATGGCCGTTTCCCGATCCCGTCCTCGCTGACGGGGAGGACGTCCCTCAAGGAGAAATCGACCCAGACGACGCCGATGTCCTGCCGCACCCTTTGGCGGATGGCCTCGCCGATCGTCTTCGGCGGGTCGGGGAGCTTCGACCACCAGGGCTTGTCGCTCCTGTAGCCGACTTGGAAGACGACGAGGTTGGGATAGAAGGCCGGAGCCCAACGCTCCGTGAACTCCTTGATCATGGCCTCCATGTCCGGGAAGATCTGGCTGTCGTCGACGAAAACAATGTCGCCCCGGTAGGCGGGCGGCATCCATTTCTCGTTCCAGTGCTTGAGGAACAGCCGGTAGGAGGGGTGGTGAGACTTGACCCGCTCCTCCCAGGCCCGGGACGTGGCGTCGTCCACGGCCTGCCCGGTCTTGGGGAAGTCCGCCGTCTTGTTCCACTCGACGTCGACACCGAAGCCGATAACGCAGGGGTGGCGCTTGTAGCGGTCGAGGACGAGGTCGATGAGCGTGGCCATGTCGGCGTTAGCCGGCTCGACCTGGAGGAAGACCTTGATCCCGGCCTTGTCGAAATAGGTCAGGTAGGGCTCGTGCTTGTCGGCCGGCTCGAATTCGATGTGGGGATAGGACCGGCCGTCCGAGGGGAATTCGAGGCGCGTCGCCCGGGGCGTCCGGCTCATGGCGCCGACGATCCAGATGCCGCAGGGCGTCGAACCGGGGAAGTAACCGGTCATGGCGCCGATGGCCTTCTCCCAGCCGGAGGGCCCGGGGAAGGGCTTGAGCCCGTAGCGGGAGGAGCGCACGCCCGCGTAAATGACTCTGGGCGATGGCGGCGGGGCCGGCGGCGGGACGACTTGTTCGGCGGGCCGCTCGGCGCAGGCCATGGCCAGGATGATCAGCCCGCCGAGACCGGCGGCGCGGAGCCTCCTTCGGGCATTGCGGGGGCTGTCCTCTCGTCGCATCAGACCACTCCTGTCCCGTCCGGCTTCTGCCGTCCGGGTCCGGAGCAATGCTATCCCAGGGCGTGAACCGTGGTCAAGGCGCGGGAGCCGGCGGGCTTGATGGGCCCGGGCGTTGTGCTATCATGGTGGGCATGATCGATGTCATCGTGGTTGGCGCCGGCCTGGGCGGATTGATCGCAGCCGCCAAGCTTGCCCGGGGGGGGAAAAAGGTCCTCGTCCTGGAGAAGAAGTCCCTGCCGGGCGGGACGAGTTACGTCTTCCGCCGCGGGGCGTACTTGTTCCCCATGGGGCCCCTTTCGTTCAGCTTTCCGGGACGGGTCCACGGTTTCCTGAAGGAGGCGGGGGTCGCCGAGGCCGTCTCATTCCGGCGGAACGGATTCGAGTTGAAGACGCCATTCCTTGGCATCGTCATGTCCCGGCCGCTCGCGGACCTGCACAACGCCTTGGCCGCCGCCTTTCCTCGGGAGGCGCAGGGGCTCACGGAGTTCTTCCGCGAGCTCGCCGCGGCCATCGCCGCGTCGAAGGACATGGATCTTTGGCACCCCGATTTCGAGTTTGGGCCGAAGCCAGGGCCGCGCCGAACGCCGGCCGATCCGGGACTGAGCTATCGGGAAGCCGAAGTCAGGCGCCTGTCCGGCGTTCCTGCGGCCAGCCTCCTGGACCAGCTGATCGGCAACGTTCCCTTGAAGAACTTCCTGGGGTCCATGGGCTCCAGCCCGCCCGAGATGTCCATGCTGAACCTGGCCCTGATGTGGAACATCATGGCTGAGGAGGGCATCTGGTTCCCCTCGTGCGGCGTCCACGGCATCGCCGAGCTCCTCAGGCGCAAGGTCGAAGAGCTGGGTGGAGAGGTTCGCCTGGCCGAGCCTGTCCGAAAGATCATCGTCCGGGATGGCTGGGCGGCGGGTGTGCGGACGGCGAAAGGCGAGCACATCACGGCCCGAGCCGTGGTCTCTAACGCCGACTACAAAACGACTTTTCTCGACCTCCTGGAGCCGGCGGACGTCCCGGGCCTCGACCTCGAAGCCGTCCGGTCCGTCCCCTACACGGGCTCGGAGTTATGCGTCTATCTCGGGGTTGACCCGCAGCGGGCCGACCTCGCCGCCGTCCACGCCGAGCACCTGTTCTACCGGAAGGAGATCCGCGACGGCGGCCCGGCCCACCCCGAGGACTTCGACAACCGGGAGATCGAGATCTGCCATTGGTCGCGGAAGGCGCCGGAGCTGGCGCCTGCCGGCCGCGCCTCGCTCGTCCTGCGGGCGTCCTTCCCGTACGACCACTTCGCGGCCTGGCGGACGGGGGAGAAGGCGCGGAAGGAAGGCTACAGGGAGTACAAGGCCGGCCTCGCGAGGCGGCTCGTCAGGACGGCGGAGAGCATCCTGCCCGGGCTCTCCGGCGCCGTCGAGGTCCTCGAGGCCGCGACGCCCTTGACCTACCGGGATTGGGGGGGACGGTACGAGGGGTCGATCGCGGGATGGAGCTGGGCCGCCCGGGGCTCTGGCGCCCTTCCCGGCAAGATCCTCGTCCGAACGCCCCTCCCTGGGCTCTTCGCGGCCGGCGTTTATGCGGCCTCGGAGCTGTTCCTCGGCGGGGTGCCCACGGCCCTCTACACCGGCAGCCTGGCCGCGGAGTACATTCTCGCCAGCTGAGGGGAAACAGAGGGACTGTCCCCTTGAGGCATCTCAAAGATAGGGAGAGCCGCGGGGTGCTTCCCGGAGGGAGGCGTGGGCAGGCCGAGCGG
>Ga0315268_10008210_pt1 | contig 10939 bp, 10 predicted proteins | sample C1_top_MG_FD_204535 | JGI IMG/M metagenome (GOLD analysis project Ga0315268, IMG submission 204535) | Sediment microbial communities from Yellowstone Lake, YNP, Wyoming, USA - C1_top | ecosystem: Environmental > Aquatic > Freshwater > Lake > Sediment | place: USA: Wyoming | collected 2017-08-01 | reverse complement strand
CAATCTTCATGGGAGTCCTATCGGGTGTTCTTTTAGGCGTCCCTGTTCTCAAGATGCGTGGCGATTACCTTGCTATTGCAACCCTTGGCTTTGGTGAAATCATCCGCATTCTTGTGCTCTCCGATTTTTTGCGACCATGGTTGGGTGGAGCACAAGGCATTGGTAAAATTCCTAAAGCATCTCTCGGCAGTATAGAATTCGCGACCCCTCAACAGATCTACTATCTTATTCTTGCTGGTTGTTTGCTCGTCGGGTTTATCTCCTGGCGTCTAAGAGATTCCCGTTTAGGCCGTGCATGGATGGCAGTGCGTGAAGATGAAGACGTCGCCCAAGCGATGGGAATCAATCTTGTCTCCACAAAATTACTGGCCTTCGCAACCGGAGCCGCCTTTTCTGCTTTGAGCGGAGCCATCTTCGCCAGCAAACTTGGCTCGGTTTATCCCCACAGTTTCAACGTAATGATTTCTATCAACATCCTCTGCCTAGTTATCGTGGGGGGCATGGGAAGTATTCCGGGTGTGCTCGTGGGAGCGATCGCCCTTGTTGGCCTGCCTGAATTGCTGCGGGAGTTTGCTGAGTATCGACTCCTGGTTTATGGTGCTGCGCTTGTGGCCATGATGCTTCTTCGGCCAGAAGGTCTTTGGCCGGAGGCCGTGCGTCGTCGTGAATTGCGCGGAGGAGAATCTGCTGAAACAGAATCACCATCAGGCTTCGAACCTAGTAAGTAGAAAAATCTTATGGCCATTCTTTCTGCAAAAAAAGTTACGAAACGCTTCGGCGGGTTGGTTGCTGTGGGTGATCTGGCTGTCGTGATCAAGGAACATAGCATCCACAGCATCATCGGACCCAATGGTGCTGGCAAGACGACCTTCTTCAATTGCATCACCGGCTTTTACAGGCCTGAATCTGGGGAGATTCTCTTTAACAATCACCCCCTCGTTGGCCTGTTGCCCGACCGAATCGTCCGTTTGGGAATTTCTCGCACCTACCAAAATATTCGTCTCTTCCCTAACCTCACAGCCATGGAGAATATTCTCGTGGGACTCCATGGTCATTTAAAAGCAGGTTTTTGGGGCATTGTGGTCGGGTTACCTGCTACTCGGGAGGAAGAAAAAGAGGCAGCAGAAGAGTCGCGACGCCTCCTCAAGTTTGTCAACCTAACTGGGAAGGGTGATTTCTTGGGAAAGAATCTTCCCTATGGCGACCAGCGGCGCCTGGAAATCGCGCGGGCATTGGCTGCTCGTCCCAAACTCCTGCTCCTCGACGAACCCACAGCAGGCATGAATCCACGTGAGACGCAGGATATGATGGATTTCATTCGGCACCTCCGTGATGAACTGGGGATCACGATCCTTCTTATCGAGCATCAGATGAAGGTCGTAATGGGTATCTCTGAAACGGTCACTGTATTAGATTACGGAGAAAAAATTGCAGAGGGTACCCCGGCCGAAATTCAGAAGAATCCAAAGGTCATCGAGGCCTATCTCGGCCGAGGGAGCGCTGCTCAAGCTAGTCCTGTATTCACGTAGTCACATCGTCATTAGGTCAATAAGTCATTAGTCATTGAATAACTTAATGACCCAGTGACTTAATGACTAAGAAGAGTTCAGAATTTGAGATTTTGAACGCTATGCTAATCATTTTATAGATCTTATGATGGCCCTTCTTGAAGTCGAAAATGTGCATACCTATTATGGACAGATCCATGCCCTCAAGGGTGTCTCCCTCACCGTTGATATAGGAGAGATTGTCACTCTGATTGGAGCCAATGGGGCGGGTAAGAGCACCTTGCTCAAGACCACCAGCGGTTTGTTGCGGCCACGCCAGGGCTCTATCCACCTCGATGGGGAAGATCTCACTCATTATCCTCCACACGAAATTGTGGCGAAAGGGGTGGTGCAAGTTCCTGAGGGGCGCCGCGTCTTTGGCCGCCTTACCGTTACAGAAAATCTGGAGATGGGCGCCTTTTCTATTCCTGATCAAAAGCTCATTGACGCAAATCTGGAACGAGTCTATACACTCTTTCCGAGACTAAAGGAACGCTGTAAACAAGTGGCGGGTACGCTCAGCGGTGGGGAGCAACAGATGCTCGCCACGGGTCGGGCATTGATGGCGAATCCACGCGTTCTTTTAATGGATGAACCCTCAATGGGGTTGGCACCCGTACTGGTTGATAGTATCTTTGAAACCATTCGACAGCTCAACGCAGACGGCACGACTATTCTCCTGGTAGAACAGAATGCACGTATGGCCCTTCAAGTTGCCAGCCGGGGGTACGTGCTGCAATCGGGTGCTGTGGTGCTCAGCGATTCAGCGGAAAATCTGCATCAAAATGAATTGGTTCGGAAAGCCTATCTCGGTGAAACCTAAAACCCATTGGAACGTTTTGATCGTTTCGAACGCTATGACCGTTTAATGGAAGTAAGCTTTCCTCGGTAAAAGCTAATAAGTAACCAAGTTCCAGGCACCAGCTTGTGCTTTTGCTGTGGTTTGAAGAGATTCTCGATGGCAAGGCTCGCACCCTTGACATGACCTCATTAAGCCTCAGCCGTCTCCGCCAAGGTAAACTCATCCACGAATACAACGTGGTGTGATGGTGCTCTCCCTGTACTAAATAGTTTACAGATTTGGTAAGAAGGTGTATATTCCAACCAGCAATCGACAGGTGGTATGTCCGAATCAGTTCGTCTATGCCACTATTCTCAGGAATGTATCTGAACTTCTTCTACCCTCCCATTTTGGGAGAATAAACGAACCCAGTTCGCATAAGTTGGGATTTAAACGAGTTGTATGTAATAAACAGGCTCCAGGATAGGAAGAATCACTGCTGGAAAGAAAAGACAAGAATCGTATAAACGGAAAATTCTGTGAGTGAACAAATATTCTATCACTTTCTTTCTTCTGCAAATGCAATACATGATCTTGAACGGAAGATGATAAGAATCAGCACGTTGGATACTCTTAATGACCCATTTGAACTGATGCCATATCTAAGATACAAGGACCCCAAAGAAAGGAAACGCTACCATAATATCCGCAAAGAAATTTCAAAAAAGTATGGTCTTTTGTGCTTTTCTCAGTCCTGGAGTGAGCCACTTCTCTGGGGACACTATGCGGATAAGCACAAGGGAATAGCGATAGGCTTTGAAATTCTAAGAGACGAAATACTAAAGGTAGATTACAACCCTGACCCTATAAGAAAACAATTTGAATTGACGAATGACTCAGAAATAAACAAAAAGCTATTCCTCGATTTAGCCAAAGTAAAATATCAAGAATGGCACTATGAAAATGAATATAGAATATTGGTGAAACTAGAAGACTGTATTAAGATCGATGGTCACCATTTCATTCAATTCGAGGGCCGGCTGAAAGTTAAGGAAATAGTTTTAGGCTGTAAATTTGAAAATAACAAAGAATACGTTGATGAATTGGCAAAGCAGCTTGATTCCAAAGTCAAACGAACTAGAATGGAATGGCAAGGTTACAAGATTAATGAACGCGGATAAAAAGATCAAAGATTAGTAAATTTCAGAAGATGCAGAGTTCGTCAAATTGTAACGTGATAGTTTGAGATTTGAAGTTCACTCGGCGGCGGAAAGCGTGGGGTCTTCTAGGGTGAAAATGCAAAAAAGGACTGTTACCGGTCCATTTAGGGTCTAAAAAGGGCCTTTCAGAGGGTTTAAGGGTTCGGTTTTAAGGAGAAACATCACCGCAGTATTAAAAATAATGTTAGGCCTGATAGAGGGAGGAGGATATGGAAACGAGCATTATAATTTTAATGATAGCGATTATAGTATTGGGGGCAATATATTTAAAACTTTGTAAGCTGTTAGATAGCACACGTGAGCTAACGATTTTAATGAGAGAAACTAATAAGCATATAATTGGTGACCCTGAAGACCCAGATTCTACGATGATAAAACCTAGTCTTAAAGAGTTAATTGTAAATCGATGCCTTGGAATTGAAAACGAAATAGTGAGACTTGGATATGGCGTTTTTGGTGGAGAAAGAAGTCCAGCCATAGATAAAGTCAATATCCTTGATACTCTAGTAGATATTCAGGCTACAATTAGAAATAAATTAAAATGAACAACTGATATGGGTTAGCCTGAATATAAGGGTTTAATGGCATCCCTTGACAATAGCCATAATGGAAGGTGATCGCCGCTGCCCAATAAAGGCATCCGGCGGATGGCTTACAGCTACCGCTGATTTCAATCGTCATCTCAAAAAGAGGACTCTATAGCATGACTATTCAAAGAGCATTTGACACGGCACTCAAAGCGGCTGAACCGATAATTCAAGAATATGTTCGACAATTGAAGGCAGAAAACACGAAATTGTATAAGCAAAAAACAAAACTTAAGATAAAGATTTCGGAACTTAAAATACAAAAGGAAAGCTACGAAAAGGAGATTTCTAAACTTCAAAAGGCACTTAATAAATGTAAATCTCAGGGAGGGGATATCATCCTCCAAGTAAATCCTTCTTCACTTCAAAATAAAAAATAACTTAACGGTGTACGGGAGGTAGAAATGTTTTGGAAGAAGCAAAAATGGAGTAAAGTTCCGGGCTGTTTTGAGCGGCACCTTCAGAGGAGAGATGGCAATATTTTATTTCCTGCAGAAAGAAGACGTGTATCTAAAGAAGAAATAGCACAAGCCCGAAAAAGAGATAAAATGGATAAAGAAAGACTTGTTAAAGAAGTTTTAGCGTTTGAAGCCCAAGTACGTAATGCAGTATATGTAGATTTTTCATCTGCTTTACAAAAAGTCCAAGGCTTTCTGGAAGAAGCTGCATCGATAGGTGGGGATGTTGGGGATTTGATAAAAATTTCAGAACATCTCGAAGAAAAAACCATGGAATATCTTAATAAGAAAACACCAGAAGGGAGGCATTTGCTCGAAGAAGCACATTCACTTTCTGTAGTAGCTAGGACTCCTTTCTTGGCTCAACGCAAAAGGAAAGATACGCCTATTCTAGAGAGCGAAGAAGTCCCAACCTTGCTTTCTGAAGATTTGGATACTATTTCTGTTGTTGGACTTGCTAGTAGGAGTTTTCCTAACTTCAGACCTTCTACGGCAGACATAAAAAGGCATCTCGACGAAGCTATTCGTCAAGGGTTCGATAAAGAATACGCACAGCAAATTATTAATGCTTGGAATAAAATTCCGGCAATTCAGGACAAGGCCTAACACTCCAGCGGACGGCTTACAGATCCCGCTGGCCTAAATCGTTACACTCACTTTCTATTGGAATTCAATAACCCTTTGTGGAGGTTAACTTCCTCTCTTTGTACTCGTTAGTGAGAAGTCAACCTTATAATAAACCTAGGATTGGGGTGTTTGATTTTAAAACAGTGGTCTCTGACTATATGGCTAAGAGACTAATTGAGTGCGAGACTAATGCGGACGCATTAAATAAAATGACGTCACCCCACCCTCACCCTCCCCCCTTGAGGGGGAGAGATGGATGGGGGTTAGACTGCAGATTCTTAACTATTTTTGAAGAAGTCTTTCACCCTTTTAATGGCGCAGAATTCTCCACACATGGTGCAGACATCCTTCTCACCCGATTTCCCTTCTTCGTGGTAACGCCTCGCCTTCTCCGGATCAATCGCAAGTTTGATTTGTTTCTCCCAGTCAAAAGCCATCCGAGCCTTCGACATCTCGATATCCCTCTGAAGAGCAATCTTATTCCCTCTTGCAATGTCAGCAGCATGACCAGCAATTCTTGTAGCAATTACTCCTTCACGGACATCTTCGACAGAGGGCAGTTTCAGATGTTCCGAAGGAGTCACATAACATAAAAAATCTGCTCCTGCTTTGCCTGCAATGGCACCGCCAATGGCACAGGCGATGTGGTCATATCCTGGAGAGATATCCGTCACCAATGGCCCAAGTACATAGAAGGGGGCACCCTTGCACAGTCTTTTTTGCAAAAGAACGTTTGCTTCAATCTGATCAAGGGGGACATGGCCTGGTCCCTCGATCATTACCTGAACCCCTTTTGCCCATGCCCTCTCTGTCAATTCTCCAAGAATGATTGTCTCCTCCACTTGAGGTCGGTCTGTAGCGTCAGCCAGACAACCGGGTCTCAATCCATCCCCTAAGCTTAGGGTCACATCATACTTTTTAGCGATTTCTAAGAGCCGGTCGTAATGTTCATAAAGTGGATTTTCTTGACGGTTGTAAATCATCCATTCAATAAGGAAAGAACCACCCCGGCTGACCACTCCCAACAGCCGATGAGCCTGCCTCAGCCTCTCGACCGCATTCTGAGTCACACCACAATGGACAGTAATAAAATCAACGCCCTCTTCTGCTTGACGCTCGATGACTTCGAAGAGATCTTCCACCCTCATCTTAGGAAGAGCCTTCCTTTTCTTGGCTGCCTCAATCGCGGCTTCATAGATAGGAACCGTCCCCACAGGAATGGGAGAATGACGGATGATCTCTTTACGGATGGCATCGATATCTCCACCCGTGCTCAGATCCATCACGGTATCGGTTCCAGCTTGAATTGAAACTTCAAGTTTTTTCAGCTCCTCCTCTAAATCAACGTGGTCAGAGGAAGTTCCGAGGTTTGTATTGACTTTGATTCGGAGCCCCTCTCCAATCCCTATAGGTTTAAGTCCCCGATGATTTCGATTGGCTGGGATGACAGTCCGACCGGAGGCAATCTTTTCCTGGAGCCATTCTGGCGAGACCCCTTCTTTTCTTGCAACCATCTTCATTTCTTTTGTGACAACCCCTTTTAAGGCTTTCATCCTTTGCGTCATAACTTCTCCTTGGCTAAATGTAAATCTCATTTTGCTCACTGCTTTTTGGGTTCTGTCTGCTCATTTCTGCCTTCTATATTTTTGTTTTCTACTTACTGCTTTCTGCCGACTGCCTTCAATATTTTATTGACCACCTCCATCGGGTTTTTTCCAAGTACTCGAATCATAGGTTCTTTGCCGACATCACCCTCATCGTAGATGAAATCAGGAACCCGCTTCATCTTTTTTAAGACCTCCCCCACACCCCATTCCAAGGAAAAACCTTCTTTCTCTTTCACTCTTTTCGGCTCAAGTCTCCGATTAAAATGGCCGACGAGAAAACCTTTTCTCCTTAATTGAGCGACGTTCACTTTTGAATATCGAATATTCATTACCGAACAATATTCAGGATCAAATTTCATGACTGTCAAAATAATATTGGCAACGTGTTGGGAGGCACCGAATTCTGGATCACTATGAGTGGCCACCGAATCTTTGAATCGAACAATCCTTCCTGGAAAGGCAGCCACATCTCCAATCCCCTCAGCCTGTGGAAGAGCATAGCCTAAGTTTGAGGAGACCTCTGGAATGAGATGTCCAATCTTCTCCTCTTTCAATATTCCTACGGCCCTCTTTAACTCCTGGATCACTTGATACCGCTCCATCTCCCTCAGAACATAAGCAGAAGGGTTGGTAGGACCTGTCCCTTTTCCGAGGCTGAAACCAGATTGAATGGCCAAGGTAACGAAGGCCTTTGCCTTTCTTACTGCTTCAGAAACACTATCCCCTCTGGCTAAAAGCGTTGCAATCGCTGAGGCAAAGGTACAACCTGTGCCATGGGTATTCTCCGTATCAATCCTCGGCCCTTCCATCTCATTAAAATATCTTCCGTCGTAAAGGAGATCAACGGCCATTCCTTTTAAATGGCCTCCCTTCACGACCACATGTTTGGCTCCCAATTTGTAAATTCGATAAGCGGCTTTCTTCATCCCCTCAAGAGAGTTTACCTTTAATCCAGCGAGAACAGAGGCTTCCATCAGATTCGGCGTGACCACCCATGCAAGAGGGATCAATTTTTTGACGAGAGCCTTTTGGGCATCCCTTCGAAGAAGGGTGGCCCCGCTCTTAGAGACCATCACGGGGTCTACCACCACCTTCTCCACTCTGTATTGCTCGATTTTCTTTGCCACGACTTCAATAATTTCTTGATTGGCCAGCATTCCTGTCTTGATAGCATCGGCGCCGATATCGGAGAGAACAGAGTCGATCTGCCTTTCAACAAATCGGGACGGAATCTCATAGATGTCTTGAACCCCTACCGTGTTTTGCGCTGTAAGAGCAGTGAGTACACTCATCCCATAACCGCCCAGCAAGGTGATGGCTTTTAGGTCTGCTTGAATCCCTGCACCGCCTCCAGAATCTGATCCAGCAATCGTCAGGACTCGTTTCATTTCGAACTCCGCAGTTTATCCCCCTCACCCTATCCCTCTCCCGCCAGGGGAGAGGAAATTTTTTGTTGTATTCTGTTTATCCACCCACCCCCTTGACGGGGGAGGGTCGGGGTGGGGGTGAAAAAAACTATTTTTTCTTCAACTCCTTCATTATTAGCGAGGCGACCTTCTCGCCTGAGAGGAGCATCCCTCCGAAAATAGGACCCATTCGGTAAGACCCAAAAGTGGCATTAGCTGCCATACCGCATACATAGAGCCCTGGAAAGACTTCTCTTGTATTCTCCATCGTATCCTTCTCAGCGGCCTCTGCCCACAAGGACTTCTCACCGACGATCTTACCTGTCTCTGTAAAAAGTTTAATATCATTCTTTTTCTGGAGGATGGCAACAACCTCCGTAGCATGACCCGTGGCATCCACAACAAATTTCGATTGAATGGTCAAAGGATCAACATGCAAATTGGCCATTTCCACCGCTGTCCAATTCAGAACCAAACCAGTAACTCGATCCTCCCGGATGATGAGGTCCTCAGAGCTGATCAGATTAAAAATGGTCACTCCTGACTTCACGGCTTTTGAGCAGAGTGTTGAGATGGCTTCAATCGAATCGGCAGTATAATATCCCTTCTGATATGGATAGGATTGAATCCCAAACTTATCAAGAATTTTCTTTCCCTCTTCCTGCACAACAATCTCATTAAACATCATTCCCCCACCCCACATTCCTCCTCCGAGTGAGAGCTTCCTTTCGAAAAGGGTAACTTTAAATCCATTTCTGGCTAAATAATAAGAGCAGACTAATCCTGAGGGACCTCCTCCAACGATCGCCACATCAACAGAGAGGTTTTCCTTTAATTTCTTGAAATATCGATCAACAATTGCCTGGGTGATAATTTTTTCATCAAGTACCATTTTCTGCCTTCGCATCCTCCTTTTTTACAATTTTTCTGTTCCTTGAGTCTTAGCGTCTTAAAGTCTTTGCATCGTTGTGTCTAAAATTGTCATAGAGTCATTGTGTCTCAATTTAAAATATAAAAGACCCAATCACTTAATGATAAAAAACAAAAGCCGCAATCCCAATGGAGGTATTACGGCTTCATTTTCGTTTTCCGCTTCCCTTCGCTGGAATTACCCAAACAGGTTCGGAGGGTCTCCCTATCCCGCTATAGCGGAACAAGGACTCTCAGCCCAATGAGCTCCCCTAGCAATATTTTAATTAATTTTACCCAAAGATTTGAGATATGTCAACCAGAGGGAATTTACCCACCCATAACTACCAACCTGCTCCTGGTAATAAGGGGTGGTAGTAAAAGCAAGCCGGAGAGTGGCAATAAAAATTATTTAATTATTTCAATAAATTAAACTCGTTAAACCTTAAAAAAACTAAAATCGATTTACTTTGTGAAAAAATTCTTGACTTCTTAAATGTTTTCCCTTATATTCTTCCCGAAATTTTTTATTTACTCTTCCCTTCTTATTTGGAACAACAATAGATTGATATTTGGCAAAAATAGTCCAATTTAGAAAAATAACCAAAGTCATTAACTCCTAACATATTTAACCAAATACAAATTTTTTCAGGAGAAGGGATTATGAGAATGAAAAATGTAACGATGAAGCTAATGTTGTTGGTGGTGGTTGCATACCTGTTCATCCCACTCGTAGTATTTGCGAGCGAGGCAGATCTCGCGATACCCGACCTGCATAAGGGCGCTCCATATACCCTGTTGGGTGGAATAAAACCGTGGGATCTTCTCTTCTATGGTGCGTGCATCATCGCCGGTACACTGGGTATCAGCTTATTTCTACGTCACCAGGTCAAAAAGCTGAGAGCCCATGAATCGATGCTGAAGGTGGCTGAAATCATCTTTCAGACCTGCCGCACCTATCTGATTCAGCAGGGCAAATTTCTTGGCATGCTGTTCATTTTCATTGCTGTCGCCATGTCCTTCTATTTTCTGGCCTTGAAGGGCGAGGGGGTTCCCACATTGCTGCTGGTGCTGTTCTTCTCGGTTGTGGGAATGGGCGGCTCTTACGCCGTGGCCTGGTACGGGATCCGGATCAACACCTATGCCAACGCCCGTACCGCTTTTGCCTCGCTGGCGGGGAAGCCCTGGGATGTGGTGAATATTCCCCTCCGCTCCGGGATGAGCGTGGGGCTCTTCCTCATCTCCCTTGAGCTTGTCATGATGGTGATCATCCTGCTCTTCGTCCCCCGCAATATCGTAGGGTACTGCTTTCTGGGATTTGCCATCGGTGAATCACTGGGTGCCTCTGCACTCCGGATCGCCGGCGGTATCTTCACAAAGATCGCTGACATCGGCTCCGACCTCATGAAAATTGTTTTCAAAGTCAAAGAGGACGATCCGCGCAACCCGGGTGTCATCGCTGACTGCACGGGTGACAACGCGGGCGACAGCGTTGGCCCAACGGCAGACGGTTTCGAAACTTATGGAGTGACCGGCGTTGCGCTGATTGTTTTTATCACACTTGCCGTTGTGAGTCCTGACAGCGTGATGAAAGAGGCCATTCAGGGAAAACTCATCGTGTGGATTTTTACAATGCGTTTCCTTATGGACTTCTGTTCCGGGCTTTCCTACTTTGTCAATCAGGGCATTTCTTCCGTAAAATATAGAGGGAAGAAGGAGATCGATTTCGAAGAACCCCTCATGAGACTGATCTGGATCGCCGCCACCTTGTGCATCAGCACCTCGTTTGTGATGAGC
>Ga0315268_10008209_pt1 | contig 10939 bp, 12 predicted proteins | sample C1_top_MG_FD_204535 | JGI IMG/M metagenome (GOLD analysis project Ga0315268, IMG submission 204535) | Sediment microbial communities from Yellowstone Lake, YNP, Wyoming, USA - C1_top | ecosystem: Environmental > Aquatic > Freshwater > Lake > Sediment | place: USA: Wyoming | collected 2017-08-01 | reverse complement strand
GCCGCACAATCTCAGCAATGGTTCACGCCGGGCCCCGACGCATTCTTAAATCTGAAATCTGAAATCTTCAATCCGAAATTCCCTGCTCGTGCCGCAGCCGCCGGGCCTCGGCCAGCAGCGACATGCTGTGCATCAGGTTCTGCAAGGTGACAATGCCCACCAGCCGTCCGTTGTCCACCACCGGCAGCACGGTCACGCCCTGGGTGGTCAGCTTGCGGAAGGCGGTGGCCAGGGTGTCGCCGGCATCGGCCACCGAGAAGACGCGGTTCATCACCGCCTGCACGTAGCCGTTGCCGTGGGCGCGCATGGCTTCCAGCACCTTCTGCCGCGAGACCACGCCCACCATGTCGCTCCCGCGCACCACCGGGAAATCGTCCTGCAGGGTGTGCACCGCCTTGTGCAGCGCGTCCTGCAGCGTGTCGGCGGGCGAGAGGGTGGAGAAATCGGTGAGCATCACCTCCTGCAGGCGCACCTGCTCGAGCACGGAGTTGAACACGGCCGAGCGGTCCTGCAGTTGCGCCCCGATGAACAGGAAGAACCCCACCAGCATCAGCCACGGGTTCCAGACCCCGGAGAGGATGAACAGGGTGGCGAACACCTGGCCCACGCTGATGGCGCGGCGCGTGGCCGTGACCAGGTCCATGCGGCGGGCCAGCAGGGCGCGTACCAGGCAGCCGCCGTCGGCCGGGTACGCCGGCAGCAGGTTGAGCGCGCCCAGAAACAGGTTGATCCACACAAAGCTGCGCGGCAGGTTGGCCGAAGAGATGAACGGCCGGCCCCACAGGTGCGCTTCCGGCGTTACGCCCGAAATCAGCCCCGCGCCCACCAGCGCCAGCAGGAGGTTGACCGCCGGTCCGGCCAGCGCCATGCGCCACTCCGTACGCGGGTCGGGCTTGTCGCGGCTGGGCTCCTGCATGATGCTGACCCCGCCGATGGGCAGCAGCACCACCGCCCGCGATGGCGCGCTCTGCTGCGTGGCCACCAGCAGGTGTCCCATTTCGTGCAGGATCACGGAGGCCAGCACCAGTCCGCCCAGGGCCAGGGCGCGGCCCACGCCGGCCGGTCCCAGCGCCGTCGCTTCCGTCATCCACACAAACAGCACCAGGAAAACGAACGCCACATGCACGCGAATGTCAATGCCGAAGAGCCGCCCCGCGGGGATGGACCAACTTCTCATGCCGCCACTATTCTACAGGCTGGACGCGAGTTGCTGGGGGAAGCTTCACAGGCTACTGAAAAACTCGATTTCGCGCTTCTCTCGGAGGGGCGCGGCTTCAGCCGCGCCGAACAACTCCTTTGTTTTGGTCATTCCTCGGGGACTTTAGTCCCCGAGGAACCTGCTTTTCCGAATTTTTCCGCAGCCTCTTCAGCCGCTGAGGGACCGGCGACGTACTTGATCAGAGCTCCCCTAATTTGCAATTTGACTAAGGGCCGCCGCCGATTCGTCGCAGCCGATTTCAAATTACAAATTACCGATTACCAATTACAAATGCAGTATGCGCGTCATCGCGGGCCAATATCGCTCCCGGCGGCTGCGTTCGCTGCGCGGCCTGGACATCCGGCCCACCTCGGACCGGCTGCGCGAAACCTTGTTCGACGTGCTCACCGCCGGGCGTCCCGAGGCGCTGGCCGACACGGTGTGGCTCGATCTGTTCGCCGGCACCGGCGCCCTCGGCATTGAGGCGCTCAGCCGGGGCGCGCGCATGGTGTATTTCGTGGAGTCGTCGGCGCGGGCGGCCGCCGTGATCCGGGAAAACCTGCGCAGCCTCGGCATCAGCGACGGTTTCGAGTTGCAGGAGCGCGAAGTGCTGCGCGCGCTGCGGCTGCTGGACAGCGAAGCGGTGACCTGCGATTTCTGCTTTCTCGACCCGCCCTACCGCATGGAGGAGGCCTACGCCGACGCGCTCGGGTTCCTCTCCACCTCGCGCCTGCTGCGGACGGCCAGCGTGGTGATCGCCGAGCACGGCAAGAAGTTCGATCCCGGCGAACGCTTCGGTTCACTGGAACGCTTTCGCCTGCTCAAGCAGGGCGACGCGGCGCTGAGCTTCTACCGCCTGGCGGCGTAAGCGAAGGTTTCCCCGCATCCCTCCCGGCAGGGACGGATGAAATAAGCCCAGCGCTTCAGTGCTGGGGAACCGCCTCTTCCCCCAAGCTGAGAAGTGGCTGGTGAATGTCAAACTCATCATCCGCCGAGGCACCATAGATCGCCGGCACCTTGCCGCCCATGGGGCGAATATGGACACTGAGCTGGCCCCGATGATGGATGGCATCGAAGAGCCCGAGCCAGAACATGTGTCCCATGCTGGTCTCGAAGAATACCCGGCCATCGACCACAAACTGCGTGGGCTTCTGCTGCCAGTCTGTCTCGTCCACTCTCGCCAGGCGCGGGGCCAGTTCAGCGTGGGCTTTCTCGTAGGCAGCGATCATCTCGTCAAGACTCATCGTCAATGGCGGTATCTTCCAACTGATCTTTCCCGTCTCCAGCAGCTCAAACCAGCACCGCTTCTCCATTACCTGCAACCAGACCAGATCGCCCGCCGAGCGCGAGTTCGGATGCGGCCGGTAGCCAAGCTTGTCGGCGGGGACTGCCCTGAAGGTTTTCAGGAAAACCGGGTGCTCGTCCTGCCAGCAGCGAATAAAAAATTGCCGGTTGGTCATCGGCGTTCTCCTGTCAGCAAAGATTCACGCGACGCAGCAAATCCTGGAACCGCGGGTCGTCGTGGAGGAAATCCCAATCCAAATCGACACCGAGATGAACCATCGCAATAACGTGCTCCTCGTGCGCCTTTTCCAGCCAAAGGAGGGCTTGGTCTTTGTCGGCGGCGTGGGCGTATAGGCGCGCCACCTGGGTGGGCGAAACATAGCTTAGCCTGGAGCGCGCAGCCAGGGTCTCCGCCGCCAAGCGCATCGCCCCTGTGTAGCCGGCTTGCGGGTAGCCGCGCGCCAGGGTTTCTGCAGTTTCCTTATCGCCCAACAGCTCGAAGAAGGTCTTGGCCTCTGCCAGCGCCTGATCGTAGCTCTGCTTCTGGTAGAAGGCGCCCCAGAGGCGCAGATGCGCCGCCGGAAGATTGGGCTCGGTGTTAAGCGTCTTGCGCAATTCGGCGATGGCCTCGTCAACTCGGCGCAAGTAGAGGAGGTGCCAGCCGAAGAAACACTGGAAAAAGGAATTGAGCGGGTCCAGTTCCCGCGCTCGCTCCATGTGCACCTTCCATTCGTCGAAGCGTCGCGTGGAGATCAGCACATCTGTGTAGAAGAAGTGCGCCTCGGCAGAGTTTGGCGTAAGCTCGATGGCCCGTTGGTACTCTTTCTCGGCGCCAACCCAGTCCCATTCGTGGCATCGGACTATGGCCAAGCTGATATGTGCTTCCGCCAGGGAGTCATCGAGCTCAATGGCTCGTTGCGCGGCCACCTTGGCTTTTGGAATCGCCTCGCGGTGGGGGACGAATCCGCAGTCGGCGCGGGAGCCCCACACACCGGCGATGCCTCCATAGGCCAGCGCGCAGCCGGGATCCTTCTCCAGCGCCAGTTGGAAGTACGCCAGCGCGGTGTCCAGGTGCTCGCGGGAAAGTTTGTACCAGTGGAAGCGGCCCTTCAGGTAAGCCTCGTAGGCGTCCGGGTTGACGCGGCGGGCGCCGCTCAGGCGCCTGGCCTCCTCCGGCGTCACCGCGACCTGGATCTCCCGGGCGATGGTCCGCGCAATCTCGCTCTGCACCAGGAGCACATCCTCCAGGTCGCGCTCGTAGTTCTCCGCCCAGAGGTGAGTGTCGCTGGCAGCATGGATGAGCTGGGCGGTGATGCGCACGCGCTGCCCGGCTCGCAACACCGAACCTTCCACCACTGCATCCACGTTCAGCTCCTCGGCAATCTGCGGGAGCGGCGTTGTGCCTCCCTTGTAACGCATCACCGAGGTGCGGGAGGTGATCCTCAGACCCCGGAGTTTGGCCAAGTCGCAGATTAGCGCCTCGGTCATGCCGTCGGCGAAGTACTCCTGCTCCGGATCGCGGGAAAGATTGGCGAACGGCAGCACAGCCACCGACCGGACGCGTTTCGGGCGAGCTCGCTTGCGGGTCGCGGCCACGGCAGTGCCGGTGGCTGTGGGCAATGTGAGCCGCCGCAGATCCACCTGTAATTCTTTCGCCGACTGGTAGCGATTTTCTGCATCTCGCTCCAGGCATTTGAGGATGAGCTCGGCGAAGCGGGACGAGAGTCGTGGCTGAACCGCGCCTGGCGCAGCAATTGGAGCATGCAGGATCTGATCTGCAAGCGCCATTGACGTCTTCCCCTGGAAGGGCCGCTGCCCCGTGGCCATTTCGTAGAGCACAACACCCGTGGCCCAGAGGTCGCTGCGGGCATCCACCCTTTCGCCCTTGAGCTGCTCCGGAGCCATGTACGGCAGCGTGCCCGCCGGGCCTGCTTCCTGCACGCTGTCCGTGACCGACACCTGACTGGCCGGGTCCACGGTCTTGGCCAGCCCGAAATCGAGAATTTTCAGCCTCCCCTCCGGCGTGAGCCGCAGGTTCCCGGGCTTCAGGTCGCGATGGATGACACCCTCACAGTGCGCCGCCTCAAGCCCGTCGGCCAACTGCATCCCGATGCGGATGGCCTCCTTCTCCGGCAACGACCCCGCCATCAGTTTCTCGTCCAGGGCCACGCCTGGGATCAACTCCGTGACCAGGAAGTCGATCCCTTCCTGGGTGTCAAAGTCGTGTACCGTGGCAATGCTGGGATGGTTCAGGCGGGAAAGCGCTAGGGCTTCCTTGCGAAAGCGGTGGCGGGCGCTGTCGTCAGTCAGCGTGCCGGGCGGCAGGATTTTCAAAGCAACGTTGCGTTCCAGACGCTCATCCCGCGCTCGGTATACGACCCCCATGCCGCCGGCGCCGATCTGCTCAAGAATCCGATAGCGACCCAGCGTCCGCCCGAGCATGCGTTCCTGGCCGGGCGTCTGCCCCACGGGAAGGTCTCCTCCCCCCTCACCCTCTGCGGCAAATCGTAGGCTCGCCGTGCAGTCGAGTCAACCGGCCCTTTGCTGGATCAGAGCGCTTCCCGAGTAGCTGCATCCATTCAGTGGTGGGGCACCCAGAGATTATGCGTACGGCGCGGGCAGGTTCAGGGCCCGGCGATGCTGGCGCATCTGCTCGGCCTGGTGGGTGCGGATGGTCACATCCGAGCGCGGGCAGCCGGTGCAGAGCAGCACGTAGCCGGCTTCGCGGTCCTGGGGAAAGTAAGCGTTCGAATCCGACTGGTCCACTTCACCGGCGGAATGAATTCCGCCGCTACACGGACCCTCGATTTTGCCGGCGCAGGTCAGGCAGCGTCCCTGGTGGCAGATGGCGGGCAGTTCGATGCCGGCTTCGGCGGCGGCGTCCCAGACGTGCTGGTCGGCGCGCACCCAGAGCGCGCGCTCACCTTGGGGCGTAAGCAGCTTGACGCGGTAGAAGTGGTCCGGTTCGGCCATTTCAAGAAAAACAAACCGCGGATTAACGCGGATCAACGCGGCTCAAGATTCAAACCCAAACCGCCGAGGACGCGGAGGTCGCAGAGGAATTAGAGAATGAAACCTCGGCGTCCTTTGCGTCCTCTGCGGTTTGGGTTTTCAAAGACCACTGACTAGCTTCCGATGTAGAACGGCCGGTTCTTGCTGTAGGGCGCGTGACCCGGTTCGCCGCGGCGGAAGTGGCCGCTGGGAACGGATTTCTTGTCGCGCTCCCAGGCCAGCAGCTCGATGAACCAGGCCTCGTGCTCGATTTCCTCGTTCAGGATGCGCGACGCCATGTCGTAGGTGCGCGGGTCCTTGCCGAAAGTCATGTCGCAGATGGCGATCCAGGAGCGGATGGCGCAGCGCTCCGATTCCAGCAACACGGTCAAAATGTTCTCGGCGGTGGGCGGATTGGGCAGCTTGGCGGCGGCGCATCCGGCCTGGTTGTGGAAGGCGGGCAGATCGTTGGGCAGCTCGCCCCCCAGCTCGTAAATGCGCGGGACGATCAGCTCCCAGTGGGCGCGGTCTTCCAGGCGCGCGTCCTCGCAGATTTCCTTGTAGTCCTCGTGCCCCGCCAGGTGCATGCGCAGGATGGTGTAGTAGTAGTAGGTGCTGGCGAACTCGGCGGCGGCATTGGCGATCAGCATCTTGATGAGCTTGTCAACGTCGACTCCGCGCTGGCGGATCACCTCGACGCCGACGCGGTTGTTGACGTCCCCGGGCTTGACGATGTCTTTCTGTGGCATGTGAATCTCCTTGCGTGAAAAGCTGATGACGACGGCGGCTGCGGCCGTGGCGGACAGACAAGGACTCCCCGCGCCCCTCGGCCTGGAGTCCGGAATCAAGCTGTAGGATGTGGGACTGTGCCTGGCGGTTTTAAAAACTTGCGCGGGACCCGGCCGAGCCGGTGGTCTGGGCCAGTTCGCGAAGCACCTCGAAGACGTCCTCGTTCTCCGGAACTTCCCCGAGCTCATAGACCTTGGAAAACCGTATGATGCCGCCTTTATCGATGACAAAGACGGCGCGTTCGCTGATCCCCGGTATGGGGTCGCCTTCGCGCAGCACGCCATAGCGGATGGCGACCTCGCCGTGGGGATAGAAGTCGCTCCCCAGCGGGTAATCCAGGTGTCCGACTTCGAACTTTTGCCACGCCACGTGGCTGAACACCGAATCTGAGCTCATGCCCACGACCTGGGCATCAAGTTCGGCGAAGCGGTCGCGATCCGCCTGGTACGCCGAAGTCTGCGCCGCTCAAGCCGGGGTCCAGTCCAGCGGGTGGAAGGCCAAAACCACGTGTTTCTGGCCCCGGAAGTCGCTGAGCCGCAGCTTGTGCTTTTGCTCGCCGGTCACAGCCGGCACCTGGAAGTCGGGGGCGCGCTCGCCGACCTGTAAGGCTTGCATCACTAGCTCCTGCAGAAGGGAATGGCCCGCAAAGGGCAAAACACAAATTCTAATGCCCGCTGAGCAAGCGGGGCAAGTAAACGCCGGGCGGCAGTTCCAAACAGACAGGTAAAATCTCCGCGGCGGCAAACAGGGAGAGGAAATGGGCATCTAGGTCTGTGTTTATCACCGGCCACTGGGCGCCTGTGCGCCAGCCAAGGAGGTCCGCGCATGTTCGGTTTCAAGCGCTATAACTACGACCGCTTTACGAAGGACGTTCTGCTGAAGGACGTCGCCAAGAGCAAGTTCGGCAGCGGGCCGGAACCGGGCGAGCGCGCTCCCGATTTCGAGGGGCGCACCCTGGACGGCGACAAGGTCCGGCTCAGCGACTTCAAGGGCGAGAAAAACGTGGTGCTGACCTTCGGGTCGGCAACCTGCCCGTTCACCGCGTCGTCCATCCGCGGCCTGAATGACCTGTACGACGACTGCCAGGGCGACGACGTGCAGTTCCTGTTCGTCTACGTGCGCGAAGCCCATCCCGGCGAAAAGCTGCCGGCGCACCGCCGCCGGGCGGACAAAATCGAGGCCGCCGAGCGCTTCCGCGACGTGGAGGATGTGGATATCCCCATCATCGTGGACGACCTGGACGGCAACATCCACAGGAAGTACGGCGCCCTGCCCAACCCGAGTTACCTGATCGACAAATCCGGGCGGGTGGCGTTTCGCGCTCTGTGGACCCGGGCCGGCGTGCTGGAAGAGGCGCTGGACGAGCTTTGGGAGCGCCAGGAGGAGCGTGATGCCGATCACGCCATCGTCCACGGCGGCCAGGACACGTCCACGCCCCTGACTTACGCGGCGCTGTTTACGCATCGCGCGCTGGACCGCGGGGGCAGGAAGGCGGTCGAGGATTTCCGCGCGCAAATGGGCCGCACCGGGGCCGTGGTACACGCCGCCAGCCGGGTCGTAGGCCCGGTCGCGGTGCATCCCTGGCGCGCGCTGACCGGGGCCATGATCGCCGGCGGGGTCATCACCGGCGGCCTCATGCTGGGACGCAAACTGCGGCAGCGGCGCTTCTGCGCGCGTGCCCCCTACAGCTTCGAGACGCAGCCGCAGCAGCAGCGCACCGCCGAAGGGGATTACGCAGTAGGAATTTAGGCTTTAGGCTTTGGGCTCTGGGCTCTGGGCTTTAGGCTCGCGTCGCCCGGGATCCAAGCCAGAGTGTCCCTGGAAGACAAACCGTGAATCCGGGATCATGACGCCTGGAGCCTAGCGCCTAAAGCCTAACGCCTAACGCCTAACGCCTACTCGTACGCCAAGGCGTCGATCGGGTCCTTCTGCGCTGCCTTGAAGGCGGGATACACCGAGCCCAGCAGCGCGCCCACAATGGCGATGATCACCGCATAGCCCACCCAATTCCCCTGTATGCTGACCGGAAGCGTGGGAAAGCGGGCGCGGATGGCGTCGCTGACCACATAGCTGATCACGATCCCCAGCGCGGTGCCGGCCACCGCCAGCAGCATGGTTTCCCGCAGGATGCTGTCCACGATGTAGAACTTCGACGCCCCCATGGATTTCAGAATGCCGATCTCGCGCGTGCGCTCCATGACGGCGGCGTACATGGCCTGGAAAATCACGATAAAGCCGATCACCATGGCCACCCCGATCACCACGTCGATGAAGGTATTGAACCCGGGCAGATTGCCGGCGGTCATCATCGACAGGTACTCGCGCATGGGCAGCACCTTGTAGTTCTGCAATCCCGGCACGCTCTTGATTTCGTTCACCACCAGGGCGGCGTTGTCGGGATTGTCGAGCTTGAGATAGAACACCGAAGCCTTGCCCTGGGCGCCGATCCAATCCTGCAGCGTCTGGATGGGCAGGAACTTGCGCGCCCCGCGGCCGTGCTCCACGATGCCCGCCACTTTCACCGCATGGTTCAGGATGGTGATGGTCTGGCCTACGTGGACGTGATTGGTGTCGGCATAGTAGTCGTCCACCAGCGCGGTGTCCGGCCCGGTAAAAGGGCCGCCGGCCAGGAAGCGGAAGGGCCCGCTGCGCAGGTTTTCAAAGCTCTTGAGATCGATGCCGTAGATCACCTCGACCGCGCCGGTGGTGTTGAGCTGCATGATGACCGGGGCGACGGTCTCGACGTGAGCCAGTTTGCGCAGAACGTCGGCCACCTTGATGGGCACCGGCGCGCCCGTGATCCCGGCCAGAAAAGAAGAGCTGGGCGGCTGCACGATGACGTCGGCGCCAATGCCCGCCTGCCGCTGCTTGGCGTCGTTCAGCATGCCCAGGGAGAAGCCCACGATCACCAGGATGAGCGTGACCTCGACGGCGATGGCGATAACGCTGATCAGGGAGCGGAGCGGGCGGTGCACCAGGTTGGCGACGATCATTCGGTTCATGCGATGTCCAGGGAATGATTGTATCGGATGGCGCTGACGGATCGTGCCATGATCAGAGGGCGTCATCCTGACTGCGCGGGGCTCGTGTGCCGTCCCACCCCGAGCGGGCGTCATCCTGACTGCGCCGGACTGGTGTGCCGTCCTACCCCGAGAGGGCGTCATCCTGACTGCGCGGCCCGGGTTTGGCTCGTCATAGAAGGATCTATGCTTTTGTTCGGATCGCGCACTGCACGCCGGGGTGGTACTCTCGATGGCGAAAAGCATAGATGCTGACGTGCCAACCCCAGGCGCGCTCGCGCACTGGGACTTTGCGGAGATCACGCCGAAGTAGCGCGCGTTGACCTGTCCGGCTGAATTCGCTATAGTTTATGTTTTGCTGTCCTGCGGTTGCCCGCCCAGGGAGTCCCTTCCTCGAAGGGAGTATCTCAGCGGTCTTCTGGCGTTTCTTAATTTCTGGGAGATTTCAGATGTCAACCTATTTCCCCAAGCAGGGGGAAATTGCGCGCAAGTGGTACGTCGTGGATGCGGCGGGGAAGACCCTCGGCCGCCTGGCCACGCAGGTGGCCAGCATCCTGGCCGGCAAGGACAATCCTCGCTACACCCCATTCATCGACGTGGGCGATCATGTGGTGGTGATCAACGCCGACAAGATCCGCGTCACCGGCCTGAAAAGCGAGGCCAAGGTCTATCGCCACTACACTGGGTATCCGGGCGGCCTGCGCGAAGAGGACTTCCGCAAGCGGTTTGCCCGCAAACCGGAATCGATCGTGCAGGAAGCGGTGCAAGGTATGCTGCCCAAGACCAAGATGGGCCGCGCCATGGCGAAGAAACTAAAGGTGTACCGCGGCGACAAGCATCCGCACGAGGCGCAGAAGCCGCAAGCGTTGGCGCTGGCGAAGCGGGCGTAGCGAAAAGCAGCACGCGATTCGCGCTAGAATCTTACGAAGGGATTTACAGGCCGCAAGCTCCTGGCTGGCGGCCGACGGTTAAAGATGGCAGAAAAGGTTGAGTACTACGGCACGGGGCGGCGCAAATCCAGCATCGCCCGCGTGTTTCTCCGTCCAGGCAGCGGCGAGTTCCGGGTGAACGATAAGCCGTTTGAGCAGTACTTCGTCACCGAGGCGCAGCGCATTCGGGCGCGCCAGCCGCTGGTGCTGACCGAGAGCACTGGAAGCTTCAACATCGTGGCCACGGTCAGCGGCGGAGGCGTGGACGGGCAGGCCGGCGCGATCAAGATGGGCATAGCCCGCGCGCTGCTGGAGTTCAACCCCGAGTTGCGCGGCAAGATCAAGGCCGAGGGCTACCTTACCCGGGATTCACGGATCAAAGAGCGCAAGAAGTACGGACAGAAGGGCGCTCGCAAGCGTTTCCAATTCAGCAAGCGATAGAACTGCAGTTGTCAGTCTTGCAGCTGAGTGGTCATTTCCCGAGGCTGGCAACTGGCAACCAGTAACTGGCAACTGGTTTCAAAACTTCCCGCCCCGCGGAGCCGATTCGCGGTGGGCGGGACGGGAGTAATCGTGGCCTTGCGTCACGATGCAATCCAACAAGGAGGTTGATTGGCTACCATCACCATGAAGGAGTTGCTCGAAGCGGGGGTTCACTTCGGGCACCAGACCAAGCGCTGGAACCCCAAGATGAAGGAGTTCATCTTCGGGGAGCGCAACGGCATTTA
>Ga0315268_10008208_pt1 | contig 10939 bp, 5 predicted proteins | sample C1_top_MG_FD_204535 | JGI IMG/M metagenome (GOLD analysis project Ga0315268, IMG submission 204535) | Sediment microbial communities from Yellowstone Lake, YNP, Wyoming, USA - C1_top | ecosystem: Environmental > Aquatic > Freshwater > Lake > Sediment | place: USA: Wyoming | collected 2017-08-01 | reverse complement strand
CGGCTGCCACGGTCTGCATCGAGCATCACTGCCAGGTCCGCAATCCGAGAGCCGACGCCGCGGGCAACGAACGCGAACCTACGGATGCCGCACAGCCGGAGGCAGCAGCGACGGATGCCATGGCGATTGACAGGGCAACGCGCGACGCCTGCGTGGACGCCGGCATGGACGCCGGCATGGACGCCAGAGCCCTGGAACATATTGTTTTCGACGCTGCCGATTCCGGCCGCTCCGACGCCCTGGACGAACCCTGCGGCAATGGCCGGCTCGAACCGGGCGAGGCGTGCGACGGCGAGCCAGGCTGCGATCCGGATTGCCGGGGGTGCCTGGGCGGTAACGATTGGCACGGCGACAGCGTCGTCGTCGGTAATCCAGCGAATTGGTCCGGCCTGCACTGCAATATCCTCGAACTGCGGGTGCTGTCTGGCAGTGCGCTGCACGTCGCACCATTCGATGGCACTGGCGGCGGCCAGTTGAAGATCGCTGCCCAGCGGATCGTCGTCGACGGAGCCATCGAGGCCAGTGGAATGGGCTTTGGCGGCGGCGGCGGCGGCGGTGGTGAGCTCTACCCGGATAGCCACTTCTGCTGGTGCGGTCCTGGCTGCGTTGGTGGCAGCGGCGGCGGACTGCCGACCGGGCAAACCGGTGGGTCGGGAACCGCGATCTCGGGTCCGCTCGATATTCCCGACTGCCTGCACGAACCTGGCAGCGGCGTCTACCTCGGCAGATGCTGCGCTTCTTCGGCCGGCGGCAACGGTGGTGGCGCTGGCGGTGAACCAGGCTTTCGAGGTGGCGCCGTGGTGCAGGGCGGCGGCCCCTTTCTGGTCGAGGGCGCTCGCGCCGGGCAGATCGTCGACCTCGTCAATGGTGGCACGCAGACGCAACCGCTCGCCTCGGTGAACGCGATCTGGCGCTACGACGAGCGATTTGCAGTGCTGGTGGGTGGCACCCAGATCGCGATCCAGGACGGCGGACGGTTCGGTCTGGTGACGGTGCCCGGCCTGCCGGCAGATCGCCAGCTGCGCAGCGTGATCGGCCGCGACCCCTATCACCTGTGGATCGGGACCGATGACGGCCTGTACTCCTGGGACCGGACGACGCCGATCGCTGGTGCCGTGAAGTTCCGCGACACGGGCGGCTACGCCTTCGACCGATTGCTCTGGCTGGACGACCTGCACTTGGCTATTGCCGCCGGTACAAGCTACGGCGTTGTCTGGCTCGACGACCAAGTGGCCGTGATTCTATCGGCTGCAACTGCGCCGGTGATCTGCGTCGGTCATCTCGGCACTGCCAGCCAGCAACGGCGGTTGTCCCTGTTTGCCCTGGAACCCGGCAGGGTGCGCTGGATGGAACAGAGCACGGATGAAACCTGGTCCCGCTTTTCCGCTGCCGCCCTGCCTTTCTCGTCGACACCGACCAGTTGCGTTGCGGTCGGCAAGGCCTTTGACACTGAGCACTGGCCGGGCAGCCTTCCGACGCGCTACGGCTACTCGCTGTGGATCGGCACCGCCGACGGCGACATCTTCCTGGTCGATATCGAGACCGACGCGACCACGCCGCAGGCGACCATGACCGACAGTTTTTTGCATGGCACCGCGCGCGAGATCTCGTCGACCGCCATCGATGCGTTTGCGGACACGCACGACGCGCTGCGCTGGTGGACGATCTCCCTGGCCGGTCAATACTCGCTGTGGACACAGGCTGAGACGCCGACGACCGTGCACCATTCGATTTCGGGCGGCGCGGTCACGGCGCTCTACGTCTATCCCAACCACGATTCGCGCGGAGGCAGGGGCGGCGGCCCGTGGGGTGGTGTCGGCGGCACCCGTGGCCGCAATCTGCTGCCGCTCTGGTGCTCGACCGAGTGCGTGCCCGAATCCAGCCTCCCCGGCCATCCGGGTGGCTATCTGACCGCCGAGGCCAACGGTGACATCTCGACCTCAGGCATCATCGCGATCGGTTCCGGCGGCGGCGGTGGTGGTGGCGGCATGGCGTCAAACGGCTGGTGCACCGGCGCGGGAAGTGGCGGCGCCGGCGGAGTGGCCGGCCAGCCCGGTATCCGGACGTGCGGGTCTGGTGCCGGCGGCAGCGGAGGCGGTGCTGGCGGCGGGGTGATCTGGCTGCACGCGAGCGAGAGCATCGTCGTCAACGCGATCGGCGTCATCGCAGCCGACGGCGCCGGAGACGCGACGCTCGACGCCGGCTATGGTGCCGGCGGAGGCATCGAATTGATGGCGCCGCAGATCACGGTGGCCGGCGCGATCCACTCGCTCGGGGGCAATTCGAACGACAACGGCGTGACGACCAACGGCGGCACCATCCGCATCGCCGCACCGTTGTGCGACCTGGCCTCGGCAGTGATCAGCGCCGGCCGAATCGTCCTGGTGCCGTGACTTGCCGATTTCTTGTTGCTACAATTCGAACCATGTCGACCCCGAGATGGTGCGCACTGGCGCTGGTACCGCTCGTCGCTGCATCCGCCGCGTGCGCCCTGTTCGCATCCAACAATCTCGAGCAGTGCGCTGTCGACAGTGACTGCCCGAGCGGGTACGTCTGCGCGCAGGGGTTGTGCCAGGCGACCAACTCCTTGCCCGACGCCGGCACCATCGATCGCGCGTTCGCCGAGGGGCCGCACCCCGACACATCTGCGCGCGACGCGAATCGCGGCGACGCCAGGAGAGACGACGCGCCTCGCAACGACGCCAACCGGGGCGACGCCAACCGGGGCGACGCCAACCGGGGTGACGGCAATCGAGCCGACGCGAGCGGCGACCACCCGGGGCCGGTCGAGAGCGGGTCTGTCGAGGGCGGCGCAGTCGATCGGATCACGGACGTTGGCCTCGCTGACATCGGCGCGACCGACCAGTTGTCGGGTGATCTCGTTGTCGCCGACCGCGCACTCTGCGGCAATGGAAACATCGACCTGGGCGAGGAATGCGACGGGCAAGATGGGTGCGAGCCAGGCGTTTGTCTTGCGTCGGCGGGGTTTGCTTGCCAGCCGAACTACGTCGGTGTCATCTGTTACCGGACCTTTCCGGCTGGTCGACCGACGCTACCGGCGAATCTGGACATCAGTCCGGGGTCCATTTACGACCTGAACTGCAGTGACCAGAGCGTCGACACCGACGTCAACAGTGGCACCACGGCGCTGTGTGGGGTATCGATTCCCACCGTCGATATGCAGCAGGCCGACGGGCCCGCGCTCAGAATCTATCGGGCGCGCAATCTTGTCCTGTCCGGTAGCTTGCGCTTCCGGGGTACTCGCGTACCGGTCATCGTCGCCTACGGGGACGTCGACATCAGACCCGGCGCAACCATCAACGTCGGCGCGCAGGCAACGACACCAGGACCGGGTGGAAACTTGAACTGCTACCAAGTCGAGGGCGTCAGCGGTCTGCCGGGTTACGGGACAGCCGGAGGCGGCGGCAGCGGTGCGGGCAATGCGAGCGGCGGCGGCAGCGGTGGCGGCGCAAGTGGTGGAGACGGCGGCTGGACTTCTGCGGGCGTTCCGGGTGGCGGTTCGCGCCAGTCGACATCTGGTCTGGTTGGTGGCTGTAACGGCGGCGACGGCGCAATAAATGTCGACCACGGTGGCATGCAAGCCATCGGCGGAGCTGGCGGCGGCGCGATCCAGATTTCGGTGGCTGGCAGGCTCGCGATCGAGGGAACAATCTACGCTGACGGCGCGGGTGGCGAGGGTGGCCCGACTCTCGTCATGGGCGGCGGCGCAGGCGGTGGCTCGGGCGGAATGGTCTTGGTCGAGGCTGGCAGCCTGGACGTCTGGCAAAATTGGGCAATCGTCAGCGGCGGCGGCGGCGGCGGCGGCGCGATATCGGGCGCCGATGGTCTGCCCGGCGAAGCGGGCCGCTTTGGTGGCTATGGTGGGTTGGGCGCCAGTGGCAGCGGGGGAGCAGGTGGCACAGGCGCAACAACCACCGGGTCCGCTGGAAGCGGCGGTGGCAACGGCGACCTCTCCTCTGCCGCTGGCAGCGGCGGTGGCGGTGGCGGTGGCGGCTACGGTCAGGTGGTGACAACGACCTTCTGATTGTGATCGCCGTTCGCAGTTCGCGCTAGCTTTTACCGTCGTCGTCGAGCGCGCCGCTCACGTTCTTGCGATGGCGCCGGATGATCTCGGCGTTGAGCTGCATCGCGACCAGAGGATAGGCCTGCAGCATCGCCTGGAAGTCGTTCTTGGGCATGCGCAGCACCTCGCCAGCAGTCGCCATCTGCGCGGTCGCGCTGCGCACTGCTCCCTCGACCAGCCCCATCTCGCCGAAGTAGCTGCCCGTCGCCAGGGTCGCCAGCGCGCGCCGTTGCTCGTCGGTCAGCCGCGCGAAGAGTGGCGCTCTGGCGAGCGCGGACACCACCCGTCCGTCGGGCACGGCTTCTCCTGCGTTCCGTCAAGGCACCAGACGGGTGTTCCATTCGAGCAGATACTGCTGGTGCTCGGCGTCGTCGGGGTAATGCTCGACCAGCGGATCGTAGGGGTAGTTGCTCATGGCATGAAACGGCAGCGGCGAGACCGTGAAGGGCACGGTGCCGCCGTCGACCAGGCTCGACTGTTTGTAGAAGCCCGTGGTCTGCAGCGCGTAGATCCGCTTCAGCCCGGCAGCCGGCGGCGCCGGTGGCAGGAACAGCAACGCAACCTCGTCGCCAGGACCAAAGATGACGAACCGGTCGTCAACGACGGCGAGCAGCGGCATCACGTTGCCATAGCTCGTGTACGCGCCAGGCGGCAGCGGCCACCCCACCGGACCGAGCTGTGAGTAGTAGTACGTTCGCAGGTCACTGCCCGTGTAATTCGAGAATCCGTGGCGAACGAGCGTCGCTGCGTCGAGCATGGCTTCGGTGACGGTAAACGGCAGGTTGGGTGTGGTGTCGATCCAGATGGCATCGAGATAGGTCTTGGCAAACCAGCTCATGCGCACGCGGTGGTCGCCGGTGGGGAAGATGCCCGTGATGTCGATGGCCATGACCCGCGGGTACTCCTTCGGTTTGACCAGGGTCACGCGGTTGCGCGGGACCTGGACCCAGGTCCCGCTGGCGTCGACAACCTCGAGGGTCGTCTGCCAGCCATTCGGGTCGTTGAGCAGCTTATTGCGGATCCCTTCCGGCGTGCTCGAAAAACGGGACCGGCCGTCGACAACGAGCTTGACGATCGAGGCCCCGACGAGGTCGCCCAGGTCGGCTTCGATCGTGTTCCAGTAGCACCGGCTCGGGATTTCAGAGAGCATGAGATAGTTTTCGTCTGAAGTGGCGAGCAGTGCGGCGACGTCGTTGCCGGTATTGAGATGAAGGGCCGAGACCAGTGGCCGGTGCACGCTGCCGATGGTGACCAGCCGATTCACGATCTCGGTTGGCGCGCCAGGCACGTTGTTGGCCCAGGCAACAAGTTCGCGATCGGCGGGGACGTCGACGCCAAACAGGTGCGCCTCGTCCAGGTAGTCGAGCTCCTCGAGCTCCTCGACGATACGCAGGTCGATCTCGCCGCCTCTCGCGACCGGCTGGTGGCGCAGCACATAGGCGTCGTGCGGGTCGGGCTTGCGGTAGCCGTTGCCGAGCTTGAGGCCGAGCGTCCCGGCCGTGTACATGTCGGACTCGAACGCGAAGTCCTCACCGATCCATGTGTAAAGCATCGGGCAGGAGTAATAATAGTTGTAGCACTCGCCGCCGGCCTGACAGTGATAGTAGTAAGTGTCGCCCGATGATCCTTCGTCGTGACACTCGGTGGTGACGACGTTGCCCGTGAAGCAGATCTTGTCTGGCGTGTTGTTGTCGGCAGGCGCGGATCCGGCGACACAGGCGACCGTCTCCGGGCTGTAGTTGCCGGGCTTCTTCATGCACGAGGCGCTGATGCAGCTCGCGAGCGCCGCGCCCTGGTTCGAGCACGACGCCGCGAAATCTGAACAACCGCCACCGCCGTTGCAGTTTCCGTTGGCACCCGTGGCAGCGGCCGCATAGCAGGTGGAACCGTTCCAGCCGTAGACAAAGCTGCCGCAGCTGTAGTCGCCGCACTCGCCCTTGACGTCCTCGCTGGCCGTTTGCGGGACGCAGTTGCCGCCCCAGCATTTCTGGCAAAAACCACATGAGTAGTCACTGCCGCCGGTATCGGCCGGGCAGGACGTGCTGCTACCCGTGCACTGCTCGGCCGCATCGCAGCCGCCGGTCGAGGCGCGACAGACGGCGCCGCCATTGCCAGCCGGGTGTTGGCAGGCGCTGCTGCTGCCGTCGCATTGGTCGAGCGTGCACGGGTTGCTGTCCGCCGTGCAGCCGAATCCCGAGTTTCGCTTGGTATCGCCGGGACAGTTGTTACCCGATCCATCGCAGAAGTCGGCCACGTCGCACTCGCCAGCGCTATCCCGACACAACGTGGTCGACTTGGCATCAGCCGGACAATCGCCGGCCGCGGCGCCGCAGGTCTCGCCCACATCGCAGACCCCGGCAGACGCACGGCACAGGTAACCGCTGCCGCGCGGCGCAAAGGTGCAACTTCCGTCGCTGGTGTTGCAGCTGCCAGTGGGCTGCTCGCAGCCGCGGGTCGACGTGCAGCTGACGGGATTGGAACCGACGCACGATCCACCCTGGCAAGTGTCTGTGCGTGTGCAGGCGTTGCCGTCGTTGCAGGTCACGCTCGGCGCCAGGTCACCGTCGCAGGCGCTCCCGGTCAACGTGTATTCGCACACCCCGCAGCTCGCGGCCGCGCATTTCTTGCCGCCGGCGGTGCAAGTGGCATCCCCGCATTCACAGTTGTTGCTGCCGCAATCGCCGTCGGCGTTGCAGGCAGCGCCGTTGTCGCGCCTGCACTGGCCCGAGTAGCACGAGCTGGTGCCGGTGCAACTCGGCGGATCGTCGACCGCTGCCGACGTGCCCAGGCCGGCCGTGCAGCTCGATCCGTTGGCGGTCAACTCGCAGGCGTTGCACCACTGGCGACTGCACTTGCGGGCAGTGCACTGCTCGTTGGCGCACTCGCAGATGCCGGTCGCGCACTCGGCATCCGTTGCGCAGTCCTGACCCACCGCACGCTTGCAGCGGGTCGGGCCGCTGCCGCCACCCTCGCACGCGCAGCTGCCGCCACCGCACCCGTCGCCACTGGCAGTGCACAGCGGGGTCGGCGCGTTGTCCTGGCCACCGAGCACGATCGCGGCGCAGATGCCGTCGCTGGCGCCGGTCACAGCGCCACGGCACGACGCGCAGACGCTGTCGCAGGCGGAGCCGCAGCAGACACCCTCGACACAGGATCCGCTGCGGCACTCGATGTTGTTCTGGCAAGCAACACTGGCGTCGTGCTTGGCCCCACAGGCGTTGTTCAAGCAGTAGGTCCCGCTGGAATCGGCACAGCGATCGGCCGTGTAGTTACCGCAGGTCGTATGACAGGCAAAGGCCGTGCTGTTGCAAGTGAGGCCAGCCGCGCACGACGACGCTGTGGTGCAACAGGTCGGACCGTTGGCCTGACAGCAGATGTTGTTCTGGCATTTGAGGTTGCTGTTGCAGCTGCCCTGGCCGGTCCCGGTGCAGGCATCGCCCAGACCCGGCACCCGGTCACAGGCGCCCGTGGTCTGGTTGCAGGTGTAGCCGCTCTCGCAGTCACCGTCGCTGCTGCAGGTCGTCGCGCAGATCGGCGCCGACTGATCGGCGACGCTGCTGCAGACCCGCGCGGCCAGATGGTTGGTGCAAACGTGGGGCAGTCCGTTGCAGCCGCTGTCGTCGTCGACCGGCGTGCTGGCGCAGACGTAACTGCGACAAGTGGCGTCGAAGCGGGTCCCCTGGCACGGCGTCGAGGTCGAGCTGTCGCTACAGACCGAGGCATGGGCGTAGGAGGCCGGGCAATCGATTGCCTGGTTGCAGCAGTCCCCGCCGGCGCAGCAGAGCGCGCCGTCGCAGTAGCCGGACAGGCAGCGCTCATTGCCGAGACCGGCGCAGCTCTCGCCGTCCTCGAGCAGACCGGCGCAGCGGTTGCTGGTGTCGCAGTATGCCCCGGGGACGCAATCGCCATCGCCGCCGCAGGCGGTCAGGCAGGTCAGACCGTCCGGGTTGCAGCGAAAGCCGTGGCAACTCTGGCGCGTCATCTCCGGGCAATCGCCGGCCTGGCCACAGCTGCGCGGGTCGTACAGATAGCCATCGGCGCAGCGCGCGACCTCGCAGCTGATCTGCGGCAGCGGGTCATAAGCGCAGACCCCGGCTCGGCAGGCCGCGCTGAAGCATTCGGGGTGCGCGCCGGGTGGCGTGGTGCAGCCGGTTGCATCGGTGCAGCCGGCGCATTGTCCGCCGAAGCAGTGGCCGCTGAACGTGCCGAGCGGGTCCGTGGGCAGACTGCAGGCGGTGTTCTCGGCCGCCACCTGATACTCGCAGCGCGGTGGCTCCTCGGGCACGCAGACCCCGTTGGATTGACAACCGCCGTTGAGCGCGCTGCAGGCGATACCAGCGCAGCGCGCGGCGCAGGTCGTGCTGCAATTGGCGCATGGGCGATCGAGCGGCGGATATTGACAGTCCCCGGTCGCCGGGTCGCAATGACCGGGATTGCCATAGGACCGAAAGACGCTGTTGCTGTCGACACACTCGGCTGCCGGCGGCTCGAGGCAGAACTTCTCGGTGAAGGCACAGACGCCGTCCCCGTCGCAGCGCTCGTCGCTGGTGCAGAGGTTGTCCTCGGCGCAGCTCTCGCCCGCCGGTTTCGATTGATAGCGGCAGGTGCCGCCACTGCAGCTTGCCCCTGCCGCCAGCTGACAGGCGCCTGGCCTGGTGCAGTCGGAACCGGCGGCGCACTGCGCGGCCGGAACCGGTGCGCAATATCCCTCGATGCAGGCCTGATCCTTGCCGCCGCAGTCCTGGTTGCCATTGCACGCCTTGACGCAGCGCTGGTCGACACAGAGTTGGCCGGTCTGGCAATCGACGTTGCGTCGACAGCTGCCGGCCGGAACGAACAGCGGGCAGCCCTGGCACCCGACGAGCACGAGGAGAGTCGCGCCGAGCAGCAGGCGGCTCGCGTTGGATATTTCCGACGAACCGAGCATCGAGTTCTATTCTACTTCATCGTTGTGACACGCGCATGGTCCAGGACCGGACGTCCGCCACAAATCGGTCGCGCCGTCGAGTATCGGCAAGCGCCTGTTCGTCGACGACCGGCAGCTGCGGCAGGCGCTGTAACAGTGCGGCAACAAACACGCCGCGTCCGTTGCGTCGGCATCGGGCCTTGCCAAATACCGACAATCGGTGCAGCCCGCAGCACGGCGACCTGCTTTTAAAGACAAAGCCGCACAGCTGCTCGCGGGCCAGCGCAGCCACCCGGCGCTGGCAGAAGGCGCTCATTCGATCGGTCAGATCCACGCGCGTCCGGTGCGTCATCAGCCGCGGTGCGGCCGGATCGCCCTCCAGCCGCATCGCCTCGCGTGGTACGCCGAGTCCGCACTCGAATTCCGGACAGACCGGCACCAGCTCGAAAAAACGAGCCAGCACTTCGACGATGTAGGGGTCGCGCTTGTGACCGCCGTCGTAGCGCACGTTCTCGCCGAGCAGACAGCTGCTGACGCCGATCTTGATGCTCTCGCCCATCGCGACCTCGATCGACGTACCGCGGCGCGCGGTCGCCTCGGCCGATTTATAGTGCAGCGGGCTGCCTTGCACCACGCGCTTTGCCGGCGGCGCCATGGCTGCTAGCATCGTCGCCCGCGCGCCGGTGCGACGGCGGGGAGTGGCGTGGATCCCAAGACCCTCAAGGAGCTGCTGTTCGATGCGGTTGCGACCGACGACACGGCGCAGCTCGCCGCGCTGTGCCAGGCGCACCGGCAGCTGATCGTCGAGCATTTCGCCCGCTGGCGCACGCTGCCCTCGGCCACGCGGGCCGACGCCGATGAGATGCAGCGCGAGGCGCAAGGCTTGCTCGCGGTGGCCCAGTTTTTCGTCCAGCATCTCGCCGACCGCAGCCTGCTCGAGTTGCTGGTCGGCGATCAGCGCGACAATCCGATCGTGCGCTGGCAGGAGACGATCAAGCGGATCGACACCCTGATGCACGAGCGCCACCACGATCAGGCGCTGGGCGAGATCGAAGCGATGATCCGCAGCTTCGCCGGCATGCGCGGCAGCGCGGTCGAGCGCTTCTTGCCGGTGGCCTATGGCCGGCTCGGTGAGTGCCTGTTTCACCTGGGCAAGCTGCAACACGCCCTGGTGGCCACCGAGCAGGCGCTGGCGCTGTGCGAGGAGATCAACGACGTCGAGGGCGTGATCACCTACCTGGGCAATCTGGTCGAGATCCATCGGCAGCACGGCGATCGCATCACCGCCGAGCGCTTTGCCGAACGCCGCGCCAAGTTGCTGGCCGAGATCAAGCAGCCGAACTGAGCTCGTCCGCAGCGCCGGTCGCCGCGTCCGCCGGCGTGTGGTCGTGCCACGCCTTGCGCTCGCCATGAACGCTGTGGGCGCGCCAGTGGTCGTCGTCCAGGTCGGTCAGCGGCCGCCATTGCGAGCGGTTGACCTCGCGGATCTCGATGCAGTCGCCCATCAGCCGCCAAAAATATTCGTGCACACCGCGCCGCGTCTCGGCGCCCATCACTCCGATGTTCATGCCGTTGCGGATGGCGCAATCGAGCGAGCCGAAATCGCGACCGGTGCGCAGCTTGCGGATGATCTTGGCCACCATGATGCGGGCGGATTTGGTGTCGGTCTGCATGCTCAGCTCCATCGATTGCGGCCGGCCCACGCGCCAGGGCCCATCTGCTTGAACGGCCGGCCCGCACAAAAGTTCTGGCCGACCGTGCGGCTGCTGGTGGCGCGCTCAACCTGGCGGGGGGATTCGCGAAATCTCTCCGGTCCGCCAGCTACTGAAGACCGAGCCCGAGGGTTGCCATTCGCTGGCCGCGCACTATGATCTACGGACCGTGCGACCCGAAGATCGCGAACGAGTGTGTGTCGAAGTGGTCAGCCGCGTGCTGGCCAGCCGCGTTGC
>Ga0315268_10008205_pt1 | contig 10941 bp, 4 predicted proteins | sample C1_top_MG_FD_204535 | JGI IMG/M metagenome (GOLD analysis project Ga0315268, IMG submission 204535) | Sediment microbial communities from Yellowstone Lake, YNP, Wyoming, USA - C1_top | ecosystem: Environmental > Aquatic > Freshwater > Lake > Sediment | place: USA: Wyoming | collected 2017-08-01 | reverse complement strand
CTCGAGCGGCTGCGCGATCATGGCGTGTCGGCGGAATTCATCGCCGAGGTGCGCAGCGCGGGGTTCACCAACCTGACGGCCCACGACCTGACGAAATTGCGCGATCACGGCGTGTCGGCTTCGTACCTGAAGCTACACGGCAAGGGACGCACCATCGAAGAGATCATTCGCCTGCACGACACGGGCGGGGAGAACGACGTGCTGTAGGGCTTAGCGCTTTGAGATTAGTGCTTAGGGATTCGGCGGCCGAGAGGCCGCCGAATTTTTGTGTGTCGTCCTCCGGACTCGATTTCTCTTAACGCATGTTTTCCCGGCACTCACGTGCCGGGCTCAGCCCTGTCGCCCTGCGGGCTAAAAGGAGCCGGCGGGGACGCCGGCGCTACGGCCCCTAACTACGCTTAGCGGAAGTTGGAGATCATGATGGCGTTGGCGATTTCGTTGCCGCGCGCGATGTAGAGCATCTTGCCGTCACGGGTGATCTCGTAGGTACGGATGTGGTCGGACTTGTAGTGGGTGAACTGGCGGGGCGTGCCACCGTTGACTGGGAGCGTGTAGAGGTTGTCGGTGTTGCCGTCGCGCTGCACGTAGGTGAAGGCGCTGTTGTCGGACAGGACGCCGACTCCGCCGGCCCGCGGCGGCAGCGGCGCGTCATTGAGGATCTTGAAATCCTTGAGCGACAAAAGCATGGCGTGGCGGACGGTCTTCCCTTTTTCCTGTTCGAGATTGGTCATGACCAGGAAGTTGCGGTCGGGAGACATGCTGAGATTGTCAAAATTGCCGGACATGATCTTGGTCACCGGGCTGCCATCGAAGGACGCCTTGAGAAGGTCGATACCGCCATTGCCGTGCTGCGAGAGGTAGAGAAACGATTTCTGATCGGGCAGGCAGGTGCCGCCGAAGTCGTACGGCCCCGCGGTCAGCGGAGTTCCTGTACTGGAGCCGTACTCCGCGCGCGCGACTTTGACGTGATTCTGCTCGTCGATCGCGGTATAGAGCATGGCTTTCCCGTCCGGGCAAGGGGCCGGGCCGGTCTTCAGCAGCTCCGATTCCAGCACCTGGGTCATCGCGCCGCCGTTGGTGGGAATCATCCAGAAAGCCAGCAAAGAATCCTGGGCGACGATGCGGGAGTCATCGACCAGCGCCATCGACTGGAAGACCTTGTTGCTGCCGAACGGCGTGACCTGATCGGGCGTCGCCATGGGAGCGCGGTACAGGTCGCCGCTCAGGCTGAGCTGCAAAGTGACCAGGGACTTGCCCTCGGCGGTGATGCTGGCGCCCTGATATTCATTGAGATCGTTGGTAAGCCGAACCAGCTGGCCCGCGGGATAAGGCTGAAAGTAGATCTGCGCCTTGAGATGGGTGGAACGCGAGATCCCGGCCAGCAGGAATCCGGAGCCATCGGGCAACCACGCGAGCTGCAAGGGGACGACTTCGAGGGGAAGGATCTTCGGATCGCCACCGGCCACGGGCATAAGGACCACGGCGCCGAGATGTTCCTTATAAAGCTGGAACGAAGCAGCGATGACTTTGGAATCGGCGGAGAAGGTCGGCGCAAAACGCGCTTCGTAGGCGTGCGGGAGGCCATCGCCACCGATCTTGCGGGGATTGCTGCCGTCCAGTCCACTGACCCACATCTGGGTGGCGCGGGAGGCGGGATCGAGCCGGCTAAAGGCCAGCAACTTGCCGTCGGGTGAGATGCCGATGCCTTCGGCGGCCTCCTCGATCACCTTGCGGGGCGTTCCGCCGAGCGACGGGATCACATAAACCGCCAACAGCGGCGAATCGGGAACGGTGTGCGTGTAATACAGGTAACTGCCGTCCGGGGTGAAGGCGATTCCGCCGAAGGTTCCGGATTGCGGCGGAATGATCTCGACATCGCTGCCGGTGGCGATCTGCTTGACGTGAAGACTGCGTTCGGTCCCGCGCATGACATAGGCCAGCAGTTTGCCATCCGGCGAGAGCGCGGAGTAGACGACCTGGCCATTCTCGGTGATCGGCGTAAAGACGATGTCCTGGGTGCGGATGCCGGGCTTGCGCGAGACGAGCATATAGGCGGCGGCGCAGGCGACGATGACGAGCAGGGCGAGTCCGCCGAGCATCATGCCGGTGCGGCGCGACGAGTTGGCGGCGGGCACGATGGCGCTCGCGACCGGTGCGACGGCCGCGGTGATGGAGGCGGAAGAAGCTTGCGCGGCGCGGGTCTTGCCGGAGCTGGAATCGCGTTTCAGGCGCTTGAGATCGCCGCGCATCTCAGCCGCCGTCTGGTAACGCATCTCGGGATCTTTTTCTAATGCCTTGTTGATGATCTCGTCGAGCTTTTCGGGGATGGCGGCGTTGCGCTCGATCGGCGAGACCTGGGTCTTCTCGAGGATGGCGTGGAAGATGACAGCCGAGGTCTTGCCTTCGAAAGGCAGCTCGCCGGTGGCCATCTGGTAGAGCACGGTGCCGAACGAGAAGAGGTCGCTGCGTCCGTCGAGCTCTTCGCCGCGCGCCTGCTCGGGTGACATGTAGGCGATGGTTCCGACCGCCTGGCCGGGGCTGGTGAGATGCGCGGCGGCGGTCACGCCAGCGGCGGTCTCCAGGGTCGAAACCTGGGAGACCTTGGCGAGACCGAAGTCGAGCACCTTCACGCGATGGCGGGCGGTGACAAAGATGTTGCCGGGCTTGATGTCGCGGTGGACGATGCCGCGATGATGGGCGGCGTCGAGCGCGTCGGCGATCTGGATGGCGATGTCGAGCAGGGTCTCGAGCGGCAGGGCTCCGGCGGCCAGCAGGCGGTCGAGGGGCTGGCCTTCAAGCAGCTCCATGGCGATGTAGGGACGGCCCTGGTGCTCGCCATTCTCGTAAACCACGCAGATGTTCTCGTGATTGAGCGACGAGGAGGCGCGGGCTTCGCGCTGGAAACGTTCGCGCGAGGCGGCGTCGAGGTCGGCCTCGGGCATGAACTTGAGGGCGACGCGGCGTCCGAGCTTGGTGTCCTCGGCTTCATAGACGACGCCCATGCCGCCACTGCCGAGGGTTCCGAGGATTTTGTAGTGGGCTACGGTGGTTCCAATCACGGTGAGGGGATTGTAGCAATTTTCGATTCTTGATTTTCGATTTTTGAGGGCCTGAAAGCCCACGTTCCCACCGGAAGTCAACGAACCGGGCTAGTAGTGACAAAAGGGATCCTTCGACTACGGACGCGATTCCGCGCGTCCTACGCTCAGGATGACAATCATCAAAGGGCTTGGAAGTAAGAACAGCAGGTGCTTCGCTGCGCTCAGCATGACCCCTCGTGGAATCCCACATCTGCCAAAAGAAGGCAGATGTGGGGCACCAGGCGGTGAGACGAGATTCCGGCGGCCGCCACTGGCATGAGAAAATAGAAGTTCCTTATGAAATCTGATCAGACTGCCATCACGGCCGAGGTCATCCGCGACCACGGTTTGACCGTGGACGAGTACCAGAAGGTTCTGAAATGGCTCGGCCGCGAGCCTTCCCTGACCGAACTCGGCATCTTCAGCGTGATGTGGAGCGAGCACTGCTCGTACAAATCGTCGCGCGTGCATCTGAAGCGCCTGCCGACGCGTTCGAAGCTGGTGGTGCAGGGGCCGGGAGAAAACGCCGGCATCATCGATATCGGCGAGGGCTGGGCCTGCGCCTTCAAGATCGAAAGCCACAACCATCCTTCGTTCATCGAGCCCTTCCAGGGCGCGACTACGGGGGTGGGCGGGATCCTGCGCGACATCTTCACGATGGGCGCGCGTCCGGTAGCGGTGATGGACTCGCTAAGGTTCGGGCCGATCAGCCAACCCAAGACAAATCCCCACATCTCCCAAAAGAAGGGAGATATGGGGCACCCAGAGTTAGACCAGGCGATGATCCACCGCAACCACTCGATCCTGGAAGGGGTGGTGGGCGGCGTGGCCAGCTATGGCAACTGTTTTGGCGTGCCCAACGTCGGCGGCGAGACCAAGTTTGAAGCCAGCTATTCGGGCAACCCGCTGGTCAACGCCTTCGCCCTCGGGCTGGTTCCGATCGACAAGATCTTCTACGCGAAGGCCGCCGGCGCGGGCAATCCCGTGATCTACGTTGGCTCAAAGACGGGGCGCGACGGCATCCACGGCGCGACCATGGCGAGCGAAGAATTCTCGGAAGGCAGCGAGGCCAAGCGTCCGAACGTGCAGGTGGGCGATCCGTTCATGGAAAAGCTGTTGCTGGAAGCGTGCCTGGAGGCGATGGCAACCGGCGCGGTGATCGGCATACAGGACATGGGCGCGGCCGGGCTGACGTGTTCGACCTGCGAGATGGGCGGGCGCGGCGGCGTCGGGCTGGAGATCGAGCTCGACCGAGTCCCGCAGCGCGAGACCGGGATGTCAGCTTACGAGATCATGCTCAGCGAAAGCCAGGAGCGCATGCTGCTGGTCGCCGAGAAGGGCCGCGAGCAGGAAGTGTTGCGCGTCTTTGAGAAGTGGGGACTCGACGGCGTCGTCGTCGGCGAGGTCATCCCGGAAAACAAGATGCGGGTGAAGCATCACGGAAGAATCGTCGCCGAGATCCCGAATGAAGGTTTGACCGACGATGCGCCGCTCTATCACCGTCCGGTGGGCGAATGGAATCCGCCGGTCGAGCGCACGGTTCCCGCAGGCATCACCCTGGGCGGAAAGCGCGATTGGGTGAAGGAGCTGCACGAGCTGTTGGCCAGCCCGAACATCTGTTCCAAGCGCTGGGTGACCGAGCAATACGATTCGATGGTGCAGACCAACACCATGGAAGGTCCGGGACAGGGCGAGGCAGGCGTGATCCGCGTGAAAGGCACACGGCGCGGGTTGGCGATGAAGGCCGACGGCAACGGACGCTGGTGCTACCTGGATCCGAAGCTCGGCGCCATGCATGCCGTGGCCGAGGCCGCGCGCAACGTGGCGTGCACCGGCGCAAAGCCGGTGGCGGCGACCAATTGCCTGAACTTCGGCAACCCGGAGAAGCCGGAGATCATGCGGCAGTTCTCCGACGCGGTCGATGGCATGAGCGAAGCCTGCGTCGCGCTGGAGACCCCGATCACCGGCGGCAACGTCAGCTTCTATAACGAGACCTTTGGCGAAGGCATCTACCCGACCCCGGTGATCGGCATCGTCGGACTCGTCGAAGACGTCGACAAAGTGGTGTGCTCGGGATTTAAGAAGACCGGGCAGGCGGTGGTGCTCCTCACCGGCGGACAGCTTTCGCATCGCAATGAAGCCGTCGTGGAGCTGGGATCTTCGGAATATGCGCTGCACGTGTTGGGCGCGATGTGGGGAATGCCTCCGATCATCGACTTGAAAAAAGAGAAAGCCCTGCACGAGCTGTTGCAGGAATTGGCCCGTGGCGGCCTGATGGCGAGCGCCAAAGACGTGAGCGAGGGCGGCATGGCGGTGGCGCTGGCGGAAGAGTGCTTCAAGCGCGACCTGGGCGCGGAGGTCGACCTGATCTCCGGCGGTTTGGCCCTGGAAAGCGTTTTGTTCGGCGAAGATGCCACGCGAGTGCTGATTACTTGTGACCAGGAGCAGCTCGGCCGAATCCAACAATTAGCCGTAAAATTTGACTTGAACGCCCAGCAAATCGGCATATTATCCGGACCCAACTTGAGGATCGCGGTGGACGGCGAAGTGGCCGTCACGGAAGCGGTTTCGGCGCTGAAGAAGAGTTGGGCGGAGAGTCTGGAAAAAGCTTTGCACGTGGAGACCGAAGAAGACCTCGTTCCCAACGTGCTGCAACGAAGCTAAAGTATCCCCCACACAAGCGCAAACTGCGCGCTTGTATGGGCCACCCTGAGGGAATGTGATGTCGAGCGAGATGTTGGACAAATTCAAAGACGAATGTGGCGTGGTGGCCGTCTACGGCCATAACGAAGCAGCCAAGCTGAGCTACCTGGGGCTGCACGCGCTGCAACATCGCGGGCAGGAGAGCGCGGGCATCGCCTCGAGCAATGGCCTCTACGTTCACCTGTACAAGCAGATGGGTCTGGTGGCCGACATCTTCAACGAAGAAGCGTTGAAGCGGGTGCCGGGCGCGCTGGCGATCGGGCACACGCGGTATTCGACGGCCGGGGATTCGGCGCTGTTGAACGCGCAGCCGATCATGGTCGACACCAACAAGGGCCGCATCGCTGTGGCGCACAACGGCAACATCGTGAACGCCGCCGAACTGCGCAACAAGTTCGAGCAGGCGGGCTCGATCTTCCAGACCAACAGCGATACCGAAATCATCCTGCACCTGTTTGCGCAGTCGCGCGAGAAGACGGTTCCGGATGCGCTGGCCGACGCGCTACGCCGCCTGGAAGGCGCATTCTCGCTGGTGATGTGCACCACCGAATTCGTGTTTGCGGCGCGCGACCCGCGCGGCTTCCGTCCGCTGGCGATGGGACACATCCCCGGACATGGAAGTTTCAAAGATGCGGTCGTGTTCGCCTCCGAGACCTGCGCCTTTGACCTGATCGGCGCGGTCTACGACCGCGACGTGAAGCCGGGCGAGCTGGTGGTGGTCGGACCCGAGGGCGTGCATTCGCGCTTCTACGCTCCGGCCAACGAACAACAGTCGCGCTGCATCTTCGAACACGTTTACTTTTCGCGTCCCGACTCGCTGGTGTTTGGCAAGTCGGTGCAAGAGAGCCGCGAAGCGATGGGGCGGGCGCTGGCCCGCGAAGCGCCGGTCGACGCCGACATCATCGTCCCGGTGCCGGACAGCGGCGTGACCGCGGCGCTGGGCTATGCGCTGGAGAGCGGCATCCCGCTGCAGTTCGGGCTGATCCGCAACCACTACGTGGGACGGACGTTCATCGAACCTGAGCAGCGAGTGCGCGATTTCGGCGTGAAGCTCAAGCTGAACCCGGTGCGCCACCTGCTGCAGGGCAAACGCGTCGTCCTGATCGACGATTCGATCGTGCGCGGAACGACTTCGCAGAAGATCGTGCGCATGGTCAAGGAAGCGGGCGCCAAAGAGGTCCACCTGAGGATCTCGTGTCCGCCGACGATCTCGCCGTGCTACTACGGGGTGGATACTCCGGAGCGGCGGCACCTGATCGCTTCGCACAAGTCGGTGGACGAGATCCGCGACTTCATCGGCGCCGACTCGCTGAAGTTCCTGTCGCTGGCGGGGACGCGCGCGGCGTGCGGCGATCCGGGAGAAGATTCCGGCTACTGCACGTCGTGCTACACCGGCAAGTACCCGACGGATTTCGTTGAGGTCCACCAGATCAAGCCGGCGGAAACGGTGGAAGTGAAGTAAAGCAGCCGTCAGCAATCAGCAATCGGCATTCCGGGAAAAGCAGCGGATTCCGAACGGCTTACGGTCCGGCCGATGGAGTGCACCGGAATCCGTCCCTGGTTACTAAAGGTTGTCGCCGCAGGTGCTTGCGAGATCGCGAGGGGGGCACCTCAGGGCCCCTTCAGGCCAATCCCTTAGCGAAATAAAGCGGTTTGTCGCAGCGGGCCAAACCCTGGTTCAGACTACAATTAAGTGTGATTCCCGCAGGGGGAGTTCCGCATCCAACGAACAACGGCTGAGTGCATGAAATCAACGATTCGAATCGCCGCTTTACTTGTCGCGACGGCCTGCCTGGGCTATGCGCAGGACGTCAACCCGGCCCAGGCAACGTCTCCGGAGCCGGGGACGGTGAAGTCTGCGCAACCGGATAAGCCTTCGGAGACCGCGAAAGCGGCGACCCCGGCGGTGCAACCGAATCGCGCCGAGGCTTACTACCACTTCGCGCTGGCGCACAGCTATGAAGACCAGATCGCCATGACCGGGCGCATGGAGTTCGTGACCAAGGCGATCGAAGAGTACAAGCTGGCGATCGAGAACGATCCGTCGAGCGGCTTCCTCAACGCGCAGCTCGCCGAACTCTATGCCAAGACCGGGCGCATCCGCGACGCCGTGCTCGAGGCCGAAGAGATCATCCAGCGCGACCCGCAGAATCTCGATGCGCGGCGCCTGCTGGGCCGCATCTACCTGCGTTCGCTCGGCGACATGCAGCAGGGCGTGCAGTCGCAGGAGATGCTGAAGAAGGCGATCGAGCAGTACGAGCAGATCGTCCGCATCGATCCGACCAGCGTGGAAGACCATCTCCTGCTGGGCCGCCTGTACCGCATCAGCAACGACATGGAGAAGGCGGAAAAGGAATTCAAGACGGCGGTGCAGCTGCAGCCGAATTCCGAAGAAGCGGTGACCTACCTCGCCTATCTCTACAACGACGAGGGCGACACCACGCGCGCGCTGCAGGTGCTGGAAAGCGTTCCGGAAGGCGAACGCAGCGCCAAGCTGCACGCCGCGCTCGGTTACTCCTACGAGCAGAAGAAGGATTACAAGAAGGCGATCGAGGCCTTCCGCAAGGCCGTCGATGAGGATCACGAGAATCTCGACGCCACCCGCGGGCTGGCGCAGAACCTGCTCAACGACAACCAGTTGGACGCCGCGCTCGAACAGTACAAGGTGGTCGCCGAGGCCGATCCGCAGGATGCGCAGACCTACATGCACCTGGCCGAGATCTATCGCCGTAACGGCCGCTACGACCAGGCGCTCGAAGCCCTGAAGCACGCGCAGACCGTGATCAGCGATTCGCAGGAGATCAACTACAACATCGCCGTCGTCTATGACGCGATGGGACGCTTTGACGAAGCCGCCCAACTGCTGCAGGACATGCTGCAGAAGACCGACAAGTCGAATGGCATGTACACGCCCCCGGAGCGCAACAACCGCGCCATCTTCATCGAACGCCTGGCCACCATCTACAAGGAGCAGAACAAGACCAAGGAAGCGGTGGAGACCTTCCGGCAGATGATCCCGCTGGGCGACGAGAACGCGGCGCGCGCCTACCAGGAGATCATCGACACTTACCGCGACGCCAAGCAGTGGCCGCAAGCCACGGCGGTGGCCGAGGAAGCGGTCAAGAAGCTTCCGAACGATCGCATGCTGCAACTGACGCTGGCCGGGCAGCAAGCCGACTCCGGGCACGCCGACGAGGCCATCGCCACCGTCAGGGGCATGCTGAAGAACACGCAGGAAGATCGCGAGACCTGGATCGCGCTGGCGCAGATGAACAGCCGGTTGCGGCGTTGGAAGGAAGCCGAAGACGCCATCGGCAAGGCCATCGAACTCTCGACGAAGCCGGAAGACAAGAACTACGCGATGTTCGTCGCCGGTTCGATCGCCGAGCGCCAGAAGAAATTCGAGCAGGCGGAAGATTATTTCCGCAAGGTGGTGCAGGAAGATCCGCGCAACGCGACGGCCCTCAACTATCTCGGCTACATGATGGCCGACCGCGGATTGCGGCTGGAAGAGGCGCTGCAGTACATCCGCCGCGCCGTGACCCTCGATCCGCAGAATGGCGCGTACCTCGATTCGCTGGGCTGGGCTTACTACAAGATGGGCAAGTACGAACTTTCGGAAGAGAGCCTGCGCAAGGCGGTCGATCGCATGAGCTCGGATCCGACGGTCCACGACCACCTCGGCGATCTCTACCAGAAGACAGGCCGCCTCAAACAGGCGGTCATGCAGTGGGAGCGTTCCCTGGAAGAGTGGCGGCGCACGGTGGCCGCCGAGGTCGAACCGAACGATGTGGCGAAGGTGCAGAAGAAGCTGGAAAACGCCCGCGTCAAGCTCGCCAAACAGGAAACCGAACAGCACTAGAAAGTCTTAGGCACGAAAGGCACCGCCACGGCGGTGCCTTTTGTCTTGGCGACTGGCTCTAGTGCCGCGCCAGGGCTGACGCTCGCTCCAGGGCTTGCGCCGCCTCCGGCTTTCGTCCGGCCGCATCGTAGAGCCGGGCGAGATCGACCCAGCGTTTCTGCGCCTGCGGGGTACGCGCGATGGCGCGCAACTGGAACTCGATGGCCTTGCCGAGATCGTTCTTCTGCCGCATGGCCTCCGCCCGGCCCTGATCGAGCTGCGCATAGAATTCCGTGCCGAGGATTTCGGCGTCGCCGTGGAAGGGGCTTGCCCTCTGCGCGCGATCAAAGTTGCGGAGCGCTTCGTCGGGCTCGTTCAGGGCCAGCGAAAGTTGGCCCACGGCCTTGTAGGAATTCTGCGGACGCACCGCGAGAGCGGCGGCGTTTCGAAACGCATCGCGCGATTCCTTCAGACGAGCTTCCGCGGCCAGCACCTGGCCGAGCGCCGACCACGCGACGTCGGACTGCTTAAATCGGAGCGCCGTTCGAAACTCGGCTTCCGCTGGCGGAAGCTGGCCTGCACTCTGCAACAGTTGTCCGCGGGTCAGGTGGAGATTGGCGTCGTAAAAGAAAAGCGCTTCCGCCTTTTCGAGATCGGCGAAGGCTTCCTGGTCGCGCGAAAGCACATACAGCACCGAGGCGGCGTTGGAATAGAAATTGAATTGCTGGATCTTGCTAAGGCCGGCGGGCGGCTCGAAGCTCTGCTTCGCGCAGTCGATCTCGAGACGATCGATCCACGGACGGTTCTGCGGGAGATTGCGCAGCAACACCATCGAGACTTCGTCGAGGTAGACGGGGCGCCAGTTCTGGCTGCGGCAGAAGCCGGCTACATCGACACTTCCCAATCCTCCAAAGCGCGCCAGCGAGAACCACAGGACGTTGATGCCGCGGCGGTCGGCTTCGCTGGTCCACCGTGCCGAATCCGGTGGCTGCGCCAACAGCAGCGCTTGCTCGACGAACAGCTTCGGACCGAAGGGGATGGCGCGGCCGTCGATGTAATCCGGATAGGCTGGCCCAAGCCGGAGGGCGACGAAGCCTCCCACGTTGTATTCGTGGAAGAGCTGTCGCGGCAGGCGTTCGCGCTCGATGAAGCTGGCCGCGCGTTCCGGGAACCACCAGCTCTCGCCGGCACCGAACTCCGAGGTCGAACTCGCGGTCACATAGAACATATTAGAGGTGACAGAGACCGTGCCGATGACGCTGAGGAGGATGGTTACACCCACCAGCAGGGCGCGGACGGATCGGCCCGTCGTCTTCC